>Ga0209491_10000004_pt1 | contig 338562 bp, 327 predicted proteins | sample BON02_FD_187213 | JGI IMG/M metagenome (GOLD analysis project Ga0209491, IMG submission 187213) | Freshwater microbial communities from Lake Bonney liftoff mats and glacier meltwater in Antarctica - BON-02 (SPAdes) (version 2) | ecosystem: Environmental > Aquatic > Freshwater > Ice > Glacier... | reverse complement strand
CCTAGGGAACCTCTGAATAACTCTGATATGTCTCTGGCCTTCAGGCAATCGTGCTGACAAGGCGCGATTTTGAAGGCATGCGTCGGCCTGTCGAGAAAGCGTAACGCAGGCAGCACGATTGCCTGAAGGCCCCGAAGGGCGGGCCTGTCGCGCGCCGCCGCTGCGTTGTCGTTCTTGCCAAGGGCTACGGCCATTGCCTTCGAACGACGCCTTGCGGCAACACGCGACAGACTCACGCAGAGACATATCAGAGTTGTTCAGAGGCTCCCTAGACAAGATAGCAACTTGGACAAACGATTCGGCAGTATTAAACAGGCAATTCTCACGCGAGTTTGTTAGGTCGCACTTCCAACCTCTACCCGATCTACGTTCTGGAAACCCCGCGGCAGCTTATTGCCACGACGCCCACGTTCTCCTTTATAGTGTTCAAGGTCTGAGGCTTTCATATTCAGGTGGCGCCGGCCAGCATGGATGGCAAGCGTGTCACCACTGGCAAGTACACACAGTGCCACAACAAACTCCATGCGCTCGCTTGCGCGCGCAGACGGGATACTGATGATCTTGTTACCCTTGCCACGGGAGAGCTCTGGCAACTCCGCCAATAGGAAGCTCAACATGCGCCCCTCGTTAGTAATCGCGACTACCAGATCGTTCGCATAGTCCTTAACCAGCAACGGCGGCAGCACTTTGGTACCTTTAGGCAGTTTCAGGACGCTCTTTCCAGATTTATTCTTGCTCTGCATATCCTCGATCTTGGCGACAAAACCATAGCCCCCATCACTGGCTAACAGAACTCTCTGCTGCTCTTCACCCATCAGTACTCCTTCGAAGGTAGCACCTGACTCTGGAGTCAGACGGCCAGTCAATGGCTCACCCTGCCCACGCGCAGAAGGCAGGGTATGGGAGGCAAGTGAATAGGTGCGCCCGGTTGAATCGATAAAGATCGCATTCTGATTGCTGCGCCCAAGGGCTGCAAACTTGAATCCGTCCCCAGATTTATATTGCAGACTTCCAGGCTCCACTTCGTGTCCTTTCGCCGATCTAGCCCAGCCCCGCTCAGAGAGCACTACGGTTATAGGCTCGGCAGACATTAATTCGGTCTCGCTAAATGCCTGCGCTTCCACCCGAGTGACAATTGGACAGCAACGCGCGTCGCCATAGTCCTCGGCATCTTGCGTAATCTCTTTGCGGATGAGGGTTTTCAGGCGTGTTGCCGAGCCTAGGATCAACTCCAAGCGCTCGCGCTCCGCGTCTAGCTCACTTTGCTCGCCACGAATCCTGACTTCTTCGAGCTTCGCTAAGTGCCGCAACTTAAGTTCTAGAATCGCCTCTGCTTGGATTTCTGATAGACCAAAACGCTCCATCATTACTACTCGAGGCTTGTCCTCGGTGCGAATAATATGAATAACTTCGTCGATATTGAGAAAGGCGACAAGGAGGCCTTCCAGGATATGCAGCCGCTGCAGAATGCGATCAAGACGATTCTGCAAACGACGCTTCACAGTCTCGGTACGAAACTCTAGCCATTCTTTCAAGAGCGAACGCAGGTTCTTGACCTGCGGGCTGCCGTTAGTTCCAATCATATTGAAATTGACGCGGTAGGTGCGCTCGAGTTCGGTGGAGGCAAACAAATGCAGCATCAGTGTATCGGTATCCACTCGGTTTGAGCGCGGCACTATGACGATTCGCGTGGGATTCTCATGATCTGACTCATCACGTAGATCGACCACCATAGGCAGTTTCTTCTTCTGCATCTGGGCCGCGATCTGCTCCAATACTTTCGCGCCTGATACCTGATAGGGCAACGCAGTAACCACGATATCGCCACTCTCAATGTGATAGACCGCGCGGGCTCTAATCGAACCCTTGCCGGTTTCGTACAAGGAGACAATGTCCTCGCGCGGGCTGATGATCTCCGCAGCGGTCGGATAGTCTGGCCCTTGAATATGGGTCATCAAGTCCGCAACCGTCGCACTCGGGCTCTCTAACAGGTGAATACAGGCACTCGCGACCTCGCGTAGGTTATGCGGCGGGATATCGGTAGTCATACCCACTGCGATGCCACTGCCTCCGTTTAGTAAGACATTGGGCAGTCGCGCAGGCAGAATCTGCGGCTCTTGTAAGGTGCCATCGAAGTTGAGTTTCCACTCCACAGTGCCCTGCTCTAATTCTGAGAGCAGCAAGTCAGCATACTTACGCAGTTTCGATTCGGTATAACGCATCGCGGCGAAGGATTTGGGGTCATCGGGTGAGCCCCAGTTGCCTTGCCCGTCCACTAAGGGATAGCGATAACTGAAGGGTTGGGCCATGAGCACCATGGCCTCGTAGCAAGCAGAGTCACCGTGAGGGTGAAACTTCCCGATCACATCGCCGATAGTACGCGCGGATTTCTTGAATTTCGCGCTGGACTTCAGGCTCAACTCGGACATTGCGTAAATGATGCGGCGCTGCACCGGTTTCAGGCCATCGCCGATATGGGGCAAGGCACGATCGTTGATGACATACATAGAGTAATTCAAATATGCCTGCTGCGAGTAACTGCTCAGGGCGATCTGCTCTACACCCTCTTCGTTCACTGTAATATTCTGAGTCATTGCCTAATTCTGCTTTTCATTTCGGTGAATTTTGGTTGTGGCGCAATCTAGTACAACGCTTTTACTCGGCGATGTCTGCGAGATTACCATTCTCTTCGAGCCACAGCTTTCGATCTGGCGCACGCTTCTTGGCGAGTAACATATCGAGCATCTCATCTGTTTCACGTGCGTTGTTGACGTCATCCAGCGTCAACTGCACTAGTCTTCTGGTATCCCGATTCATGGTGGTTTCGCGCAGCTGCAGAGGATTCATTTCCCCTAGCCCTTTGAAGCGCTGCACGTTGGGCTTAGCGCTCTTCTTTTCTGCAGCTAAACGATCCAGAATGCCGTCCTTGTCTTGCTCATCCAGGGCGTAATAAACCTCTTTGCCTACATCGATACGATATAGCGGCGGCATCGCCACGTAGATGTGCCCAGCAACAACCAACGGTCGAAAATGGCGTAAAAATAGTGCACATAGTAGTGTCGCGATGTGGAGACCATCGGAGTCAGCGTCGGCGAGAATGCAAATCTTGCCGTAACGCAGCCCTTCCAAGTCATCTGAGCCAGGATCGACACCGAGGGCGACGGCAATATCATGCACTTCCTGCGAGCCTAATATCTCATTGGAATCGACTTCCCAAGTATTTAGAATCTTGCCCCGCAAGGGCATGATTGCCTGCGTTTCACGGTCGCGCGCTTGCTTGGCAGAACCCCCTGCCGAGTCACCCTCTACTAAGAATAGTTCGCCTGCCATGACGTCCTGAGTGGAGCAATCGGCCAATTTCCCTGGCAGTGCTGGCCCAGCGGTCACTTTCTTACGCTCAACCTTCTTGCTCGCTTTCAAGCGACTCTGAGCATTATTAATACACAACTCCGCAATAAGCTCGGCTTCGGCGGTGTGCTGATTAAGCCAAAGGCTGAACGAGTCCTTCACCACACCCGAAATGAACACTGCGCATTGCCGAGATGAAAGGCGCTCTTTAGTCTGACCGGAAAACTGTGGTTCTACAATTTTCGCCGACAAGACATAGCAACAACGATCCCAGACATCCTCGGGGGTAAGCTTAATGCTGCGCGGCAATAGATTACGAAATTCACAAAACTCGCGCAGTGCATCCAGCAGTCCCGTACGCAAGCCATTCACATGGGTGCCACCTAATGCGGTTGGAATCAAGTTAACGTAACTCTCCGCGATAATATCGCCGCCCTCTGGCAACCACTGCACGGCCCAATCCACCGCCTCCGTATTGCCCTGCATCGAGCCAACGAAGGGCTCCTCTGGCAACACAGGCCAACCTCGAGTTGACTGCGTGAGATAGTCGGTCAGGCCATCTTCGAATATCCATTCTTCACTTTGGCTCTTGTCAATATCGACAGTATTGTCAGTGAATACCACACGCAAGCCAGAACAGAGCACGGCTTTTGCGCGCAGTACATGCTTCAATTTGCTTATCGATATTTTGCTCGAATCGAAATATTTTTCGTCTGGGAAAAAACGCACAGTGGTGCCCGTCATCCGTTTCGGAGCACTGCCAATGGGCGTCAGTTCAGATACTTTTTCTCCGTCGCGAAATTTCATTTGAAAGACCGTGCCGTCACGACGCACGAGGACCTCGAGATGTTTGGATAGCGCGTTCACTACCGACACCCCAACACCGTGTAGCCCGCCAGAGTATTGATAGTTCTTACCGGAGAATTTACCCCCCGCATGCAGGCGCGTCAGAATCAACTCCACGCCACTGACTTTTTCTTCTTGATGAATATCGACGGGCATGCCACGGCCGTCGTCACTCACTTCGACGTAGCCGTCTTTTTGCATAACGACAGTGATGGTTTTCGCATGACCTGCCAAGGCTTCGTCGACGCTATTGTCGATGACTTCCTGCACCAAGTGATTAGGCCGGCTAGTGTCGGTATACATACCAGGGCGCTTTCGAACGGGGTCTAACCCTGTTAGGACTTCAATGGCATCTGCGTTATAAATATTACTCATGCAATGGATTTCTCTTAATTCTAGTTCGCGCAAGCTCTAACTGCCCCGCTAAATTTTGGGAGCCGCAAGAAATTTAAAAATATCGGGCAGCATCTCTTCATAGTTCTCGAAACTATGGTTGCCACCCTCCTGAATTATACTCGTTGAGGACTTGTACTTGTCTACAGCAAGCCGGTAATCCAATGTTTCATCACCGGTCTGGACCAGCAGCAAGTAATTCTGTGCCTGTGCCAATTTCGCAGTTTCGAGATCTCGTAATTGCTGCACATGTTCTTCGGTGATCGTATAGCGGCGGCCCGAATAATAATTACGGTTTTCACCTAAATGCGCGCGCCACAATTGCGCCGGATTAACTGCTGGATTTATAAGGACGGCTTTTAATCCATAGCGCTCGGCTAGAAAAGTAGCGTAGTAGCCACCTAAGGAGCTTCCCATCAACACGACCGGCAGAGGTTGCGCCTCTATGATCTCGCACATTTGTGCAATCGCCAAAGCGGGGATGTGAGGTAATTCAGGAACTGCAAGGCGGTCCGCAATCCCGAGGCGCGCACAATGATCAAATGTGAGTCTAGCCTTGGAAGAAAGTGGGGAGCTATTGAAGCCGTGCAGATACAACAGATAAAAATCGGCAGCATTCATGAAGTCTCTGTGCTCTAGTGTTGTTACATCGCCTCGCTGACTCACGCAAACGCCCTAGTCATCAATAACCCGTAGAGGAGTGGTCGACTTCAAACTCATAACCGGTAACACGTTCAATCGCACTTTCGATACGCCCATCGGCGTGCAGATTTAACCATCGATAGGCTGGACTCACTTCGTCGAGCGCAAAATCCGTCACTTCTGGTTTGAACTGGATGCAGGTCGATGGCGTGCAAAAATAGCGCACATTATTTCGTGTGAAATCGAGTTCCTGATGGATATGCCCATACATCACCGCGCGCACGATTTTGATGCGGTCGATGATCGCTAAAAAGGCTTCGTCGTTGTGCAGCCCAATCCCTTCCATCCAAGTCGCGTTACCCGGTACCGGATTGTGGTGCAAGCAGACAAGGCAGTGATCTATCTGTAGATTACTTTGCGCCTCTTGTAGGCTGTTTTCCAAATGCACGAGCTCTCTTTCACTGAGGTGACCGTGCACCTCGCCCACTACGCTGGAGTCCAGTAGGATCACCTGCCAATTGGATAGACTAACGAGATTCGTGAATGCGTCTTGATACTGGTCGAGGTTTTCCATAACGCGACGACGGTCATGATTCCCAGGAATCCAATAAAATGGTGCCTGAAATGACTGCATAGCATCGCCGAAGCGCAAATAGGCCTCTACTGAGGCGTCTTGAGCGATATCGCCAGTGGCTAGGATCAAATCGATACCCGCCTCTTTGGCTACCATTAATTCGACAACCTTCTCAAAGCTATATTGAGTATTTAGTTTCAGGAGAGCGGCTCGAGGATCACGAAACAAATGGGTATCCGTAATCTGTACGACTCTGACGGGCGCTCCCGTGGTTTCTCTAGTCATAATTTACGCAGCACAAATGAATGAAGGGGGTTTAAGACTGTGACCCGCCTGCAAACACAGACTTAGCCACTCGCCCAGGAATTCATTGATCTGTCTTTTCTCGTCCTGATGATACATCGTTGGATTCGGTATGGCGTACTTAGCAAGGAACCCCTTATGGCCTTGATAAGCAACCGCTTCCGCCGTAGTGGCATCGTGGTAAACCCGCACAATTATGCCGGGAGGGTCGATCCACTGACTAACATGCGTCAGCTGATTGATTGCCAATGTGCTAGTATAGGGGAACACTTCTAGTACGCTAATGCGTACCCGCACCTCGCCTGAAGTAGACGAGCTGATTAAGAAATCCCTAGTGTATTGCAAACCGCACTTACTAATCTTCAGTAGAGTATTCTCACACTGGGAAAAGCGCTGCAATGCAGGCTCCTCAATAGTTCCGCGAACAATCTCTTGTTCGGCGCTAAAGCAGGCTTCTCTGAAGGATTCTAGTTCAGGCATTAGCTTTAGTAAACGAATAAAATTCGCGTCACAATCCGCCATTTGCCTCACTAAATCTATGCGATAATGCGGTGCTTTCATACCGCGCAAGGCCCTCCCTGACGCCATTTCTGGTGAAGCGAGTGCCTATTAATATAAAGCCATTGCATCGCAATTATCGCCATCGCGTTATTCATACGCCCATCCTGCAGTGCCTGCCATGCCTCTTCGAAAGATAGCACAAGGGCTCGAATATCCTCATTCTCTTCTTCGAGTCCGTGGATTCCCCCTGCGCTACTGGCGTCTACGCGACCGCAATATAAGCTAATGCGCTCGTTACTGCCGCCCGGGCTGTTGTAATAGTCGGTGATGTGGACCATATCCAGTATTTCGCAGCCCGCCTCTTCCTGAGCCTCACGCCGCGACAACTGTGTGGCGCTCTCATCGGGCGCCATAATGCCTGCGACAATCTCTAGTAGCCAAGGGCTTGAACCCTGATTCTCGGCATCCTGCAGCGCACCGATGCGGAATTGTTCTACTAAAACCAATTGATCGCGATCGGGATCATAGAGCAGAACCCCTGCAGCAGGGTCGCGGAGGAATAATTCGCGGGTAAAGGGGGGGCTCCAGCCACCTGCATAGAGGCGGTGCTTCAATATCACCTTATCTATTGAAAAAAAGCCCCTATAGCCTGGTGTTCTTTGCACGACCTCAAGGTCTTGTGCACCGAATTCAGGAAGAGGCTTGATCATTGGCGAGGCCTCTGAAACTAGGCTGTGCGGCTGGTGACTTCGAGGAGATGATAGCCAAACTGAGTCTTTACGGGGCCTTGTACAGTCTTAGGCTCTGCGCTGAATACGACTTGATCGAACTCCTTCACCATCTGGCCAGGGCCGAAGCTACCAAGATCGCCGCCATTTGCACCCGATGGGCAGGAAGAGAATTTTTTTGCGATGTCTGCGAAATCCTCGCCCTTGTTAATGCGCTCTTTCAACTCTGAGCATTTGGCTTCTGTTTCTACGAGTATGTGTCTTGCGGTGGCAGTTGCCATGAAATAACTCCTATGTTGGTGAGCCCACATTATGCCCGAGGAGGGTTCGTAAATCGAACCAAACTGCCCCGAGCGTGCCTCACAATCTATGGAGTGTCGTGGAGACCTCTAATTAAGGAAGAATACTGGCTAGTAGGCCGTGCCACGGTTCAACTTATGCAAGCGATACTGCACATAAGGTTCGATTAAGCGATAGAACAGGCCGCGCGGGCGCACTGGCCGCTCTAAGCAAACAAGGCAGATACAGTCGGTGTCTTGCGTAGCAGTAGGTTGATGAGCCTCACCAGCATTGCGGACCACGAAGTCCCCACGGGAGTAACTACCATCGGCGTCTGAGAAGCTACCCTTGAGTAATACTGTAATCTCCTCGCCCCGGTGCTCGTGTTCGGGCATTCGCTCACCCGCTTTGATGTCGTAAATCGAGGTCTCACGAGTCTCGCCTAGGATAGGCAGCGGCGCTACGCGAAGCGCCTTGCCCAGCTGCGCCCAGCGCAGATTATGCAGGCCACCGCTAACAAGACCACGCAAGGAACGAGGCAAGAGCACATCGGCAAACGCCCGCTGCGAGTCCTGATGGGGCGTTAGCTCGCTCTCGCTCAAGGAAATCTCTGGCTTTATTGAGGAAACGGGTAGAGACGCAGTGTTATCCGCGCTGCCGATCTTCGACATGAGTCGCGCATAGCTATCGACTTCCAACTCTTCAGGCGCAAGCTGAGTGAGCAAATGCGCACCGACATCTTTCAGCTGCTGCACATGAGCGCGGCACTTGCCACAGAACTCAAGATGGGCAGACACGCAAACGGCCTCGGCTAATGACAGATTAGCTGACGCGAAATCTGTCAAAAATCTTGAATCGGGATGATATGAAATCATGCTTTTACCTACACCTTTAGCGATCAATGAGTATCTGTAGCTTGTTTAAGGCCAATCTAATTCGAGATTTCACGGTGCCAAGCGGTAGGCCTAACTCTTCCGCGATCTCGTTATGGGACTTACTTTCCATAAATGCTTTCTCAAGCACTAAAGCTTGTTCCGCTGGCAGTGTGGACATCGCATTGCGCACCTGAGTCTCGACTCGGCGCTGCTGCAGATCGATAATGGGTTCCGGCGAATCCGCCTCGTGCCAGATATCTTCGATGTCGATCCTGCGGTCCGCACGGCCGTTACGACGGATAAAGTCGATACGTGTGTTGCGGGCAATCGTAAATATCCAAGTGTTAACGCCTGCCTTGCTACTATTGAAAGAAGCCGCCTTATTCCACACTTTAATCATGACCTCTTGGGTCATTTCCTCCGCCTGTGAGCGATCGCCATAGGAGCCGATCCCCTTCATTAGGAAGGCTTTGATCTGCGGGGCGAAATGCTCGAACAATTTCTTGAAAGCCGCACGATCTGCCGACTCCGCTACCTTACGCAGCTCGCTCTCCCATGGATCGATAGTGGCCTGAGCGGCCCATGATTGGGTCTGCTTCTTCCCACTTGTCTCGTCGCTACTACCCACGTGACTCCTTGTTTCGATGTTTTTACTCAGCCTCTTGCGGGGCTGCGGTGTCATGGCTTGTGCTGTTCTTAGATCTTTTACGTCGATAAAACGACTCTAGATCATTAGAAATGATAAGAAATAATGACGACTTTGCCATGCTTTGATCTGAACAATCCAGTGCAACGTAATCTGTTACAAGTTGTAAGGCGAACCCATCGCTGGGCAATTCCGAAATTTGCCACTATTTGATTGATAAGGCTGAGGAATAATATCGTGAATGAGAACATCCACATCCCTGATAAACAAAAAAGCTCGTTGATACAAGAATTTAAAGCCTTTTATCAAAAGGCGAATAATTCTAGCCTCGAGCGCATGGACAGAATTTACACCCAGGATGTAGAGTTCCGCGATCCCCTGCACACGATTTTGGGTATTTTGGCGCTAAAAAGCTACGTTAAGGATCTCTATGCCAACTCAAATCATATCGAGTTCGAGTATACCGATGAACAGCGTGGCGAGAATTCTGCCACCATCACGTGGTATATGAAGTTCAGCCACTCGGCTCTCGCCAGCGGTAAGATAGTAAAGTTGCGTGGCATAACCCAGATTCGCTTTACAGACCGCATCTACTACCAAGAGGACTTCTACGATCTCGGAGCGATGCTTTACCAGCACATCCCCGTTGTAGGCGCCATCATACGTTTCGTCAATAGCAAGGTCCGACTCTAGTCGCCAGCATGGAGCACCGAGCATTGGAATTGAACCGGGTCGACCACTTAGCTCACGAACAAGTACCGCAGCTACTGCACAGTGCGATCTATGAAGGCTTCGTGCGTCACCGCCGCATCTTGCCAAAGGCACACGAGTTTACCTACCAAGTCTTCATGATGTACCTCGATCTTGACGAACTCGAGCAAGTCTTCGCCCTCTCTCCCTTCTGGTCTGCCTCCAAACCTGCCCTCGCCAGGTTTCGACGTAGCGATTTCTTGGGTCCCGAGGAACAGCCACTTGATGAGGCCATACGTGACCTCGTATTGAAGGAGGCCGGTGAGCGACCGGTGGGCCCGATCCGCCTTCTCACCAATCTGCGTTATTTTGGCTTCTCAATTAATCCCATTAGTTGCTACTACTGCTTTGACCAACAGGAGCAATTGCGTTATATCGTCGCCGAGGTCACCAGCACCCCATGGCGCGAGCGCGTGCACTACGTAATCCCCTGCAACTCTAGCCATCAATCCCATCGTTTCGCCAAGCGCATGCACGTGTCACCGTTCATGCCCATGAATATGACCTACGGCTGGCGCAGCCGCACCCCTGGTCGCTCACTCAGCATTCATCTACAGAATTGGCACGATGGAGAGGAAGCATTCAACGCCACCGTGGCATTGCATCGCGTTGAGATCTCTTCTGCCTCACTAGGACGCAGCCTGCAACGCTACCCCTTTATGACCTTCAAAGTAGCTATCGCCATTTATTGGCAAGCATTGAAATTATTCCTCAAGCGCATGCCCTTGTTTAGGCATAGCGAATTACTAAGTAGTAAACATCGATAGGAGCAACCGAGCAGCCATGAAATCCGTCATCTTGAAATCGAACAATCTTGTCGGGAAACGCCGTACGCGAGCGCGTGGCATGAGATTCGTCAATCGTTGTGCGAAAGTCTTCGTTCTTAATGTATTGAGCAAGCTCGATCAAGGCCGCATCATTTTGGAGGACGGGGATACCCGCGTGGTTTATGGGGAGCAAGACGAAAACGCCTTAACCGGACACATAAAGGTGATAAGCCAAGACTTCTATGTAGACTTGATTAGGAGCGGCAGTATCGGTTGCGGAGAATCCTATATGTGGCAGCATTGGTCCTCTAACGATCTCGTAACGCTTGTGCGAGTTATCGTGCTCAACCTGCATATTTTGGACGGCGTGGATAACGGGCAGTCTTGGTTTCGTCGACTCGCCACGCGCGTTCTGCATCGCATGAATGCCAATAGCCAAGAAGGCTCGCGCCGCAATATCTCTGCACACTATGACTTGAGTAACGATTTTTTCGAAAGCTTTCTGGACCCTAGCATGATGTATTCCTCTGCTATTTTCCCAGGTGAGGAAAGCAGTTTACACGAAGCATCGCTGCACAAGCTGTCTCATATTTGTGAGCGCTTACAACTGTCACCGGAAGATCACTTACTAGAGATCGGCACTGGCTGGGGCTCGCTGGCTATTCATGCGGCACAAAATTATGGCTGCAGTGTCACTACTACGACACTCTCCCAACAGCAATTCGATTTTGCGAAACAGCGTATTCTCGAAGCCGGCCTGGAGGATCGTATTGAACTATTGCTGAGTGACTACAGAGACCTTGAGGGAAGTTATGACAAGCTCGTCTCAATTGAGATGATCGAAGCAGTAGGCCACGAATTCTACGACAACTATTTTCAGAAATGCGCAAGCCTTCTTGTCAAAGACGGCCTAATGTTGATTCAAGCAATTACTATCTCAGACCAACGTTATGATCAGGCGAAAAACTCTGTGGATTTTATCCAGCGGTACATTTTCCCCGGCGGATGCCTGCCTAGTAACCAAGTGATCGCCAAGCACGTAGCGCAAGATACCGATATGCAGATCATCGGCATGGAAGATATAACGCGCGACTATGCCCGCACAATTGCTCATTGGCGAGAACGCTTTCTTGCGCAAACCCAGGACTATCTCGCACAGGGGCTCTCAGGAGATTTTATTCGCATGTGGGATTATTATCTCGCCTATTGTCAGGGCGGCTTCATGGAGCGGGTGATTCATACTTCCCAGTTTCTCATTGCGAAACCGCTCTTTCGCGACACGCCCAGAATTGGCAACTTAGCATCACTCGAGGTGAACCTAAGTGCATAGCAAACAATTCATCGTGGGTTGCGCGAAGGTTTTGCTGATCGCTTCGATAGGTCTAGTTGCATCGCCATTACATGCGCAACCTTGGGTCATTGGCAACGCAGTTTCCGTTAACAATGGCGAACTACTCTATAGGGAGTTGCACTATCGCATCGATACGTCTGCATTGATCAGTGAGAGGGTGGAATATGTTAGCCCTTCTGGCGAATTGTTAGTACGGAAGACACTGGACGGCAGTCGCTCGCTCATAACGCCAAACGTAGAGCAGAATGATTTGCGTACCGGAACCCAATTCGCCATAAATGATGCCGGTGATAGCTTAAACACGCGCTATCAACGAGGGGGCGAAACGAGTGCAACTAAGCGCATCGAAAAAGGAGACCGACTCGTCGTCGATGCCGGTTTCGACCCCTATGTGCGCGCCCATTGGGAGGCACTTAAGGCTGGTGATGCCATTCGTGCAGAGTTCTTTGTGCCTGCCCGCCTAGACACAGTTGGCATCAGCATTCGCAAAACAGATGCTGAGCAATGTGCTGCAATCACAGCAGAAGTCCTATGCCTCGTCGTGCGACCAGCGGGCTTTCTTCGACTTGTGGGTTGGTTCGTAGACCCGCTCTATCTCGCTTATGCGCAAGGCTCTCAGAACTTGCTGTTGTATAGAGGCATTAGCAATCTGCTCGATGCAAACGGCAAGTCGCAGGACGTGCTGATCCGCTACGAGTATGCAACCCCTGCTAGTTAGCCAGCCATAAATTACCTCTGTATCTAAAACCGGGATATAATCCGCAACTCCTAAGTGTGGTCGTTAGAAACGCCACACTGCCACGGTATTGTAATCTGCAGGTCCATGGACTCGGCACCGCGCAGTTGAGGTTTACGCTATGCCCCTTTCAGCACCCGCGCCACGGGCGCACATTCATACGCGCGCCATAAGTTTCGCTGGCTTCGAGCGTGAGGATGGCTTGTTCGATATTGAAGCTCATATGACTGACACTAAGACCTACCCCTTCGCCAACGACTGGCGCGGGCAGATCAGTCCTGGAGAGGCACTGCACGAGATGCTCGTGCGCGTCACAGTCGACGCCCAATTTGTCGTCCAGCAAGTAGAAGCGTGCACTGAGAACAGCCCGTTTCAGATGTGCCCGGACATCACGCCTAATTATACTGCGCTAGTCGGTTTGAAAATGGGCCGCGGCTGGCGAGAGGGTATTCGCGAGCGTGTGGGAGGAATTGCTGGGTGTACGCACATTACCGAGCTGCTCTATCCAATGGCGACAGTCGCGTTTCAGACTATAGCCCCGTTACGCAAGCACCGCACTAATCGACCGGACTCGGACATGAGTCATCTGGGCAAGAAGCCGGTGGTGCTGAATACCTGTCACGCCTGGGCAGACGATTCGCCCGTGGTAAAGGCAAAGGTCCCTACGTTTTATACTGGAAAATAACGCGCTATTCTTCCAATAAGGGGATCGCCATCGTAATGGCCACCCCCTCTTCATCGCGTAGATTTTCTGCGCGAATCTGCCCTTGGTGAAATTCTGTCACGAGCCGTGCGATATGCAACCCAATGCCAAGGTGAGGTTGTTTCTGTTTCACTTGTGGACGTACTGAGATCATAGAGTCGAATAGCCTGCCCTTCATCTCCTCAGGCAAATAAGGACCATAATTCGAGACTCTCACCACGGCAGTTTCTCGCACTGTTGCGCAGAAAATGGTAATCGGTTTGTCCGCATAGCTAAACTCCACAGCATTCGCGATTAGCTTGTCCATCAACTGCGCGATATATTCAGGGACTCCTGAAATGATTACAGGCCCCTCGATATCGGAGACGAGCGTTACCTCTGGATACGCTAGCCGATAACCCTCTACACAGCCATTGATCACCTTAGCTAAGTCGATACGCTCTTTCTCCGAGCTTTGCAGCATTTGTTCTAGACGCGTCGCTTCACTCATATTAGTAAGGATGAGATTGAGACGATTAATGCCTTCCTCTGCCCGTTGAATATAGATCTCCGATTCCTTACCTTGCGACACCATACCTAGGTTCTCTAGTGACGAGCGTACCACCGTGACAGGAGTGCGCAACTCATGCGATAAACGCGAAGACATGTGCTCTAGATAGGTGGTGTATTGAGAGAGTCGTTCTACTATGCTAGAAAAACTACGCGATAGATCGCCAATTTCATCCGAGTTGGTACTCGCAACAATGTTATTCCTGAGCCGGCCATTGTCATCGATAATACTTTCAGCTTGATTACGCAGATCGCGGATACGCGTTGATATCCGCGAGGCGAACGCGAAAAGTCCAAATGAGATTACGAGCATAACCCCGAGGATCGTATTGAACAGAGTCTCGAGTGCTTGATTGCGGAATGTGCGTATACCATTCATATTCTGGTCGACGATAACTGCTCCCATCACCTCGTCGTCGGCAACAATGGGATGTGCCGCCTCGAGAATTCGCGTTTGCGAATCAGGAATCGTTCGAAACTGTGTCTGCGGTGCACCCGCCAGAGCGGAGTCGATATGGGAACCCTCGGCGGTACCACCGGCATAGAGTTCGTCGATGAAATCATTAGAGGGTTTCGTAAGGAGGCGGTAGTACAAAGGATGTAATAGATTATCCTCTAAGAATAACCAATATTTATTTACCGGCGAGCTTAAGGAGTCCGCGCTTAGTGCTAGACCCGTTGCCGACTGAATGTCGCCAACACTGAGCAGAATACGTCCGGCGCGATCGATAACCTGAATGCGAGAATTAGTATGCCCCATGCCCTCGACTATACGGTCTATCTCCGGAGTAGGCCGCCGCAGAAAACCGAGGCGTTCGCGGTCGTTCACATCGGACGTTGCGACCACCGAGGACACTTCGCGACCCTCTGGATCATCGACATCGTAGAGCGCAAAACCAATCTGTTCACCCAGCATCGTCAAAGGTAGGCGCAGTTCAATTTCATAGCCATCTGGCGTTTCATACCATTGTCCCGCAATACGCTCTTCGTGCCTTAGGGCTGCGATATCACGGAGATCGTCCCCCACTTCGTAAGCGTATAGAAACTCAGGCCCACGCGGCGCCACCACATAACGCTTGAACTCGCCCTCGCGAGTTACCAAGGAAATCTGCAAGAAGTCGCTGCGGTTAACGCTTAGGCTGTCAGCGCTGCGGTAAATGGTCTTATCGTCGACCACTTTGACATAGGCGTAGAGAAAGCGATTGTATTCACCCACCAGTAGTTTGAAATTTAGGGAGTCATCGTAGTGGTAATAGCGTGAGAATGGGCTGCGGGGATTAAGTTCCGTGCCAATGGTGTCATCCTTGCCATAGGAGAGCTCATAGCGTTGGTAATCCTGCCAATCCACCAGCGTGTTGTCATCCAAGCCAAGGGGGTAGAACACAGGGTAGACATAAAGATCATTGGTCTGTCGCGCAGGGCTATAGCTACCTTCGTCGAATAGCTCGGGCCGTTCATTAAGGGCCGTAGCCAAGGCGCGGGCGGTACCCAATACTGTCTCTTCCTGTCCCCGGCGCAAATACTCTTCCATCTCTAGGATGTATTGATAGCCGAGCCAGGGGATAACAAGAAGGAAACTGGACAGGAACACCAGTTTGAAGCGGATGCCGAAGGGATTTTTCAAATACCGATTCATTATGTGTCAGTGTTACCTGAATTATTCTGGGTATTCCAGCGGTAACCCATCCCATAGACAGTCTCGATACAATCGAAAGATTCGTCGACCATCATGAATTTTTTACGAATACGCTTAACATGTGACGTGATAGTGCTGCCGTCTACGAAGATCTTGGACTCCTGCATCAATACCTGCCGACTTTTTACATGGCCTGGGAACTTCACCAATGCATGCACCATCCAGAATTCGGTAACGGTCAATGGCACTGGAATACTGTCCCATTGAATGGTCAGGCGGCCGATATCGAGAGTCAGTTTATCGCGCTGTAGTAAATTCTCAGGTGAAGTGGGCAGATCGAGCACATCTAGGCGTCGAAACAGCGCGGCAATACGTGCCGAGAGGTGCGGCAGGCTAATATCCTTGGTGAGATAGTCATCTGCACCCATACGCAGCCCGCTGACCGTATCGAAGTCATTGTCTCGCGCTGTGAGGAAGATAATCGGCAGGGTCTCTGACATGGAGCGCAGCGACTGACAGAGGGTGAAACCGCCATCGATCTCGTTCTCCAAACCGATGTCGATGATGGCGAGATTGGGCAGACGAATATCGAAGGAGCGCATGGCATCCTTGCGATTGGAGAAGGTCTGCACCTCGTAGCCCTGCTTGCGCAAGACATCGGCGTAATTTTCGCGGATTGCCGCCTCGTCCTCTACTATCGCAATTCGTCTCGCCATAATTTTTTTACTCGTAACTGGTGGCTAAACCCTGACACCCGAAAACCCCGCACCAGGCGGCGCTAAGACACGGGAACTATACAGTATTTACGCCAAAAACGTGACCGGCCCGCGGCGACCTACGATGCCGCAAACCCTCCGCCTTATTTCTGCCATATTCGGTCAGCGTCTAGCCTCAATTCACGCCTCTAAACGTAATAAAGTCGGTGTTTAATCCTTGTATGCCTTTTGTTTTATGAACAGTGGCTGTTTCGATAGGGGTGTCTCGGAACTTTCTTACAAAATACTTCATTAAATCTGAAACACTGAAGAGGCTCCCTCTTCACGCGTAGTTGTTAATTCAGCGGAGAGTTTCTCATGAGTCACGCAAAACTAGTCATCGGCAATAAGAACTATTCCTCATGGTCTATGCGGCCTTGGTTGCTGCTCAAAGCCTTCGAAATTCCATTCGACGAAATTAATATCGCGCTGTATCAGGACAACACAGCAGAGAAGCTCGGGCCCTACTCGCCTTCCTTGAAGGTACCCGCATTCTTGCATAGTGAAACGACCATATGGGACTCACTCGCAATCTGCGAGTATATTTCCGAACAGCTCTTAAAGGGGCGTGGCTGGCCGATCAATCCGAAGAAGCGCGCTAGCGCGCGGTCCGTTTGCGCAGAGATGCACTCGGAGTTCCCCCACCTTAAGAAAGAATGGCCGATGAATTGCAAAGCTTCAGTCGAACTTTTTGTATCAGAGAAATTAGAAGAGGAAATCGCGCGCATCGACGCTATCTGGAGTTGCTGTCGCCGCAAACACGGCGCTGGCGGTGATTATCTATTCGGGAAATTTTCAATCGCAGACTGTATGTTCGCGCCGATGGCAATCTGCTTCCGCTCTTACGGTGCAAAACTAAGCATGGAAGCAAAACGCTATGCAGACACCCTACTAGCCAATCCCCACATACAGGACTGGATCAAACAGGGCCGCGCCGAAGAAGAATCGGTCTCGATGAGCAATGTTAGTAATATGTTTTGAGCTAGGCTTAGCCTTTAAATTGACGTGTCGGCAATACTGCGCGCAGTTTATCTGCCATCTCAGTAATGCTCTTCTCAGTCTCTTCCCAATCGATACAGGCATCGGTGACGGATACGCCGTATTTCAATTGCGATAGATCTTTGGGAATGCTCTGATTGCCAAAATTAAGATTGCTCTCCAACATCACCCCGATAATCGACTCATTGCCTTCCAGAATCTGATGCGTCACATCCTTCAGTACCAACGACTGTACCGTCGGATCCTTATTCGAATTCGCATGGCTACAATCGATCATGATGTTGCTGCTGACCTTACCCTTTTGCAGCGCTGCCTCGCACTGAGCCACGTGCACCGAATCGTAATTAGGCCCCGAAGCTCCACCACGCAATACTACGTGTGCATAGGGATTACCCTTCGTCGTCACTACCGATACCTGACCTTGGCTATTAATCCCAAGAAAGCGATGCGGACTGCTCACCGATTGCATCGCGTTAATCGCTACGGTTAAACCACCATCCGTGCCATTTTTGAAGCCCACTGCGGATGATAGACCACTCGACATCTCGCGGTGAGTTTGCGACTCAGTGGTACGAGCACCAATTGCCGACCACGCAATAATATCCTGCAAATACTGCGGAGAAATCGGGTCGAGCGCCTCTGTAGAAGTTGGTAGCCCCATGGACGCAATGTCCAGCAACAGCTTGCGGCCCTTGAAAAGCCCCTCTTCAATCTTGAACGTATCGTCCATGTAGGGATCGTTAACCAAGCCCTTCCAACCTACCGAGGTGCGGGGCTTTTCAAAATAGACGCGCATAACGAGATACAGAGCGTCCCGCACTTTTTCCGCAAGCTTCTTAAGCCGACCCGCATATTCCAAGGCTGCATCAACATCATGGATAGAGCAAGGACCGATAACCACAAAGAGACGTGGATCGGTCCTGTCGAGAATATTGAAGATGGTCTGCCGTGCGGCGCGAACCGACTCTAAGGCATCTCCTTCCAACGGCAATTGTTCCTTCAAATCCTGCGGTGTCAACAAGGCCTCATTGGAGGCGATGTTTAAATCATCTATACGTGTGTTCGACATCATTTCCTCTCGTTACTGTAAGCGGGCGTTTTGCCGCCCTTCAATTCGCCAATACTAAATGCTGCGATACAATTCTCGGCCTGTTTTATTGTAGGTGTCCGCCATCTCTTCCATACCGGCTTTCAACGCGCTATCTACGTCGGCTATCTCTTTCGCCGCCGCGTACTCGCGAACTTCCTGACTAATTTTCATAGAACAAAATTTAGGCCCACACATGGAACAGAAATGTGCGACCTTCCCTGATTGCTTCGGCAAGGTTTCGTCGTGAAAACTACGCGCGGTATCCGGATCTAAGGCGAGGTTAAATTGGTCGTCCCAGCGGAACTCGAAACGGGCTTTGGAAAGCGCGTTGTCGCGCAGCTGTGCGCCTGGATGTCCCTTTGCAAGATCCGCTGCATGAGCGGCTATCTTATAAGCGATGAGGCCATCTTTAACGTCTTGCTTATTAGGCAGACCTAAGTGTTCTTTCGGCGTGACATAGCACAGCATTGCACAGCCAAACCAGCCGATCATCGCGGCGCCAATGCCAGATGTAATATGGTCATAACCTGGTGCAATATCCGTAGTCAGCGGCCCAAGAGTATAGAATGGCGCCTCGCCGCACACTTCGAGCTGGCGATCCATATTCTCCTTGATCATATGCATAGGCACGTGACCTGGACCCTCGATCATGCACTGTACGTCGTGCTTCCACGCTATCTTCGTCAGCTCGCCCAAAGTCTCGAGCTCACCAAACTGTGCCGCATCGTTGGCATCCGCAATGGAACCAGGGCGCAGGCCGTCACCGAGTGAGAAAGATACGTCGTAAGCTTTCATTATCTCGCATATATCTTCGAAATGCGTATAGAGGAAGTTTTCCTGATGATGCGCTAAGCACCACTTCGCCATGATCGAGCCACCACGAGAGACGATGCCGGTAACGCGCTTTGCGGTCAGTGGCACATAGCGCAATAACACGCCGGCATGAATGGTGAAATAGTCCACACCCTGCTCGGCTTGCTCGATCAAAGTGTCACGGAAGATCTCCCAAGTGAGATCCTCTGCCACGCCGTCTACTTTCTCTAGCGCCTGATAGATTGGCACCGTGCCTATCGGCAGCATGGAGTTGCGAATGATCCATTCACGGGTCTCGTGAATATTCTTGCCAGTGGACAGATCCATTACCGTATCGGCACCCCAATGTGCAGACCAAGTCAGCTTCTCAACTTCCTCGTCGATTGATGAGCTAAGCGCGGAATTACCGATATTGGCATTGATCTTCACTAGGAAATTGCGGCCGATGATCATCGGCTCAATCTCGGGGTGATTGATGTTCATGGGAATAATGGCACGACCACGAGCGACCTCGGAGCGGACGAACTCTGGCGTGATCTCTTTAGGTAGTGATGCACCGAAAGACTCTCCCGGATGTTGGCCGCTTAGCTCTGCTTGCTCGCGGGCCTGCATATAGCTCATGTTCTCGCGGATGGCGATGTATTCCATCTCAGGTGTAATAATGCCCTGGCGTGCATAGTGCAGCTGGCTGACATTGCGGCCAGCCTTGGCGCGACGCGGAGCGCGCAAATGCTCGAATCGCAAGTGCTCGGTACGTAGATCGGCCTGACGTAGCTTGCCGAAGGTCGAACTTACGCCGGCTAGTACCTCGGTATCGTCACGCTCTTCGATCCACGCCGCGCGGATCGCAGGGAGCCCCGCTCGCAGGTCCACTTTGACGGATCTATCCGAATAGAGACCAGAGGTATCGTAAACTCGTAATGGCGCATTTGGCTCATTGCCTTTCGCGGTCAGCGTATCGGATAGTTTGATTTCGCGCATAGGCACAAGCAGATCCGAACGGCTTCCCTGCACATAGACCTTACTGGAGTTGGTGAATTGGTATTTAGTGCTGTCATCCAGACGGGTGATCTTGTCGAGAAATTGTTCTGAATTAGTGCTCATTGAAACTTCCTATATTGCCGATGCTGGGCCGGTGAGTGGTGACGCCAAGGAATCTAGGCGCGGGCCGGGCGCTGAGGGTTTTCGGGCTGGCCTGCATTATGCCTCAATCCAACAGTAGTGTCACAAGGCCCAAAGCGCACAGGGCGAAGAAATCGACCAGATTGAAACCGAATCTCACCACATCAGCGTATAAACACGTGTTGCTATTAAAAGGACCAAGTGAAGTGCCTACGAGATGCGTGGTTTGTCACCAATAGTGACCCTGTGTAGAATGCCGCGTAGCCGAAGAACCACTTTGAAAGCGCTGCCGCGGTACTCGCGGGAGAACTGCTTTTACTATAAAGACGGCAGCAGAACCTATCCTCATCTATATTGATATTGTTTTCAGCGAAGGTTTTTCATTATGGGACGAATCACTCAAAGCCTGGGACTCGCATTCTGCGTGTCTATCGGCGCCACACCAGTCATGGCAGACGATCTTGTATCGATCCTCGATCTCGCTATGCGAAACGACCCGACACTGCGCCAAGCCGAGGCACAGTATGAGTCACGTCATACTCTACTCGATCAAGGCCGTGCAGCACTGCTGCCTACTTTGGCGCTACAAGGCTCTACTACCCGTCAAACCTCTGGCCCTGCCGGCGAGATGAGCTACAAGCCTGGGCAAAACTCCCATGGTTATCGCCTCAACCTCACCCAGGCGATATTTAATATGACGGCCTGGTATACCTATGAGGGCGCGAAGCTGCAGGATAAGGCCTCTGCTATCGGCTACGCCGCACAGGAACAGGATCTAATTATTCGCGTGGCAAGCGGTTATTTCAATGTGCTCAGGGCACTGGATGATCTAGAGACGCGCCGCCAGGAAGAAGAGTCCTCGCAGCGCCAATTCGAGCAGACTCAACAGCGTGAAGAAGTAGGTCTCATCGCCATCACTGAAGTCTATGAGAGCCAAGCGGCTTACGATCTTTCCCGCAACAACACCATCATCGCTGAAGACACCTTGGCGACCTCCTACGAGGCGCTAGAAGCGATCACTGGTCAGCCCCATCCGAATATCGATGTGCTGCGCGAGGATTTCCCCGTAGAGACTGTCGACGGCTCGGTAGAGTCTTGGACTCAACAGGCTTTGAATAGCAACTTGGCACTCATTGCCGCACGCTACAATCTAGAGGCGCAACAAGAAAACCTGAAGGCACGCAAGTCCGACCATCTGCCAACCATTTCAGCAAACGCCGCCTTCAACCACAACGTGATCGGTGGCAGTCAGTCCGCCGATGGCTCATCGCGTGGCGTTGGCGCTATTGACGGGACTTCTCTAGCGTTGCAGATCAATATCCCGATATTCTCGGGTGGCGGCACCTCTGCACGACGCCGTGCTGCGGAATATGACCTCGTTGCGCAGCAAGAGGCAGTTAGCCTGACACGACGCCAGACAACGCAGAATGTGCGCAATGCATTTCGACGAGTGAATACGGATGCTCTAGTAATTGCACAGCGTCAGCAGGCGATCACATCGGCTCGCAGTGCATTAGAGGCTATCGAGGTGGGCTATGAGGTGGGCACACGCAATATCGTGGACGTTCTGCAGGCGAGACAGCAGCTATTCGTGGCACTGCGTAATTATTCAGATGCGCGCTATAACTATGTAGTCGATACCCTAACTCTGAAGCAGATCACTGGCCTACTAACGCCACAGGACATCCTAGACCTGAACGAGTGGCTAGAGACCGAAACGGCTACGGCTCCTTAAACCAGATAAATGGAATCAAGTGGAATCAAGGGGTCAGAGTTCTTGAATCCCAGAGCGAGGAGCCTAACCAATTGATCCTATTAAATATTTTTTGCAAAAGTAAAAATACAGTGCTCTAAAAAGTACTGCGTTTTTACTCTGACTCCATTTATTAATTCCCCTCCCGCTGCGTGGATCTAGCAACGAAGTGAGAGTCGCAGAAAGGTAAACTTAACGCTCAGCACCAATTGCGGTCGCGCGAGCCTGGCGTTCAGGTTCGGGGGTGATGCTCCAGCCTTGCAGGTTTTCTAGCACCAGCGCACCAAGTGCCTCTATGTGTTCTGGCCGCGAGTTTAAGGCGCTGATGTATTCGTAACGTTCTCCACCAGCCTCTAGGAAGTAATGTTTATTCTCCTCGCCGATCTCCTCGATAGTCTCTAGGCAGTCTGCCGAGAAGCCTGGGCAGAATACTTGTACAGACTTAACACCCTGCGCCGGAAATGTCTTAAGTGTCGCGTCAGTGTATGGTTTTAGCCATTCTTCGCGCCCGAAACGTGACTGGAAAGTGGTGACGTACTCCTCTTCACTTATGCCCAGCTTCTGCGCAATCAGCCGCGAGGTCTTATGGCACTCGCAATGATAGGGGTCGCCCTTGAGCAAATAACTCTTAGGCACACCATGGAAGGAGAACATCAACTTGTCAGCACGCCCGTGCTCTACCCAGTAAGTTTCTATGCGCTTCGCCGCCGCGTCGATGTAGGGCGTGAAATCATGATAATGCGACACGAAGCGGAAATCCGGCAACCAGCGTCGTTTAGCAAAATCTGCTGAGATAGCATCGAAGGTAGATGCCGCAGTGGAACCTGAATATTGCGGATACAGCGGCAACACTAAGAGTTTACGCACGCCTTTGTTGAACATCGATTCCAACACGCTGGCCATAGAAGGATTCCCGTAGCGCATCGCGAAATCGACCACGAAATTGTCGTGCCCGAGTCCCTTTAGATGGGACTGCAGAGACTCTGCCTGAGCCTTGGTATGAAACAACAGTGGCGAACCCTCATCGGTGAAGACCGTGGCATAGGATTTGGCAGAGCGGCGAGGCCGTATCCTCAAAATCACCCCATTTAAAGCGAACCACCAAATCAACCTTGGCACCTCTACCACTCGCGGATCCCATAAAAATTCCTTGAGATAGCGATGCAGCGCTTTAGGCGTGGGGGCGTCGGGAGTGCCTAGATTGGTGATCAATACCCCGATCTTATCTGCTTGTTGATGGGAGAATTCAGGACTACCTTGGTATTTCATGTCATTCCTTTAATAAGTAATTCAGATCCGCTGAATACGCCGAAAAGCGCACTGGCGGATCTCTATAGGCACGATTTAGCGGAACAGATTGAGATCTATCGCCTCTGCCATAGCTTTGTAACCTGCATCGTTAGGGTGCAGATTGTCTGCCGTAAAACTGGGAATCATGTGATTAGTGTTACTGGGGTCGCGCACGGGGATCTCGAAATCGATCACGCCGTCGAACTCGCCACTGCCACGAATCCAAGCATTGACGGCTACCCGCTTCTCCTCGCCATCCTCTGAATAATAGCCCGCGTCTTCAAAAGGAGTTAACGTGGCGCCTATGATTTTTATCCCACGCGCGTGAGCCCGCGTAATGATCTGCCGATAGCCCGCGATAATCTCCTCTGGGCTCACGTCCTCACCCGCAAACATGCGCGCCATGCCGATATCGTTGATGCCTTCTAGCAAGACGATGTGGCTGACTCCGCTGAGTGCCAAGACATCCCGCTCGAAACGCATCTGCAGGTTCTCGCCGAAACGCGGGGAGTTCTCTTGCAACACTCGATTGCCGCTAAGGCCTGCGTTGACCACAGCGAAGTCGGGTTCATTCAGATCGTTAAGCAGGCGTCGCGCAAGAAGATTAGGCCAGCGATTATTGGTATTCGCAGTCGAGCCAACACCATCAGTAATGGAATCCCCTAGGGTGACGATCGCGGTGATATCGTCGCGACGACCCACATCGATGGCGGTGAGGTAATTCCACACTGGGATTTCCTGAGCGCCCCCGAAATCGTGACTGTCCGAGAAATCTCCTGCGGAAGACACATAATTCGTTTGCGCTGCCGCCAAGTGCGTGGTGACAGTGCCGCTTGGTTCGGGCAAATACAGGCTCACACTCAAATTGCTTAGCGCGGGAGCAGTGAAGGCAACTGGGTCACTAAACACCAGAGCACCGCGAGATATGGTAATGCTGTCTTGTCCGCCGAAGGTGAGTTTCGTAAGCGTTGCCGGCACGATCTCACTGCCCTGCGCCTGCAGCGCGATGCTTGCCGCGCCAATCACAAGGCGCTTATTTCCATGAGTATTGGAGATGCGGATGCGGACCACGTCGCCGCCGATGCTGGTATGCGCGATTAGGCGTAGAGTCTGATTGGAGAATGCATCCTTGATATCCTCTGGCGGGAGCAGACCCGGCGGCAAAGAGCTCGGGCTTGCCGACCAGGTACTAACCCAATTCAGGCCATCGGAGCTTTGCGCGTGCAGCGAGCTTAGGCTCGCTAAGGTCAGCACGCAGGCCAAGCATAGTTGGGAGAAGACGGCGAGGAAACGCCGTGCATTTGTGTTTTGGCGCGTCTTATTGTTATTGGCAACAGGCATAGGGGTTCACCTTCAAAACTAATTGAGGAGCGCAAAGAACGCGCGGCGTTTGGATCTAAGTCGGAATACGGTGTCGGGAAAGTAAACTACCTGCCAAGAAGAATCAATTAGCTAGTGCTGCTTCGAACGACCAGCGGCTTCCTCGCGGCTAACTAGTTGCTGCAAATGGGCTGCGATACTCCCCAACATTGTCTGACGATTTCCATCCCATGACAGGGATTGGCTCATCGAGGACCAGGCTGGGTGCTCTCGAATCTCACTAAGATGCTTGGAAAGCCCCTCTTCCCAGAGCGCCAATAGCGCTGTGTCGCCAAGACGAATCTGCTCAATTGCGGCATGACCGCGACGATCCAATGCTTGGAGCAGCAATAATTGACGCGTCACTAACACCTGCAGCACCGCGTCGTCGATGCGCAGATAGCGGCTCCCAGTCAGGGTGCCGAGCAAGGATTGCCCGATGCGACGACCATAGTGGCGCAGAGTCTGCGCGCCGCCACCAAGCAAAGCGCCAATGGCAGCACCGGCCCCTAAAGAAGCGCCGCCCAGCATTAGGTCAACACCTAAGCCTGCTGCGGCACCAGCAGCCGCTCCTCCACTGAGTTTAATGCCCAATGCGGTCAACGTATCGGGGGCGAAGAGATCGTCTTGCCATCGACCCGCGCTAAAGGGCAAGGCACTGGCTTCGACATCTTCTCTGGTGAAGCGATAGAGATTCAGCAGCGCGTCGACACAGGCCTGTTCCCGCTTACGCACTTCGCGATTGAACTCGGCGAGATCTTCCTTGGCGATACTGCCGGACTCCGAGCTCGCCACCTGTGCTCGATAGGCGGCAACGTCGATGAACAGCTCTGCCAATAGCTCGGTGGCAGCCCCTCGTCTTGCCACAGAGTCTTTCTCGTGACTGGAGGAGAGTTGTTCAAGTACCGCGCCGCGCTCATCCAATAGTGTTGCCAATTTGGCGTAGAAAACACGCTCGCCGTCGCGCTCGGGCGCCACCGTATCGAAGCTCACCACCACATGCAGACCAAGCCGCGCCAAGGCGTCTCGCCATGTACTCACCTGTGCTTGCGGCGCGCTAACAAAATTCAATAGCGGCAACAGGGGAATTCCACAGCTATTAAGAATAGCCAACTCATCGCGGTGTTTCGCTAAGACCGGATCACGGGCGTCGATGACATAGCAGGCGGCATCGCATTGCAGCATTTGTCGCAATACTTTTGCTTCCTGCTCGAAGCGCTGCGTTGCGGGTTTTGATTTTAGAAAGGCGTTGATGCGGGCGGGGCCGTCGGCACGAGTGCGATCATCCTGCGCATCGATTGTCTCTAAAAGGGCAATCGCGTCTTCGAGCCCTGGCGTGTCATACAGCTCTAGCACTGTATTGCGCCCCAACCCTAGACTCGCGGCTTCGACATGACGGGTGGTACTCGGCTGTGCCGACACCTGACCAAAATGCTTATTGCGCGTTAGTGTGCGCATTAAGGAGGTCTTCCCGGTATTCGTGTGCCCTACGATAGCCACCTGTAGGGCGGGCTTTGCCGCGGACTTAGGCATTTTGGCTCACCCATGCCAAAGCGTCAGCATCCTCTGTCATGATCGCTGCAGGACTCAGGCCGATGCCCGTGAGGCTCTCTTGCCAAAGGCCTGAGCGCGCCGTTGCATTTTCCCCCTTCGCTTGCATTAGCCAAATACGCAACTCGCTCGCGCAAGCGGATAGCTCTACGAGATAGCGCAGGCTGCCACGATCTGGGGATAGGCGCGCGTCGCAGGCGACGAGCAAGGCCCTTGGTGGGCGTGCCGAGAGTGCTTGCAATACCTCTCGGCGTTGCTCTCGGCTCTCTACAACCTCTGTGAAAAGCTGCCCTACAGGGCTATTCTCTTGGCCTTGTGGCACCAGTCCTTGTGGCGGCCACTGCAGAGGTTCACCTATTTCCAGTCCCAGTAACGCACTGCCCTGCCCCTGCGATTGACGCTGCGGGGCAATCTGTAAGTTTGGAGGCGGCGTGTTTGCCGCATCGACAATCCCCCGAGAGCTCTCGTGGCCACGAGCATACTCCGCAAAACCGGGGGCATTCAGGTCGAGATGCAGGCGTGCACGCAATAAAAAGTAACGCAGCAGCGATATAGCCCACACGAGGAAGCGAGGCAAGATGGCATAAACAATCAGACCGCCACTGAGCCAAGACGCCCAGGCTCGTCGTGCCACCTCTGACTGCGCTGGCCCATCCCCGGTTAGCGCCGAGGCGATCATCGACGAGTCCGGAACCGTGAAACCAAGTAAAGAGGGTAAATAACCAAAGCCGACGACGAAATCCGTGAACACGCCCTCGCTCAGAATTGTCGTCTCGAGGACGAAACTATAGCTGCGTAGGCTCAGCGCCAAAAGCATAGTGCAGAGCGAGGCCAGCAACGCGAGTAGCCAGGCGCTATGAGTAATGCTGCTGAGGGTCCATTGGCCGAGGCCATTGCCTTGCATAAGTCGTGCAAGCGCCTTGACGAGCGTGCCCTCGATACCGAAGTCTCGCTGCTGCCTGCCCCGCGGCCAATGCGCGATCCCCCAGAACCACAGCCGAGCCAGCAGGCCTCCGCTAAGACGTCCCCCAAATAGCCACAACAGAAGCGCTAAAAAATGCACCCCAATTAGGCCAATCAGGGTCCAAATCACGTTTACAGAGCGAACATCACTGCCGAAGAAGCCAAACGCCGCGCCGACGCCGCTAAGGATGGAGAAGAACAGCAGGATAAACAGGAGTAGACGGGCACTATGGGTCCAAGCCTGCATGCGCTCACTCAACCCTTGTGCATGGGCATGGCGCTGCGCCCTGTTAAGTAGCCATTGCTCGAGGTCCGCTTCCTGCACTGAGGCAGGAAGGTTTGCGGAGAAAGACATTGCGTGCACGCCTGAGCGACTCTCCAGTTCCTGCAAGCGAATGGTCTCTGCAAGCCATAGCGCTTCGAAGCGCGAGGCTGGTGTAGTGCGATTTATCAAACTGTTTCCCTTGCCTACAAGCACATCAGCTCTCAATAGGGTGAATGCTAGGGAGCCTCTGAACAACTCTGATATGTCTCTGCGTGAGTCTGTCGCGTGTTGCCGCAAGGCGTCGTTCGAAGGCAATGGCCGTAGCCCTTGGCAAGAACGACAACGCAGCGGCGGCGCGCGACAGGCCCGCCCTTCGGGGCCTTCAGGCAATCGTGCTGCCTGCGTTACGTTTTCTCGACAGGCCGACGCATGCCTTCAAAAACGCGCCTTGTCAGCACGATTGCCTGAAGGCCAGAGATATATCAGAGTTGTTCAGAGGCTCCCTAGAACGCGGCACATTGGCTTTTGGGATAATACCCTATCCTAAAGCATCACAGCAGCCCTTTAGGAGCCACGGCAGGCTGCCGTTAGGACTCTGCGCGTTGCACTCTCATTCAAACTTACGCCAAGAAAATTTGGCGATAATACGCCCCTCCGAGTCTTTCGTAGCGAGCACAAGCAAACCGTCGACCCACTCGTAGTAGCGAACGAGATCCCCCCCAACCATCGCGCCATTGCTCGCGGAGCCGGTCACGTGGTGTATCACGATTTGATTCTCGACATCCCAGCTCACATCACCGTAGTAACTGAAGCCGCCACTCACGTTCTCGCTAGACGCAGCAGCACGTGCCGGCAAGTCCCCGGGCATGCCAATCGCCGACATGTGGCCGCGGGCGTCGTAGGTGATTCTACCTACGTAACTATTTTCGACCTCACCTCCCTCAGGGGGGTAGGAAACAGAGCTATACAGTTCATAATGCCCGACGAACTGCTGCACTGCTGCTTCAAGCGTATCTGATGCCGCACTTGTGTTGGTGTTAACACCCCATAAGATGGCCGTTGAAAACACGATTAAACTACTTCCAAACCAGCCTAGAGTGCGCATTTATTTCCTCTTTTTTATCTATAATTATTGAAATTGAGCGAGCCAACAGGACTAGCTCGTTAGATAATACCCGGGCACTCAATACGGGTAAAGCACAGCTAAATTCGTGTGCCAAGGGGCGCACGAAGCACTGTGGCATGTGCCACCACACGCAAGCTGGTATAATTGCCGCAAGACCACTATGCGACAAACCGCAGCTGCGCTATTAGGACCATGTATGAACGAACAACTGCAACAACTCCACGACCACCTCGATCTGGAAACTATCGATGAGAATACTTTCGGGACCAAACACAAGAATGAGGGTTGGCGACAGATCTTCGGTGGCCAAGTGCTCGCTCAAGCACTACTCAGCGCCAGTCGCACCGTCCCAAGCGAACGTCAGCCACATTCCCTACACGCCTACTTCCTCCGACCTGGAGACATGAAAGAGAAGATCAGCTTTCAGGTGGATCGTCTTCGAGACGGCAAGAGTTTTAACACTCGACGAGTGACGGCGATGCAACACGGCGCGGCGATTCTAAATCTCGCAACTTCTTTTCAAGTTAGTGAGCCGGGACTGAGTCATCAGATCACTATGCCCGATGTGCCTGCGCCAGAGGACTGCCTAACCCGCGCCGAATTGGCAGAAAAATATAAAGACTCCATCTCTGCCGAAATGCTCGCACGTGCATCACGTCCCTTTGCGATCGACATGCGACCAGTGGTGCCTGAGAATTTCATGCAGAGTGAGAAACGTGAGCCTAACCGGATGGTGTGGATGCGTTTGGATGAGACACTGCCTAAAGACTATCCTTGGCATATCCATATGCTCGCCTATGCCTCAGACATGACATTGTTGGAGACCAGTTTACGCCCGCATGGTGTGAGCATGTTTTCCCCGAACCTACAGATCGCCAGCCTCGATCATTCCATGTGGTTTCATCGCCCCATGCGCATGGATGAGTGGCTGCTGTATGTACAAGATAGCCCATCAAGTGCGGCAGCACGCGGTTTTAGTCGCGGCAACATCTTCAGCCGCACCGGCGAGTTATTAGTCTCGGTTGCCCAAGAGGGGTTGATTCGGATACGTGAGCCGAAGTCTTAGGGAACGAGAGCTTCGGCCCGAAAATCTTCGACTATGTCTCCAAGGACAAGACACGACTCATCGTGTGGCACATCGCGCCAGACTTCCTGCAAGGCTTGCTCATACCAACTTTTCATTGCAGGAAACTCTAGCATGCGCTGAGCATAGGCTTGGGCCTTGCTACTCAAAGTTAGCCCGTAGGTTTGCACACGAAAGACGACTGGGGCGAAGAAAGCATCTACTGCACTGAAATGCTCACCGCCAAGGAATGGTCCCCCGAGACGGTCCAAGCCTTCACACCAGAGTTCGTCGATGCGGACGATATTTTTCTGCAACCCAGGATTACTCTCGCGCAACTTGATACGCACGCCACAACTCATCGAACAGACATCACGCAGCGCTGCGAAACCAGAATGCATTTCCGCCGCCGCGCAACGCGCCCATGTTCGTGCTTCCTGATCTACAGGCCACACCGATTTATACTGTTCGGCAAGAAACTCGATGATCGCCAGCGAATCCCAGACAGTGCCTTGCGCACTGATCAGTGCGGGGACAGTCCCGCTGGGGGAAAAGCTGCGAAACGCCTCCCAATTGGACCCTGGTTGGAAAGGCATCAATCTTTCCTCGAAGGGAATATCGAGCGCACGCATCAACACCCATGGCCGCAAAGACCAAGAAGAATAATTTTTGTTGGCGATATATAGAATTAACAAGTTAGCACTCTCTCTAAAGATCCACTTGGCGATGCAACGTGCCCTCACCTGCGGTGATGAATATGACGGTGCTTGGGGCGTTCACACGCGCGGTGTGCCATTGCCTTTTCGGCACCATGAGCCAATCGCCTTGCTGCTGCAAGTGCACTATCTTATTGCCGGTTTTTTTCTCTAAGATCATATCCACATTTCCCGTTAGTAGAATTATGATCTCCTCGCCCTTGGGGTGCATTTCCCAGACCGGCCAATTCTGTGCAAAACTTTGCGTGGTCACGAGGAACTCATTCTCAAAGCTCCCAAACTTACCATTGCTTAGATCCTGCCAGAATGATTCACTCACCGGAATTGCTTCGGCTGAGGCATCGGGCTTTAGGCGTGCGTATGTAGTCGAAATATTATGCGGGCCGGAATCGCGACTCATGTAGATCCTCACTTTATTGTTAATGGTTTTATCGAGGCTCGCACTGCACTCAGACTTCGCTAGCATTATCTAGCTTGGGGCAGGTGGCACGTTTTAGCGGCTACTAAAGCCAGACAAAGACTGTAGTCCGTGACAGTGTCACTCACATCATATCGCCAAGGGCTAAGAGACTTCAACAAGGCTGAGAACGCAATGCTGTCACCGATGTGTGCATAGGCTGAGATTGCCGATTATGCTATTGTGGTTGCGCACTTAAATCCCCTAACGAGGTAGACCAAATGTCCTTCGCGCAACATTATGCAGAGCACATCGCACATGTGAATTTTATCTACGCCGCTGCACTAAGCGATAGCGGCAGTTTCGATGCGGTACTCCTGCACAGTGGTTCGGAGCACGTCTATTTCAGCGATGACCAACACCCGCCGTTTCGCGCCAACGGCCACTTTAATCATTGGCTGCCCTTGAACCGGTCCGAGCAGATGGTTTTAGTGATGCCCGGCGAGCAGCCACTCTACTTTCAAGTGATTCCTCCCGACTTCTGGTATGAGCAGCATATTAGTCTGCCAGACTGGGTCACGGAGCAATTCGATCTTTGCCCTCTCACCAATAGTCGTGAAATAAGCGATCAACTCGCAGCCCTGCAGGTGCGCAAGGGCTTAACCCTTTCGCGCATCGCCTTCATTGGCGAGAACTGTGAATTCGCCAACGCCATCGGCATGGCGAAAGAGGCGCAGAACCCGAGCAAACTGGTGCATTACCTTGACTTCCACCGCGCTTGCAAGACTGATTACGAAGTCGCCAGCATCCGTAAGGCCAATCGCCTTGCGATGCTAGGGCACAAGGCGGCTAGGCAGGCCTTCGAAGCCGGGGCCAGCGAATACGAGATTCACATGGCCTATTTGCAGGCCTGCGAAATTCTGGAGGAGGAAACTCCCTACACTAATATCGTGGCACTGGACGAGAAGGCGGCGATTCTGCACTACCAGAACAAGCGCCGCAGCTCCGGTGAGCACAGTCAGGTTCTATTGATCGATGCAGGTTGCAGGGTGAATGCCTATTGTTCCGACATCACGCGCACCTCGACTAGAGCGAATACCCTGCCGCTGTTCTGTGACCTCGTGGAAGCGATGGAATCCCTGCAGACTCATCTAGTAAAAAGTGTGCGCAGCGGCATCCCCTATCCCGATATTCACAGCGCCGCCCACGCAGGCATCACCAACATCCTAATCGGCTCCGGCATCTGTAATGGCAGCCGCGAAGAGTTGCTGGCAGAGAAAGTTAGCACGCTGTTCATGCCCCACGGTGTTGGGCACCTGCTTGGCATACAAGTCCATGACGTGGGTGGCCGCATGAAAAATATCGCGGGAGAAACCCTTGCCCCCCATAGCGACTATCCCAGCCTGCGCACCACCCGCATCACCGAGGTTGGGCAGGTCTTCACCATCGAGCCAGGCCTGTACTTCATTCCCGTGTTGCTGAATCCAGAGCGTGGCTCTGCGCGTGGCAAACTCATCAATTGGGATCTTGTGGATACCCTTAGCCCACTCGGAGGCATCAGGATCGAGGACAATGTGCTAGTGACCGAAACTGGCGTTGAGAACCTGACGCGCGTCTCAATCTAACGCGCGGCAAGGCTAAAGGCTCACTGCAGCGACGGCATGGTGCCAAGCTTGGCAAACATCTCAGTCGCGATCTGCAAATCGAGCAGGAATTGCTCTACCGTTTTAAACTCGTTGGCATTGTGGCCGGTGTATTTCTCGGTCGCCAGTGCCAGCCCGAACTGCACGCCATTGGGCAAGTCGTGAATCGAAGTGCCGCCGGCGGACGAGCCGAATTCCCGCGGAATATTAAGATTCTCGACCGCGATGTCCAATAGGGCATTCACCCAAGCGCCCTCGGGGTTGCGATACATCGGATCACTCGCACTGATGTCGAGCTTCATAGTAATGGCATTCTGGATTGCCCACGCATTGAGCGTGCCGTGTAGTTGCTCGACTAAGGCCGCAGGCTCGCGCCCAACTGGCAAGCGTAAATTCACCGCAGTGCGCAGTTGTCCTGCGTCGATGGCCACGAATGTTTGCGCCGCGGTCAGTGGTCCCATGAACTCATCTGAGTAGCCAATCTGCAATTTAGCGCCCAAATAATCGATGCCCCAATTATCCGTCGCGTAACGTGCCGCATCGGTGAAGTGATTGCTCTGCAGGACCCCCGCTCTCGCTAATTGATCGATGAACGCGAACATGCGCGAAACCGGATTAACGCCGGACTCGGGCTCGGAAGAATGTGCAGAGACTCCCAGCACATCTAGACGCACACGAGCACCTTCTACCGCAGCGCGAATTGCGAAATTACTGCCATTGCTCGCGGCAAAGATTGCGCCCTCCTCACTCAAGGTGCTTACTAACGCCGCGGCACCTGCGCTACGAATAAATACAGACGAGCTTGCGGGAATCTGGTTTGTTGCGAGGCCACCGGTAAGCTCTATGATCTGCGCACCCTCACCCGTCGCGACGCGCGAAGGGAAGCTCGCCATTACCGTGCCATAGCCCTTCTCCGCAATAATTACCGGATAGCTCCCATCTAGCGCAATGTTGTAGTCAGGGATTGGATTGCGCTCGAAGTAGTAGGGCATTGCATCGCCGCCGGTCTCCTCCCGCGTATCTACAATTAGTTTGAAATGCCTTAGCAAGGGTAGCTGCTCGTCTTGGACGACACGCATCGCATACATCGACACGACGATGCCATTCTTATCATCCTGAGTGCCACGGCCATACATGCGATCGCCGATCTGCGTCACCACGAAAGGGTCCAGTTGCGTACCATCCTCCAAGACCCACAAGGCCGGATTCACCGGTACTATGTCCGCGTGAGCATGCACACCGATGCGCTCGCCAGTCTCCTCTCCTAGGGAAATCTCATAGATGCGGTCACCGAAGTTGCGGAAGTTCAGGTCAAAGCTCTCGGCTACGCTCTGCAGCTTCTCGGCGAAGCGCAGGAATTCGGGATTCTCATGCTGAGGAAGGGACTCCACGTTGAAGGTCGGAATCGCCACAAGTTCTTTCAAGGTTTGTAGAGCGGCATCGCTGTATTTTACTCGCGCATAGAGACCCAGAAGTCGGATTAACATCGCATCTTGATCTGCATCGAGCTGCGCACCACTACGATAGGCATCACGCAGGGCCGAGACCCCTGCGCCTTGCACCGCGGGGAGAGAGTGCACATCGGCCAGGAATTCAACAAAACTCGCCGGCTCGGAATCGCCCAAGTCTGCGACGATCGCCTGCGCCTGTTCGCTATTGATGCTCGCACTTGCGACACCCGCTAGGCCGAAGGTGATACAAAAAAGTAAGCCCCTCAGGGGCGCTATGTTGGTCATCTGTGTCATTTTCATATCGGTCTCTCGCCTCTTAATTACCGCGCCTACACTATTGCGCGCGCACTTACTAAAAATTCTTCAAACAGGAAGCTTTCGCTCTTTGCTAGCGTGCCGCTGTTGTCAATGGACTCTTGTTAATGCGCTTTCGCAGTAATGCCAAACGATATCGTAGGTGCGTTGTAAAGCGCCACGATTCTCTTGAATGACCGCGCGCCCTGCATCTCCCATCCGCTGCCGCAAGTCCGCGTCTGCGAATAAAAGCATTATGGCATTTGCCAGTGCCTGCTCATCTGCCACGCTGCGCAGCGCGCCTGCTTCTTCCAACTGTTCGCAGATCGTTTGAAAATTGAACTGCGAAGGCCCAACAAGTACTGGCAGGCCCAGCGCTGCAGGCTCAAGTACATTGTGACAACCAGTGGGGACTAGACTGCCCCCCACAAAGGCAACAGCGCTGATACTGAAATAGCTAAGCATCTCGCCCATAGAGTCACCTAGGAAGACATTGCATAATTCTGAGACTGCAGCGTCCTCACTGCGTTTCACCAGAGTCAGGCCGCGCTCCTGCACCAGTTTCGCGACCGCGCGAAATCTTTCAGGGTGACGTGGCACTAGCACCAGTAGTAAATCGGGGATCTTACTTAGGCAGGCCTTGTAGGCGAGAAGGACTTTCTCTTCTTCGCCTTCGCGCGTGCTCGCCGCTATTAGGATTGGGCGATCGCCCTCTATAAGGTCGGCCAACGCAGCACGCTGCTCCACAAGCGTGTCTGGCACATCTATCTCAAACTTGATGCTACCCGTGATCTGCAGTTGCTCCTGCGCGACGCCTAAACGCTTAAAGCGCAGTGCATCGTTCTCTGCCTGCGCTGCTACACAGTCGATCTGCTGCAACATTGGCTTGCCTAGCTTGGGAAATTTCTCATAGCCGCGGGCCGACTTCTCCGAAAGCCGAGCATTAGCCACAATCACTTGGCCGCCCGCCGCCTTCGTGTAATGGATAATATTGGGCCACAACTCCGTTTCCATTATCACCAACGTATGGGGCTGAAAGCGACGCAGGAAATTCGTGACCGCAACGGGGTGGTCATAGGGGGCATAAACGTGACAGACATCGCTGCCGAACATCTCGCGCACACGTTCCGAGCCGGTGGGTGTCATGGTAGTCACTACGATGGGCAGTTCCGGATGTTGCGCGCGCAATTTACGAATCAGCGGGGCGGCTGCGATGGACTCCCCTACTGAGACAGCGTGGACCCAAAGCCAACGCCCCCTATTGCCTCGTTGCACTGCGTCTAGTTTGGCGAGGCCAAAGCGTTCGGCCCAGCGTCTTGCGTAAGCAGGTGCCTTAACGGAGCGCCACAAGAGGCGCACGATGATCAATGGCAAAATCAGCGTAAAGAGGATGTTGTAGGTGAGTCTATTCAAAACGGTTAGTCTGCTCCGCAGCGGTTGCGTGCTACCATTGGCGCCGATTTGCGTAACGGCGCTCGATGTTGCCGCACTTTAGCAAACTTTCATCGAATACAGTTAGTAAGGCCGCAGCAAGATACTGGCCACACGATCCTAAGTGAGCACGTATGACACAAGCACTACAGACCGACATCGTCATTCTAGGCGGCGGAATCGCCGGGCTCTGGCTTCTCAATCGCCTCCGTCAGGAAGGCTTTGACGTCATTCTCATCGAGAAAACCGCCCTAGGTGCTGGGCAGACTCTAGCCTCACAGGGCATCATCCATGGCGGGCTGAAGTATGCACTCAGTGGCGTACTTAGCCCCGCAAGCAGTGCCATAGCAGCGATGCCAGCGCAGTGGCGCCAGTGCCTGCGCGGTGAAGGCGACGTCGATCTGCGTGGCTGCAAGGTCCTAACGCCCCACTACTATATGTGGTCTAGCGGCGGCTACCGTTCGCGGCTAAAGACCTTCCTCGGCAGCAAAGCCCTGCGGGGTCGAATTGACGCGATAAGCCCTTCTGCGTATCCAGATTTTCTAAGAGCGCAAACACTTTCCGGCATGCTCTATCAGCTCACCGATTTCGTCGTCGATACCCCTTCTCTCGTAGAGGTGTTGTCTGCCCCGCACCGAGATCGAATCTTCCAGATTTCTCCTGAGCAGCTCAGCTTACTCGGCAATGCCAAACAAGGGATGACCTCACTGCAACTGGACACCCCGGAAGGCACGCTCGAACTGCAGGCGCAAAGGCTTATCCTCAGTGCTGGAGAAGGCAACGGCGACTTACTAAATCAACTGGGAATAGACACCCCGCAGATGCAGACACGACCACTGCACATGCTGGCAGTTCGCAGCCGCCACCCCCATCCCCTATACCTGCACTGCATCGGTGACAACTTCGGTATGACGCCGCGCCTCACTATCACCTCTCATCCTGCCCCAGACGGCCAGTGGGACTGGTATATCGGCGGCGAGATCGCCGAGACCGGTGTTGACCGAAGTGCGCAAGAACAGATTGCCGAAGGGCGTAAGCAGCTAGAGCTTATCTTCCCATGGGTAGATTTCTCGCAGTCGCAATGGACAAGTTTCTTCATTAATCGTGCCGAGCCCAAGCTAGCGAATCTGCAAAGACCCGATACCGCCTACACCCACAGCGTCGCCAATACTGTGGTTACATGGCCGACTAAATTGACCCTCACCCCAGAGCTTGGCAAGAATGTCGTCACTTTGTTCAAGGAACAAGGCCTTCGCGCTTTGCCGAACGAGAAGATTGAAGAGGCTACGACGACACTCGCGAAACACTTTGCGACCGCCCCTATCGCGACACCGCGCTGGGAGGAGCTATTGCGATGAACGTTTCTCCTCTATTACCAAAGCGCCCTCTCGGGAGCACCGGAATCGACGTGTCCTGCCTTGGGCTTGGCACCGTTAAGTTTGGGCGCAATGAAGGCGTTAAATACCCTACGGACTTTGCCTTGCCCGACGATCGTAGCGTGCAAAATATTCTGCAGCAGTGTGCGGAACGCGGGATGAATTTAATCGACACGGCCCCTGCCTATGGCAATAGTGAGAAACGCCTAGGGCATTTACTTGAGAACCGACAGCAGTGGGTGATCTGTTCGAAGGTGGGCGAGGAGTTTGACAAAGGCGCCTCCCATTTCAATTTCAGCGCGAAGCATACGCGCAAGAGTATAGAGCGCAGCCTGAAGCGACTGCGCACCGACTACCTCGATATCGTGCTCGTGCACTCAGACGGCAGCGATGAGGCGATCATTCATCACAGCAACTGCCTAGAGACACTGCAAAGAGCGCGCGAGGATGGTTTGATTCGTGCCTACGGCATGTCTACCAAGACCGTCGCCGGTGGCCTACTGACCGTAGTCCATGCCGACATCGTGATGGTGACCCTAAACCCAGGCGCGACGGACGATCGCGTAGTAATCGAAGCCGCTCACAAACAAGGCAAAGGCGTGTTGATTAAGAAGGCCCTAAACAGCGGTCATGTGTTAGCCGCACAAACTGACGCAACGCAGCCCCCGCAAGATCCAGTACAAAATTCCCTCGATTTCATCTTCGCCAATGCTGGAGTTACATCCGTAATCATCGGCAGCATTACTCCAAAGCATCTGCAGCACAATATTGATTGTGCGATTCGTGCGGCCACTTGAGCCTAGTACAATAATTCCGACATACGGCCCAGCCCCTCTGCACCAAAAGGACAAGTTAATGAGAGCAATAGGAAACTTAATCTGGTTTCTATTTGCTAGAATTTGGCTAGCCATTGGTCATGTTATTTCTGCCATTGCGTGCTGCATTTCTATTATTGGCATCCCATTCGGCATTCAACACCCGAATTTCAGCAGTGTTTTCAAATGCCATTGAATACGGCCAGCTTTGAAGGTAAACCCCAAGAACTGACTATCTCTGGTTTTAACGACGCGACTCTTAGTTACGTTGACGACCAGCTTCAGGCGATTTTGCAGGTACTGGCTGATACTACGCAGCACACGCTCACCCGCTCGCTGACTCTTTACTGCTATCGTAAAGTCATCGGCGTATCGGGCGAACTTATGACCACGCTTCTCAAGTTCTTTGTCCAGAGGGTCGAGCATGATATTGGCCAGCAGCGGCGATAACGGCCCGCCTTGTGGCACACCTTCTCGACTCTCACCATAGAGCTGGTTGTCGACAAACCCAGCGCGCAGGTACTGCTTAATCAATCTAAGTAGACGCTTGTCCTTCACCTTGCCACCAAGGCGCGTCATCAGTAGATCATGATTGACTCGGTCAAAGAACTTGGACAGATCGACATCCACCGCAATGCGGCGACCTTCCTTGATGATGTCTCGCACCTGTTTTACCGCCTGCTGCCCATTTCGATTGGGGCGGAATCCAAAACTATTGCCTGAGAAACCGGGATCAAAAATAGGCGTAAGGACTTGGGCAATGGCTTGCTGAATCACACGATCACAAACAGTTGGAATCCCCAGTTGGCGAGTACCGCCATCAGGTTTATCGATTTCAACGCGTCTGACCGATGAGGGCGTGTACCGACCTGTTGCCAGCTCGCCTCCAGCCTACGCCTCATATGATGTTTTTGTTCATCAGCTCGCAGTTTTGCGTCCGGCTTCCCATATAGCAGGTGCAAACTTGTCGAAAGGTGCTGCATTTGGAATGACTGCAATATATAGCGTCTTTTTGATAGGCCCACTCGCTGGCATTATCGGAGCAAGTCAGAGGATGACCATGACGGTATACCGGTATATCGAAATCTCCCCAATGGATGGGCTTTTACCTTCCCAGTAAGCTCGCTCTTGTATCTAATAACTTCGACTCCAATTATTTTGGCTTGGATCGCTAGTGTTTCTTACTGGCATTTGTATGTTCGTAGAGGCGGCACCTAACATGCAGTTGAAGCTATTCCTACGCCTTCGGCTACGCCGCTTAACTTGGTGTTAGGCCGCCTGACACTGTTGCGCAACGCGCTACACTATAAGCCATGATCAAGACTTTCAAGCACAAGGGACTCAAGCTGTACTACGAGACGGGTAGTACCCGTGTGCTGGCCGCCTACGAATGCAACTAGGTGCTTTGGATAGCACAATGGAAGTCTCAGATCTCGACATTCCAGGATACAAACTGCATCCACTTAAAGGTGATCGCAAAGGAATTTTGGCCATATCTGTTAGTGGCAACTGGCGGCTGACCTTTGAGTTTCGCGATGGGCATGCGTATCTGCTTGATTATGAGGATTATCACTAATGGCCATGTACAACCCACCCCATCCCGGCGAATTCATCCTGGCAACTTATATGGAACCATTCGGCCTTAGCTGCCGACTCTTGGCTGATAAGCTGGATGTTTCTCCCTCTACATTGAACCGGATACTCAAGCTCCAGAGCGGAGTAAGCCCGGAGATGGCTCTTCGTCTTTCCAAGGCGCTCGGGCGCAGTCCTGAGAGTTGGCTTGCCATGCAGGATGCCTGTGATCTGTGGCACGCATGCAGGAGTTTAAAACTGGATAGAGTGCAAAAAGTTGAACTTACCGCTGCATAACAATCAATTGCACGCGACCAGCTACGCTGGCGCGTGAATACGGGCGTTATGTGTTTCGAACTATTCAGTATCTTCAAAAAACTGACTTATTGAAGGACTTATCTAGAACTGTCGTGTAACTGCCGTGGGGGTTGGCTATAAAATTCTACAACAAAATCTACACAGTTGAAGGAGATCGGAGATGGAATATGAAAATTGATGCCAAGAAACTAAAAGCGTTGCGCCAGAAGCAAGAATGGACACAAGAGGGTTTGGCTGAGAGAGCCAATGTACATACTAGGACTGTTCAAAGAGCCGAAGCATCCAGTTTTGCTTCTAGACGTACTATAAAGTCCTTTGCAAATGTCTTAGGTGTGGAAACGAGCGATTTGACAGTTTCTATTCAAATACCCTTCGCTGCAGCCGGTATTCTAAATGCACTCATATGGGCTATGGTTATGATCCTTATCGGCATTACATTTCGGGATCAACCTGCTAGTAATGCTTCAATTCAAAGAATCCTATCGTTTGCTGCCCCCGCATCAATGATACTAATATGGTGGCTTTCTGGCCGTTACCGCCGACAATCAAGCATTATATAGGAAATATGAAATCCTTAAATACACAAAGTGCTGTTGAGCACCTGCCAACTCATAACAAACAACTCAAAAAGGAGAACGGCTACGCCGTTTTGTCAGCGATTGCATGCTAAATCCCTGAAGAGTACAATCAGGCGTACTTATATTTGTACGGTGTATTTGCCATGTCAAAGTTCAGAGTTAACGAAGATATTCGCCCTTTATCGGATTTCCGGGCAGGAATAGCGTCTTTTATAAAGCAGATAAACGAGACCCAGCGTCCTATGGTACTTACCCAACGTGGCCGTGGAGTAGCGGTGCTGGTCGGTGTGCATGAGTATCAGCGCATGCAAGAGCGCTTGGAGCTGCTCGAAGATATCCATCGTTCGGAGGCACAGATTGAAGCTGGCGAAGGCGTTCCTCATGCTAAGGCCAAGGATATGATTTTGAGGAAATTGCGTCAGTGAACCTGGAATGGTCTCCGCTTGCACTTGAGCGCGTCAGTGAAATTACCAGCTATATAGCTTTAGATAAGCCTTCTGCGGCAGAGGATTGGGTGGATGGATTATTCAAAGCGGTGGTGAGATTAAATTTGCACCCGATGAGCGGGCGCAAAGTTCCTGAGGTAGGTATTGAGCGAATTAGGGAAATCGTCTACGGCGCATACCGAGTAATCTATGGCATTGATGAACGTGCTGGAAATATATCTGTCCTCACGGTTCGCCGAGGCAGTGAAATGCTTCGAGCGGAAGAGCTCGAATTATAGACGCGCATAACAATCAGTTGCAGACCGACATCAGGTATGGAGCGCCATTTGTGTCACTCGCTGGCGCTCAAACATTAACACAAAAGCCGCTCCATACCTGCTGCGGCTGAACTGGGCGTTATGCCTTTTCGTGAAACCTGGTCGCTCCAGCACTAACGATTGACGTTATTAACGTACCGCGTCATTATGGATGCATGATCATATCATTCAAGTGTAAGGATACCGAGAAGCTGGCAGGCGGTCGCCGTGTAAGGCGGTTCGTCAATTTTGAGCGCGTTGCCTTAAGGAAGATTCGGCAGCTTCAAGCAGCAAGTCAGCTGGATGATCTTAAAGTACCACCGGGTAATATGCTGGAGCCGTTGTCTGGTGACCGTCGAGGTCAGCATAGCATTCGAATCAACAAGCAATTCCGGGTGTGCTTCCGCTGGACCAAAGCTGGTCCGGAAGACGTTGAAATTATTGATTACCACTAGGAGGTAACTCATGCGCAACATCGATGCTGTAACGCCCGGCGAGTTACTGAAAGAAGAATTTATCGAGCCCATGGGTATTTCTCAATACCGTCTTGCAAAAGAAATTGGGGTCCCGGCCCAGCGAATCGGCCAGATTATCGCCGGTAAGCGTTCAATCACCGCAGACACCGACCTCCGGCTCTGTCGCTTTTTTGGTTTGTCCAACGGCTACTGGCTGCGTGTTCAGACAGCCTATGACACTGAGATTGCGGAAGATGCCCTTGAGGATCAGTTGAAGAATATTCGGCCCTGGAACTCCGGGCCAGAGATGGGGAACAGGGCATAACAATCGCCTGCACAGCGACCGCTTTTCCGCTGCTTCGCAGCTCCAAACCGGCGAGTGAGCTGGGCGTTAGGCGTTATCCCAAACTATGTCGCTACTCAAGAAGGAGACACAACATGAAGCGTCGACTCGTAGCTCTCGCACTCCTCGCGGTTTCAATTCCTTGCCTCGCACAAGACGCCGTAGAAACCGATGGTGACAAGTACAAGGTGCTCTTAGACAATCCCTGTGTTCGGGTTCTCGAGTATCGCGACGAGCCAAGCCAAAAGACACATCTGCACCATCATCCGGCGTTCGTGCTCTACGCGCTTCGACCGTTCGAGCGGATTATTCATCTACCAGACGGGAAAGCAATCAATCGCAGTTTCAAGGCTGGGGATGTTATTTGGTCGCCCGCCCAAACCCACATCGGTGAGAACGTCGGCAGCACCCCCACGCATGCGCTCATTGTTGAGTCCAAGCCATCTGGCAAGGAGCTACCCGAATGCACCGGGCAGTGACGCCCAATATATTAAAAAGGCCGGAGGCTCTTTTTATGGACTGTTATGTGCTAAAAGGATTTCGATGAAATTCAACCTCGATCGGAATGCCAAGATTAAGATCTTTCTTATCGTTGCAGTGATTATTGCCGCTCCTTATTTCGCGCCGTTTGCAATCGACTTCATAATCCTAGCGGACTTCATGGGTCTTGAAGCATTGTTGGTTTTTCTATTTGCTTATTCGAAGCCAGTAGTTACTTTGGTCAGGCAAGAGCTAAGTGAACTTCGAAGAAATATAGGTGCAACTGCTTTATTAGTAGTGGGGCTTCCCATATTTCAGCCGCGCATATATTTCACTCATGCAACAGTAAGCAGCATACTGGCAGTCTTCGCTTGCTCAATTCTGTTATCTTGCGTCGTGTGGTTGCCAGTAATGATGATGAGTGCGAGGTACATTTCGTGATCGCACATGACAAACCGATCCTGAGCGACCAAAGTATGTCGTCAGATCGGGGGCGTTATATGCCAGAGAGTACAAAATCGACTGCAGAGATTATTTCCGAGCGATATGCGGATAAATCATAAGCCTTATCTCCGAGCCGCTTGCGATCCACGCCAGCAATGTCTTGTGTCATTGCAGTAAAGCTCTCGCCGTCGAGAACGAAGGCAGGGTTTAGTCTGGAAAGACTAATTGGTGCGGCAATCTTGGTAGGGGTAATTGGAATGACGATAGTTGTTCTCAGTCCACTTAATAAGTCACTTTGTATATCCAGCAGGTATGGATATTGGGCGCGGGTTCCAGGATTAGGGTTCTTATATGCACAAAATTGTCCCATCAGAACTTCCTTACGCTGTCGCTGAACGTGCCGTTGGTTTCGACAAACTGGTTGTATGCTTGAATAGCATCGGCGTTCTCGCGAAGCCATTGGGCACGCTGCTCGGTCCGAAGTTGCTCTGCCAAAGCAAGCTCCAGGGTTGCGGACAGATTGATATTGAGGCCTCTGGCCTTTTCAAGTAAATCACTGTTTATACTAACATTAGTGGGCTTTTTGGGGGCGTCGGAGTTGTATGCGTAATTCATGACGGTTGCTCCATACAAGTTATGCGCATAGCTTATGCGCATACAGATCGCTAAGCAAGGCATATAACAATCGCAAGCAATCCGGCGCTGCACGCCCGGGCGCTAACTTCGTTCGCGCCGCTGTTGCGTGGCGTTAGCTATCAAATTCTCGACAGTCACGCTGTAGCTGCCCCCCTCCCTCCAGAGTGATACTATAGTGATACTTTAAGAGGATGGCCCATGAAAGTTGAACTAGTCACTAACCTTAAGCGTCAAGCAACAAAAATCCTGGCTGACCTGCACGAAAGCAAAGAGGCTGTCTTGATTACTGAACATGGGCAGCCGTCAGCGTATCTGGTGGATGTTCAGGACTATGAGTTTATGCAGCGCAGATTGGCGCTGCTGGAAGGGTTGTCCAAGGGAGAGCGGGCAATTCTGGAGGGAAAGACCACCTCCCATAGCAAGGCCAAGGAGCGGATGCAGAAGTGGCTGAAATAATATGGACAGACCCGGCGCTGGACCAGCTGGAGGAGATCGCCGAATACATTGCCCTGGATAAGCCAGCTGCTGCTTCCGGCCTCGTGAAGAGGCTCTTCTCTACTGTAGAGCGACTTGAGCAGTTTCCAGAGTCCGGCCATGTTCCACCAGAGCTGCACAATTCGATCTACCGTGAACTTTATGTTAGACCTTGCCGAATTTTCTATCGCCAAGACGATGATGCCGTTCTTATCGTGCACGTCATGAGAGAAGAAAGGCAGCTGCGCAAATTTCTTTTAGATGACGAGCTGGGCAGCTAACAATCAATTGCCCGCAACCAGCTACGCTGGCGCGTGAATACGGGCGTTATGTGTCTTGGTGAACCGAAGTCACTATTATCATGGATAGCAATGTGAAATACCTGATTCCATTCCTCACGCTAGCATATACCCTACTCCTACTAGCCTAGGAAAACACTACGGTTGTCAGTCGCGTGGCTATGTCTATTGGAGAAGCTGAGATAATTAGGTCGAATGGTCAAAGAATTAGTGCGCAACGCGGTTTCGATGTCATGGAAGGGGACATTTTGGAACCCGGCCCAAATGGGACAGTTCATATTCGATGGTGGCGTTAAAGTTGAAAAAAATTACGAGGCATTGAATTTAGGAATCAACGGTAAGTTTGACTTCGCGAAAGTCGAAAAATCTCTGCCACCAATCGGTTTGGAAATTGCTCAAAATACGACAATATGTGACTAGTGTCGATAAAGCTATTTGCAACTTTGCACAGTTAATTTTATGGCTGGCTATGAAACTTAAATTCGACAGAAATGCTAAAATTAAAATCATTCTTGTCATTGCGGTGATAACTTCCGCTCCTTATTTCGCTCCATTTGCCATCGATTTCATAATTTTTGCGGACTTCTTGGGTTTCGAGGCTTTACTGGTATTTCTTTTTGCGTATTTTAAACCGGCCTCTGTCGCGATCAGGCATGCGCTAAATGAACTTCGAAGAAGTTTTGGTGCAACTGCTTTGATCGAAGTGGAGTAGCCTATTGGCGGTATTCGCATGCCCAATTTTCTTAGCATGTATAGTATGGTTGCCAACAATGATGGTGAGCATGAGGTACATATCATGATCACACATAACATATCAAAGCACTCGGATGCAGCGCGCAGCGCTAGTGCGTGAAACCCTAATAAAACTCGAATTGAGTAAACTGGCTCCGGAATTACTGTTGTTTGTTCTACTCAATAATCGAAAAGCACTGTATTTTTACTCTGACCCCATTTATGAGTGGGGAGTTAAGGGGCTCCATGGAAATAGCAAAGCTAAGTAATAAGTTGAGTTTCATTGATGAGATCGCTGCCTTACATCATGAAGAGTGGAAGCACCTCAGCCCAAGCAAGAGCGTAGAAAATCGTCGGGCCACTCTTATCTCTGCTGCAACTAGTGAAGGATTTCCTACTTTCTACATTGCTTATGAAGATAATGAATTTATTGGCTCTGCGGCAATTGTTGCAAAGGACATGGATTCACGTCCTGACATTGGTCCTTGGTTAGCAGCGGTCTACGTTAAGGAAAAATGGCGGAAGCAAGGAGTTGCAACTTCACTCTTGAAGCATTGTGAGTTTCAAGCAAGTAAAGTTGGGGTAAAAACGTTATATTTATTTACAGAATTTGCGTCGCAACTATATGCGAAAAACGGCTGGATTAGCCTTGAACGGTGTGAGTATAGAGGTATAAATGTTGAGGTCATGTACAAAACATTTGCCAGTTAAAGAACAGATCTTGCGGAACAACTTAAGTCCCGTTTCAGTCTTTCGAAATTTTTGGCCTTATGGCTTGTCGGCTTTCTTACGGGAGAGTGCAATGTCGTAGACTTCGTTTCGGTTTCGTTTACCCACGGCAAGAACTGTGACTGTAAAGATGTTGTCCGATACTGAGTAGACCAAACGATATCCAAGCTGGCGAAGTTTTATCTTGTACAAATTTGTTCCGCCGCTCACCGCTGCAGAAGGGACATGTGGGTTCGAGAGTCGTTCTTTGAGTTTTTTGACAAAAAGTTCTCGGACATCAGGACCGAGCTTTCCCCATTCCTTCAGAGCGCTTTTCTTAAAAGCTAACTCATAGATCATCCAGGTTTACCTTGATGCTCTCTTCCTCCATGCGGCTCCTAGCAAGAACCAAAAGCTCTTTGTCTTCAATTAGGTCCATCATAGCTTCATAAGCTTTTGCAGGGATGCAATAGAACGCAGGTTCATTCCTGTTGAGAACAGCTATCGGCATGCCTTCTCCACTGGCTACCACCTTCATGGGGTTGGCCTTCAGTTCGGAGATACTTGCGACCACGTCAGTAAGGATTTGAAAACTCATAGAGAGACCTTTTACTGGCTAAAATAAGACCTAATAATAGACCTGTTAAATGGTCTTGTAAAGACCGCAGCTGTCAATTGCAAGGAGCCAGCTCCGCTGACGCGTGAATTAGGAGACCTTTCATCTCAACAACACGCAAAACTCGCACAGCGTGTAGAGATTGGCGGGATCATTGAAGCCCTTTAGGGGGGACGCCGCTTTCAACATGGAGTCCAATACTGTCCACGGCGCTCGAGGAGAGCTGCTCACCCCAAGCGATTCGGCGAGGCTCGACATGCTTGCCGCCATACCGAAGTTCTGGATCATACTCTGCAAAACCTGCTCGCCCGGGCTAAGTGGTTTCTCTATATAGCGCCATGTATAGTCATCGATGCTGGCAAGACGGGCCGCAGCCCCTATTGCGTCTTCCATAGTGCCAAGGTTATCGATTAGGCCACGATTGATCGCCTGGGTGCCCGTCCATACCTGTCCTTGGGCAACGAGATCCACATCGTCGATATTCATGCCACGGGCATCCGCCACGAGCTGTAGAAATTTGCGATACTGACTCTCTACACTGCTTTGCAGTACTGTAGACATCGCGTCGTTCAGGGGACTAAGTACGTCGGAGCGACTAAGTGGCGTTGTACCAACACCATCGGTATAGACGCCAATCTTCTCTAGGCTCGACTCGAGCGTAGGCACAATACTGAACACCCCAATAGAGCCCGTAACAGTTGCTGGGGATGCCCAGATTTCATCTGCGGCTGTGGCGATCCAATACCCTCCGGATGCCGCCGTGCCGCCCATAGACACGATTAGTGGTTTGCCCGAGCGCTGCAATTCCACGAGTTCTTGCCGGATAAGTTCAGAGGCGAACGCCGAGCCACCTGGTGAGTCAACTCTCAGCACTACTGCTTTTATGTCATCGTCACGCCGCGCCTCTCGAATCAATTCGTTTAAAGATTGCGCGCCGATCGTGCCGCGAGGCTGTTCACCTATGTCGATAGTGCCCTGTGCCACTATTACGCCAATTTGACTATTCTGAAACGGAAGCAAGGGTTCTGTAGCCGATAGATACTGCATGAAATCAATAGTTTGTGGTCGGCCAGAGGCGTCAGCTGCGAGAACGCTAAGACGCGCTTGCAGCTGTGCCGGCGTGACGAGTTCATCCACTAGATCAAAGCGCATGGCAAGTTGTGCGGTGTCGCCGTTCACTTCGAGCAGGTGTTGCGGATAGCTATTCGCGTAGCTGAGCACTTCATCGGGGCTTAATGCTCGGTTAGTGGATATCTGATTAACATAGCGCTGCCATAGTTCGTCGACTAGGGACTGGTTATTGTCGCGCGACTCTACCGACATGCCGGTTAGCGTATAGGGTTCAACTGCGGCTTTATGAGTACCGACTCTAAAAATGTGTACCTTGACCCCTAATTTTTCGAGCAACTCCGCGTAATAGAGCTGATTACCGCCATAGCCCTGCAGCACAAGCTGCCCCATAGGGTGGAGGTAGATTGTCTCTGCATAGGAGGCCAAATAATATTGCGCCTGCGTGAAAAAATCCCCGTGGGCGACTAAGGCCTTGCCCTTGCCTTTGAAGTCTTCCAACGCACTGCCGATGCGCTCGAGAGTTGCGGGGCTGATGCCGCCCATCTCACGTAAATCTAAGACAACTCCACGCACGCGTCCGTCTTGTCCTGCACGCTCTAGGGTCTCCAACACCTGGCGTAGCGGCGTATCGACGATCTCGCCCGAGCCCATAAGTAAACTCGTAGCATCGATCATGCTCGGCTGCTCCACAATATTCCCTTTTGGCGCGAGCACTACCAGTGAGTTATTCGGCACATTGATCTGCTCTGGACCACTGAACAGGAATATGGCTAATAACACGATTATGGCGATGAAGATTAGGCGTCCAAGAAACACGCGCAGCGCATCGATGCTTCTGCCGAGGAAACGAAAAAAACGTCCAATAAAAGTGCCTTGTGACATAAGCAAACCATCGCCTTATAAAGAGAATTAAAAAACCGCAGAGAACATCCCAAGTAAAGCACAAGTTCCTAGAATCAGCAGCATGTGCCAACGCAATACGAACAACATGGCGAAGGCGACTAGCGTGAGGAGCAAATTGGGCAGAGCGATACTGCTCAGCGTCGGCACCAGCATGTCGATCCCGAAGGCTTCGACACGCTCGGTCTGCGCGAAGAGAAAATTGAAGGCAAACCAAAGTGCAAGATTCGCAATCACGCCTACCACGACAGCAGTGATCGCACTTAACGCGGCGGCAAGGGCTTGATGACTGCGCAGCTTCTCTACATAAGGGGCTCCGGCGAAAATCCACAGGAAGCAGGGCAGGAAGGTCACCCATGTCGTGAGCAATGCCCCAGCGCTGGCCAGCAAGAGCGAGGAACCTTGTCCTGCCTCCCGCCACGCCCCTAAGAAGCCAACAAATTGAGTGACCAGAATGAGAGGCCCAGGGGTCGTTTCCGCCAGCCCTAAGCCATCGAGCATTTCTCCGGGGGCTAACCACTGGTACTGCTCCACCGCCTGCTGCGCGACATAGCTAAGCACGGCATAGGCGCCGCCGAAGGTCACCACCGCCATCCGCGAGAAGAAATCGGCTATCTGCGTAAAAGTATTGTCGCTACCCAGGGCGAGATGCAAAATCGCTACCGTGCCTAGCCATAGGACTAGGCAACTCAGGGCTGCGCGGCGCGTACCCGGACGCACGTGCGTCACGATGGGCTCTATGGGTGGCGACGCAGTCTGGGCCGGTTCTATGCGTGCCTTAAGATAGGCGAGAAGACCCGCGCAGAAAATTACTAGAGGAAAGGGTAGCGCAAAGACGAAGAGTCCGACGAATCCGGCTATTGCTAAGCCAACATGGAAGCGGCCCCGCAATGCCCGCTGCGCGATTCGCGCCATTGCTTGGCACACGATCGCCAATACTGCGGCCTTCATCCCGAAGAATAGCCCCGTCACTAGGCTCACCTCACCAAAGAGGACATAGAGCCAAGACAGCGCCAGGATCGCCACGGCTCCGGGCAGAATAAACAGAAGGCCGGCAATGAGACCGCCACGCACGCCATGGAGCAGCCAGCCCACGTAAGTGGCTAACTGCTGAGCCTCTGGCCCAGGCAATAACATGCAATAGTTCAATGCGTGAAGAAAGCGGGCTTCGTCTAGCCAGCGTTTCTCGTCGACGATGATGCGGTGCATTAGGGCTATCTGCCCTGCTGGCCCACCGAAGCTTAATACGCCGATTTGCCACCACACGGCAAGCGCTTCACGTAAGCTAACCGTCTCTGACGTGGGCGCCTGCTGCATCTGTCTAACCTTTGAGTTTTTCAACGATGGCAGAAGTAGAACAATTGTCTAGGAACGCAAGCACCTTGACCTGACCGCCATAGCCCAGCACATACTCTCCGCCAACAACCTCGTCGACGCTATAGTCCCCGCCCTTTACTACGATTTCCGGCTTCAACAACTCTAAGAGAGATTCTGGCGTGTCCTCGGAAAATGACACTACCCAATCGACAGCCTCCAACCCAGCCAGCACCGTCATGCGCCGCTCCACTGGATTGATGGGTCGACCAGATCCCTTAAGACGTTTCACCGAGGCGTCGTCATTGATGGCGACTATCAGACGCTGACCTAGCTTGCGTGCCTCTGTAAGATAACCCACGTGACCGGCATGGATAATATCGAAACAGCCATTGGTGAAGACGACATTCTCGCCATGGGCGCGGGCATCTTGAACTGCCAACGCCAATTGCTCAGCACTCATCACACCACGGCCAGTGCCTTCCTCGCGCGCGATCGCGCGGCGCAGCTCAGGGCCGCTGATCGCCGCAGTCCCAAGCTTGCCAACCGCAAGCCCGGCCGCGAGATTCGCGAGTGCCGTGCCAATGTCCAAGGGACTACCAGCGGCCAGCGCGGCAGCGAGAACCGCCACTACGGTATCCCCGGCGCCGGTCACATCGAAGACCTCTTGGGCGCGAGTGGGCATGTGCAACTCGGGGAGATCGGGGCGTAGCAGAGTCATGCCATTCTCGCCCCGCGTGATCAACAAGGCTTGTAGCTCTAGGTCCGCTAGTAATTGCCTACCCTTATCTGCCAGCGCCTCTTCTGACGCACAATGACCAACGATGCTCTCGAACTCGCTTAGATTAGGAGTAATCACGGTGGCGCCCCTGTACTTGCTGAAATCATTCCCCTTAGGATCAACTATTACAGGGACATCCAATTTCTTAGCAGCCTGAATCAGAGCCTGCGTCTGCTGCAGCGCGCCCTTGCTATAGTCGGATAAGACCAAGACTTGTGTTTGCGCAAGCAACGCCAATGCCTGAGCCTGGAAGGAGTCCACCGCACTGGCGGTAAAGTCTTGCTCGAAATCTACCCGAAGTAACTGTTGATGCTGACTAATGACACGAAGCTTGGTGATGGTAGGAGCCTCAATACAGGTCGCGAAATCGCAATACACGCCAGCAGCTTCTAGGCGGTTTTGCAATTCGGCCCCCGCCTCGTCGGCACCGACAATGCCGACCAATGAAGCGGCCGCTCCCAAGGCGGCTATGTTCAGGGCGACGTTACCTGCCCCGCCTGGTCGATCTTCCTGATTGCCGACCCTTACCACGGGCACCGGCGCCTCAGGGGAGATTCGCGTCGCCTTACCATGCCAATACCGGTCGAGCATCACATCGCCAACCACGAGTACACGCGCCTGCTGAAAAGGGGGCATTTCGAGCTTCATCGCTAGGTCCTAAAGTCTGCAAAGAAGCGGCAATCTTAGCACAAGGGTTCATTGAAGTTGATTGATGGCGCGATTGTGCTTTAGGCTTGCCCGAGACCGATCGCCGCCCGCGCTGCCGATTCCCTAATGGCTCGCAAAGAGAAGTGTGAATATGGACCTGAAAACCTTGGTGGAAAAACACGAGACGCCTGAAGGAAAAGTCTTCGACATGGTCATTCAGGCGCTGATCATCATCTCCTTGTTCACGTTTTCACGTGAGACCCTACCCGAGCTTAGCGAAAAGACTCGCAGCGTCCTGCGGATAGCCGAGGCTGTCATCGTCATCTTATTTACTATCGAATATGCACTGCGCATCTATATCTTAATCATCGGCATTGGCATCGTCGCGATTCCCGCCGGTCTTCTCGCCTCGGCGCTGAATAAGGTACGCAGCGACGAGGAGGACGATGCGGATGAGTGAAGCTTGCTACAATGCCCCAATCGCCGCATGCGGCCGCTACGAATCGGAACCCTGTGAGTAAGAAATCCTTAAAATCTGAGCGCCTGAGCGACTTCCTCGGCCCCCGTTATTGGCCGACCTGGATGGGCTTCGGATTTATATGGCTTGCTGCCCAGCTTCCCTTCCCTGTGCAGATGCGGATCGGCAAAGCCCTTGGCTGGCTGAGCTTCTATTTCGCACGGGAACGCCGCCATATCTGCGAGACCAACATCGCGCTCTGCTTTCCCGAGCTGTCTCATGAACAGCAGGCGCGTCTTGTGCGCGACACCTTCGCCTCGAACGGGATCGGCGTCATGGAGGTCGGACTGGCTTGGTGTCGCAAACCGCAATCTTTTCGCAAACGTGTGCATGTGACCGGCTTGGAGAATCTGCAACATGCCGTCGAAGGGGGCAAGGGTGTGTTATTGGTATGCGCTCACTTCACGACCTTGGAGTTCGCTGGTAGTTTGCTTAGCCTATTTCATAAAATGGACGTAACCTACCGTCCTCACAACAACCCTCTGTTCGAGACCTTGATGTACCGCGCTCGGCAGCGCTGGTACGGTGCCGTCATAGAGCGTGGCGATGTGCGCTCAGCGCTGCGCAGCCTGCAACAGGCGCACACTCTTTGGTACGCACCCGATCAGGACTATGGACGCAAACATTCCGTGTTCGCAAAATTTTTTGGCGTTGAGGCGGCAAGCATTACGGCGACAAGTCGCTTCGCCTCGTTCAACGATTCGGCAGTGGTATTCTTTAGCCATTACCGCAGCGCAGATGACTCGGGCTATCATCTGCACTTCAGCCCTGCTCTACAAGACTATCCCTGCGGCGACGAAGCCGCTGACGCACAGCGCATCAACGATGTAATCGAGCAGGCGATTCGCAAGCATCCAGAACAATATCTGTGGCTTCACAAACGCTTCAAGACTCAGCCGCTGGGCATGACGAGTCCTTATAATAAGATTGTGCAAGAACCCCCGACTAAGTGAGAGGCACCATGGGCAGACAATGGCGTGACATCGATATCCGCAGCGCGGCGATACTCATCAGCCTATTGCTCTCGGTTTGGCATATCCTCGGCAATCCAGTGCCTAATACCGACGCCTTCGACTACGTGCGCACTGCCCATGTTTACCTAGACCATGGCGTCGCAGCCGCGTTTCAATGGTACCCATCCGCTGCCTACCCAGTTCTAATGGGCATGCTTAGCCAAGTGACCGGGATCAACCTGATACTCGCGGGGCAATTAGTAAACGCGGCTCTGTTCACCGTTCTAGTCTACGCATTTATTACGCTGGTACTGGAGATACGCAATACGCCTCGTGTTGCCCTGATTGCAGCCGTCATGATATTGGCTTTCCCAACCTTGAACGAGTATCGCTATTACCTTATTCGCGATTTCGGCTTTCTGGCATTTATACTACTTGGCGCCATTGAGCTTACCCGTTACAACAAGAGCAACGCGAATAGACACGGCATTGGCTTTATCGTGTGGACTTTATTGGCAGTGCTGTTTCGCGCGGAAGCGCTGATATATTTACCTTTAGCGCCACTCGCATTGCTAAGCATTGGCTCGAGCAACTGGGGTAGTAAACTGCGTGCCTTGTTGAAACTCGAGGCCACATTACTAGCATTAACGCTAGCTACGTTCCCAATACTGAGCCTGCTCGAAGTCGATTTCTTAGGGGCATTACAAAGAATGCTGGCAGTCTATATGCCTTTCCTCACAAACTCCGTCGCGGCATTGAGCGCACAGAACTCACCATTGGGTATCGCGATCTTTGGGGAGTACGCGGCCAATTTCTCAGGCCAATATCTCTGGGCCTTCATGCTGGCTGGGTTCAGCACGATTCTTCTAATCAAATTAGTATCAGGCTTCGGCGTGCCAATTCTGCTATTGTACCTATATGCTTATAAGCGAAGCAGTTTAGAATTTCGTGATCCAGCACTGCGAGTGACGCTAGCCTATATGATCATTGCATTCGGCATCTTACTTGCCTTCCTCGCACTTACCCGCTTTATCACAACGCGTTACACCTTACTTTTTTGCCTGACGACGTTGCCGTTTCTAGTACTGACTATCGACAGTTTTATCGAGCCCTTGCAACGTAGCACGCGGCGCAAATTACTACAGGGAGTACTCGGTGTCCTTGTGCTGTTCTCAGTTGTGGATGCGCATATCAGCTTCGGTGATTCGGAGCGTTCATTAGACGAGGCGGTGCAGTGGCTAAGTGAGAACACAGAACAAGGTGATAGCGTTTTCACCAATAGTAATTACGTGGCTTATTTTAGTGGGCGGGTTGAGGGCTATGACTTGATCAACCGCTACATCAGCGCAGAAGACATCAGCAACACCTCCTTTGGCACCATCGTGGTATTGACGACCAGCCGCAGCATCAATGCGGAAATAGAAAAGAGCCTAGAGTTCCAGAGAATCGAATTACTCGCCGCTTTCCCGACTCAAGATGAGCCGGAGATCGTAATCTACAAACGCTTAGGAAATTAGGGAACCTAAGCGTTTGCTTAGTTATCCCAGTCCGGCTCGGGTCGTTTAGTTATCAGGAGATCTTGCATGATCAAGTATTCCAAATCCGACCCGAAGAACAGGTTCAGCGCATCCTCTGGCGAACAGACCATTGCCTCACCTGGACGATTAAGAGAAGAGTTCAACACCACGCCAAAACCACTGACCGCCTCGAACTCTTTCAGCAGACGATAAAAGCGCGGATTCGCCTCTTTCTTCACCACATGCGCGCGGGACGTGCCGTCTTTGTAAACCAAACCGGGAAGCTTCTCGCGCCACTGCGGCGTCACCTCGAAGCTCGATGTCATATAGTCGGCTGGGTGCTTGGACCCCAACACTTCCTCGGCAAGAGTATCAATGATGCTCGGTGAGAATGACCGCCAACCCTCACGGAACTTAATCTTCTTGTTAACTGAATCCACTGCGGCAGACTCCATAGGATTTGCCAAGATGCAGCGATTACCCAATGCGCGTGAGCCAAACTCCATACGACCCTGAAACCACCCCACAAGTAGACCTTCCCCGAGCAATTTGGCGGCACGTGCGGCAGGATCTTCCAGGACTTCGAAGAGCGGTTTATCGCGATGTTTCTCGCAGGCACGCACACATCGCTCGGTCGTATAACGAGGCCCGAGGAAAGCGTTCTCAAGTCCCCGAATAGGCACATTCTGCTTCGAGAGCGTGTAGGCAGCCGCTCCGATGGCAGTACCTGCATCTCCCGCGGCGGGTGGCACAAAGAGCTCTTTCACTAAAGGCATCGCCGCCAAGCGCTGATTCAATTTCACATTGAGTGCGCCGGTGCCTGCGAACGCCAGCTTGCCGGTCTCTTTAAGCACTGACCCTAGATAGTGTTCTACCAATGCCACAGCCGCGTCTTCGTAGAGCTTCTGAATACTGGCTGCATAGTGCACATAGGGGTCTTGGAACAATTCGCCAGCACGGCGCGGCCCCAGCATTTCAATGAGCTTGTTGCTAAAGAAATGCCCCCTCGATTTATCTTTGTAGCGGCGCAGGCCCACCGTGCTAATCAACTTGGTGTTTACCCGAAAGTGTTTTCCGTCGCAATTTGCCAATGCGGAGAGATCATACTTATCAGGATCCCCGTATGAGGCCATACCCATTACCTTGGCGTCGCCATCGAGCATGTCGAAACCAAGATAATCTGTGATCGCGCCGAACATGCCGGAGAGCGAGTCGGGATCGTAAAATTGCTTGATCTTGTGGATATGCCCGTTCTCACCATAGCCTAGAAACATGGCGGCATATTCGCCTTTCATGTCTATCGTCAAGATCGCCGTCTTCTCTGCAAAACCACTCATGTGGTAAGCACTACTCGCGTGTGCTAATTGGTGCTGTACTGGAACGAACCTTACTTTATCCCAAGGGATTTTCAATTCGTCTAGCAACTGCTTGACCTCGTGCATATAGCGACGGTAGCGGCGATTGCCATTAAACAAGGCATCCACGCTACGCTCTGGCGCATACCAATAACGCCGCGCGTAATGCCAGCGCGCTCGACTAAAAATCGAGATTGGCGCGTAAGAGACCGACACGGCATTGATGTCGCGTGGCTTAATTTTCGCAGAGCGAATACAGAACTTGGCAGCCTCCCTCGGCATGCAGCCTTTTGCATGCTTACGCCTGACTAATCGCTCTTCCTCAACGGCAGCAACTAGATCGCCATCAACAAATAGTGCGGCGGCCGCATCGTGTCCAAGCGCACCGGAAAGCCCCAGCGTAATAAGTGACATTATGACCCTTTAGTAAAATAAGCGGATTCGTTCTGCATTTGCATGAGCATGGCCTGCACTTTCTGCGCACGCTTGGGATCATTTTCCCAGTTTTTGGCGAAACGTTTTAAGTCTTTTTCTTGGGCGCTATTGAAGCGACGTGCGTCTGATTTCCAATACATGCCATCCAAATCTAGCACTGCCACACCCTGGTCTGTGATCTGGAAGTTCGTTGCCTTCATATCTCCATGCACTACGCTATAGTCGCGCAAGATTGAAAACAATGCCTTGAATTGACTGAGCGTGTGCTGCCAAGCGGGCGAGTTTATAGGCTCTTTATTCAAAAAATGCAAGGCGTCTTCGCCTGGCAGGTATTCGGACAGGAAATAGGCTTCTCGACGCAGGGAACCAAAACGCCACTCCATCATTAAGAGCGGTTTTGCGGTCTTGATTCCCAACACCTCTAACATATGAGCGTTGCGCCAGCAGATCCAAGCCCGACTTGGTTGAACTAGGCGTCGCATTCGGTGCCAGAGGCTCTTGATGTTATACCGTTTCAATACATATTGTACGCCATCAATTTCGATCAAAGCGACTGTTGTAGTAGTTCCCGCCTTGATGATTTCACCACTCTCGATGAAGGCATCGGGCGCCTTCAGAAAAGACTGCAACGCTGTGGATTCGATGCGACGGTCGTAGACTATGTAGTGGTTCCAGTCCTGCCGATGAGCGTTGGCACTGGTCTCGCGATACAATTTCTTGACCACGAACTTCAGACGTGCCGTGCGCTTTTTCCTTACTAGTGCAGATAGCACGGTGATGTCTTCACTCAGGTCCGCGTTGGGGCGCTGTTGGCAATAGCACAAATAGAGGCTTTGCGCCAAGGCATCATTACTGACTGGAAATTGCGCGAGAAATAGCGCGAGATTGCGCAGTGAGTTTACGCTATCGACGCCATCAGCATTTTCTGGATAACGCTCAAGGTCGCCGGAATCGATTAAGTACACCGACTTATCCTTTAGTAAGAAATTGCCCAGATGGATATCATTTTGGAGCAAGCCACACTCGTGGCATTCGGCTATGAGAGTAACGACCTGCTGCAGTAATGCTACGCGCCCTTGCCCGCCGGCCTGCTCCCAACGCAAGCACAGATTAACTCCCTCATCGATATAGTGCAGCAGCAAAAACCCGCTTCTTCCATCGGCAAGTTTACCACTCCCTAGTAGTTCCGCTGTCTTTATCCCGGCAGATTCTAGCGCGGATACTCCTTGCACTTCGCGTTGCAGGTGCTGCTCCCAGCGCCGTCGCGCAAAAAATATTTTTGCCACCACTACCCTGCCCTTCCAACGCGCTAAAGCCACAACGCGTTTCTTAGGCAACACACGAAACAACCGTATCAACTCCAGCGTCTGCGTGACCTCGCCCACACTATTGTCTAGCCGCACCTCGACACTCGCTGGAAATACGAGTTGGCGTCCGCTACTAAGCAATGTCGACGTGTCAATGGTTTGCATCTTGGCGCTTCATCCTGAGTTAATTTTCCTATCTAGTTGCATCGCCCTAGCATGAACTTGCTGCCAAAATTCCGCATTCTTGTCGAAACTCTCGCGCAGAGACTTGCCTGAGTAGAGACGCACAAAGCGCAAGAAATCGTGCCGGTTAAGACCAATATGTAAGGCTGAGAAGTATAACCCTGCCACGTCTTTTACGATCCAGCGCATTGGTAGCTTGCGGCGAATCAAAGCGCGATGTAAATCGATCAACGACAAACACGGAGTCGCTATCTGTCCTGCGCTGAAAGCCGCCTCTTCGTGTAAAAGGAAATGGCATAAATAGTAGTCACGGTGGCAGACGCCATTGTCATGCAAAACTTTACTGATGCGCGCGAGCTCTTCAATCAGTCGTCGCTTGATCGCATAATTTGGTTTGTGCCGTGGCCAGCTCGCACAATATTCCTCAAGGCTTACGGTCTCCTCTAGTGCCTCAGTGAGAATAAAAGATTGCCGAGTCGCGGGGTTCCCGCCAAGACTACCAAAGCCAACCGCTGTCATTGTGGCTAGCCCAAGACTGCGTAGCTTGGCGATCGCACACCATTCGTTCTCGGCTCCGAGAACGGGCATCTTCAGCGTCAGTAGATTCTTTATGATCTCCGCCCAGCCGACGCCGCCGTGGATCTTCGCAAAGAAACGCTGCTGTGCGAACTCGAAGCGTAGAGTTCGCCGTCCCTTCACGTCACGGTAAATTTCTCCGGTCAGCTCAGACACTTTGCTGAAGGGGTCTTGCCCCTCCCAAGCCTTTGCGAAGTCATCGCGCAAATTCACTATCATACGCTGGCTCCGCTGGCATTCTCTCTGACGAGATCCTCGATCAAACTCGCCACGGTTTCAGGCATGCTGTATAAGTCCTTCGTGCGACCATACACAATACCGTTCGTGCGCCATTGTTCGCGCTCTGGCGAAGTCAACATCTCCAATAATTGCACATTCAGACGTTGCTGATCGAATGGCGAAGTAGAGACTAAACCCGCCCCAGCCCGCTCGATGTGAAATGCGTAACCACAAGTAGCGGTAGTCAGTACTGGGAGACCCACGATAGTGGCCTCTAACAATGTATAGCCGGCGCTTTCACTGTACGCAGGGTGCAACATTAAGTCGGCGCCAAGGAGAAAGCGCGGTACATCATCACGGCCGCCTAGAAACTCACATCGATCCGCGATGCCGAGACGTTTTGCCAGCCGGCGAAAGCGTTCAGATTTATCTTGGCCAACGACGAAATAGCGAATGTTGTGACGCATGCTCGCAGGCAGAGATGCCAGTGCTCGCAAGGAGCGGTCAACCCCTTTGACAACAAAGCCAGAGCCGATTTGCACGATCGCTAACTCGTGGTCTTCGATTCGAAACTGGTGGCGAAAGCTCGCCCGAATGGCGTTTGCATTTTTCGGCAACTGGCGATCAAGGGAGATCCCCGGAGGGATGTCGTGGAAGCGCTGCACGCTATTGGGGTAATGTTTTTCAAATTGCCCCCTTTGCAGCGGAGACAACAGCAGCACTTGTGTTTTGGCCTCTGTACCGAACACCGCCGCCTCATAGGCCATGAAGTGACGGTAACGCGGGGTGAAACGATAGTAGAAACCACGCTGTTTTTGCGCGCGTTCGGCGAAACAGGGGTCGGCGGCGAAGTAGAGATCTAAGCCTGGCATTTTGTTGAAGCCAATAACGGCGTCCACTGGGCTTGCCTGCAATGCCGCAGTGACTTCTGTGGTGAAGCGTTGATAGAGAGCGTGACGGCTCCAAGCTTTGACATCGACTAGCACGACTTCCATATCCGCAGGCATCTCGCCTTGCCACTTCATGGTATACGCCACGACCTTGTGGCCCCGTGCAATGCAGGCATTGGCCACTTTTAGGAAGTCGCGCTGCTGTCCACCGTAAGGGAAATAGCTGTAGATTAGAAAAGCCAGAGTCATGAGGGCATCACATTAAACTCACGCGCGGCAATCAAGCCCTCGAGGGCCGCCAACACCTGCGCCGGCGAGTGACTGCTATAACAAGGCGGATCGACGCGGAAGATTACACCCTCAGCCGCTGCCTGCACCGGCTCACCTTGATAGTGGCAGGTCTTACTCATGCATGGCGCGCAGGCGATGGAGGAAGACAGCTGCAGCTGATGTTGTCCGAAAGTACCCGAAAGACCAGGGTTCGTTGGGCCATAGAGAGACACTGCGGGGACGGCTAATGCGGCCGCTAGATGACCAAGACCAGTATCGACAGCCACGACGCCATCGGCTAAGGCGATTTGGCCTGCCATGCCCGTAAGGCTGTGGCGCTCTAAGACAGTAACCCCCGGTATATTCTTGGCGATACTTCGCGCCCTTTCGTGCTCTACCTCGCTGCCCCATGGTAGGCGTACGTTGTAGCCGCGCTTAGCGGCGAGTAGCGCTAGTTCACGCCAATAGGGCACGGGCCAGTGTTTGCTGTGCCAGGTAGTGCCATGTAAAAACAACAATGTAGCGCTCGAAGATGTCTTTTTGGGCAACCCAATGCGCTCGTAGTCGAGGCCGTAATCGATATGCGCGAGGTCCTCCGCCGTGAGTGGGTAATTTAGCGCTCGCGAGAACAATTCACGCACTCTTTGGACCGCATGCTCATCACGAGGCACCGAGAACACCTTGTTATAGAATAGGGTCGCCATTGGTTCCTTGATAGTGCTGTCGCTCAGACCGATGGTAAGCCCCTTAGACAGACGACTAATGAAGGCACTCTTAATAAGCCCCTGCGCATCGATCACGAGATCATAATGCTCACGCTTGAGGTCTTTCTTAAATGCTGCAAACTCGCCATTGCGTAGCGTGCCGAATATATCTTTGCGCCAGCGTCTAAACGCTACGGGAATCACTCTATCTACCGCGGGGTGCCAAGCGGGAATTTCGACGAAATTCTCTTCGACGACCCAATCGAATTGCAGGCGGCGATTCGCTCTCTTCGCATCCGTCACTGCGGGGAGTGTATGAATCACATCCCCGAGCGAAGAGACCTTCACTATTAAGACTCGCAAAACGTGCCGCGCTCCCCTGCCGAGCATTCATCTGTCGTTGACGAACCCTCCTGTGTTGATTGTTCGATATCGACTAACTGCGCCAATGCGGCAAGTGCCATCTCTGGCCTCAAGTCCACTAAGCAACGCTTGTGCCCGAGCGGGCAAACGCGCTCGAAACAGGGGCGGCAGTCGATATCAATAGACAGTAATTGTACTTGATCTGTCAGCGGAGGAGTAAAATCTGCCGAGCTAGAGCCATACATTGCAACGACAGGTCTGCCCAGAGCGGCCGCAACATGCATTAAACCAGAGTCATTACTCACTACCGCCTTGGCCACGGACATTAAATCGATCGCTTGGGCCAGCGAAGTTTTGCCAGTGAGGTCATGACAGGCAAGACGCTCCACCTCGCCGAGCTCCTTCAGGACAAGGTTCGCAACCGCATTGTCTTTCTGTGATCCCATGATCCAGACTTGCCAACCCTTGGCGATCAATTGCGCGCTGATGCTGGCGAAATGCTGTGCCGGCCATTGTTTTGCATCGCCAAATTCGGCGCCGGGACAGATCGCCAATACCGGCCTATCGACCTGCAATTGCATCGCTTGCACGGCATTCTCTACCGAATCCGCAGCGGTCACTAAGCGAGGCCTTGGCAGCGGGCTAGGGAAGGGTTCACCCTCCGCGCGGCCTAGCGCGACAAAGCGCTGCACCATAAGCGGCAGGGCGTCCTTGTCGAGGTCGCGGACGTCGCTCAGCAATAGACCACGCGCCTCACCTCTCCAGCCGGTGCGCCGCGGCACCCTAACGAACAGTGTCAGAAGCGCGGACTTAAAGGAATTGGGTAGCACGATCACCTGCTCATAGCCCTCCTTACGCAGAGAATGTCCAAGCCGATAGCGTCCCCGCAGATTGAGTTCGCCGTGCTGAAAAGGGAGGTCGATGGCTCTCCTTACCTCCGGCATTCGCTCCAGCAAGGGGCGACTCCACACCGGGGCCAGCACATCGATGCTCAGACTTTGGCCAAGCGCGCGGGCGTCGGCCTGCAGGCTTATGAACAAGGCCTGCGCCATGACCATATCCCCAACCCAAGAGGGGCCAACGATAAGAACCTTGCGCGTCATGATGCACCCACGTTCGAGAATAGATGTTGCCATACCCGACTCACCCCATCCTGTAGTTGCGCCAATTCCTCAGACAACGCGCCCTGCTCCATCTGTGCCAAGGCGACTCGATGGAGTTCCGAACGCAAACCCAGATAGGCGTGGGTAAGCAGCTCGTGTTCCTCGTCATTAAGGAGCTGCGCCGCCTTAGCGGCCTCCAGGATGCGCACATTGTCCGGGTAACTCAGCAGCCCCGGGTGAGCGCCACTAAAGGCCAACACGAGGTACTGCACCATGAACTCGATATCGACGATGCCGCCCTCGGAATGCTTAATGATAAACGAGAGCTTGTTGCGCTCAGTGGAAGGTTTCTTGCCAAACTCCTCACGCATCCGCACGCGCATGCTAGTGACATCTTTGATCAATTCGGCTTGGTCGCGTGTAGTGCTCAGCACACTGGCGCGTAGTGCGTCGAACTCCCCATGGAGCTTGCCACTGCCGGCGACAGTCCGGGCTCTCACTAGCGCCTGATGCTCCCAGGTCCAGGCGTCTTTGCGCTCATATGTGGCGAAACCCTCCATCGAGCTGACGAGCAATCCGGATTCCCCAGACGGGCGCAGGCGCATGTCGACCTCATAGAGTCTTCCCGACAGAGTTTGGGTGCCGAGCATCATCATCACGCGCTGCGCCAAGCGCGTATAGAGTTCGCGGCTGTTGATACTACGCTGACCTTCGGTCACGATGCTGTCCTCATCTAACGCGCCGTTGTGAAGGAACACGAGGTCGAGGTCGGAAATATAACTGAGCTCAATACCACCTAATTTACCAAAACCAAGAACAACGAAGTCCAACTCGCCGTGGCCGCCAGCGCTATTAACAGGATAACCAAACTTGCGAGTGAGATAATCCCAACTCAAGGCAAGAACCTGCTCCAGCACGGCTTCGGCGGTGAAGCTCAAATAGTCACTCACCTTCATTACGGTCAAGCGGCCTGTTATCTGGGCTGCTGCGACCTGCAAAGTGTGAGACTGCTTGAAATAGCGTAGCGTCTCCATTTGGTCTTCGAAATTATCCGGGTCGATACGCAATAATTGCTGCGCCAACTCCTCTTGTAGCAGCGCTTTCTCCGGGGGCTCATCGATACCGTCAAGGAGCTCGTCGAGTAGCACCGGGTGTTGACTTAAGAACTCGCTGACGAACGGGCTTGCGGTGCAAAGCCGCACAACTGCGCTCAGCACATTGCGATTCTCGAGCATCAGTACGAGATAAGCGGTACGCCGACTCACTGCACTAATCAGCGTCATCACGCGCGCGAAAGCCAGGCTAGGAGTCTCTGCCTGCGACACTGCTTCGAGCAGGACGGGCATGAAGCGCTGGAAACGTAAGCGACTCTCGCCTTCCAATACGACGAAGTTGCGGTCTTTGCGGAAATCGTGAATCAGTTTCGTGCTGCCAGGGGCATCCTCGAAGCCCTTCTCTTCGAGGAATAACTGCGCCGCGCTCTCTGTCATTTCCTCTCGCCACAATTGGCTCCACGCTCTCTCATGTTCATCAATGCGCGTGGGTTTGTCCTCGTCGTCCGTGCGAATAACATCGGAGAAGTGTTGGGCAACGCGATAGCGATGTTGTTCGAGCGCGACCATCAAAGCGTCCCAGTCAGCGAAGCGCATCGCCATCGCTACACGCTGCTGGTCGATTGCATCGCTAACTAGCATCTGTGTCTGCTTATTCGCCAAACCCTGCAACTTGTGCTCCAAACTGCGCAGGAACGCATAGGCGTCGCGTAGTTCATCCACCGTTTCTACTGGCAGGTAATCATTATCTTGCAATACCTTCATGGCCTTGTAGAGTGAAGGTTCTTGCAAGCGTTTGTCACGACCGCCATGTACTAACTGTAAAGCTTGTATGATGAACTCAACTTCTCGTATACCACCAGAGCCTAGCTTGATGTCTTTATTTAAGCCCTTGCGTCGCACCTGCTTATTGATCTGCGTCTTCATGCTGCGCAAAGCGTCGAAGGCCGAAAAATCCAAGTAGCGCCTGTATACGAATGGGCGTAGCTGTTTCAGCAAACTCTGCCCTTGCCCTAAATCACCGGCTACTATGCGGCCCTTGATTAGCGCGTAACGCTCCCAGTCCCGCCCTTGATTCTGATAATAGGTTTCCATCGAATCGAAGCTGCACACCAAGGCACCTTCGCTGCCATAGGGTCGCAGACGCATATCGACTCTGAACACGAAACCGTCACTAGTCACCGTGTCGAGGGCATCGATCAGAGCCTGACCTAAGCGCATAAAGAATTGTTGATTGGCGATAGGCTCGCCTTGTGTAGGCCTCGTCTCTCCACCTTCCGGGTAGGAAAACATCAGATCAATGTCGGAAGATAGATTGAGCTCAGTCGCCCCTAATTTACCCATGCCGATGACAACCATCTGCATCGTCTTACCGGTACGAGCGCCTATAGGCTCACCCCACTTTTCTGACAAAGTGGCATGTAGCACACTCAAGGCACAGTCTAGAGCGGCATCCGCCAGTGCGGAGATGTCCGCGCAAATCTCCAAGACTTTCGCCTTGTCACAGACGTCACGCCAAATTATGCGCAGCATTTGTTTCTGATGGAAAAGGCGCAGGACTCGCTTCAAGGCGGCCTCGTGCTCCGCTTCACTCAAGCCCTTCAGCTCGACAAGCGCTTGCTTGAGCTCGCCCTTATAATCTTGCTTATTGCAGCGCTCGAGCTCACCATTTCGCACTAGATCGACCAATAGACTCGGGCGCTTTATGCACAGCTGAGCCACATAGTCGCTAGCACTCCACACTGCGCATAGCTCTTCACCAAACTGGGGGTTCTCGGCAACGAGCGTCGTCAATTTATCGGCATCGACTATAGCGTAATCTTGCTCACTCTCGACGAGGCGTAGCCAGTAACGCTCGACTATTTCGCGAACGGCTAAGGGGAGATTTTGGGTATCCAACATACAGTTTATTTTCTCTTTCTCTGTCGTCTATTGCGTCTAGCTGGGAATCGATGGCCCATACTATTTCGTTTGCTCAGGAGTCACTCGCAACACCTCATTGATCGTAGTAATACCAGAGGCGATCTTGAGCGCACCACTCAGGCGCAGGCTGTGCATGCCCTCTTTGTAGGCCTCTTGACGTAGCTTCGCTAGATCTGATTTATCATCCACGAAACATTGCAGGGCTTCACTCATTGGCATTACTTCGTAGATACCCTGTCGTCCCTTAAAACCCGTTTCACGACACTCGAGACAGCCGACACTCTGAGACACCGCCTTGGGCACGCGCACCTTGAAGGGGTTGGTAATGATTCTCCATTCCTCATCCGCAATCGTCGCTTCGGTTTTACAGTGCGGGCAGAGTACGCGCACGAGTCGCTGCGCTACTACTCCGACGACAGTCGCCTTGATCAGGTAGGAAGGCACTCCAAGCTCTAGCAGTCGTGTAATAGCAGAAGGGGCATCGTTAGTGTGGAGCGTAGTGAACACGAGGTGGCCGGTAAGGGCTGCTTGAATTGCCATCTCGGCAGTTTCTAAATCACGCACCTCTCCGATCATGATGATATCCGGGTCTTGTCGCAGCAGCGCCTTCACCCCACTGGCGAAATCGAGGTCAATATTATCTTGCACCTGCATTTGATTAAAGCGGGGCTCCACCATCTCTATCGGGTCTTCGATGGTGCAGACATTTACCTCGTCGGTAGCCAACATTTTAAGTGTCGAATACAGTGTCGTCGTCTTGCCACTTCCGGTCGGCCCAGTAATGATGACGATGCCGTGGTTGTGTCCAATGATGGTCTTCCAACGTTGCAGGTCCTCACCGACAAGGCCGAGACTTTCGAAGGGCCGCAACAAGACCTCGGGGTCGAAGATCCGCATTACTAATTTCTCGCCAAACGCCGTGGGCAGTGTGGAGAGGCGCAATTCGATTTCTTCGCCACTTGGGCTCTTGGTCTTCAACCGTCCATCTTGCGGGCGACGCTTCTCCGCGACGTTCATACGGCCAAGAATTTTAATGCGACTCGTCACGGCGTTCATTACCTGCATCGGTAGTGCGTAGACCGTGTATAAAACACCGTCTATTCTAAAACGGACATTGCCTTTCTCGCGTCGTGGTTCAATGTGAATATCACTAGCACGCTGATCGAAGGCATATTGCAAAAGCCAGTCAACGATGCTGACGATGTGTTGATCATTTGCCTCTGGGTCCTTCAAATTGCCGAGCTCGAGCATTTGCTCCAGATTGCTCAAACCGTTCATGGTGCGGTTCGAGGTTTTGCTCGCGTGGCTAATGGAATTGGCGAGACTATAAAACTCTGTAGTCAAACGCTTGATCTCGACCGGATTGGCGACTACGCGGCGAATGCGTTTTTGCAAGACGTGCTCTAGGTCTCCCTCCCAAGAATTGATAAAAGGTTCGGTACTTGCAATCAGCACTTCCAGAGGCCGTACTTCCACAGCAAGAATATTATGCCTTTGAGTGAAGGCATAGGACATAACCTGCGTTACCTGTGCGACGTCAATTTTCAGGGGATCGATGCGGTAATAGTCTTGAGCAGACTGCTCCGCGAGAAACTTCGTGAGCGCCTCGATGTCAAGTGCGCGATTACCTGGACCTTGATCAACGAGATTGCGTTCAGCCAGCCACGCCAGCAGGGGCTTATTGACATCTTCTCGGTCGCGCCGCAGTGACAGAACAGCGTCTGCGTCTTGCTCGCTTAACCGGCCTGCGCCGAGAAGGGATCGCACGAAACTCGTCAATTCTACGGGTTTGCCCGTCGCACCATCCTGTATAGTCGAGCCTTTAGTCAAGCGCATCCGAATTCTCCTGTAGGCAGTCGAACACTGTCCTATGATTGCCAACAAGTTTATACTGCGCGCCACCAATTACAACGACTTAGGGAAGTTCTGAATAGCTCAGAGACTCCCTAGCGCCCCGAATGCCGATTTGGCACCTGAATTAACCGATGGAAAACCTATGCTGCTTTACCGACTATCCAATGTTTCTCTAGCCTATGGTGACAAACCATTACTCGATGGCGTCAATCTGACCATTCACAAAGGCGAACGCATCGGTATTCTCGGACAAAACGGTGCCGGAAAGTCTAGTTTCATGAAATTGCTGTGCGGGCAGACCTTGCAAGACGGTGGCGAGCTGTGGCGCGAGTCAGATCTAAAGGTTGCCTATCTTGACCAGAGTCTCCCCGACATGAGCGACGAAACCGTCTATGACTACATCGCGGGCGGACTCGAAGTCCTGGGCGACCTATTACGACGCTATCACGCGATGACGCACAGCGAGGCCGATGAGATTGACTGGGCAGACCCGCGTCAACTAGAGGAGATGGGGCGTCTACAGAAAGAGATCGAGGCACGCGATGGCTGGGCTTTTCAGCATCGCATCGATAGCATTATCGACAGCCTAAAGCTCCCCCCTGACACCTTAATGCGCCATCTATCTGGCGGCAGTCGCCGCAGAGCCGCGCTCGGTCGAGCACTAGTCTCGCAGCCAGACATGCTGCTCCTAGACGAGCCTACCAACCACCTCGATATTCCTACCATTGAATGGCTGGAGAAATTTCTCAACGCATTCAATGGCGCCGTATTGGTCATAAGCCACGACCGGCAGTTCTTGCAACGCATCACCAATCGCATAATCGAAGTCGATCGGGGCAAATTGCGCTGCTGGGATTATGACTACGAGAGCTTCTTAGTATTCCGCGAGCAGCAGTTGGACGCAGAGGATAAGTTCAATAGCGAGTTCGATAAACGCCTTGCCGAGGAGGAAACGTGGATTCGACAGGGCATCAAGGCCCGCCGCACCCGCAATGAGGGGCGTGTGCGCGCACTCGAGAAAATGCGGGAGGAACGTCATCAGCGACGCGAGCTTACTGGCAAGGCGCGCTTCGAATTGGAGACAGCAAATGCCTCTGGGAAGATCGTGATCGAGGCGAGTAATATCAGCCATGGTTACGGTGACACTGAGCTTATCAGCGATTTTTCCACACGCATCATGCGCGGCGACCGCATTGGTTTCATCGGGGTCAACGGTAGCGGCAAGACCACACTGCTGAAAATATTGCTCGGCAGTTTGCAGCCCGATGCCGGTGACGTGAAGATCGGCACCAATCTCGAGCTACTTTATTTCGATCAACTGCGTAATCAATTAGAGCTGGATAAGACCGTCATCGACAACCTGTGCGAAGGGCGCGATTTCATCGAGATCAATGGCAAACAGCGTCATGTGATTAGCTATTTGCAGGACTTTCTTTTCGCTCCTGCGCGCACAAGACAGCCGGTTAAGTCTCTCTCAGGCGGCGAGCAGAATCGTCTCATTCTAGCGAAGTTATTTAGCAAACCAGCGAATCTCATCGTCCTCGATGAACCGACCAACGATCTCGACATGGAGACCCTCGAACTGCTCGAGGAAATCTTATTGGAATTTGCCGGCACCATATTGCTCGTGAGTCACGATCGACGCTTTCTCGACAATGTCGTAACTAGCAGCATCGTGTTCGAAGGCGATGGTCAGGTGCGCGAATACGTTGGTGGCTACCAGGACTGGATTGCACAGGGCGGCAAGCTAATCTCTTTCGCCGATCAAGAAAAAGAGAAAGCGGATAAGGCCAAAGCGAAACTAAGCAGTGCTACCGCGCAGAGCGATGCCGCGAAACCAAAAGCGGCTGAGACAAAACTTTCTTATAAAGAGCAGCGCGAATTAGACCAATTGCCGAAACAGATCGAGATCATCGAAAACAAGATAGCGGAGTTAGCAGAGAAAATTGCGGACGCTGGTTTCTATCAGCAGTCGCAGCCAGATACCGATTCGACACTGGCACACCTTGCTAAGCAGCAGAAAGAACTCGAGACACTTGAGGCACGCTGGGAAAGTCTATTAGGTTAACTATTCGACAATCTTGATCCAGTCACCAGTGTTAGGCGTGCCACTTGGGTAGTAGCCATTGATCAAACGCAGAGTCTCTTCGGGATAACTACCGACGGGACTCAGACGTGCCAATGCAGCAAAAGTAAAACCCTCGCCTACCTGTACGTAGTGAATGCGGCTCTCGTTTCCTGCGAAGCGTTCGTTCGCTTGAATTGCACGGAAGGTGCGGATCGATGCGAGGAGCGATTGGTCAGCATCAGCAGCCCCTTCACCCTCTTTGATGTCGCCCGTAAATATAAAGACACGCGGCCCCAAATAGATGACGGCGATGCGTTGCGCTTTGCCTGAGGCGTCGCTGGTGCCCGTAAAGCCTATCAAACGAAATTGCTCTAAGGCTTCGGATTTTTGCAGATTCTGGATGCCGAGTTTATCGCGTATAAATAACCTAGGTTCTACGGCCTCTTGCATTCGCTGTACCTCTACCTTCAGCGCAAGGTCGCCCCCAGGGTTGGTCGCAGCGACAGTGGTAGGCGTTTCGCTAATCGTCCAATTGTCTGGAAATACCATCGTATAGCCTAGCAGTGTCTGGTAATAGCGATTGCGCGCCGCTGCCCCTGTAGTGCGCTGGCTTTCACCTACTACCAAGCCTTCCATCTCACCGCGAAATTTCTCGTTGTCGACCAGGGTTGCTTGACCCGTTGGTAGGGCGCCGACACTGGCAATTGCCTGCTGAAGACGCGTGTCATTGCGCGGGTGCGTCGCGAACAAACCATGATAGCTAGGCTGCTGATTGGCGACTTTGGTATTGAAATCCTCTTGGTTCTTCAGCACGGTGACGACCGTGATGACGGCCTGCGGATTGTAGCCCGCGCGTAATAGATATTCGGCGCCGAGAGTATCCGCCTCTAACTCGTGTTCACGGCCAAAACCACTCAGCCCCGCCTGCGCCCATAGCGAACCTACGTCCATAATCTGTGAGCCTATGTAGCCACTGCCAGTCGCGACAGCGGCTACGATACCACCAACCCCAGAGGCCACCCGAGCGAGGCTACCACGAGACTGTTGCTGCACTGCGTGGCGGGCGGTGATGTGTCCAATTTCATGACCGAGAACTGCGGCGAGTTCCGCTTCGGAGTTGAGGTAGGCGAGCAGGCCGCGATTGATATAAACATAGCCGCCCGGCAAGGCGAATGCGTTGATTTCTGGGCTGTCGATAATGGTGAACTTGAAACTCAAATCCGGGCGATCGCTGACGGCGGCTAAACGCTGTCCTACCTCGTTAACATAGGCAGTGAGGGTGGCGTCTTGCACTACGGCCATGGACTGCATAACTTTGTCGTGCTCTTCCGCACCAATCTCTAGCTCTCGCTTTTCGCTCATGGTGACGATGTTGGCTTGCCCAGTCGCAGGGTTAATCGCGCAGGCGCTGAGCACTAAGCCACAACTGAAGAACAGTGCAATTAAGGAAACATGACGTGGGGAGCACAAGCTACTCATAATATTTTGATCTCTTTATTCGCCATTCACGAACTGCTGCAATTGGCTAGCTAGGCTGTTGCAGGCATTCGCCTCAACACGGGCGAGTAAGGGAATGGGGATGACAATGGCCGGGACATAGGACTGACCAGTCGCGTCTGCGCTAATAGTGCCTACATTGGCAAAGGACGAGACGTCCCAGACACGTGCATCGAAATTGGAATCGTCTTCCCATGACCCGAAGCCGAAGCAACCGCCACCACCAGGCCCTACGGCACAGGAAATCGAACCACTGCGACTGGTGGTCTCTGTCTGGCCATCTAGCCACACGATATAACGAATGCCGTATTCGGCAATTTTGTCGGACACGAGGCTCTCTTCCATTAGAGCTTGTAGGTCGGAGGTGCGCAGCGGAGCTGTGCGGGGCTCGAACCAAGGAAACATGGAATCGATAAATTCTTTTTCAGGAATAACGCGAATGCTGCGTGCGCCTCGCGCGACTTTGTCACCGACACAGTCGACAAATTCTTCTCGAGTCTCGTAGCTGCTGCCCTGTCGACGCCCCAATATGACGATGGATTCGTAGGACTCTATACCTGTGGCACCTTGGCGAAATTCATCCACGGTCGTCGTGGTGCAGGACGCCAAGGCTAATCCACACAAAACGACCATGCACGCGTGTATGGCGACTCGACCCGTTCCTTTCATTGCGTTGTTAGCGGAACTCATACGTGCCTCGTGTTAAAACTTATCCCTGCTATAGGGACCGAATTACTGGTTTCGCGTTTATTGCTTGCTTGCCAACCAATCGCGCACCTCAGGGACCGAACTAAAACTCAGTGTAAAGTTGGACCCTAAGTCTCTGAGCGCCCCTACAGTGGCGTCGTTAATGCCTGAGTCCACTGAGCGCAGAGTCTCCTGCGGTGTCTTTCCGTAAGAGGTTATTACCCAGTCGGCGATGTACTCACCGTTAGGGCCGAGCAGGCGCATATTGTATTTTATCCATACTTCGTAGGCGTCGAGGCGGGTCTTCTGGGGCAGTGCGAGCTGAAACTCCTCGATACTAGGGGCAAAGACTGCGTCAACCCCTTGGGCACTAGCCGAATCCAGGCTTTCTAACACCACCACTTTCTCGAACATGGCAGGCAGGACGGAACCGAATAACTGCATATGAGTTTGACCGCTGGAGATACGGTATTCTTCCTTGCCAGTCTCACTATATTCTACATAGAGAAAATCCCGGAGTTCCGCATCATAGTAAACACCCAAAGTGATTGGGATCTGGCGGATATTGGGGCTAGGATAGCTGCCCTGTACTACGAGTGAACTCGCGCCGCAGGCGCTAAGAAGGAGCGCTAGGCACAGCAGCGCGAGTCGTTTGAGCGATTTTCGATATCCCACTAATCTTCTCCACCGTCTATGCGTTTGTTTGATGTTCGCCTCAGACACCTACTACCAGTCTGAACAATACACCTTTTTCATTCAAAACTGTTGAGTCCCACAAAGGTCCCGCCGTTTCTTTGCGTTAATTCTCGCATTAGGTTCGCAAAACGGTAGGCACTTTGTCGATAACGCGGCTCTAAGGCAAATATTACGGGAAAGCCGATGGCATGGATTCTTACCATCGGGTTGCCATTGGCATCCTTCGCGTTAAGCCTATCCACCGTGCGTAGCACCTGGGTAATCGAGCCACCCGGCTGAAAATCGTCGCCCATCACATAGATGCTGATCTTTTTATCCGGCGCATAATAGGTGTTGATCGCAGCTGTTACCCCCTCCACAGGGCTACTATTACTATAAGGGCTCCAATTGCGCAGGGTGTTGATGATGGTGGTGCGCCGCACGGGAGTATCCGGAATCCACTGGCCACGGAAAGAGTCGAACATATAGTCACCCATATCATTCATGATTTGGATGCCTTTGACGTTTGGATAGACATTCAAGGTGTCGACAATCACCTCGATCAGGCGCGGCCAGGCGTTCTGAAACATACTCCCGGAGGTATCGATTACAAAAATAATGTACTCGCTATCTACCGGGATCCCACCCACCAGATTATTTTTACGCGTAAAATCCTGACCTAAGAGTCGCTCCATCTCGGCGGTGAGAGACTGTTTCGCGCTGGCCAGATTCTGGGCCTCGACGATGGTTTCGTCGGCTATGTTATTGGAGCTATTGAAACGCCCCTGCACGGAAAACAGTTCGCGTCGTAAATTAGCGATGCGTTCTTGGAACGCCGATAGCTGCTCGCGTTTTGCGTTCAAATCGGAATTGACGACACGCGTCTCACCGCGAATCTCGAATAGCTGCTGCTGAAGTTCCGTAATGGGCATCTGTAATTGCACTGCAGAGGCTTCTAAGGTAATCGGAGGCGAGCTGTCTGTAATCAGCAGCAATAGAATCATAGCGCCAAAGCCGCACGAGATTACGTCGAGAAACGCAATGCTAGAGGATTCTGAGTCGTTACGACGTTTACGCATTAGGGCCAATCCCTCGCCGGACTTAGGAAGGATCCTCGTGTGATTTGCGCTAGCTGCCAGTATGCAGCCGACGCATTCGGATCCCCTTCCAAGGGGAATAGAATAATATTCACAGGCGTTCTATTCGGCAAATATTCGACCGCATCATCAAACAGTTCGAGCCTTTTCTCTGGCGTGATGAGAGTAGCATTCGACCTCACTAAGGAGAGTGTCGGCAGACCATCGGTGATTAGATATATATTGTCAGGAGGTGGCGAAAGTTGCGAGGCCGCCTGAAACACCCTTGCAAGGTTCGTCCCATTTTGGGGAATCATCTGCTTCACACTTGCGACCGCTGCATTGAGCTGGTCGCGATCGGCTACTTCAAGCCAATTGCCATCGCTGCCTTCCAGTGCGGCCGCGACACCGCTATTGAAACCATAGATCTGATATTGACTGGCCACAGGAAGTTGACTACTAATCCATTCGACAGTGCGGACCGCTCGCTGCCATTTCTGCGCGCCGCGTTTATTCTGGTCGGACATATTACGGGTACGAATGATATTAACCAGCGTCTCGTCGAGCATACTCGCCGAAGTGTCGACGAGAATTAGTACGCGATTTCCGCCAAGGAACATGCCAGTGAGATATTGCCTATCGCCCTCGCCCACGAAGGCACGCGCATCTGAACCGGTTTGCTCTATCGCGCTGGATTGCAGGCGTAATAGTTCTTCTTCAAGAGACTTTATGTCGGCACGTAACTGCTCTAGGCTCTCGTCACTGGCGACAGTGGTATTCTCTAGCGCGGCCAGTTGCTGCAGGAAGCTGTTGACCTGTTCTTGAATGCGAGCAGCCAGTCCTTGTGCTTCCACTACCTCGAGGCTCACTACGTCGCGGGTATTGCGAATGCGCACGAGGTTATCCTCGCCCTCTAGGATTTCCTCTTCTAGCAAACGCGCCTCTGCCTGAATATTAGGATCCCCCACTTCATTGCGTACCGAAACCTGATGATCAAGAATCAAGAAAATGAGCACGACCGCACCGAAGCCACAGGACATTACGTCCAGAAAGGCAAGGCTCATCGGATTGAATGCTCCTCGGCGTTTCTTATTCATCGTAATCCTGCACGCGAATTAATTCGATGGAGTGGTTGATACCTGCGCCGCTTAGCATGTCGCCAAGCGCGAGTTCTTGCTGCGCATCAACCGCTCTACCATTAATCAACAAGTGCTTACTTTGCAGAATGAATTGTCCGTCTTCGCGGACAAGCTCTCCCAATATCTGCATACCAGGGAAATCTTCTTGTAGATCGCGCCGCATCAAGTGCAGGCTATGCGCCCCGTCGCTTGATTTCTTATGTGCACAGAACAATAGGCCGTCCGTGAGTCGACGCGCTTGATGCTTATACAGAACATGAGTTGGCGCGACGTGGGTTTTCGCTCGACTTGGATTACTTATTGGCGCACTAACTTGCTTGCCTCTGATCGTGCTTACGAAATGGAGAGCTTCGGGGGAGCCAATGAATTCATCCCTGTAACGAAGACAACCTTTCGCCACACTGTGCTCATTGAGACGCAATACTGACCGGGGCGCCGAACTCGCTAACACCGCGTCGAAGCCTGGCAAGCACTGCATGCGATCGGAAACTAATATGGGGCTGCTGACATCTGGATCGATCACTATTAGCTGTTGCACAATCTTTTGAAAAAATGGCAACAAACGGTTGTGCAACGCGCTTCGAGACAAGCTCGCTTGGTGAACAGTGTTATTGTGACTAAGCTTGATTTCTAAGCTGCGGCGACTCTCTTGCGAGCTTGCATCGTCATTCGAGTCCTCGCTGTTCTCCTCAATCAACCACTGCCGCAAATTATCCAAGAGCATTTGTTCGGACGCTGCGTTGTGCTGCGGGTTGAAACGGCACTGCTGAATAAACGCACTCGTGAATAGCTGCATAAGGTTGTCGCTAATATTCATCCAACCTGCACCCGGCACGAGGATTACGCTTTCACGTTTTAACTCTGTGCCTACGCGATGCATCTTCGATAACACCACTTGGTGCAATTGTAGATCGACATGAATCGCGGACTCGCTCTCTGCGTGATCGATACAGCCTATGAGAGCCGCATCAACCAGCCCAATCGGGCGCATTGGACTCTGCTTCAATAGGCCAAGGAGTATGGCCATTTGTTCTCGACTAAAACTGCCCGGCACTGCAAGCACTACTTCGCCTTCGAGCTGGGCGCTGCGTGCAATATCCTGCAAGTGCGAGAAGGCTATATCTGCATTGTGGCGGAAATTACCAACGGGTTTAGAAAAGGGGTCAAGACTCAGTTTGTGCCAATACTGGTTGAAGCTACGCAGCGGATGCACTTTACTCTGCTTCCGGGCGTCCTCGCCAAACTCGATCTCCTTGGCGTTCACATAGGCATAGCCCGGGCTATCTAAGAGTATGCCACTTGCATTACTTAGACGCAGCCCAGCATCGTTGAGCTCGAGAACGTGCAAACTCATTCCAACGCATCCTTCTCGGGCACTTGTAGGTAGCGCAACAGGTGTTCGTCGCAATAAGCTTGTGTGTCTAACACTAAGCGGTCCTGCAGAAGCAGCAACTGATGCAATAGAAACATCAGAAAAATACTGGTCACCAGCGCCACGAAAGTAGAGTTGAATGCGACACCGAGGCTCACTGTGACACCCAGAATATCGCCACTTACTGCTTGATGGGCTTGACTTAATGCAGCACCGATTCCTCGCACAGTTCCGATGAAACCGATAGAGGGAATCGCCCAGGCAATATAGCGCACGATGCTCAACTCACTGTCTAGTCGATCAGATTCACCATTGCAGATATCTTTGATGGTGTCCGAAGCATCCTGAATGCTGCGCGTGCTGCCAAAGCGATGCAGCCCGGCGAGTAGCGCGCGCGGTAACAGAAAGTACCTCTCACTGTCGGGCAGAGCCTGTACGGGTCGCGCGAAATGCCGCGCGTCGTCGGGTAATATACTAATGCCATCGGAGACCTGCAGTAATTCGCGATCGAGTAATTTTCGCTCTTGAAGTGTGCGACGCGTCTTCATTCCAATGAGAGTTAATGCCCATAACATTAGAATGATACAAGTCTCTTGTTCGATGTCCCGCAGAATGATGTACATCGAGCGCTCGGCGACATAGCTATCATCTATCTCCTGAAGCGCGGCCTGCTGCTGCTGAATAAAATCAGCATTAGGCCTGATGACGGCTACGTATGTCGCATGCACTAAGATCACGACAACGATCAAGGCAAAGATCTGATAGATGACTTCGGAGAGATAATTTTGCTTCATTCATTGACCCTTATTTTTCCTAAAAGGTGCACACGGCACGCTCAAATATCTACTGGAAACGATGCCCCTAAATCCTGCGACAATTGCTCGGTTGGGATAAATCTAACGGCAGAGTCTTCTTCTACGTCCTCGACCTGGGCGATATCCTGGCTTGAAGAATCTTGATCTTGCTGTGCTTGCGCGTCGCCCGCGAGCTCTTTCTGTTCTTCAGCGTTAACAGTGGCGTTATCAGCACCTTGTGCTTGATCATCACCGCTGTTTGACTGCGCCGCTGCCAATGCACTGCCTAACAGCAGTACTAGCGCAAAACATAATGGAGTAAATTGCTTGTGCATTGTTTAATCCTCGAGGTAACGCGCAATGCGGAAACCGAGATCATCGCGCGCGGTATCGGCAAAATCCCGATAAGAAAGTCGTAACTCCGTTATTCCACTATGTGCCCAACTTGAACCTTTAATGGTATGATAGGCGCCTTCAGTCGTCCCCATTGGGTCAATCTCTACAGAGGTACCAAGTGTGATCATAGTGCCGTAATAGTCATGCACCCACTCTGAGACATTGCCAGCCATGTCGTACATGCCGTGACTATTCACTGGGAATTGCGCCACTGGCGCGGTGCCCATGAAGGTATCGTCATAGCCAGAGATATACGCGCCCATGAAACCGCGCACTGAGGCATCGGCGAAGTTACCCGCACCTGTTGGAGGGGGCATCTGCTCGCCCCATGGATAGCGTAAGCTATTGCCATTGCCATCTGTGCGCGCTGCCCACTCCCACTCCGCCTCGGTTGGCATGCGGTAGCCCGTTGCCTCGGAGTTAAATCCCACGACTTCATCTCCTTCAAGCTCATAGAAAAGTGCTAGCCCCTCCTGCTCGCTTAACCAATTGCAATATAGTGCCGCGTCAGTCCATGTCACTTGTATGACCGGCTGGTTGTCCAAATCCAAGGTGCGGCCTTGGAGTACGCCTGAGGAGTGATCGGGCCGGAAGCGTTTAAATTGGGCATTGCTCACTTCGTTTGCCGATAAATAGAAGGGACGCTCTAGGCGCACCTCGCGCAGATCTTCGTTTGCGCGTCTACCGGGCTCCCGACGTGAGGCCCCCATAGTGAACTGACCTGGATAAAGCAGGGTAAGTGACTGCCCTGCCACAGTGGTAATCACTGGCTGAATAGCCTCTAAGCGCGCCTCTTCCAAAGATAGAAGATTGATTCGAAGCTCCTGCTCTAAACCGGGCCGCGAGGTAAAGCTGCCGGTGTAAGGCACATAGCCTTGTTGTCGTATCTCAATGATCTGGCTTGCCGCTATCAATTCTAGCGTCTGGGTTGCGACACCCTTGAAGTCTCCGTCGACATAGAGCTCGGCGTCGCTTGGCGATGCGATGATCTTTACGGTCGAGGTGATGGGGACGAGGGGCACAGTAATATCCTGTTCCTCGTTCGGACGGGTCTCAATGCGGCGACTAGCGGAGTTAAATCCGCTGCGGAATAGGGTTAGCTCATGGGTCCGCCCAGGGGGCAGTGCCAGCTCGACTGGGGTCTGACCACGGAATTCTCCGTTAATGGTGACATTGGCACCGCTTGGCTGGGAGCGGATAAACACTAGCCCATCGGCCCGCGCTAGCGTCACCGAGGGCAGCTGCAAGTCCCGACCCGCAACAACAGCAAGTTCATCCTGCCATGCTTTGTGGGACGCTAGCTTCAGGGTTAGTTCGTGCTCACCCTCAAGCACCTCTGCTGTGTAGGGGGTAAGCCCAAGTACCTGACCGTCGACCATAACTTCGGCGCCCGGTGGCGTACTTACAAAACTTATCTCGGCCCACGCTTGCGACAGGCTGATGTCGAATTCGCTTTCGACCTGTCGGCCGGGAATCGTAATCGTCTGGGTATTGGGCTGATAGCGCTCTGCCGATATCGTGAGCACGTATTGTCCGGGATCTATCTCTATATTGCGCAGCGGTGTGCGCCCAAGCGCGACTTCACCGAGGCTAACCATCGCGCCACTCAACTCTCCCGAGGCCCCCGTGACGGAAAAACTAACGACTCCGGGCAGTTCGCGCAACTCGATAGGAAAATCCTGTGCCGGCGCATCCGTGACTGCCAATGTGCGCGCGTCTTCATAGTAGCCTTCTTGGTTGACGCGAATCTCGTATTCTCCAGGCCGCATGAGATAACGCTGTCCCAGCTGGACATGGAAGCCAGAGAGCACTTCTACTGTGGCGCTGATCGGACTCGCCTGCACCGAGACCGACTTAGCTGTTAGTACGAACCAACCCGCCATGCCGGCCACTAACAAGAATCCCGCGATTAAGAAATGGGGCCAACGCAGCGTAAACCCGACCCTTTCCTGTCGGGTGTCTGGGGGCGAGAAATCGATGGGGATGATCGGATCGGAATGAGCATTGCTGGCGAAGGAATCGCCATGTTCTGGGGTATTACCTGACTTTTTTTCCTGCATGAGCTCAGCGCCTGTTTACTGCAACAATTTCGTCCGTACACGCGATCGTGACGGGAGCGCTGCGATTACCAAATCCCACTTCAAACTCTTCCCTCACATCGCGATAGCCCGATCGAGTGCCTACGGCTACATATTTGCCAGGCTTCAGGCTAAGGACCTGTTGATTGAATTTGCCGAGTTCGCCTACTTGGTAAAGCGTCACTACAGTTTGATTGTCGGAGACAAGCTGCACCTCGACTGGGACTTGCGCCTTATCTAACAGCGCTTCCAATTCGTTTAACTGGCTTTCGAGCCGCGTGCCGTCCACATTGAGATTGCGCCCGGTGTAGTAGACCTGCACAACTTGTGCGTAAACAGCGGTATCTGCTAGTCGCTCGGGCTGATCGATTGCACTCTGCAATAGGGTATCTAGTTGCGCTCGTTTCTGTGCGTAGTTCTTGCCCTCGATGGCGAATACGAGATTGGCGTCAATGCCTAGAGCCGCGTCATATCCGAGCACGGCTGCAGCCCATTGCTCTTGTCCGGCGAAACCCTCCGCAGCGCCACGATGCGCGTTGATTTGTGCCACTGCGAGCTGGTCCCGAGTCTGGGTAATAGCCTCTTGTGCTTGCGTGGAATTGGGCCGCATTGCCAAGGCCCTGTTAAAGGCCGCAATCGCAGACTGGGATTCGCCGGCTTGCAGTGCGGTGAAACCTTCCGACATTACGCGCGTGAAGGCATTGTCCGCGATCTGCGCGCGAATAGCGCCAACGAGAGACATTGCTTGTTCGTGCGCGCCATCCAGTGCCACCGCGCTCTGCGCGATTGTGAGGGCCTCGTCGAGCCGGCTCGCATCGCGCAAGTCTTCCGCCTCACCTACCAGTCGTTTCACATCTGCCAGGCTTCCAGCTCGCCGCAGGCCTGTTCGTGCACCGGTATCCGCAGGCTCGAGAATAAGAGCGAGAGTAAATTGCTCCGCAGCGAGCTTCGCAGCGCCGTCGACAAGCGCCTGTTGCCCCTGCGCAAGGGCAGCGGCGAACACTTGTGGCACTGATTCCTGCAACCCCTGCAGCGCTTTATCGGCATTCTCATACTGAGTAGTCGCGCCGAGGAAAGCTTGGCTGCGGTAGGATTCATCGCCCAGCTTTGCAAACCCCAGCGCTGCGGCATATTCCGGTTCGGCCCAAACAGCGACCTCTAATTCTTCGAGTGCCGCCTGACGTTCTAGCAGACTCGCCAGTACGACCTGCGCCTCTTGGCGTTGCTTCGCACGTTGCGCCTCTTCAAACGGGGAGATCGCAGCTGTTGTAGGCGTTCTTCCCGCACTTTGGACATTAGTCTCGACGATTTCTGCGCGAGGGGTAAAGGGTAATTCGTAATCTTCGACGATGCCAGGAAGTACGAAAATGACCCCCAACGCGATGAGCCCAAGAAACCCCATCATGACCCAAACCACGGGAGAAGGACCGGTACGGGCAGCGCTGGCCTTGCTATTGGTATTGCCTTGCGTTGACCAGGCCCCTAATGCCGACTGGTCCTTTCGTTTCAATTCGTTCTCGTCCATAACTCCTACCTCAGCATCGAAGGGTTCTACTAAAAGGCCGCGCTAGCGTGACACTTCTTTCCCATAATCAGATGCCGCCAGTTTCTTCCTCATATAGTTCGACGAGAATCTCACGCCATTGTCTGTATTGCTCCTCCACCGTCCCTGTGAGCATAACGGTACGGTCATCGAGGTCGATCATCTTGGGTGCGACTTCCGATTCGAGTGATTCGCCAAGCTCTTGTAGGGCAGCGATGTGAATCTCGGCCTCTGCGCGCTTATCGAAGCCACTTTTTATCATATAGGCACCGGCACCGACCCCTACCAAGCTGCCAGTTCGAACTGCGCCATTGTTACTTGTCGCTGCTGCAATCCCGCCCACGATGGCCAAGGTGCCCGCTAACATACGTCTTCTCGCCGAGGCTTCCAGTTGATCCAACTCCATCGTGGCCTCATAACTTTGCTCGCGCCACGAGTCGTAGGGCACCCGCATTTGGCGTGCGTAGTTGGCGTAATACTCTTGCACAGTATCGACGAATAAATTATCGCGCTGTCGAATCTCGCGTATGCGCTCCAATGAAGGATCATTATCCGCTGGCAATCTTACAATCTCGGTGATGCCCCGATTATTTGCCCGTAGATACTCGTTGAATACTTCTGGGGCAAAATTGCGCGCAAATTGCAGCTCAGAAATGCTGCGGATGCGTGCGATCTTCTGATCAGTCAAATTAGCCTTACGCCACGCCAGCAAATCATTAGCGATATTGTTGTAGATGACTTGAAAAGGATCATTCGCTTGGCGCTGGGTAGCCTCATAGCTGAACTTGCTGATGTGTTCCTCATACTCTTTGTTGTACCAGAGCAAGCCGCTTGAGTCGCGCACCGCGACCTTAATAATCATGCCCTCACCGTCGGACTGGAGTATCTGCCCATGTAAATATACATCCATGGTGCTGGTCTCGTTAGGCAGCACACGCACAACACCCCAGTTACCGGAACGCTGTAGTGTTTCGGCTAGGATAAAGGGCGCATAACGAGCCTCCGCATTGCGGATCTCTGGACTCACGCGTTCCTCTTCCTTGCGGCCTATTTCATCGATACCTGGATCGAACACGGTGACCCCTATGTCCATCAGGAGATTTTCGGGAATAGGCGTCGTATCCTGCACGATCTGGATATATTGGGTTGATTTCACGGATGTTGAAGCGCAGGCCAGCATGGCAACACTGAGGACTGAAACTAGCGCTATTTTCACTGCAGTAAGAAACATAATTAATTGCCTATACCTGTGTAGTTGCGATATTCATCCCAAAGCGCTTCGCGCAGCTCTGGGTCGGGCTCACGCATCGCAGCTTCACGTAACTGACGGGCAACGATGTCGTCGTCTCGGCCACTCGGAATGTCCTCAGGTGCTGGAAATGTTTGCTCTTCTTGTCTTGATGAGGACCCGCCGCCAACACCTGGAGAGCCTTGTTGCGAGCCTGCCGGCCCATTAGCGCGGCTAGAAATTATAATCGGCTGCCCGCCAGTGCCCGCAGCGCCAGAGGACGTGCCACCACTCGAGTCGCCTGGGATCTCAGTATTACGCGCGGCGTTCGCTTGAGCCTGGGCCCGTGCCCGCTCCGCAAGAATTACCCCATCGAAATCGTCGTATCCGCGATTCAATGCGCCGTTGAGGACAGCAGCACGTTCCTGCGTCGTTTGTGGTCCGGGGCCGCTATCGCCCAAACCTCCAGGAAGGTTGTCGAGACTGTAATTTCCCGACCCTGCAGCGCCTCCGACTTGGCCGCTCGTGCCAGCGGGTTCAGTGCTTGCGCTTTGCGTGCCACCAGCATTTTGCCCAGCGCTTCCCTGTGTACCCTGCGCTCCCTGTGTCCCTTGCGACTGTCCGCTCTGGCTCCCACTAGCGCTGTCCCGACCCGACTGTGGCGCGGGGGGCTCAGGAGTCGATGATGATCTGGAAGTGCTTGCGCCCGATGCAGTCGAAGGGCTCCCTGCACTGCTCGAACTAGAGGCACTCGACGAGGAACTAGAAGAGGAGCTAGAAGTGGACGAACGGGATGGCATAGACGGGCTCGGGGAAGGCGAACTCGAAGATGAGCTTGGGCTAGACGGCGAACTAGAGCTCGACGATGACGAAGAACTTGACGGCATAGCTGGCGTCGAACTCTGTGAAGATTGCTGGCTCGTAGACTCGCAGGCCGCCAAGAGCAGAGATGCCGCACCTATCAGGAGTATATTTGTGACTGGGGACTTGTTCATTTGGCTTGTTCCTATTACTTAAATTCGCACCTAGGCCTTGCGTCGACCTCGACAACGATGCGATCGATTAGTATGTCTGTTAGACCGTGGAATCGAAAGATTTATTAGTACCAGAAGTTAAATCGATACCGCTCAAGGTCTGAGCTTACAGGGCCATCCTGGCTGATCTTCGGTCGTACTAGCGCTGAGCGCATGGAGGAGATGACTTGTATGTCGGCGCGGATCATTTCCTCGGGCTGAATTGCGAGTACCTCGAAATTACTGATCCGCCCGTACTGATTCACATCGAAGGCCAAATCAACATAGCCCATGCGCGCTCCAGAATCCGGCCCGACCCCATTGGCCTCCTTAAGCTGCTCATCGAATACCGAGAATGTAGGTAGAAAGACTATCTCACCAAAGATTTGTGACAATAACTCTTCACTATTTTCCACCACTGCGAGCTGTTCGTATGCTTCTTCATACGTGCGCATCGCCGCTTGCCGTCGATCGCGAAGCAAATACCAATCGCCAAGCTCTGCCAGCGCGCGAGTGCGCTCCACTAGGTTTTCATCGGTATTGGGCAATTTGGGGTCATTGTAATAAGCGATTATGGCCTCGAGCGCGTCGACGCCAGCACCTCCAAGCCCCTGTGTACGCATAGAACTGCCAGCAAACTGGGACGATATGCGCATGTCCTGCGAGCCAATCGATGTGCCTTCGAGCGGATAGCGGCCCATCAAGTCGGCGGCCCCCGCCACCTTATGCAGCAATGGCAGATAGCGCGGGTCTTGTGTGCCAAAATGTGTTGCAACCGACTCGGTCGCCGCGCGGTAAAGCATGTAGGTTTGGAGCAGACGCGGATTAGGGTCTTCATCGATACCACGATAGAAAGTCGCAATATTCCACCGTGCGAGGTTGTCGAACACATCGATCATGCGTGGATCGCCAATACTGTAGGCCCTAGTTTGCACATAGAATGCATACTGCTGGCGATCATCCGCCTCGCTCCATTGACCTAATGCAATATGGGCATCTACGACCTTCCCAATCAGAGGCACCTGATTCGGGCTGAACAAACCATTGTTCACACGATTGATATGGACCGCTCTATCGAATATATCTATCGATTCTTTATATTTACCCTGCGCCTGCAGTAACTCACCTAGGTCGGCTAGCTCCTCAGCGATTTGTACGCTCCACGCGCCACCCTCAATCTCAAGGTCTTCTAAAATCTGATCGAAATCGCCAATCTCTTCGAGCCTTTGCAGGTAGGCCTGCTGCTGTGGGCTTAAGTCCGAAAAAATGCTTGGCTCGGCCTTAATCGCTAGCTCGGCTGCGGACGCAAATTGCGCACTAAAGCTCGTGGGTTCTGCGTTTTCGATGTTGGAAAGCGAGATTGGCCGTTCGATATGCAAGATGCGCGTATATTGATATGGGGCTACTTCCGCGCTTTCTTCTTGAGTGTTAACGTTCTCTGCCACTGCCGTTTCTTGTGAAGATGTGGTGTCGACACTCTGCGCATATATCGGATGTAACACGCACATCAGGGTGACAACGAATAGTGCTTTCTCTTTAGCTGAAAGTTTCACGAGTCGATCCCGAAGTTTCAATGGAGAAGTTTTTATGGAATTTTTGCTGGCTCTCGATAGTCTTACTTCTTAATTACGCCTTCGCCGTGTAATTGGACTTACTGCGAAGTTTGTGGCGACGCCTTAGGCTAGACCACGATAGGCGAAACTGCTTGCAAACAGTGTGCGAAACGCCAAGCGTAGCCTTACAATTTTAGGCTTACAATTTTGTAAGTCGGTAAGCTCGCTTTTACGGGCAACATCAACTCTTATACACCCGGCCAAGCGTACTGTAAACACGGCCCATCCAAGCTTAGCCTCAACAATTACGCTATTTCATACGCTTTATGAGAATTTCTTAATGCCCGAATTGCCAGAAGTAGAAACGACCCGACTAGGAATTCAACATCACATCGTCGGCCATAAAGTTAAGGAAGTGCGTGTGCGCAACGGCCGATTGCGTTGGCCAGTTCCAGAATCTTTGGCGCTGGACTTGCCCGCGTGCCACATCGATCGCGTAGAGCGACGCGGCAAATATTTGCTCGTGTTTGCAGGTGACGGCTGCATACTCATCCATCTGGGCATGTCGGGCAGCCTGCGTATAACGAACCAGAACGATCCTATTTTGAAACACGATCACATCGATATCGAGTTCGAGCACGGCCCGATCTTGCGTTATTCGGACCCGCGACGCTTCGGCTGCATGCTCTGGCTAAAAGAGCCTCCCCTCCTTCACCCTCTACTTATACAACTTGGGTCAGAACCACTGACAGAATTCTTTAACGGCCGCGCATTGCATGCCTTGTCACGCGGGCGCCGCGTGCCGATCAAGACATTCATTATGGACAGCCACGTTGTGGTTGGTGTGGGTAATATCTATGCCAACGAAGCTTTGTATATGGCGGGAATTAAACCGGCCCGTGCCGCGGGCACTGTCTCTGCCAAGCGCTATGAAAAACTTGTGGCATGCATAAAGGTGATTTTACAGCGCGCTATCGCGCAGGGCGGTACCACCTTGCGCGACTTTGTCGGCGGTGACGGGAAACCCGGTTACTTCAAACAATCTTTATTGGTGTATGGGCGGGCAGGCGCGCCGTGTGATGGCTGCGGGACGCCTCTGCGAGAAATACGCCTCGCACAGCGCAGCAGTGTCTATTGCACTCAATGTCAAAAATAATAGCGCCGACTTATAAGCCCCTGCCGCCATCTTTCATCATCGCCTTTGCTACTACGGGATGAACAAATTTCGAGATATCACCACCGTAAGAGGCTATCTCTCGCACAAGTGTGGAAGAGATATAGGACAGATGTTCGGCCGGTGCGAGGAATACCGTTTCGATACTGGGCTCCAATACGCGGTTCATGCCCACTAACTGGAATTCGTATTCGAAGTCGGCAACGGTGCGTAAGCCACGCAGAATGATATTTGCGCCGCGCTCTTTCACGTACTCTGTTAAGAGTGTGTCGAAAGAGCAGACTTCGACATTCGGCAAATGTGCGAGAACCTCAGAGGCTAGATCAACGCGAATCTGCGCGGAGAGGTCCGTTGATTTCTGTCGATTGACCCCCACTGCGACGATAATGTGGTCGAACAGGCGTGACGCTCGTTCCACAAGATCCGTATGCCCATTAGTAATTGGGTTGAATGTGCCTGGATAAACAGCGGTTCTCATCTACTCTCCCCGTGGCCTTTAGCCTGGGTTATTGGCGTAATCGTTACGTGTTGCCAGTGTTGCGAATAAAGCCGCGAATCTCTGGAGTCGTGGCCATTCTAATCAAAGCGCCTGCGCACCTCAATCTGCCTGCTCATTCATCGTGTGCAAAGCCGCAAAAACACGCTCTTCGAGCCAATTGGCGTTACCTGCACACGTAAATCCTACATGACCCCCGGTAGCTTCGAGGCTCAGACTGATATGGGACTGCAGGGTCTCTACAATGGGCAGCGAAATAACGGGAATGATGGGGTCGTTAGCGCTCTGTATTAACGTTACCTTGCATTTGATGTCCTGAAGCACCGGACCGCTACTGCAGAGTGAATAGTAATCTTCGGCACTACTGAAGCCATGCAGCGGCGCAGTGACTTGGTCGTCGAACTCCCACAGCGTCTTCAATCGCCGCAAGTCTCCTAGCGCATCGAGCCGGGCCAGCTCCTCTTGCAAACCCGCTCGGCTAGCCTGTGCTCTGAAGAAGGCTCGCTTACGCTCCACATCGTCAACAAGGCGACGCCGGAAGTAATGCCCGTAGAGTTTGCTCATACCGGAGTTCAATGCCTCTGAGCAATAGCGCAAAGAGAACGGAGTAGACACCGCCACGCCTCCTAGTACGCTCTCACGCTGGCCTATTTCAGCGAACCATTTCAGCAATACATTACCCCCTAGCGAAAACCCAGCGAATGCGAACTTACGCTGCGGGTATTGCGCGAGCAGACTTTGAAAGACTTCCTCAACGTCATCCGTGCAACCGGAGTGGTAGGCACGAGCCCTGCGGTTAATCTCACCACTACAGCCTCTGAAATTCATGGCGGCACTACTAATACCGCGCTGCTGGAGCAGTCTCTGTAGCGATTGGATATAAGGGGAGAGAGAGCTGCCACACAGTCCATGCAAGAGGAAGATTATGGGCTGTTCTGGTTTTTCTAGCACCCCCGGTACGTCAACCCAGTCCAGATCGATGAAATCGCCGTCGCTCAGCTCCACTCTTTGGCGGCGCTGACGAACCGGAAGGGACTGCGCAAAACGGCGCCATAACGTCTGTGAATGCCCTTCCGGCAGCCACCAAGGCGCTCTATATGGGTGGATCTGGGGCGGTTGCATCCTCATTGTGATGCGTTTTCCTGGCCATGGCGTTGATACAGATAGAAGTACACCATTCCCGCGCGTTTGGATTTGAGTAGCTGCCAATTCTCAGGTATTTGCGTCGAGGCAATCTCTTGTGCGGCTTCCAGATAAATCAAGGCATCTGCGCGTAGTATGCCGCTCGCCTCGAGCGCTGTAACGCTGCGCCCTAACAGGCTGGTGGCGAAGGGAGGATCAATGAATGCAATGTCGAAAAGTGGTCCATCAGGCCTTTTAGAGCTCGCCAACCAAGTTAGCGTGTCCTCGCATACTAAGCTGCATCCCGCTGCCTGAAGCAGGCTTAGATTGCCTCTTATCGCCCCAATCGCGACAGGCGAAACATCCACGAATGTCACTTGCCGGGCGCCACGTGAGAGGGCTTCGATTCCACAGGCCCCGCTGCCAGCGAATAGATCGAGGCAGTCAGCTCGCACAATTCGCTCCTGGAGCCAATTAAAGAGCGTTTCACGAACCCGATCGGCCGTTGGCCGCAAGCCTTCTAGGTCGGGGAAGCTAAGCTTCCTACTGCGCCACTTACCCGCAATAATGCGGAGGCTATTCGATGGTTTGCCCTTTGCTTGTTTCATTATTGACTACCAAGGATGCGCACCGGCGCATTGGACGTGGGGTTGATGTCTTACGGACGCGGGAAATGTTAGCATAGCGTGCTTAGACAGTGTCTCGGAAGATTCCCATTCATGTTCAGTTTCATCAAGAAAAAGCCCACAGAGACGACGCCCGCAGAGCCAGGCGTTGCTCCCGGAGTTGCGCCTATAGTGGCCACACAAGAGGGTCTCGAAAACTCACCTAGCGACAGCCTGTTCTCTAGACTGAAGAAGAGCCTTAGCAAGACGCGCAGCGCGCTGTCGGACTCACTGAGTAACTTGATACTCGGCCGCAGGACCATCGATCAGGACTTGCTCGACGACATCGAGACGCAGTTGCTCTCCTCCGATGTGGGGATAGAAGCGACGGAGCACATTATTCAGTCACTCACTCTGAAATTGGGTCGCAAGCAATTGGCAGACCCACAGGCTGTGCTGGACAGCCTCAAAATCGAGTTAGCGGCCTTGTTGGAGCGGTGCAATGGCCCCCTCGTTATCGATACCAACTCAAAGCCCTATGTCATTCTAGTAGTGGGCGTAAACGGTGCCGGTAAGACCACCACTATCGGCAAACTCGCTAAGCGCCTGCAGCTTGACGGCCATAAGGTAATGCTCGCTGCAGGGGACACCTTTCGTGCCGCAGCCGTTGAGCAACTTAAGGTCTGGGGTGAACGTAATGCCGTTCCCGTTGTGGCACAGCCCACGGGTTCTGATAGCGCATCGGTCATTTTCGACGCCTACCAATCTGCTCAGGCCAAAGGCATCGATGTGTTGATCGCCGATACCGCCGGGCGGCTGCATACGAAAGACAATCTTATGCAGGAATTGGAAAAAATCGTGCGGGTACTCAAGAAACTGAATCCGGCAGTGCCTCAAGAGACCCTTTTGGTACTAGATTCGACGACCGGCCAGAACTCCCTCAATCAAGCCCGCAGCTTCCACAAATCCGTCCAAGTGACCGGCTTAGCACTCACTAAATTAGATGGCACTGCGAAAGGAGGCATGGTGTTCGCGATTGCCAAGGAATTGAGCCTGCCGATACGTTTCATCGGCGTCGGCGAAAAAATCGACGACTTGCGGCCCTTTGCCGCGCAGCAGTTTGTCGACGCCCTGTTCTCACAGGGTTAGTACCCGACGCATCGATAAGGGTCTCGTGATGATTAAATTCGACAATGTCAGCAAGCGCTACCCCGGTGGCCATCAGGCATTGAACCAAGTCAATTTCGAATTGGCAGACGGTGAGATGGCATTTCTCACTGGCAGGTCTGGCGCCGGCAAAAGCACACTATTGAAGCTCATTATGCTGATGGAGAAAGCGAATCAAGGCCAGGTCTTCGTTAACAGCAAGAACCTCGGCCGCATGAGTGCTTCCCAAATCCCTTTCTACCGTCGCCGTATAGGGGTTGTGTTTCAAGATCACCAGCTACTGTTCGATCGCAATGTCTTCGACAATGTGGCATTACCTCTGCAGATCGAAGGCTATCCCAAGCATGAGGCGGACCGCCGCGTACGGGCAGCGCTAGATAAAGTCGGCCTCTTGAAGAAGGAAAAAATGCTGCCCATCACGCTGTCCGGAGGCGAGCAACAGCGCATCGGCATTGCCCGAGCGGTTGTGAACCGCCCTAAAATCCTACTCGCGGACGAGCCGACCGGTAATCTCGACCCCGAACTGGCCGCCGAGATCATGCACCTATTCGAACAGTTCAACCAAGTAGGCGTGAGCATGCTGATTGCCAGCCACGACCTGTCGCTAATTACCCGCCTCAAGCACCGCATACTCACTTTGGACAAAGGCCGCTTGATTCTAGATGCCTATCACACGGCTACCGAGCCACAAGCCGGCGCTACGCTATGAATACGCGCAAGCGCGAGTCTGGCGCGAAGCAAAGCCAAAGGACAACACGGGGGGCATTGCAATCGCATTGGCAGCAACATGGCAAGACTGCACGCGAGAGCATTAGCCGCCTACTTAGCACGCCTGCAGCATCATTGATGACCATGGCAGTGATCGGCATCGCGCTTCTTCTTCCTAGCGCTCTTTATGTCAGCATGAACAATCTTCAAGCGCTTAGTGGCGGCATCAGCTCGGTTAGTCAGATCAGCCTATACCTGAACAAAGATGTTACAGATGAGGAAGCTTTTCAGGTTAGTGAGCGTCTACTTCAGCGCGATGAAATTGCCTCTAGTGAGTATATTTCACCAGCGCAGGCAGCGGCAGAATTCAACACTTATTCGGGCCTTGGGGACGTTATAGGCGCGCTTGAGGATAACCCGCTCCCAGGCGTGATCGTGCTGAGCCCAAGCGTCATAGACGCCGACTCTGCAAGCGCTTTGCTAGAGGAACTGAATGATCTCCCAGAGGTAGATTCGGCGCAATTGGACTTGCAATGGGTAGAGCGCCTCCAAGCCTTCCTCCAGCTCACACAGCGCGCCTCTACTGGCTTGATGTTGATATTGGCACTAGCAGTGTTGTTTGTGGTGGGAAATACCATTCGGCTAGCGATCGAAGGCAGGCGGGCAGAAATAGTCGTCATAAAGCTTGTAGGGGGCACGAATAGCTATGTCGCAAGGCCGTTTCTTTATGCAGGCGCTCTCTACGGCCTAGGCGGCAGCCTATTAGCATGGGCAATGCTATCGATAATCCTGCTGAGCCTGCGCGCCCCCGCGAACTCGCTACTTAGCTTATACAACAGCGACTATCAGCTGCAGGGCCTAGGCGCTGCGAACAGCCTTGCCCTACTCGGCCTTGGCACCTTCTTGGGTTGGCTGGGAGCATTTATCTCTGTGCGCCAGCATTTAGCGGCGATAGAGCCTCGCTAATCCGCGTCTTGACCATCATTGATTTTGTGCATGAAGCCCATTGAAAGAAACAAATGGAGCCACTTGTAAAAAAAGCGCACATTAGCCCTTGAAATCCCGGGGTGGCACCTCAATAACACTCCGAACCTGCAGCAATATGGCGCTTTCGTCCTCTAGGGAGCCTCTGAACAACTCTGATATATCTCTGGCCTTCAGGCAATCGTGCTGACAAGGCGCGTTTTTGAAGGCATGCGTCGGCCTGTCGAGAAAACGTAACGCAGGCAGCACGATTGCCTGAAGGCCCCGAAGGGCGGGCCTGTCGCGCGCCGCCGCTGCGTTGTCGTTCTTGCCAAGGGCTACGGCCATTGCCTTCGAACGACGCCTTGCGGCAACACGCGACAGACTCACGCAGAGACATATCAGAGTTGTTCAGAGGCTCCCTAGGGTTCGTAGCATGATGAAATTAGCAGTGTTAGAATAGACGGGTTTAGATTGAAAGGATGATTTTAGTGCCTTAGCGCGATTATCGGATACCTATCAACAAGCAAGATTTAAGGGTTTTAAAGGCTGATTATGAGTTTAGGAACAAGTTTACAAGTTAATGGCCCCATAGTTCCGGGTCGTGATTTGACGGCTTATATTGCGTCGGTGAACAGTATTGCTGTTTTAACGCCGGAGCAAGAAAAGGAATTAGCCAATCAGTATTACTACGAAGATAACGTGGACGCAGCGCGCCAATTAGTGCTCGCACACCTACGTTTCGTCGTGCACCTTGCTAAAAGCTATTCAGGTTACGGTCTATCGCAGGCGGATCTCATCCAGGAAGGCAATGTCGGCTTGATGAAAGCCGTGAAGCGCTTCAACCCAGAAGTCGGAGTGCGTCTCGTCTCCTTTGCTGTGCATTGGATCAAAGCCGAGATGCACGAATTCATCTTACGCAACTGGCGCATCGTGAAGATCGCGACCACTAAAGCTCAGCGTAAGCTGTTCTTTAATCTGCGTAGCTCTAAGAAGTCACTAGGCTGGCTGAGCAACGACGAGGCAGAGGCTATGGCCGAAACTTTGGGCGTAGACGCGAAGGTGGTACGTCAAATGGAAGGCCGTATGAGCAACTACGACATGGCCTTCGATGCAGCAAGCGATGCAGACGACGATGTCGCCTATCGCTCTCCTGCCTATTATTTACAAGACACCTCCTCCGACATGGCCGCGTCAATCGAAGCCGAAGAGTGGGAAGAGAACAAGAACGAAAGCCTTTATCTAGCGATGGATGGGCTCGACGAGCGCAGCAAAGACATCATCAAGAGCCGCTGGCTCAGTGATGAAAAGGCGACGCTGCACGAATTGGCCGCGAAGTATCACGTCTCGGCTGAGCGGATTCGTCAACTCGAGAAGAATGCCATGGAAAAAGTGAAGGGCATGATTCAGGCGTAAGTACGCCGCGTTCGAAGAAGCCGCTAAGTGAATCACTTTGGCGGCTTTTTTATTTGAGCCGGCGAAACCGCCGGTACTTTGCGGGCCTAGGGAGCCTCTGAACAACTCTGATATGTCTCTGCGTGAGTCTGTCGCGTGTTGCCGCAAGGCGTCGTTCGAAGACAATGGCCGTAGCCCTTGGCAAGAACGACAACGCAGCGGCGGCGCGCGACAGGCCCGCCCTTCGGGGCCTTCAGGCAATCGTGCTGCCTGCGTTACGTTTTCTCGACAGGCCGACGCATGCCTTCAAAAACGCGCCTTGTCAGCACGATTGCCTGAAGGCCAGAGATATATCAGAGTTGTTCAGAGGCTCCCTAGCCTAAGCATTCACCATTGGTGGCAGGAGAAAACCCCCATGCAAAATCTGTTTCTAGTGATGGCTGGTGTCAACGGCTTCGTCGCCGTGGCACTGGGAGCATTCGCAGCACACGGCCTGAAGAACATGCTCAGCCCGGACCTGCTTGTGACCTTCCAAACTGGCGTGCAATATCACATGTACCACGCACTGGCTCTGTTCGGTATTGGTCTTCTGACGCTACACTTCCCTAATCAAACTCTTCTAAAGACCGCGGGCTATCTGTTCTTAGTCGGCATCGTCTTGTTCTCCGGTAGTCTCTATGTGCTTGCGCTCAGTGGCATTCGTTGGCTCGGCGCTATCACGCCCCTTGGCGGCGTCGCGTTTCTCGCCGCATGGGCTCTCTTAGCTTGGTCAATGCTGCGCACATGAGGGGCTTATGCAAATTCTCGTAAACGGCGATTCGATCGAACTACTAGAGGGCGCCACGTTAGTCGACCTCTTGCGGCACTTGTCCCTATTAGACGCCAAGGTAGCCATCGAGTTGAATCAGAGCATCGTGCCGCGCAGCCAGCATGCACAGCAACGCCTCGCTCACCAGGATCATGTCGAGATCGTGCACGCTATAGGCGGTGGTTAGTTTTTGCCAAAGCACGCTCTTCTTAATCGCAGATAACCCTAATAGGTATGTTATGACAGCTACGGACACACCACTTACGATTGCCGGCATACAGTATAAATCTCGCCTTATAGTAGGCAGCGGTAAATACCAGAGCTTTGAGCAGAACCGCGAGGCTTTAGTCGCCAGTGGCGCTGAGATGATCACCGTGGCCATTCGCCGGGTAAATCTTGGCCAGAACAAGGGCGAGCCTAGCTTGCTCGAAGTGATTTCTGCAAAGCAATACACCATCCTTCCCAACACTGCCGGTTGCTATACCGCGGCCGACGCGGTGCGCACTTGCCGCATGGCCAGAGAGTTACTCGACGGCCATAAACTCGTGAAACTAGAGGTTTTGGGTGATCAGAAGACGCTCTATCCCAATGTCACAGAAACGCTAATCGCGGCGGAAGAGTTAGTCAAAGACGGCTTCGAGGTGATGGTCTATACCAGTGACGACCCTTTGATAGCAAAGCGACTCGAAGAGATGGGCTGCGTTGCCGTAATGCCCCTAGGGGCTCCTATCGGCTCTGGCTTAGGAATACGGAATCCCTACAATATCCGCATGATCCTAGAGAACGCTAAGGTCCCGATTATTGTCGACGCGGGCGTGGGCACCGCCTCTGACGCAGCGATTGCGATGGAGCTAGGTTGTGACGGCGTCCTAATGAACACGGCTATCGCTGAGGCCAAGCACCCCACACTGATGGCCTCGGCCATGAAGAAGGCGGTAGAGAGCGGTCGCGAAGCATTCCTAGCTGGGCGCATGCCGAGACGCCTCTATGCCAGTGCCTCGTCCCCTATCGACGGCACTTTCTTTTAATTCAAAAAGCTTCCAATTTAAAAGCCTCTAATTAAAACAGCGACCAAACTCATTATGTCTGAGAAAAAAACGACACCCGCACCCTCTACTCAAGAAGGCTCGGCAGAGCACCCGCGCGGCATTCGCAGCTTTGTGATTCGCGGAGGAAGACTTACCAATTCACAGGAAAATGCGCTGGCGAAACAGTGGGCTAATTTTGGCCTCGATGCCGAGGCTGGTGTTATCGACCCCGCGAAAGTATTCGGTAGACACGCCCCCTTGATCATGGAGATCGGTTTCGGCATGGGCGATTCCTTGCTCACCATGGCCAGCGCGAACACAGAAAGTGACTTCATAGGAGTCGAGGTTCACAAGCCCGGTGTTGGCCGCCTTCTACACGAGATCGCGGAGAAGCAGCTGCGCAATCTGCGTATCTATCGCCACGATGCGAAAGAGATCCTGCGTGACTGTATTGCGGCTGACACACTCGACTGCATCCAGATTTTTTTTCCAGACCCCTGGCATAAGAAGCGCCATAACAAGCGCCGTCTCATACAGAGCGAATTCGTTGAGCTGCTGCGACCGAAACTCAAAGTAGGTGGCACCTTGCACATGGCAACCGACTGGGTGCCCTACGCAGAGCACATGATGAAAGTCATGAGCGCCGCACCGGGCTTCCGCAACGCGGCCGGGCCGAATCAATATAGCAGCGCCAGCGAACGTCCTCTAACCAAATTCGAGAAACGCGGGCAGCGCCTTGGCCACGTAGTGAACGATTTGATCTTCGTGCGCGAGTCCTGAGGCCTAGCATAGCACCCGAACGACCGCTCAGAGTCTGGATGGCAATGGCTAGATAGCTAGGGTATGCTCTTTAGACTCACTTCAGAGTCCGGGGGGATAGGATGAATTCGAGCGCGCTGGCCATGGGCCGATCGCTAAGCAAGATTGCGCTGGCATTGAGCTTGGCCATTGGCATTGGCGTTTCACTTACAGCCGCTGAGAATCCTGGACTGCCCCGCACTATCGCTTGGTCCGCATACCCGACCGGCACAGGCGGCTATAGTCAGGCCGTCGCAATCGGCAGCATCATGCGCCGCGAGTATGGCGTTAACCTACGAGTGATACCTGGTCGCAATGACGTCTCGCGTCTCGCAACACTGCTGACCGGGCGCGTACACTTCTCCGCCGGCGGCTCCGAGGCGGTTTATGCCCAAGAAGCTGTCCTCAATTTTTCCTCAGCTATCTGGGGTCCGCAACCTCTAAGGGCATTGCTATCAAATTTTTCCGATAGCTGTTCCTTCACGTTAGCCACTGCCGCGGACGCCGACATCAATCAGGTTGCAGACATTCGCGGTAAGCGTGTCACCTGGGTGCAGGGCTCGCCGTCGCTGAATAATGCTCTGACTGCACTGCTGGCCTACGGCAACCTAACTTGGGATGATGTTGAGCGAGTGGAAGTTGGCGGCTATAACGCATCCATAGAAGCTGTCATTAATAACCGCGCCGACGTCGTGGGCGGAGCTTGCAACTCGCCGCCCTTCTTGCGCCTCGAAGCCTCGCCTAGGGGCTTAAAATTTCTCACCTTCCCTCACTCCGACCTTGAAGCCGTACAAAGAACCCGTTCGCTATTGCCGTGGTATGTCACTCACATCGCTACAGAGGGACCAACCCTTCCTCCTGAGGGAATCGAAGTGTTCACCTCCGCCTATCCTCTACTCGTGGGCATGGATAGTGCCGATGACACTTTGGTCTATGCATTGGTCAAAGTCATGCATGAGCAATACGATGACTATAAAGACGCCGCGCCAGGTGCCGGCGGCTGGCTGATTACGCGCCAGAAATTCGAGTCGGCATTCATTCCCTATCACCCCGCGGCGATTCGCTATTTCAAAGAGATCGGGGTGTGGACGGACGCCGCCGAAACGAATCAACAAGCGAACCTGTTTAGACAGAAAGTCCTGCACGATGCGTGGCAGGCTTACGGCGCAATAGCGCCAAAAGACCCACAAGAGTTTGAGGCGGGTTGGCTTGCCGCGAGAGCGAAAGCACTGGCGGACGAGGGCCTGCTAACGTTAGCTGAGAACATCTAAGCGCCTCGTCGCCAACTGTATAAGAAGAGTCCAAATGACCATTGATCTAAGTAAGCCGCTAGTCGAAAGTGATAACGATGCGCCCATTCTAGGCCGCTACCGCGAGCTGTCCTCGCGCTGGCGCACCATCATGGCTTTACTTACTGGCGCCGCCACACTGCTCGCCATCAATCAAATCTTTGCCTTGGGATTCTTCGTCGGCAGCGTCATGCTCGACAGTCGCTACCTATACCTCATTACCGGCATCATGCTGATGATGGTATTCATTACGTTCCCGGCGAACCGTTCCAATAGGCAACATGTGCCTTGGTACGACATCTCTATCATGTTAGTGATTGCAGTGATCTTCAGCTATTTCGCTTGGAATGCTGAGCGCATCGTTCTAGAGGCCTGGGAGTTCGTAGCGCCTCCCATAGGCGTCGCCTTAGCTCTCGTTACTTGGATGATCATTCTAGAGTCCGGCAGGCGCGCTGGCGGCCTGCCGATCTTTATTATTGTGACTGTTCTGTCGTTCTACCCGATGTACTCCCACCTCTTACCAGATGTGGTCGCAGGCATTGGCATCCCAATTGACGACGTCGCTATTTTTCACATTCTAGGCGAGGAGAGTCTGTTTGGTTTACCGATGCAGGCATTTGCTCTGCTGGTGTTTGGTTTCTTGCTGTTCGGCGTCGCGCTTCAGTTCACTGGCGGCGGCCCCTTCTTTATTAACTTCGCCTTCGCCTTACTAGGGCATATGCGCGGCGGCCCTGCTAAGGTCGCAATTTTCTCAAGCGGACTTCTCGGCTCGATGAGCGGCGGCCCTGTCACCAATGTCTTAACCACCGGCCCCTTAACGATTCCCGCCATGCGGCGCACTGGCTTTAGTCGGCATTATGCAGCGGGCGTGGAAGCCTGCGCCTCGACTGGCGGGGTGTTGATGCCCCCGATCATGGGCGCTACGGCTTTCGTCATGGCGAGCTTCTTGGGTGTCAGTTATGTCACCGTCGCCGTTGCCGCGATAGTGCCCTCGTTACTGTATTTCTTCGGACTTTTTGTCCAGATCGATGCCTATGCGGCGAAGCACGAGCTGAAAGGACTGCCAAGGGAAGAACTGCCGAAAGTAGGGCAGGTGTTTCGCGAAGGCTGGTATTTCCTCGCGGTATTTTTCTTATTGCTGTGGATGCTGGTGTATTTGCAGCAAGAGGCCACAGCCCCTTTCTACGCAACGGCGCTGTTGTTGATCATTAATCAGTTCACGTCGCACAAGCTCACCCTCGATAAGCTATTACTCTTTATCGCCTCAACGGGCAGATTGATGGCGGAGCTTGCAGGGATATTGGCGGCAATCGGGCTAATAGTTGGCGCACTGGCTGTAACTGGGATGGCGGGCACCTTAGCCAATGACCTAGTGTATATAGCCGGTGATAATGTCGTAGTCTTATTGATCATGGGCGCTGTCACTAGTTTCGTGCTTGGCATCGGCATGACGGTCACAGCGGCCTATATTTTCCTCGCCATCATCTTGGCGCCTGCGCTGATAAATGCGGGACTTGACCCCCTCGCGTCACACATGTTCATTATGTATTGGGGCATGCTCAGCTTCATCACGCCTCCGGTAGCGCTTTCCGCATTCGCTGCAGCCTCGGTCGCGCAAACCTCCCCAATGCGGGTAGGTATAGAATCGATGCGTTTAGGCGCCATCATTTACTTCATTCCGTTCTTCTTCGTCTTCAACCCTGCCATGCTATTGCAAGGCACTTTTATGGAGATTCTTCCTGTGCTGGTAACCGCCGTGATTGGTGTCACGCTGGTATCCGGTGCCCTGCAAGGCTACCTTATTGGCTTTGGGTTGTTAGGGGATGGCGTGGGCGGCTTATTTGCGCGGGCCTTACTCGTAGTGGGCGGCTTGGTCTTCGCGATTCCAGGCGGAGGAATCCTAGGTTTGAATCAGTGGCTGCTAGCGCTCTCTGGCTGCCTCATCGCTTTCTGCGCGCTAGGCTTCAGCGTATTGCTGAGGCGGAAACCCGCACTTGCCTGAGCGCGTTTCACTTAACGCCGCTCAGTGATCGCAGCGTAGACACCGTCCTTGAACTCTTCGCGGAAGCCCTCAGCACCGGACGGAGAGACCTGTGCCATGATAACTGTGACGATGCCTTGCACTGGGTCTATCCAGAAACGCGTGCCTGCAGAACCGTCCCACCATACCTCGCTAGGACTAACTGTGTGGTCATAGCCTGACGGGTCCAAGGCATAGGCGAAGCCGCCAAGAGTCCAGCCCGAGGCCGCCATATACCCACCAGACCCAATCGGCAGCAAAGAATCAGCGATGCTGTTCTCCATCATCAGCGCGATAGTGTCCTGTTTTAGCAAGCGCTGCCCGAACAGTTCGCCGCCACTAAGAAAGAGTTGGGAGAAGCGCGCGAAATCGAGGGTAGAAGAGACAAGGCCAACGCCTCCTTCGATGAGGGGAACCTGCTCTGTAAAGTCTACCTCTTCCATCGCAACGACTTGTAGGCCGCCATCGGCACTGGGCCGATAGACAGGGGCTAAGCGCGAGCGTCGACTAGGATCAACCCAGAACACCGTGTCAGTCATACCCAAGGGCTGGAAGATTCGCTCCTCCATAAACTCATCTAGGGGCTGCCCTGACCACACCTCAACTAGGCGTCCGAGTATTGTGGCCGATAGGCCATAGCGAAATTTCGTGCCGGGATCTTCGAACAAGGGTACCCGCGCTGCGTTGTCGGTGAGTTGCGCTAAGTTAATGGTGCGCAGTCGCACAGCTTGTTCAACATAGATCTTCGAGCTACGACTACCGAGGCCAGAGGTGTGGCGCATCAGATCTGCTACCTTGATGTGCCCGTGGCGTTCTCGCGTCTGCGTCATGTCAGGTGCGCTGCCGTCGATGAAGACGCGCTGCTCGGCGAACTGAGGCAGGTATTTGGAGATGGGGTCATCCAGTTGGAACTTGCCCTCTTCCCATAGGATCATCGCCGCTAGGCTCGTCACCGGGCGCGTCATCGAATAGATGCGGAACAGAGTGTCGTCTTCCATGGGACTGTCAGTTGCGAGGTCGCGCTTGCCGACCGACTCTAGGTACACCAGTTTGCCATCACGTAACACGGCCGCCACGGCCCCGGCGATATGGCCCTCGTCAACATGCCGTTGCAAGTTCTGCGTTACCTGAGCGAGCCCAGCACTGGATAGCCCAACACTGTCTGGGCTGGTTCGAGAAAATTCCTGACCGATTGCAGGTATCGCGTTGAGGGTGATGCTTAGCATTAGAATTACGGGACGCAGACCCATAAGGTTTCTCCAGAAAAGGTCATCGTCAGATGAGCCTATAGCCATAATCGATGTTCGTGTTTACGCAGCCACTTTACATAGCTGCGGTAGTCTGGACAGACGGTTTCAACTAAAGACCAAAACTGCGCAGAATGATTCATGACCCGTAAATGGCTCACTTCATGACAGATCATGTAGTCGATAATCGCATCTGGAGCCAACATGATCAGCCAATTATATTGAATGCGGCCGCTGGAGGTACAATGCCCCCATTTGGTCTTAGTTTTCCGAAACACCACCTCTTTGAGACGCGTTTCTACTTTAAAGTGAGCCGCTAAGGCGCGGGTGCGCGCCGGCAACACTGCCTTGGCCTGAACGATTAGCCAGCGCTGTAAGGTCTTAGCGGCGCTCGCCTCACTCGCAACCCTCGTCGCGATTCGGAGCTCTGAGTCCGTAGTGATGATCGACTCTAGCGAGGATTCCACAATACGCACTCGCAGCGAGCGGCCCTTGTAGAAAATGCGTCCGCCGTCACGCAGATCCAAGCGCTGCGCGTCCTGGCTGGCCTTCTGCTCCAGCTTGCTTAGGATCCATTGTTGATGAGCGATGACAAACTCACGAATGTCTTTGTCGCTGACAAATTTTGGTGCGCGTACCTGTACTTGCTGATGACGCACATGTACGACCATCGTCTTGCGCTTACTACGCAACACTTGGTACCCGAAGGGAGGGGCCATAGCGGACACTTTGGCACTCGCCGAGCCGGGGTGCGCTTGAAGTGCAATGGCTGTGTTATTTGAATGTGTCATGAATTGACGCATAATACGCAAAACTGGATCTGGCCGATACCTTCGCAAGGATTCCTCCTTCCGCGGTCGACATCACCCACTAGCAGGCTGTTAAAAAACGTTTTCGAGGCAGCACTAGAGCCATAATATGGATAACAGCAAACAAGACAAGATATACGCCAGTAGTCTGCCACGTCAGGATTTCGTGTTCGACGATAAGGTCGCAGACGTCTTTACGGACATGATTAATCGATCTGTGCCAGGCTATGCGACTATCATCTCGATGATTGGCGTACTCGCCAATCGCTATTGCACACTAGGCTCAAGGATTTATGATCTGGGCTGCTCATTGGGCGGGGCCACTCTGTCCATGACACACCACATCGAGCAGCAGGATTACAGAATCATCGCTGTCGACAACTCCGAGGCCATGATCACACGGTTCAAAAAAGCGTTGGAAGCCAGCCCTCAGCAACCGCAGATCGAACTTGTTTGCGCCGACCTAGACGATGTGGAGATTCGTGACGCCTCCGTAGTGGTACTTAACTTCACGTTACAGTTCATCGCTCAGGCGCGACGCGAGCAATTGATGAGTAGAATCTACTCAGGAATGAAACCCGGTGGCATTCTAATACTGTCAGAGAAAATCAAACTCGCCGACGCAGACCTCAACGCGCTTTTGATCGACATGTACCATCAGTTCAAACAAGCGCAAGGCTACTCGGAACTTGAGATCAGCCAGAAGCGTTCTGCTTTGGAAAATGTCTTAATCCCCGAAACGATTGCAGAACACAAAACTCGTCTTCTTGGGGCAGGTTTCGCGAGCGTAGATTCGTGGTTTCAGTGCTTTAATTTTGCCTCTATGATCGCATTTAAATAGTGAGCCCTATGCCCTATTCTAATTTTCCAGCCTTCCTCGCAGGGACGGTCCTCGAACCATGGCTTAGCCTTGGTGAACGAGCGTGGTTCGACAGCCGCAACAACGGCGACTACGCAAAATGGCGCCGCGCACTCGATGCCATGCCCGATCTAGACCCGAACAGTATTGACCTAAGTGAAGCTGTGCGCATAGGCACTTCACAAGACTGCTCTGGCATTGAGCAAGCGCAGCTAAAGGACGCCTTACAGACATTAATGCCTTGGCGAAAAGGTCCCTTTTCTCTCTTTGGGATCGATATCGATACAGAGTGGCGTTCGGATTGGAAATGGGAGCGCCTGCGCTCCCAGATCAGCTCATTACGTGGCCGCACCATCCTCGACGTGGGCTGCGGCAATGGCTACCACTGCTTCCGCATGGCCGGGGAAGGCGCGCGCTTAGCGATTGGTATTGATGCGCAGCTCGCCTATTCCATGCAGTTCCAGGCGATCAAACGCTATGTTCCACAGACCCCTGTATTTGTCTTAGCAAATACCTTCGAGAACGCCCTAGCAATGCTTGCGGACAAGCCTGAAGCATTCGACACAGTGTTCTCTATGGGGGTGCTTTATCATCGCCGTTCACCCATAGATCATCTGCTGCAATTGCAAGACTGCCTGCGGCCAGGAGGAGAGTTAGTTCTAGAGACTTTGATAGTTGATGGCGAGCAAGGGTATAGCCTGACCCCTGAGGGTCGCTACAGCCGCATGCCCAATGTCTGGTTCATTCCCACTTGCGATACGACTTTGCGTTGGCTAGAGCGATGTGGCTTTGTCGACTGCCGTGTCATTGACGTCAGTGTTACTTCTATCGATGAACAACGCAGCACTGACTGGATGCGCTTCCAGTCTTTCAGCGACAGCCTCGACCCAGCGGACAAAACACTCACCGTAGAAGGCTTGCCTGCCCCGAAACGAGCAGTATTCGTTGCCACTAAGCGCTAGGGATAGCCCAACGAAGGTGCCTCGGCTAGCTTTAAAGCCCCAGTGGAATAAGCAGTAAAGAACAAAGCCGATCAGCAGGGTTTGCATCAGTCCTGGCTCGGCGGGAGTGCCAGCAGCACTCTTTGTCACGGCCATACCCCGCACAAGGTCACCTGAGCAGCCTCGAAACTCCAATAGCACTTCCTTTTTGGTTGACTGGCCCTTCTATTTCAGTTATCACTACAGCGTGAGTTTAGGGTCATCTCTAACTCAATATCCAGTTGTATAATAAAACCAAAAACACAAACCGGGACAATAGAAAATGGCCAGACCGTTGCGCATAGAATATCCAGACGCCTTTTATCACGTTTCCAACGTCGGTTTAGACAAGCAGAAGATCTTCCCCTCCCCCAAATATTACGATGCCTTTATAGCCGGTTTAGAAGAGACCTGCTTTCGCCTCAACGTGCAAGTACACGCTTACTGCCTGCTGAAGGATCAGTATCACCTCCTGATCAAGACGCCAGAGGCGAACCTAAGTCGTTTTATGCGTCAAGTGGACGGTCTCTATACTCAACACTATCAGCGCCTCAAGAAATCCGAAGGCTCTTTATTTAAGGGCCGCTATAAGGCAGTACTGGTGCAGGCGGACAAGTACCTCCTCCCTTTAACGCGCTATGTCCATTTGGGGGTCCGTAAGGGCGATCTTGAGTCTTGGCAATGGTCAAGCTACCCAGCCTATATCAACAAGGCTAAAGCGCCAGCTTGGCTTAACCGAGAAGGCGTTTTTGAACAGGTAGGCGCAACGGGTGCGAAGCGTACGGCACAGATTAAGGAGTTCACCGCAGCGGGAGTGGACGAAGAGTTAGCCCATTTCTACGGCAAGAAGAACCTTTCCTCCATCATGGGGGATGAGAAGTTCAAGAAGGCGGCCAAAACTAAACGTGGGGCATCGAAAGTAAGAGGCGTCTCACGTGGCGCTCACGCCAAATGGCGCCCTTCCTGCAAGGACATCATCTCGGCAGTCGCGAAACAGTGCAAGGTCAGCGAGGAGAGCATCTACACGGCGGCACGAGGGCCTGGCTCGAAGAATGTGCCGCGTTGGGTAGCAATGTATCTGTGTCAGGAGCTTTCTGCGGTGACACTGCAGGCCATCGCTAAGCTCTTTAAGCTCAAGCGCTACGGCACGGTATCCACCACAGTCGGCAAACTCAAGAAGGAGTTCTTGGAGGATCCTAAGCTGCTGGGTAGCACCAATAAGTTGATGAAGTCTCTCAGCAAGGAAAAGTAACCGCTTTTAGCTAAGTTCAAAACCCAAAACGCCGCCTCTTTTTTTAAAAAGGCGGCGTTTTGGGTTTAGCGAGTCACTATATTCTGCAGATCGAGGCATGCCTAGGCCCTAGGGCCCTGCAATTTACTTAATCTTGGCTTCTTTATAGATCACGTGCTTACGGACAACGGGATCGTACTTCTTGATCTCCATTTTGTCTGGCATCGTTCGCTTGTTCTTGTCCGTCGTGTAGAAATGCCCTGTTGCTGCTGAGGACACTAATTTAATTTTATCGCGCATTGCTTCTCACCACCTGAATCAGGATTGAGTTAATTAGACTTTCACGCCGTTGGCGCGGATATCAGAAAGTACAGCATCAATGCCGTTCTTGTCGATGATACGCATACCTTTTGTAGAAACTTTCAGTTTCACAAAGCGATTTTCAGACTCCACCCAAAACCGATGGGTATGGATATTCGGTGAAAAACGGCGTCTGGTTTTATTATTCGCGTGCGAAACATTATTGCCTGAAATCGGTTTTTTACCGGTTACGATACATACGTTAGCCATTACCTTGCCTCGTTACAGAACCCGGATTATCTGGCGAAAGACCGCTTCTGGGGCTTTAACCTGAATAACACTGCTGTCTTGCCAAAAAAAGAGCTGCGTTTTATACCAAAACGGCTAATCAATAGCAACAAAAAAGCGGTGCTTGCGCAAAACTGCTGCCCTACTTGTCGCTATTCTCTTACAGAAGGCCTCGTTCTGCAAAACTCACCGCCTCGCAGCGTCCAACCACGATATGGTCAAGCACTCGAACATCGATGGTATTGAGGGCTGCCTTGAGCCTAGCAGTGATGCCAATATCGGCCTGACTAGGCTCGGCGATGCCCGAGGGATGGTTATGGGCAAAGATGACGGCCGCTGCGTTATTGTGTAGGCAGCGCTTTACGACTTCACGGGGGTAGACGGCAGCCCCATCGATAGTGCCGCTAAACAGCTCCTCGAGCTTCACTACGCGGTGCTGATTGTCCAGATACAGACAGGCGAAAACCTCATGTTCGTAATGGCGGAGGCGGGCGCGCAGGTATTTCCGCGTCAATTCCGAGCTAGTTAGGGCATCACGCTCCTCCAACTGCTCATACATATGCCGCTGTGATAGCTCCTGCATTGCCTGCAATTGTATAAAACTCACCCTGCCCAAACCCGCACCGCGACAAAACTCCTCTTCGCTGGCAGAAAGAATTAGGTTAAGACTACCAAACTGTACTAACAAGGTTCGTGCAATATCCAATGCTGTTCGTCCCTTGCCGCCGGCACGCACGATAAGGGCGAGTAACTCGGCGTCAGATAGCTTGCCGGCCCCTAGACGCAGTAATTTTTCCCGAGGGCGCTCCCCCTCTGGCCAATCTTTGATTCGCATAGACCCTCCTTGGCCCTTTTCTACTGCATTGATATTAGCAAAGAATCGTGGATACGCCCGTGCACGCAAATTGAATCGCCGCGGGCTTGCTGCTAGTCTTTGCGCTACATTTCCTTGCTGACGCACGAGCGTCTAGGCCCATCATGAATAGCCTTAGTAACAGACGCGTCCTCCTGGGCATTACCGGGGGAATTGCCGCTTACAAAAGCGCTGAGCTTACACGTTTGCTGATTAAGGCCGGCGCGGAGGTTCGTGTGGTTATGACTGAGGCGGCCACGCAGTTCATCACGCCACTAACGTTGCAAGCATTGTCAGGAAATCGAGTTCACACCGCGTTGCTGGATGCCGAGGCCGAGGCCGGTATGGGGCATATTGAGCTAGCTCGCTGGCCGGATCTCATCCTTATCGCCCCCACTAGCGCCAATTTCATCGCCAAACTTGCCGAAGGCAAGGCCGACGACATCCTCAGCACTCTCGTACTAGCCACGAAAGCCCCACTCGCTATCGCTCCTGCCATGAATCAGGCAATGTGGTCGAACGCTGCAACTCAGCAAAATCTTGGTGTGCTCGCCGCACGCGGCGTGAAGGTCTTCGGTCCTGCCTCGGGGGAACAAGCATGCGGCGACGTTGGGCTAGGCCGAATGCTAGAGCCACCGGAGGTTGCCGCGCTATGCGCGTCCATGTTCGATGAGGGTCTACTCGCAGGCCTGCGCATTGCCATCACCGCTGGCCCTACCCAAGAGGCGATCGACCCCGTCCGCTATATCAGCAATCGCAGCTCTGGGAAGATGGCCTATGCCTTAGCAACCGAGGCCGCCGCAGCTGGTGCACTGGTCACCTTAATTAGCGGCCCCGTCGCGCTGGCCGCGCCAGAGCGGGTCAAACGCATCGATGTAATCAGTGCCGAGCAGATGCTTGCCGCCAGCCTCGACGCAGCAGCACTTTGTGACATTTTCATCGGTGTAGCGGCGGTTGCTGACTATCGTCCACAGCAGGTGGCAACACAGAAGATTAAGAAAAGCGCCGAGCTCATGACCTTAGAGTTAGTGAAAAATCCCGATATTATTAGCGCGATCGCGGCTCTAGAGAAACGCCCCTTCACGGTGGGCTTTGCCGCCGAAACCAACGATGTCGAACGTCACGGCGCAGAGAAACTGCAGCGCAAGCACTTAGACCTATTGTTCGCCAATGATGCCAACGAGACACTGGGTAGCGACAACATCACCGCAACGGCACTATGGGCGCAAGGCACTTTGCCGCTGGGACCAGCATCGAAACGGCGCGTCGCCCTGCAGATGCTGGAATTGCTGCGCAGGCAATATGATCTTAAGCTAAGGTAGCTCTGAGTAACTTTTCGAACGGGTACTATCCAAAATTTAGGCATAGCCAAGACTGGGGCTTGTGTTGGATACTCTTAGTGCATTGGATATGACAGAAGCAACGCAATGGATCTTCAAATTAATAACAATATTAGTTGCCCGTCTTTAGCGTTAGTACCTGAAATATTCAGGGCTTACGATATTCGCGGAATGGTCGATGAACAGCTGGATGCGCAGCGCATAGAACTCATCGGCAAGGCGCTAGCCAGCCTAGCCCTAGAGGCAGGTGAGCGCACAGTCCTATTCGGCTGCGATGCTCGCCTATCGAGCCCTTTACTGCGCGACCCTCTGTTACGCGGAGTGCTCTCAACTGGCATGAACGTCGTCGATCTCGGCACTATCCCAACGCCATTATTGTATTTCGCGACATATAACTCAGAGTGGCGCTCCGGGCTAATGCTTACCGCCAGCCACAATCCTGCTAGTTATAACGGCATCAAAATTGTCCGCCAGCGCACCTGCCTTACACCGGAACAGATTCAGCAAATTCGCCTACGTGTTGAGCGTGGCGATTTCCAGCAGGGTGCCGGAAGCTTAGTTCAACGAGACTTCCGCGACGCCTATCTGGACCGACTTCAACACGATATTGCGCTGGAACGACCCTTAAAGGTCGTGGTTGATTGCGCCAATGCCGTACCTGCGTTACTCGCGCCCGTCCTATTCGAACGGCTAGGCTGTACCGTAATCCCCTTGTTCTGCGAGCTAGACGGGCGCTTTCCCCACCACCCTCCAGACCCGACTGTCGCCATCAATTTGGAGGCGCTAATTGCACAGGTGCGCAGCAGCGAAGCGGATCTCGGCATCGCCTTCGACGGTGACGGTGACCGCGTAGTGATCGTTACTAATACAGGCAATATTATCGACACGGATCGACTGCTAATGTTGTTTATCAAGGACATCTTGCCCCGTTATGAGCAGCCTAACGTGGTGTTCGACGTGAAATGCAGCGCGCTAGTGAGCCAGTTGATCACTGAATATGGCGGCAAGCCGATCATGAGCCGAAGTGGGCACTCGTTCATGAAAGAGACCATGCAGCGCAGCGATGCCGTAGTAGGCGCTGAACTCTCTGCCCATATCTTTATCAAGGATCGCTGGTATGGCTATGATGATGGCATCTATGCTGCGGCTCGCTTTCTGGAGCTTGTGAGCAAACAGCCTGCTAGCGTAGAGGACCTGTTGCAGGCGCTACCTCGGAGCGTGGCGACACCGGAGTTACGCATCGAGGTCGGTGACGAGCGTAAATTTCATCTCATGGATCGCATCAAGTCTCTGGCACGATTCCCCCAGGGCAAGATCAATATTATGGATGGTATGCGTGTCGACTTCCCCGATGGCTGGGGGCTTATCCGTGCTTCCAATACCACGCCTGCGCTCCTGCTTCGATTCGAGGCAAACAGCTCTAAGTCTTTACAGGTCATCCAAGCGAAATTCAGCGCCCTCCTTTTGGAAGCCGACAAGCACCTTGTCTTCGATTTTTAGATCAGCCGCTAGCACTTATGAAAAAACCCGTACAGGCTGTATACTTTGCGCCAACATCGCGCGGCCTGCCATTTAAAGCGACCGCAACAACCCCAACTCAACCATAGCGGATTTCTTATGCCATTAGATTTTGCAGCTGCGAAGAATATCGCCAATGTGCTGACTGAGGCACTGCCCTACATCCAGAAATTCACTGGCAAGACTATCGTAGTCAAGTATGGCGGCAATGCCATGACCGATGAGGTTCTGAAGAATAGTTTTGCGCGCGATATCGTGCTGATGAAACTGGTCGGCATGAATCCAGTAGTCGTGCATGGTGGTGGCCCCCAGATCGGCTCCTTGCTGACCCAGCTCAATATTCAGTCCGAATTTATTGACGGCATACGTGTGACTGACAGCAAAACCATGGACGTTGTCGAGATGGTCTTGGGCGGCCTCGTCAATAAAGAGATCGTGAGCCTGCTCAACAAGAATCAAGGTAAAGCGATCGGTATCACTGGCAAAGATGGCAACCTGATTCAAGCTAAGAAGTTACTCAAGAAGAGTCTAATTGGCAGTAAGATGATGGATATGGGCCAAGTTGGTAGTATCGAGAAAATCAACCGCGAGGTACTCGATATTCTGAAGAACAGTAACTTCATTCCTGTCATCGCGCCTATCGGTACAGATCGTACAGGTGCCACGTACAATATTAATGCAGATACAGTAGCCGGCGAGATCGCGAAAGTGTTAGACGCCGAGAAGTTAATGCTGCTGACTAATATTGCTGGTGTAATGGATAAGTCTGGCAAAGTGGTCACCGGTCTCAGCACCGCCCAAGTTGACGCCATGATCGCCGACGGAACAATACACGGCGGCATGCTGCCAAAAATTGAATGCGCATTAGATGCCGTTAACAGCGGTGTGCGCAGCGCTCACATCATCGACGGTCGCGTCGAACATGCTGTGCTGTTAGAAATATTCACGAACACAGGTGTGGGGACTCTCATCAGCAATGTCCGCAGTGTAGACGACGAGTAAAATCAAGCTCATAGAAAAGGAAGACTGCCGCATGCCGTCAGAAGTGAAAATTTCCCGTAAAGAAAACATCCTACAATGCCTCGCACGAATGCTTGAGACTGGCCCGGGGGAGCGCATCACGACCGCCGCCCTAGCCAAGGAAGTGGGAGTGTCCGAAGCTGCTCTATATCGACACTTCCCCAGCAAGGCTAAAATGTTCGAGGGGCTAATTGTATTCATCGAAGAAACTCTGTTTTCTCGAATCACCCGCATCCTGGATGACGAACCATCCGCACAGAAACGCTGTGAGAAAGTCCTCACGCTAGTGTTAACTTTCGCGGAAAAAAATCCAGGCATGACGCGCCTAATGACTGGGGACGCGCTTACTGGAGAGACCGAACGACTGCGCCTGCGCATCAGTCAACTTTTCGACCGCTTGGAGGCGCAAATAAAACAAATCCTACGCGAGGCACAGATTCGCGAGAATCTTCGCTGCGTCGTGTCGCCCAGTATCTTATCGAATTTGTTGATGGCCAGCACAGAGGGTCGATTGATGCAGTTTGTGCGTAGCGAATTTAAGAAACTACCCACTGCACAGTGGGACGAGCAGTGGCAATATCTGTCACGGGAAATGCTTGTACCATTCGATCAGGAATCACTCTGATATAACATAGAAGCGGTGTTATTTTGGCATACGCTAAATAACGCCGTATTGGTCACTATAGCGTTTGACGGAATCCAAATTCTTCGCCAAAGCCGGGTTGTCCTGACGGCCTAAGTATTCGATGATCTGCGCCAGCGAGATGATACTTAGTACCGGAATCTGATACTGCTCCTCGATCTCTTGTATGGCAGACTTGGTGCCAGTGCCCCGCTCCTGTCTATCCAGTGCCACGATGATTCCCGCCGGCTTGGTGCCAGAGCGCTCGAATAAATCCATGACTTCCCGCACTGCGGTGCCCGCAGTAATCACATCATCTACTATCAGTGCGCGGCCTTGTAGCGACGCACCAACGGTAAGCCCGCCCTCACCATGGTCTTTAGTCTCTTTGCGATTAAAACAATAGGGCTTATTAATGCCATGGCGATTTGCCAGCGCTGCGGCAGTAACGCTGACGAGAGGGATGCCTTTATAGGCCGGGCCAAACAATAAGTCGTAGTCGATATCCGCTGCGGCCAGTGCGGCCGCATAGGTGCTACCAATAAAGTCCAAAGCAGCACCAGTATTAAAAAGGCCTGCGTTGAAAAAATAGGGGCTGGTACGACCCGATTTCAGCGTAAAACTACCGAAGCGTAAAATCTCATGTTCGATAACAAACTCGATAAACGCCTGCTGAAAATCCTGCATAACCCCCCCCCCTTAAAGTTAGTCCGTGAGATTTAGAGTTCTAGCACTTGCTTCTGTTTCTCGAGAAGTTCCGCTATGCCCTTCTGAGCGAGTTCGATCATCGACTGTAACTCAGCATTATCGAAATCGTTCTCCTCACCAGTGCCTTGCAACTCGATAAAGCGCAATCTCTCAGTCATCACCACGTTCATATCGGTCTCAGCATTGGAGTCCTCGGCATAGTCGAGGTCGAGGACTGGCACACCCTTGTAGATGCCAACGGACACTGAGGCGATGAGTTGCTTCATCGGATTCTTCTTCACTCGGCCGCTTTTGAGCAACACGCCAATCGCGTCGTGCAGCGCCACACAGGCGCCAGTGATAGAAGCCGTGCGAGTGCCGCCGTCAGCCTGGATCACGTCGCAGTCGATCTTGATCGTGTTCTCTCCCAGCAGTTTCATGTCCAAAGCGGCGCGCAGAGAACGACCAATTAGGCGAGAAATCTCCATGGTGCGGCCCCCCTGCTTGCCACGCACTGCTTCGCGATCCATGCGCGAGCCGGTGGAGCGCGGCAGCATGCCATACTCGGCTGTGACCCACCCGTTACCGGAACCCTTCAAGAAACGCGGCACAGACTCCTCGATACTCGCGGTGCAAATCACTTTAGTGTCGCCGAACTCCACCAGCACAGAGCCTTCGGCGTGCATAGTGTAATGGCGGGTGATACGGATATCGCGGAGTTGGTTTGGCTGGCGTTTACTTGGTCGGATCGAGTCTTGCATACTGCCTCACTTAGTGTTGCTGGTAATTGACCAGCGATTATCCTTGATCTGCCCTTTGATGGCGAGTAACACGGACGATATTGGAGTAAGATACGGATTCGAGCTAACAGCATAGAAGTGAAGCTGTTGAAATTCTTGACGTTTTTTAGAAGAGCACATTATGGTCTTAAGCATGACCGCTTTCGCGAGAAAGCAAAGCAGTATTGGACAAACTCTCCTCTTCTGGGAGATCCGCTCCGTCAATCACCGCTACTTAGAAACTGGTTTTCGCTTTCCCGAAGCGCTGCGCTCGCTTGAGCCCGCACTCCGCGATGCACTGCGCAAAACTCTAGCTCGCGGCAAAGTTGACTGCCAACTGCGCATCGAAACAGAAGGCGCACAAGAAAGCACCATGGAAATCGACGAGGCACTTGTGGTCAGGCTCAATAATGCGAGCGGCACTGTCTTGCACCATACCGGTGGTGGTAATGCCCTAACAGTCCATGAGATTCTCAAATGGCCCGGCGTCTTACTCGAGAGCAAGGCGTTGCCCGAGGAACTCGAGGAACATGCCTTGGCGCTATTCACAGAGACACTTAGCGAACTTGTCGACACTCGCAAACGCGAAGGTGAAGAACTGTATGGCTTTGTGAGCAAGCGCCTTGTCGCCATCCGCGAGATAGTCACTTCCCTCAAGACACGCATGCCCGAGATCATTGCTGCGCAGCAACAGGCGCTGCGCGACCGTCTCGAGGCTCTCAAGATTGACCTAGACGCCACTCGCTTAGAACAAGAAATCGTGGTGTTTGCGCAGAAGTGGGATATCGACGAGGAGCTAGACCGCCTCGAAGCACACTTGAACGAGGTAGAGCGAGTACTAGAGTTGAAGGAGCCCTCTGGGCGTCGACTAGACTTCTTGATGCAGGAGCTCAACCGCGAGGCGAATACGCTTTCCTCCAAATCCATCGTGTCGGAAACGACGCATAATGCGGTGGATCTAAAGGTCTTGATCGAGCAAATGCGTGAGCAGATTCAGAATATTGAATAGTTAGTTTCAACTAGCAAGATTAAGCATTCAGGAGTGCCAGTATGCCTACTTATAATGTGCCAGATCTGAGCTGTGCTCATTGCCTGAAAGCGATCGCCGAGGCGGTGCAGGCACGCGTTCGCGTTCACTATCGAAAAATTCAATGAGTGCTGCGTAGTGCGTAGAGTTTTTCCTTGTAACGCTGCCGGGAACGATTGCTGCCAGCGCTTTCTATCGCTGCGAGGAACGCACTATCTGCCTTGCCAACCCTTCCCAAGGCATAGTGTGATAAGGCGATCCCGAGACTAGCCTCATGGAGATAGGGCGCCAGCTCAAGTGCTTTACGATAGTACGAGATGGCGCGCTCGTAGTCACCCTCATCATAGGAGTCTCGCGCGAGATGATACCAATTGAAAGGGCTCGGGTGCGTACTTAAGTGGTTCCAAGCTCATTTGGTTTGCAAGACCTGCTCTGTGGTTACAGTGACTGCGTTATACTCGAAACTCTTCACTGACTACACGATACAATCGGCTAGCCGTCTGTCGCTTGGTGTCTGCGCTCCTGCACAATGATTGTTATTTGTTACTCACTTTATGCCCATTTATTAGCATTGCAAAACCTTTACGCCACCTTGGCCGAGATAATCTTTTGTCTGAACCCCTCCCCACATCGACCATTGCGCTCCCCATTGACAGCGTATTAGGCCGCCTTGCTCAAACTCTCGAGCAGCACTCTCGAGCACTTTTGGTCGCCCAACCCGGCGCGGGCAAGACTACCCGAGCACCGCTTGCCCTGCTTGCCCATTTCCCGGAGCAGGCCGGGCGTTGGCTGCTACTAGAGCCAAGACGAGTAGCCGCGCGCCTCGCTGCCGCCTACATGGCGCAATCGCTAGGTGAACCCCTTGGTCAAACGATTGGGTACCGCGTGCGAGGCGAGTCCAAGACCAGCTCTAAGACACGGCTCGAAGTGGTCACGCAGGGTATTTTGACCCGCATGTTGCAGGATGATCCCTCCTTGGATGGAATCGCGGGCATCATTTTCGATGAGTTTCACGAACGTAGCTTAGATGCCGACCTTGGCCTTGCTCTTGCCCTTGATGCACAGAAGGGTCTGCGCGAAGACCTGCGCATATTAGTGATGTCCGCGACCCTCGATGTCGATGCGCTCTTGAGGGTGCTGGGCCCAGATACTCCGGTGATCGACTGCCCAGGCCGAGTTTGGCCGGTACACAGCTACTACCGCAGCATGCCCTTACGCGAGCGCGCGGAGCAGCACCAGGCCAGCATCATCCGCGAGGCCCTCGCGGCGCACGAAGGCAATCTGCTGGCATTTCTCCCCGGGCAAGCCGAGATCCGACGATTACATGGGATGCTACACGACATGCTTGCCAGCGACATCGAGATTTGTGACCTGCACGGACAGTTGCCTCTGGCGCAACAACAAGCAGTGCTGAGGATGCCCGAATCACAACGACGCCGCGTGATACTCGCCACTGCCATTGCCGAGTCCAGCATCACCGTGCCAGGCGTACGCATTGTGGTGGATGCAGGTCTCGAACGAACGCCAATCTTCCAGGCGCGCTCCGGCATGAGTACCCTTGAAACGCGACGCGTCAATCGTGCTAGCGCAGATCAACGCCGCGGCCGCGCTGGGCGCGAGGCGGCAGGGTTTTGCTATCGACTTTGGCCCGAAGAACAGATGCTGGCGGCACACCGTGAGCCGGAGATCCTGCAATCTGACCTTGCAGTTCTCGCCTTCGAATTGATCCGCTGGGGCGTGAACGCTCCAGCCCAGCTTAGCTGGGTAACGCCTCCGCCAGCGCCTGCCTACGCGGCGGGATTAGCACTTCTCGAACGCCTCGGAATTCTGCAGCAAAACGGCGGCCTTACGGACCTAGGGCGACGTTGCACGCGCTGGCCTACCCATCCTCGCTTCGCTGCCCTGCTGGCCCGCGCCGAAGAGAATAATGCGAAGCCACTAGCGTGTTGGTCGCTCGCTTGGCTGGAAGAGGCGACGCAGGGTGCCGAGGTCGACATTGCCAAGGTCTTTAGCAAACGCCCCAATCGCGCCGATAAAACCCAGGGACGCTGGTGGCACGCGGCGCAGCAATGGGCGAGGCGCCTGGGCGTGAACTTGGAGCCTGTGAACCTCGACCAACTCCCCACACTTATGGCGACAGCCTTTCCCGACCGGATTGTCCAGAACCTAAAGCTTGCCAATGATAAAAGTCAGGCACGCTTCAAACTGCCCGGCGGCGGACAGGCCTTGCTGGCAGCTCAGGATGCACTTAGCCAGCAGGATTTCCTAGTCGCCGTTGATCTCGACGGTGCCAACGCTGGCGCCAGAATTTTCAAAGCACTGGCGATTAGCCAAGATTGTCTCGAGACGCTTTTCGATGAAACCAAGCGATGGCATCAGGAGATTCGCTGGATTGAGGCGACGGGTCGACTCAGTGGAGAGGAAACACGTGGCCTAGGGGCCGTGGTTCTGGAGAGACGTCCTATGGCGAAACTTCCGGCAGAGGCTATTCGGACGGGACTACTGGCGGGCCTGCGTCAGCGGGGGTTTCGTTGGAGCGACGAGGACCAGCAGATACTCGGCAGATTGCGCCTACTGCAACGTTGTATTGGCGATCCATGGCCCCTCGTTGGCGATCTTGCACTACTCGAGACCCTTGAGGTTTGGTTGGCCCCTAGGCTAGAGGGTATCAGTCGGCTCGAGCAGCTCGACCGGCTCGCCCTTGGAAAAGTCTTGGTGGAATCACTGGATTGGACGTTGCAACAATCTCTGTCGAAGTTGGCGCCCACTCACGTGGACGTGCCCAGCGGCAGTAGGGTGCGGCTTGACTATAGTGGGGATGAACCGATCTTGGCCGTGAAACTGCAAGAGCTCTTTGGCCAGACCCACACGCCTACAGTGCTGTCTGGCAAGGTCCCGGTGCTACTCCATTTGCTATCCCCCGCGCGGCGCCCGGTGCAAGTCACTCGGGACCTCGCTGGCTTCTGGCAAGGCTCCTATTTCGAGGTCCGCAAGGATCTCAAGGGCCGCTACCCACGCCACCCGTGGCCGGATGATCCCCTAAATGCGCCAGCCAGCGCTCGGGCGAAGAAAAAAGGCAGTTAGCCCAGCGCCTCTGGCAGCGTAGAGGCGGGGGATGGTGATATAGTACCGACGGTATTCGATTAGGGATTTGAAATATGGCCAGAGGGACCCTCTACACTATTTCTGCGCCGTCTGGCGCGGGCAAAACAAGCTTGGTGCACGCATTGTTGAAAGACAAGCAGGATTCCTTGCTGTGTGTCTCCGTGTCACACACCACGCGCGCTCGACGCCTGGGCGAAGTCGATGGCGTGAATTATCACTTCGTGAGCAAAGACGTCTTCACAGCGATGCAGGAACAGAACGAATTTCTTGAGTCCGCAGAGGTGTTCGGCAATCTCTATGGGACCTCACAAGACTGGGTACAGAATCAGTTAAATCAGGGACTAGACGTCATTCTGGAAATCGACTGGCAAGGCGCAGAACAGGTGCGAGGCCGCATCTCCCCCAACAAGAGTATCTTCATACTCCCACCCTCATTGCAATGCTTGTCAGAGCGCCTCACCAATCGCGCGCAGGACGATATCGACACCATCAACAGACGCATGCGCGAGGCTAAGGACGAGATCTCACACTACGATGCTGCCGATTACCTTGTCATCAATGACAATTTCGACGCTGCACTGCAAGACCTACGCTCGATCATTCGCGCCTCGCGCCTAGAACGACAGCAGCAATACCAAAACAATACGGCCTTGCTGCAGGCACTACTGGAAAACCCTTGAAAACGACCTTTATTGCCTATAAATATAGGCTTAAGCGAGAATAAATTAGTCATTAAGGCGCGCATTTAGTAGAATTGGCGGTCTTCTTACCAGTACAGCATTATTAACAGGTGTTTTTATGGCCCGAATTACCGTCGAAGATTGTCTGGACAAAGTAGACAATCGCTTCCAGTTGGTGATGATCTCCAGCAAGCGTGCTCGCCAAATTCAAACTGGCGGCAAGGACCCATTGGTACCTGCTGACAACGATAAACCCACTGTGATCGCCTTACGAGAAATCGCCGCAGGGCTAGTGGATTCCAGCATTCTGACTGTCCGCAGCGCCAATCCAGTGGTGATGCTGTCCCGTGACGAGCTGAAGACACCGCCCCCCGCTAGCAAAGGGGACGACGACGAATCTTTCGGCGAAGACCTCTGAGCGAGGAAGGAGTCGGCATGTGTCTACAATCGACTCTCTAGCCACCAGCCTTTCAAGCTACTTGGAAGGCGACCAGATCAATCTTGTCCGACGCGCTTACTACTATGCGGAACAGGCCCATGATGGCCAGTTCCGGCGCAGCGGCGACCCCTATGTGACACATCCTCTTGCCGTTGCCGGCATTCTTAGCGAAATGCATATGGACCCCCAGTCTCTGGTGGCAGCCATGTTGCATGACGTGATCGAAGACACTGGTATCAGCAAATCTACGGTGAAGAGCCAGTTCGGCGACGCGATTGCGGAGATGGTGGACGGGGTAAGTAAGCTCAATAAGATTACCTTTAGCAGCCATGCCGAGGCCCAGGCCGAGAACTTCCAGAAAATGGCCTTGGCCATGGCCAAAGACATCCGCGTCATTCTCGTGAAGCTAGCGGATCGCCTACACAATATGCGCACACTGGACGTTTTAAGCCCCGAGAAGCGCCGCCGTGTGGCACGCGAAACCCTCGATATCTATGCCCCTATCGCCAACCGTCTAGGCATGAACGCCATTCGCATCGAATTTGAAGAGCTGGGTTTCGACGCGCTCTACCCGATGCGTGCACGGCGCATCAATGCGGCAGTGAAGAGCATTCGCGGCAACCGCAAAGAAATCGTGAAGCAGATTCAAGGCTCTCTGGAAGCCTGTTTGCAGCGCGAAGGCATGCCCGGCCGCCTCTTCGGCCGCGAGAAGCACTTATTCAGCATTTACGAGAAAATGCGCGCAAAACGCAAGTCTTTCTCCGAAATTATGGACGTGTATGCTTTCCGCATCGTCGTGGATAAGGTTGACACCTGTTACCGCGTGTTGGGCGCCGTTCACAACCTTTACAAGCCTGTTCCCGGCCATTTCAAAGACTATATCGCCATCCCGAAAGCTAACGGCTACCAGTCTCTGCACACGACCCTATTCGGGATGCACGGCGTGCCCATCGAGATTCAGATTCGCACCGAAGAGATGGAGGCCATGGCCAATAATGGCATCGCCGCACATTGGCTCTATAAGTCTCACGATGACGCCCCAAGCAACGCCCACATCCGCGCACGCCAGTGGGTAAACGGCCTGCTCGAGATGCAGCAGCATGCCGGCAACTCCTTGGAGTTCATCGAGAACGTAAAAATCGACTTGTTCCCAGACGAGATCTACGTGTTCACGCCCAAGGGCATCATCATGGAGCTGCCAGCTGGATCGACTGCCGTGGACTTCGCCTATGCCGTGCACACCGACGTGGGCAACTCCTGCGTCGCCTGCCGAATTAGCCGCCGCTTAGCACCCTTGAGCGAGGCATTGGAGAGTGGCCAGACGGTAGAAATTATTACCGCACCCGGCACTCAACCAAACCCAGCCTGGCTTAGTTTCGCGGTAACCGGCAAGGCCCGCAGCAATATTCGCCACTTCCTAAAGAATCAGCGCCATTCGGAATCCGTTGCCCTTGGCCGACGCTTGCTCAACAAGGTTTTGGGCAGCTTCGGCACACAGCTTGAAAAGATTGCACCGGAACAGATTCAACTGGCCTTACAACATCTGAACAGCCCAGAGCTCGACAATGTGTTAGAGGATATCGGCCTTGGCAATCGCATGGCCCATGTTGTGGCGCGCCTGATGCTGCCCGGACAGAGCGACGCGGACCTATTGCACGAGGCAGGTAAAGAGGGCAAGAACTCTTCGCTAGCGATTCGCGGCTCCGAGGGCATGGTCATGAATTACGCTCGTTGCTGCCATCCCATCCCTGGCGACCCCATCATCGGCCATATCAGTAGCGGCCGCGGCATGGTTATCCATACCGAGAACTGCAATAACATCGCCGAGATACGGGATAACCCGGATAAATGCATTTCGGTGCGCTGGGATCCCAACGTCGAGGGCGAGTTCTCCGTAGAGATTCGAGTGGAACTGGAGAACGAGCGTGGCATTATTGCCAAATTGGCCACAACCATTACCGGAGCAGAGGCCAATATCGAGAAGATAAGCACAGTGGAGCGCGACGCGCGATTCAGCATCGTGAACCTCTCCCTCAATGTGCGCAATCGCATTCACCTGGCGAGAGTCATGAAGCGCATCAGAATAATAAAGCCGGTCAGCAAGGTGACTCGCGTGAAGAGCCGCAAGATCGTCAAAACGCTCAAACCCTAACATCAATTCAGCTAACTGCGTTGGTCAGCACCGCGCCGACCCATCGCCGCATGAGGAAGTCTTTGTGAGCAATAAGAAGATTATAAGCACTGCCGCAGCCCCGGTTGCGATTGGCCCCTACTCTCAGGCCGTGCAGGTCGGTAATTTCGTGTTCTGTTCGGGTCAGATTCCGCTAGACCCTGTGACCATGGAGATCGTGAGTGGTGGCATCGAAGCCCAAGCAGTGCAAGTATTGGAGAATATGCGTGCCGTCGCTACGGCCGCTAGTGCGCAATTACAGGACACGGTGAAGCTGACGATTTTCCTGACCGATCTGGCGGATTTCGGCATCGTGAACGAGACGATGAAACGCTATTTCAGCGCGCCCTATCCCGCCCGCTCCACAGTGCAAGTTGCGGCATTACCCAAGGGAGCGAAGATCGAAATTGAGGCGACCCTCGCGCTCCCTCCCCTAGCCTGAGCCGGCCCATGTTGCCAGAGCAAACTCCACTGACGGTGCTCAAGGGCGTAGGCCCAAGCATCGCTGCGCGCTTGGCGACATTACAACTGAACTCCGTGCAGGATCTCTTGTTCCACCTGCCGCTGCGCTATCAGGATAGAACGCGGATAAGCCCAATTGCCGCCTGCCGCATTGGCGCAGAGATTCAAGTAGAGGGCGAAGTGCTGGCAACCGAAGTGGCATTCGGTCGGCGCCGCAGCCTCCTGTGTCGCATTAAGGACCAAAGCGGCATCATCAGCCTACGCTTCTTTCACTTCAGTGCCGCACAGAAAAATGCCCTGCAACCAGGTACTAGGCTGCGTTGTTATGGCGAGGTGCGAGGCGGCAAGACCGGCCTCGAGCTCTACCACCCCGAGTATCAATTCCTAAACGGCACTCAGCCACAGGCGCTCGCCGTCACACTCACGCCCATCTACCCCAGTACCGAGGGCTTGCAACAGACGCGGCTAAGAGGGCTGCTTGCGCAGGCCTTAGAGTTGCTCGATACTCAGGTAACGCTTACCGACTGGCTTCCCGAAGCAATGCGCAAGACGCTCGGATTTCGCCCCCTCAACGAGTCGATACGCTACCTGCATCGCCCACCAGTTGGCGAGTCGCTATATAGTAATTTGCAAGCACTTGCCCTGGGGCAGCATCCAAGCCAACGGCGCCTAGCCTTCGAAGAACTTCTCAGCCACAGACTCTGTCTGCGTCGCCTGCGCGCACAAGCAGCGCAATTGCACGCTCCTGCTCTAAGCCCTACAGGCAAGCTTCGCTCGGCATTTCTAAACGAGCTGCCGTTTCAACTGACAGCGGCACAGTCTCGGGTCAGCGCGGAGATCGCTAAGGACTTAACCCAGGGCTCGCCAATGTTGCGCCTGCTGCAAGGAGACGTCGGCTCTGGCAAGACAATCGTAGCGGCCCTTGCTGCACTGCAGGCGGTGGAGAACGGTTTTCAGGCCGCCGTAATGGCCCCTACCGAGATCCTCGCAGAACAACACTTTTTGAATTTCTCGCGCTGGCTAGAGCCTCTTGGATTGCGTGTGGGTTGGCTCAGCGGCAAAGTCAAAGGCAAGAAGCGCGAAGCCCAACTGCAGACTATTCTGGACGGCAGCGCGCAGATCATCGTGGGCACGCACGCGCTTTTCCAAGACGCGGTCAATTTCTCCAAGCTCGGTCTTATCGTGATCGACGAGCAACATCGCTTTGGAGTGCATCAACGCCTAGCGCTGCGTGAAAAAGGCGCTACGGCCGCGCATATTCCTCACCAGCTTGTCATGACAGCGACACCTATTCCTCGCACCTTAGCGATGAGTGCATACGCTGACTTAGACTGTAGCGTAATCGATGAGCTGCCCCCTGGGCGCACCGCGGTCAGCACCATCATAATATCCAACAGTAGACGTGCGGACGTGATCGAGCGGATTCATCATGCCTGCGCTCAGGGTAGCCAGGCCTACTGGGTGTGCACACTGATTGAAGAGTCCGAGGCTCTGCAGTGTCAGGCGGCGCAGGTGTGTGCGGAGGCATTGCGCACTCAGCTACCGGATCTGGACATCGGCCTGATTCATGGCCGCATGAAGGCCGCCGAAAAATCACAAGTAATGGAGGCGTTCAAACGTGGCGAACTACAGTTACTCGTTGCGACCACAGTAATCGAGGTGGGAGTCGATGTCCCCAACGCAAGTCTTATGGTTATCGAAAACCCGGAGCGTCTTGGCTTAGCACAACTCCACCAACTGCGAGGCAGGGTCGGCAGAGGCGCCGTTGCCAGCCATTGCGTACTACTCTACCAAGGGCCACTAACGAGAGTGGCGCAAGAGCGCTTGGGCATCATGCGCGATAGCAATGATGGCTTCTTCATTGCGGAGAAAGACTTAGCCATCCGTGGGCCAGGCCAAATGTTGGGCACGGAGCAGACAGGACTGATGAGTTTCCGTATCGCCGATATCAGCCGCGATGCGGGCATGTTAGATCAGGTTAAGGAGCAGGCTGAGATTATTCAAGCGCACTACCCGGCACATGTCGAACCACTGGTTCGACGCTGGCTCGGTGAGCGAGAACTCTATGGTAACGTTTAATATTTACAACGTTGATAGTCCCACCGCACAACAGACGATATACTTAGGACTATCGAATTTTGTAATTCAAATGTAGTAGTCACGCGCACAACAACAGTACGCGGATTTCAATGCAGGGATATCATGCAAAGAGTCGACTCAGGGCACACAGTAAAAGAGATAGACAACCTGGTAAGAGTGGTGCTTTTACAAGATGGAAAAGGTAAAGGGCAGATTATTCTCGCCAATGATTCCTTTTTGGATTTAAAGGCGCTCAACTCTCTAGTAGAGCGTAATCTTGTCCCAATTCCTCAATCCGAGATTGCCGATCTCACGGCGATGGACAAGCTGGTGCAAATCGAGACCGCCCCCGCTTTCTTTATGCTTCCGACTATCATCGATGAGAGCATCGCATCTGCTGCGCATTGTCATATCGAGATTTTCAATGTCGATGGCGTAGAGGTAGAAAAGATTGATTTGACTGAGTTGCGCGCAAGCTTGCGCGAATCCAATTATCGCGTTCGCGCTATCAACTGCACAATTCCTGCCGAGAAACTGTATCAGGGTACTCCGAACGATAGTGCAGACTTGGATCTGATTTTTAATTCCATTCGCAACTTCACAACACTACGAATTAAGCAAAGGCTGGAAGAGACTCTAGAGATTCCGCCACTGCCACAAACCGCACAAAGAATTTTAGCGCTGCGCGCTAACCCCAACGCGAATGTCGGCGATCTAGCAAAGATTGTCGAGATGGACGCAAGTCTCGCCGCGCAGATAGTTAGCTGGGCATCTTCACCTTATTATGCGGCACCTAGCAAAATTCGCTCGGTGAGCGATGCTATCTCACGAGTATTAGGTTTTGACTTAGTCAGTAATCTGGCAGTGGGTATGGCACTAGGCAATACTTTATCCATGCCCAAAGATTTTCCAGACGGCTTCACTCCCTATTGGTTGCAGTCTGTGTATTGCTCCACAGTAATCGAGGCGATTGTTAAGTTGATACCTGCCGAAAAGCGACCGAGCCAAGGCTTGGCTTGCTTGTCTGGCCTGCTTCATAACTTTGGTTACTTAGTGCTTGCCCATACATTTCCGCCTCACTTTTCAGCAATCTGCCGCCATGTAGAGGCAAACCCTGCGATAAGTCATGTGGCTATCGATCATCATCTTTTCGGGGTAACGCGCGAACAAATCAGTGCGCGGCTGTTGCAGCTTTGGAACATGCCGAAGGAAGTCTGTGTTGGCATTCGCTTCCAGCACGAGCTGGACTACAAAGGCGAGCACTGTGTGTATGCCAATTTGATTCTCATAGCGATGCGCGAATTACGGAAACACGGCATCGGTGACGCACCGCCTGAGGAAGTGCCTATCGAGATCTATCAGCGCTTCGATCTAAACCCTATTGAAGTATTAGAGGTGGTGCAAAAAATCATTGCCGCCGAAGATGCGCTAAAACAGATAGCTGCTAACTTCAAGACTTGAGGTCGCTTTGAAATTTTTGAATACCATCACTAGCAACTGCGAGAACTGGTTTCGGGTGCACACACCTAGACTACATCAGCGTGCGCCCGCCTTTGTCCAATTGACGAGGCTCAACAAACCAATCGGCGTTTTCCTGCTACTTTGGCCTACGCTGGGCGGATTATGGATCGCTGCTCAAGGCTTTCCCGACCTCAAGTTATTAGCAATTTTCTTGCTAGGGACTTGGCTGATGCGCTCTGCAGGCTGCGCAATCAACGACTATGCGGACGCTAATTTCGATGGGAATGTGCTTCGTACAGTGGCGAGGCCGATCGTGACTGGCAGAATCAGCCGTAAAGAGGCCTTGCTCACTTTCGTATTATTGAGCGCGATCGGGTTCGTGCTATTGCTGTTCACAAATTTACTCACGATTCAGATGTCTTTCTTCGCCGTGTTCGTCGCAGCTCTTTATCCGTTCATGAAACGCTACACTCACCTGCCCCAACTAGTATTAGGTATCGCATTTTCATGCGGCATCCTAATGGCATTTACGGCTACACGAGGTGAGCTACCTGCTCAAGCTTGGCTTCTTTTCGTCGCGAATTGCTTATGGACAGTTGCCTACGATACCCAGTACGCAATGGTTGATCGCGAATATGATCTGAAAATAGGGGTCAAGTCGACCGCTATACTATTCGGCCCCGCCGACCGCGTCATTGTCGCGACCCTACAAGGGATGTACCTGCTCGCCATGCTATTAGCGGCGGCACAGTTTGAGCTAGGGATGTGGGTTTATTTTGGACTACTGGTAGCGCTTGGCTTTTTTGTCTGGCAATGGCAGCACACCAAGACCCGCAGCCCCGAAGATTGTTTTAAAGCCTTTCTCAACAATCATCGGGTCGGTGCTGCGGTGTTTGCGGGCATCTTCCTGCACTATCTATCTCACTAATCTAAGCGACTAGCTGAAAGCTTGGATACCGGTTTGTGCACGTCCTAAAATAAGCGCATGAATGTCCTGCGTGCCCTCATAGGTGTTGACCACTTCTAAGTTCTGCAAGTGTCTCATCACGGGATATTCATCTGAGATGCCATTGCCGCCCAGCATGTCTCGCGCCTCGCGCGCAGTATCCAAGGCCTTCAGGCAGGAGTTGCGCTTGAGCAAAGAGATAAGTGGCGGCGCAAGCTTGTTCTCATCGCGCAAGCGTGAGCCTTGTAAACAGCCAAGTAGACCTATCGAGATATCAGTCTGCATGATCGCCAGCTTCTTCTGAATTATCTGGTTCGCTGCTAACGGACGACCGAACTGCTTACGCTCCATCGTGTAATTCAAAGCAGCCTTCCAGCAAGTCTCCGCTGCCCCAAGTGCACCCCAAGCAATTCCCAGACGTGCAGAATTTAAACAGCTGAAAGGCCCCTTCAAACCTTGCACATTCGGCAGCATGTTTTCCGCCGGCACGAATACTTCGTCCATCACGATCTCGCCGGTAATCGAAGCGCGTAAAGCCAATTTGCCTTCTATCTTTGGAGCACTTAGGCCTTTCATGCCTTTCTCGAGAATGAAGCCGCGAATCAAGCCCTCGTCGTCCTTGCCCCATACTACGAACACGTCGGCGATGGGCGAATTGCTGATCCAGTTCTTCGCGCCACTGACACTAAAGCCCCCTTCGACTGAGCGCGCGCGGGTCAACATGCCACCTGGGTCGGAGCCATGGTCTGGTTCCGTAAGTCCGAAACAGCCTATCCACTCGCCAGTGGCGAGCTTGGGCAGATACTTTTGTCGCTGCTCCTCTGTACCGAAGGCATAGATGGGATGCATTACTAGACTAGACTGCACGCTCATCATCGAGCGATAGCCTGAGTCCACGGCCTCGACCTCTCTTGCTGCGAGTCCGTAACAGACGTAGTTCACGCCCGCGCAGCCATAGCCCTCGATCGTAGAGCCCAACAGACCAAGCGCACCCATTTCCCGGAAGATTTCCGGGTCAGTGTATTCCCGTCGATAGGCATCGCGTACACGCGGCAGGAGTTTCTCTTGCGCATATTGTCGAGCGGTGTCGCGCACGAGGCGCTCTTCTTCGTTCAGCATGTCATTCATGAGAAACGGGTCCTGCCAACTGAATTTGGCAGAGTCTGAACTTGCAGACATAGGGAACTCCTTTGGTTTTTGACGGTGGACTCCGAGCAGCCCACTTCTATCACGTGGGTCGCGCGAGGGTCGCATAGAGCGATCGCTCAGTGTGTTGCCTTATCTTATCAACAAGCCATGTTTTTAAAAAGCGGCGTTTATGTTTATCCACTTATCCCCGCAGGCGGATTTAAGGGTGTACTGGTTATTTATTCAGGCTAGAATACCGCGCCATGGACGTCTCTAATCTTCTCGACTCACTCAACGAGCCACAACGCCAAGCGGTTGCGGCCCCTGCTAACAACGTACTCGTGCTCGCCGGCGCCGGCAGTGGCAAGACGCGCGTTCTGGTGCATCGTATCGCCTGGCTAATGCAGATTGAAGGGGCATCGCCCTTCAGTATCCTAGCCGTGACCTTTACCAACAAATCTGCACGAGAGATGCGTCATCGCATCGAAGACTTGTTGGGCCAAGCCATCGGCGGCATGTGGGTGGGCACCTTTCACGGGCTCGCACACCGACTATTACGCACCCATTGGCGCGAGGCGAACCTGCCCGAGAACTTCCACATCTTAGACAGCGATGATCAGCTGCGCCTTATCAAGCGTCTGTGCAAGAACATGGGCCTAGATGACGAGCGCTGGCCGCCGCGACAATGCCAATGGTATATCAATTCCCAGAAGGATGAAGGCCTGCGCGCCGCCCATATCGAGCATTTCGGGGACGAATATACCCGCAATATGGTCAGCCTTTACACTGCTTATGAGGAAGCCTGCAATCGTGGCGGCATGGTCGATTTCGGCGAAATACTACTGCGTGCACACGAACTTTGGCTCAACAACCCGCAGATACTCGACCATTATCAGCGCCGCTTTCAACACATTCTCGTCGACGAGTTTCAGGATACCAACTCCGTGCAGTATGCATGGCTGCAGGTCTTGGCCGGAGCTAATAGCCACTTAATGGTAGTGGGCGACGACGATCAGTCTATCTACGGTTGGCGCGGCGCGAAGATCGAAAATATTCAGCGCTTCAATCAAGACTTCCCCGGCGCCGATATGGTGCGGCTGGAGCAGAACTATCGCTCCACCTCAACCATCTTGAAGGCCGCCAATAAGTTGATCGCCAACAATCAGGGGCGGCTTGGCAAAGAGCTCTGGACCGAGGACAGCGAAGGCGAGGCGATCTCTCTCTACGAAGCCTTCAATGAACAGGACGAAGCTCGCTTCATCGTCGAACGCCTCCAAACCTGGCTCAATACGGGTAATCGCCTGAGCGATTCCGCGATTCTCTATCGCTCTAACGCGCAATCCCGTGAGATGGAAGACGCGCTATTACGAGTAGGAATGGCCTACCGTATCTATGGCGGACACCGTTTCTACGAGAGACTCGAGATCAAGAACGCGTTGTCCTATTTGCGCCTAATGCTCAACCGCCACGACGACACGGCAGTAGAGCGCATCATTAATGTCCCTACGCGCGGCATAGGCGACCAGACCCTAGAGATCTTACGTGGCATTGCCCGCACCGAGGAGATTTCCTTATGGTCCGCAGCGCAGAAGTGCCTGTCCCACGGGCTTATGGCCTCAAGAGCCGCCACAGCCGTAACGCGTTTCATCGAACTCATCGACGCTCTGGACGAGGGTTGCGAGGCTCTGCCACTGGCAAAGAAAGTTGAACACATCGTTACCGAAAGCGGTCTAGTGCCCCATCACGAAAAGGAAGGTGGCGAGAAGGCGGCCGCGCGCATTGAGAACTTGCAAGAGCTCGTCAATGCTGCCGGCAGTTTCGATGAGTTGGACCCAGATGCCGAGGCTATGGACGTAGAGTCCCGAGAGTTCCTTGCGGCCTTTTTGGATCAAGCCTCGCTAGATGCTGGCGATAGCCAAGCCAGCGAATCCGATGATGCAGTGCAGTTAATGACGCTGCATTCCTCAAAAGGCTTAGAGTTTAAACAAGTATTTCTAGCAGGCATGGAGGAGGGACTTTTCCCCCATAAGATGTCGATGGACGGATTAGCGGGATTAGAGGAAGAGCGAAGACTTTGCTATGTGGGCATTACACGCGCCATGACGAAACTAACCCTCACCCATGCAGAATCACGCCGCCTGCATGGTGAGGTCAATATTACGCGCCCCTCGCGATTCATTCGGGAAATTCCAGCGGAACTCATCGAGCACGTTCGAATAAAGTCTAGTATTACACGTCCTAGCGCCTACTATGGCCGACCCTCAGCAAGCCTTGTCCAGCAAGACATCCCGGACTCCAATATCGCGCTCGGTTCGCGAGTTCGGCACGGCAAGTTTGGCGAAGGTGTAGTTCTCAATTGTGAGGGACATGGCGCCAATGCGAGAGTACAAGTCAATTTCCACGATTGCGGCAGTAAGTGGTTAGTACTCTCCTACGCCAAACTCGAAGTATTCTAAGTTGCACGCGCTGAGATATACTCTTTAGGATCACGACGAATAAAGGAGTAAATAGGCGTGCTAAAAGTATCACTCAATGTCTCCATTTCCGACGAAGAGATAGAACTCAGCGCGATTCGAGCTCAAGGCGCCGGCGGTCAGAATGTCAATAAGGTGTCCTCGGCCATCCACTTGCGCTTCGACATCAATGCCTCTTCACTACCCTATTTTTACAAACATCGCCTTCTGAATTTGAGCGACTCACGCATCACTAAAGATGGCGTTATAGTTATCAAAGCCCAGCAGTTTCGCAACCAGGAGCAGAACCGCGAGGATGCACTGAAGCGCTTGCAAGAGATGATTAGAGCTGCTGCTGTCGTGCTCAAGACGCGCAGGCCTACCAAGCCGAGTAAGTCTGCGAAGAGAAAACGGGTAGAGAAAAAGGTACAGCGCGGCCGTACCAAAGCACTGCGCGGGTCTGTGGACAACGAGTAAGAAAATGTTGCGATAAAAAAAAGGGACCAGCGTGTCAGGACGCCGGCCCCTCAAAGGCACTTACCATCGGAACTATAAAAAACTAAGCACTAGATACACCGCAAGTAATACAGTGACCGTTTTTACCATTGCGCCTACTGGGTGAGTGCTGGCAAATACGCCCTTGGGGCTAAATTGGCGGGCCAGTACAGGCGACAAGGAAGCAAGCTTTGCCACAAACACACCGTTAAGCTCTCCAATAGCATTTAGTCGCGCAAAGGAACGCTGCAGTGCGTTTGGAATAAGTCGGCGGTAAACCCATTCAACATCGAGGTTCGTTGAGCGCAGCTCGGGCGGATAGAGCCCACGCCGGTTTAGCCAAACGAAAGCGAGAGCCGAGAAGAACAGCAACTGAGTCTGCGCCAAGACATGGGTTGCATCGTAGGGGCTATAGCCCGTATCGAATGGCAACAACCCGTAAAGGATCGAGGGATAGACGCCAATCGTGACACACAGTGCTGCCGCTATGAACATTGCGATCTGCATATTCATGGGTGGGTCACTCACTCTAATCCCGGAGTCGTGGGCGAAAAACGCGAAGTAAGGAATCTTAATACCCGCGTGATGGAATACCCCTGCCGATGCAAACAGCAGCATCAGCCAGACCCACTCGTAACCCTCTTCGATTGCCGCGCTCATCACCATGGACTTACTAACAAAGCCACTAAAGAGCGGGAATGCAGAGATCGACGCGGCACCAATAATGCAGAATATGGTAGTGCGTGGCATGGTCTTATAGAGACCACCTAGATCGGAGCCATTTATCCGCCCAGTCATGTGAAGCACGGCACCCATCGACATGAACAGCAGCCCTTTGAAGATGATGTCGTTGAATGCATGAGACACGGCACCATTAATCGACAAGGCCGTGCCTATACCGATTCCTACTACCATAAAGCCTACCTGATTAATCAAACTATAGGCCAACACTCTACGCAAATCGTTTTCGATCACAGCGAAGAAGATCGGGAAGCAGGCCATAGTGACACCCACGTAAACCAGTAGCTCGGTGCCAGGATAGCTTCTAGCAAGTGCATAAACGGCTACTTTGGTAGTAAAAGCACTCAGAAATACGGTGCCCGTAGGCGTTGCCTCTGGATAAGCGTCTGTAAGCCAATTGTGCAGAAATGGGAATGCACACTTTACGCCGAAGGCAAACAATATTAGCCAACCTGCCAGTGAACCAGTACCAATCTCCCCGAACTCGAGCGAGCCTGTATCCGCCGCATGGAAGATAATGCCCGCGAGTAACACAACACCCGAAGCCACTTGAATGACTAAGTAACGAATACCCGCAAAGAAGGAACGCGTTGAGCGCCGCGCCCAGATCAGGAAAACAGACGTTAGCGCGAGTAACTCCCAGAACACGAATAGGCTTAACAAATCTCCTGCAAACACTGCCCCTAGCGCACTGCCTGCGTAGAGAATTCCCGACAGCTGCTGTACCGTATCCTTAATATGCAAAGCATAGAGAATTGCGATAAACGCTGCTATATGGAACGCGTAGCCAAATATTAGGCTTAGCTTGTCTACTCGATACGGCATGAGCTCGTAGCCAAGAAAGCTCATCTGCAAGTGAATACCTTCTGGTACACCAAGCAGGTGCAAACCGCCTAGGACGGGCGCAGCAAGCATGATCACATTGCGCAGCATGCCACGGGTTACAAGCGCTAACGCCGCTGCAATGAAAAATGGGACAAACGGAGGAAGCTCAATGGCCCACATGATCATCCTCCTTCTCTACCTGCATCTGCCCTAGTTTCTTCTGTTCTACTACGTCGTAATAATCCTCATCACGCATCAGGAACAAGCGCATCCACTTCGCGATAATCACCAACACTACGCATCCTATGAACCCATAAAGTGGATAAAAGGCCCAGATATTCTCCAGTGGATGATACGTGTAGCGATCGATTACGAAATCGAGCAGCACTAGCAACACGCAGCATCCGTAGAATATTCTCAGCATTAGACTGACATTCTCGGCCTTATCGAAGAAATCGGGTTTTTCTGTCGGCTTCATAATTCCTCTCCGATTAATTCACTATCGCCGAAGCTAGTTGGAAAAGTGGCTGCGGATAAACAAACAAAAACAGGCACATTAGCGCAGTAAACGAAAGTGCTAGTAGCGACGGCCAAGGGGCTTCCTGCACTGACGGTCTCGCCTCCCCTTCTTTGGCAACGGGCATGAAAGCCAGTACAGGAATGGGCATCAAGTACACGATGTTCAAAAGTGAGCTCACCATCAGCACGCCCATAATGGCGATTTGATCCGCGTCTAGCGCTCCAGTTAGCAAGTACCACTTACTCCATGTCCCCCCCCCAGGCGGCAAACCAATAATACTGATCGTGCCAATCAAGAATGCCAACATAGTGATTGGCATCTGCCAGCCTATGCCCCGCAACTCACTAACGCGGGTCTTATGGAGGCTAACGAGGATTGCACCTGCACAGAAGAATAGGGTGATCTTGCCAAAGGCATGCATGGCAATATGCATAGCGCCACCGATTATGCCCGCCTCAGTGGCTAGCAACATACCCGCAGTGATATAGCTCAATTGACTCACAGTTGAGTAGGCCAAACGTTTCTTGAGATTGTCTTGTCGCATTGCGATCACAGACGCTATTAAGACCGAGGCACCGGCCAGATACAGGAGAATATCGGTAGTCGTTAGGGTGTTCATTAAATCCAAGCCGAAAATAAAGACGCCGATTTTGAGCAGCGTGAAAACACCTGCCTTTACGACGGCGACGGCATGGAGCAGCGCACTTACCGGAGTAGGGGCGACCATCGCGGGGGGCAGCCAGCGATGAAACGGCATGATCGCGGCTTTACCCACACCAAACACAAACAGGAGCAATAGTAGCGATGGAATTGCGGTGGGTGTTCCCTCGGGGAAGATGCCTCCGGCCCTAAAGTCGAGGGTGCCCGCAATGACTGCCGTACCGATGATGGCAAACAAGAAAAATACGATAGAGGTACCAAGCAGTATTCCCAAGTAGGTGCGCCCTCCGCGCTTAGCCTCTGGAGTACCCGCGTGTGTAACCAGAGGGTAAGTGGATAGCGTCAGCACCTCATAGAACACGAATAGCGTAAATAAATTCGCGGAATAGGCGATGCCAAGGACACTTCCAATGGCTATGGCAAAGCAGGCGTAGAAACGCGTTTGGTTCTCTTCGTGGTGCGAACGCATATAGCCAATGGCATAGACTATTGTGACTAGCCAAAGACCCGCCGCCACCAGCGCAAACAACATGCCTAGCGCCTCAAGCTTAAAGGCAATCGCGAAGCCTGGCAGAATCTCGAATAGGCTGAGCTCGACGGTGCCTCCCGCCTTGAATTGACGATAGAGGTTAAACACCAGAACAATCACAATCATGCTAATGCCGATGGAAACCGCTTCGCGAAGATTGGGGCGGCGGTCTAGGACGATAATCCCAAACACTGCCAAAAAAGGTAGAATCATACTAAGCAGCAACGAATGCGTAGGGGCAAATAGTATATCCATCACAGCCCCCCAAACGCGTTTGCCGCGGCCATTCGGGTGATACCCACTGTCAGCTCGGTATTGATTCCAAAATAGAGGTTCGCAACTACTAACACCCAAGTAGGGGCTAGAATCGAAAGAGGCGCTTCTCGAACTTGAGCTGTCCGCTCATTCACCGCCTTGAAATACACAACTTCGATAATCTTCCAGATATAGATCACCGATAGAATAGAGCCCAGTAGTATTAGCCCAGCCACTGGCCACCAATCATGCTCTATTGCAGCGCTAACCAAGTACCACTTACTCACGAAACCAACAGTTAATGGCACGCCTATGAGACTCAAACCCCCTATTAAGAAGGCGGCCATCGTCCACGGCATACGTGCGGCCAGCCCATGCATCTCACTTAGGTTGGCTTCACCTAGGCGGAACACGATCGCCGCTAAGGCTAGGAACAATGCTCCCTTCATTAGTCCGTGATTGAGCATGTGCAGAAGCGTTGCCATCAGACCTGTTTCGTTAGCAAGACCAAGCCCTACAATCAAGTAGCCAATCTGGGCCACGCTGGAGTAGGCCAACAACTTCTTTAAGTTGTCTTGATAAATGGCAGCGACCGAGGCCACAAATATTCCAGTGAGACCCAGGGTGAGGAAAATGCTCTGCAATGGCAGGCTACTAAAGGCGAAATCGAAACCAAAAACCCCATACTTGAATCGAATCAGGATATACACGGCCACCTTTGTTGCCGTTGCAGCGAGAAACGCCGTTACTACAGAAGGGGCATAGGCGTATGCGTTGGGCAACCAAACATGTAAAGGAAACAGCGCTAGCTTTAGGCAAACCCCCACGATAAAGAATGCAAAGGCAGTAAACACGGTTCTAGAGGAAGACACTTCTGGCAAGCGCTCTGACAGGTCCGCCATATTTAACGTTCCGGTCATCATGTACATCAAGCCAATTCCTATCAAAATAAACGTCGCGCCAATAGTGCCCGCGATTAGGTACTGATAGGAGGCCCACAAAGCTTTGCGGTTTTTCCCAAGCGCTATCAAGGTGTAAGCCGATAGAGAGGAAATTTCTAGAAAGACGAATACATTGAAGGCATCGCCAGTGGCAAGGATACCGAGCAACCCGGCCATACAGAGCAACCACGCAATGTAAAATAAACCGTGTCGATCTTGTGGGATCTCGGCCTCTATGCTCTTGCGCGCTGCGACGAGCGCCACTGCACTTATGCCAGAGACCAGCAATAACAAAGGAGCGTTGAGAAGGTCGATTCGGTATTCGATTCCCCAGGGAGCCTCCCAACCACCGAACTCATAACTAATTGGCCCGCTCTCAAGCACTTGCAAAAGCAAACCAATAGACACAGCAAAGCTCATTAGCGTGGCGACAAGCGCGACGAGCCAAACTAGTTCACGGCGACGCAGAATCAGACAGGCTGGAGCCGCCATCATCGGAATGATGACATGAAGTACAGGAAGGTGTGCTAGCATTCTTGATCCTTCCGATTAATTTCATCTTCCTCGATTGAGTCATAGCTCTCTTTGATGCGAACAACTAACGCTAGTCCTAGCGCCGTCGTCGCAATGCCTACAACGATCGCAGTTAGAATCAACACATGCGGTAAAGGGTTGGAGTAAAGAGTCTCGCCTTCTATTAATATGGGCGCGGTGGCCCCCTCTATCTTCCCCATAGTGATATACATGATGAATACAGAGGTCTGAAACAAGGTTAAACCAACAAGTTTCTTAACGAGATTGCCCTGTGCGATGACGATATAGAAACCAATCATCATCAAGACCATCACGATCCAGTAATTAAACAAGCCTACAAAATTCATTAGTCACTCTCCCCTTCAACCTGGCTACGGCCAGAAAACGTGAAAAAGATAATGATCATTACAGTTGCGACAGTCAGGCCTACGCCAAGCTCAATAAACAATATGCCTAAGTGCTGAGCGTGAATGGGATCTTCCGAAAACACGCTGTAGTCGAGAAAGTTTTTGCCACTTAGCATTGCAACGACACCGGTTGTGCCATAGATCAATACACCCAGTGCAGCAAGCACTTGCACTAAGGTACTATCGATCACTTTCCTAGCTGCGTTCATTCCATATAGCATTGCATATAGGAAGAACGCGGATGCGAAAATGACACCAGCTTGAAAGCCTCCGCCAGGACCATATTCGCCGTGGAATTGCACATACAAACCGAAAAGGAGAATCAAGGGGATCAACATTTTTGCGACGATGCGTAGCACCATATGCTCGTGCATGGAGGCAGTGCTTTTAGCTCTGCTGACAGGCGGAAGATCTGTGCGCATCAATAGAGCAAGTACGCCAATGCCCGCAGTGAAGATAACGATGACTTCGCCGAAGGTATCGAATGCTCGGTAACTCGCGAGCACCGAAGTAACGACATTCGGAATACCTATCTCCTGCGCAGAGTCATTCAAATAGCGAGGAGCAACATGCTCTTGCACTGGCGAGTCAGCCGCGCCGAACGATGGCATGTCTAAAGTTCCATAGATTAGTAGCCCCCCTGTTAGCAACACCAATGGCAATGCAAATCGCGTTCTACTTTTCTTGTCTGCCTTCTCAAAGCGTCCAGTAATCGCAAGAGTAGTGAGCATTAACAGTGTGGAGATCCCAGCACCTACAGAGGCTTCTGTGAAAGCCACATCGACGGCGTCCATCATGACAAAGAAGCTAGCCGAAATAAGTCCGTAGATTCCTGCGAGCATGGCGACAGCAAAAAGATCCTTAATGCGCACGATAGCAATAGCGGTCATGGCAAGCATGCTCAATAGCGCCATATTTATAATCAGTTCCATCATTGACTCCCAGCTTCCAGTGATGATTCTTTCTGCTTTGCTAACACCGGCTTGAGACCCGCATGCAAAGCCGCCATCGCAAGCGCATGGCCAGCGGTTGGGCTGGTAAGTAGAACAAAGAGTAATACCATCACCAATTTCACCTGTATTAGCCAAGACTCAGCCTGAATAAATAGACCCATTAAGATCATGGCGGTAGCCAAGGTATCGGTCACACTTGCTGCGTGCATTCGAGTGAAGAAGTCTGGAAAGCGCAATAAACCCACGGCACCGGAGATACAGAGAAATCCGCCGAAGACGAGTAAGAACCAACTGACAATATCGAAAATCCCTTCCATCATTTCTCCTGCGCCGGGCCACGTTCCGCTGTATATTCAAAGTAGCGCAAAATCCCGATTACCGAGATGAAATTCATCAATGCGTATACCATCACGATATCGAGGAAATCGGGTCGCCCCATCATGAATCCCACGACTGCTATCAAAAGTACGGTCTTCGTGCCGAAGACATTGACTGCAAGAATGCGGTCGTAAAGAGTTGGGCCTGCGAAGGCTCTGAACAGCGCCAACACCATTGCGATCAACACTGCGAGAGCAGCTGCCGTATACATTAATGTGTCAACCTCCTGATCCGAGCACCCATTTCGCCGCTCCTCAAGGCTTCGATACTACTGCGATCTAAGGCGTGCACTGTGATGCTTTCAGCCGTTACAGCAGTAGTAATCGTGCCTGGTGTCAATGAAATAGAATTCGCTAATATCACGCGTCCCATGTCACTACTCTGAGTAATATCAATGGTTGCCACAGCAGGATCTAGCTTGGTGCTGAATAGCCATATTCTGCGAACCACTTGCAAGTTTGAAATCGCTAATTCCTTAAGCAACCACAAGTAATAGCGTGGTAGCTCACGCATGAGATGGAAAGGAACTGATTCCTCGTCTACGACTTTCATTCGTTGCGCAATTGCGACAACGAGAATAATGGAGGCCAAGCCAAAACCCATAATTAGAGGGGTATAATGCCCAGAGTTTACTAGCCAAAATATAACTAGGAGCAAAATTAGGCTAAGAGTTTGAGTTTTCACAAATATTCCTACACATTTAGTTTCAGTGAACTGAAACCCTTAACTGGATAAGTTGAATTATTATGGGGCGATATGTCAGAGGCTCTTGCTTAGATTCACGTGTTCAGTTTCGAACCCGCGTAATTAGACACAGAACTGCTGTGAGCGATTGTAGCCATTAGGGTTCTGAATTTACTCGCTCAACGAGTTCAGCCGCCCGAGTTCTTACGGCGCGTTCCAGAACGGTCTCGTCGGACTCCTCTGCCTCGAAGCGGACTGCGTCTGCATTGAGACGAGTGCGCACGGCGCGTTCAACGAAAGTTTCATCTGCCGTCTGTGTTACAACATTCTCTCGACCGCCAGGCTCGCTAAAGACCACCAATATGAGTGCGAGCGCAGCAGCAATCGCTATAGCGATTAACACTTTTGTCGTCATTGAAACCTCCTCGTTTTCGACTATTCCAATATTGTCACCAATGTTGAGGAGAAGTTTGTCAAAAGTGTAAATAAGTGTGGGATGCGCACTGTCCTCTACTGGTAAAATGTGGAGTGTGTTATGTTCCAAGAAGCACATCATCGTGGTTGTAGGGGAAAGCAAATGGCGACAAGTCCTAGCATCTTGATAGTAGATGACGACAAAGATATTCGAGATCTACTTCACAAGTTACTGTCTGTTGAGGGTTATCACTGCCGTGTGGCCAGCGATGGCGATGAGATGTTTGTGAAGCTAGAGCAGAATCTTAGCGATCTGATCCTACTGGACGTAATGATGCCAGGGCGTGATGGCTTTGAATTATGCCGTATATTACAGGCAGATCCCGCTATGCCGCCTGTTATTATGTTGACGGCGAAAGGCGATGAAATCGATCGAGTGGTGGGTTTGGAGCTCGGCGCAGACGACTATATAGTCAAACCGTTCGGCAAACGGGAGTTAATCGCGCGAATCAAGGTCGTGTTAAGGCGCATGCATGCTAGCCCGCGCCGTGTCCCCGGTAACAAAGGTAATTATTTGTTTGCAGACTGGTGCTTCAAACCCGCACAAATGGAATTAGTCGATGGCTCCGCCACCGTGATCCCTCTTTCGTCCAGCGAATCTGAATTATTATTGGCATTTATGCAGAATCCACAAATCCCCTTGTCTCGCGATCGCTTACTAGATATGACTAAAGGCCGCAATAGCGCACCCTTCGATCGCAGTGTTGATTCGCATATCAGTAAGCTGCGTCGTAAACTGCGTGACGATGCGAAGAGCCCAGAGATCATTAAGACCTCATGGGGCAAAGGCTATGTATTCACTTACCCCGTGGAGTCAGTCTAGTGACGCCATGGCTTGCGAATTTGGTGCCCACGTTGAGAGCGAGGGCGTTACTAGTTCTAACCTCTATTTTTATTTTTTCGCAAGTCTTGAGCCTCATTATCTACGAGGAGAATCGGCATGAAACAGTCATTCTGACAGAGGCGACTGACCTCGCTGATCGAATTATCGGTATTGTAGGATTAGCCGAACAGTTCCCTGATGCCGACCGCGCGCGGATCCTTGCTGCCGCACAGACTCAGTTCCTTTCCATGTATCCCGGCATCGAGATCCCTGCGCAGCAGCAGTGTGAGCAGAATGAGTTCTCGGAGCGAATTAGTACTCGTTTAAACGAGTGGTTCAGGGAACTCAACGACCTAAGTGCGTCGGTCTGTGTCCGCGATATGCACGACTCTCCTACCGGTTCGCCAAGTGCTAACACACAAGGGTTTGAAGCACTGGTAGCCATTGCATTTCGTGACGGAGGACAGGCGATCTTTCAGGCGCGCCTACCCGATGCGCCTTCGTTGTTTCTTGACTCAGCGCTTGCCTACATTCTTATTGTTGGACTTTTCTCCTTATTTGTCGCGTGGAACCTAATAAGCCGAGCTCTAATACCATTAGGACAACTGGCCATCGCCGCGGACGAGATCGGCACTAATCTGGATACCCCAGCGCTTTCTGAGGATGGCCCAGCCGAAGTGACGAGTGCCGCGCGAGCGTTCAATCGCATGCAGGAACGACTTCGACGACTGGTCAATGGACAAACGGAAATGCTTGCGGCGATCTCACACGACTTACGATCTACTGCTACACGCCTGCAGTTGCGTTCGGAACTATTGGAGAACGAACAAGAACGAGAGGGTATGTTAAGAGTAGTAAGTGATATGCGAGCGATGATCGAGTCGGTGTTGGATTTCGTACGAGGTGTAGAGCCGAACGAGAAGCCCCGCAAGACAAATCTCTTAGCGCTTCTAGATAGCCTTTGTGAAGACCTTAAAGAAGAGGGGTACCCAATTGAATATGAATTGGCGGAGATTGATGCCAATCTGCAATGTCGCCCTGCGGCACTGCGCCGTTGTTTTCAGAACATTATTGATAATGCGGTTAAGTATGGCGGCAAAGCTTACATATCGTGTAATTTGACATCGTCGCACATTGCCATGCGCTTCGATGATGAAGGCCCCGGGGTGCCCGTCGAAGAATTGCTTAATCTTACAAGACCTTTTTACCGCTTGGAGGGCTCCAGGAATAGAGATAACGGAGGTGTAGGCCTTGGGCTTTCGATCGCAGAAAATATCACACAAAGTCATGGCGGACAGTTGCTTTTCAGCAATTTGAAGCCCAGAGGTTTACGAGTCGAAATTTTACTCCCTATTCCCAAAAACTAAGACTTTACTTGTAAGTCAATACGGCGAGTGCGCCCGTTGTCATCTATTGCAACGAATACGAATTGGCCCTCGGCAACCTTGCGCTGCCCTTGCTGGTTGATGGAGTTTGAGATCCACACTTCTATATCGATATGCATGGAGCTACGACCGATCTCAACGATGTCTGCGTAGCAGGTCACGATCGCGCCCACGCTAACGGGATAGAGGAAGGAGACGTTCTTTATTGCCACGGTAGCGCTACGTCCTCGCGTCACCTGCTTTGTTGCAATCCCCGCCGCTAAGTCCATCTGTGAGACTAACCAGCCACCAAAGATATCGCCATTGGCATTAGTATCACGAGGCATCGCGAGTGTTTGCAGTGCCAGTTCGCCCACAGGTTGTGGGTCGGTATCTATGTCATCCTTCTTCAATGCCATCCCACTATCTCTCTGTTAAATCTTGCGCTGGAATTTGAGTCCACAGGTTAGCACGAGGTTGAAATCAATACATCATTCGCCAGGCGCTTGATAGTTGCCAGCTGGTTAGCAGAAGAAAGCCTGTTGCAATGGCGAAAAGGAGGAAGAAACAATAATAGAGGGCTCTCGATAAACGCGTCTTTACCCTCTTCGAAAACGCCATCTCGTTACTTGCTCGCAAAGGAACATGGGCGAAAAGATTAACGAAAGAGCGTGCCATCGTGGCCCAGGTAAAGAGGATTAGAGCGGGTATGAGATACAAGTCGTCCGCCTGTGAGCTAGAGACGAGCAAGACGTAGACGCCAAAGCAGAGTCCCAACATAGCTACAATAAGGAAGACTCGGCTCAGAGGCCTCAGTGCGAGAGCGATCTTTTGTAGTTTATCTAACATAGTCTTTCTGTGTTTTCGCATTACTGGGCTATGCGGGTTAAAATGCACGAACTAAAAACAGACTGGAAACACACATGAGTACGTCCCCTCCTCAAAACCCCCACGCTGATATTCAAGATGGTGCAGTGCAGACGCTCCGTATCCCGCTGATTGCTGGCTATCGGCCAGATGGCGAGGGCATCGTCGAGCAAGTTACGGTAACGCCTGTAGACGATGACGGCAAGCCGACCTCGGCAAAGTCTACAGTTGTGCAATATCGTCTTCTGCGCTCCCCTGCATTTGTGCGCGGCCTCGCCTCTGGAGATAAAATCAGCTTCCCCTCCGACTCTCCAGAGGGTTATGAATTGATCCAGCGCAGCGGAAATCTGTGCCTGCGAGTGCTGAGTAAGAGTAACATAGACGAGGTCCTGCAAGTCCTGACGCCGGAGATAGAATTACTGGACGGCATCCTAGACGTGGAAACACCGCGACTGTTGGTATACAGCATCCATGTCTCCATCGGTTTTCAAGCGATTGAGCTGCTGCTGGATCGTATCAGCGGACAATTCGCCGGTACGCTCTGGTACTATGGCAACGTATACGATCCCGCCGATGGCGTCACTCCCTTAGACTGGTGGCAAGCGTTTCTTGCGCCAGTGTAAACAAACGATTCGGAACTCTTCTGAGGCAAGTACATGTTAGTGGTGATATCTCCAGCCAAGTCTCTCGACTATGAGACCCCCGTAAAAATACGCAAGTTTACACAAGCAGACTTCCTTGAAGATTCGGCACAATTGATTTCCCAACTGAGAAACCTTTCGCCTGCGCAAGTTTCCTCTCTAATGTCCATCAGTCCGAATCTTGGTGAGCTAAATCAAACCCGCTTTAAGAGTTGGCACACGCCTTTTACTAAAAACAATGCGCGGCAAGCACTCTTCGCCTTCAAAGGCGATGTCTACATCGGCCTAGATGCCTATGCACTGTCTAGCGCTGATATTAGTTTTGCGCAAAATCATCTGCGCATCTTATCTGGTTTGTACGGGCTGCTTCGCCCCCTCGACCTGATTCAACCCTACCGCCTTGAGATGGGTACTTCCCTCAACAATAGTCAGGGCTCGTCCCTCTATCAGTTCTGGGGCAATAAGATTACCGACACCTTAAACCAAGAGTTGGCGGCGAATAGAGAACCAATCCTGGTGAACTTAGCCTCTAACGAATACTTTAAGTCAGTTAAGACAAAACAGCTTAACGCGCAGATAATTTCCCCTGTGTTTAAAGATTTTCATAACGGGCAGTACAAAATAATCAGTTTCTTCGCGAAGAAGGCTAGAGGTTTAATGAGCGCCTATATCATTAAGAACAGATTGAAGAAGGCCGAAGACCTTCTTCAATTCGATGTAGACGGTTATCGATACAGCGAGAAAGATTCTACTGTCCATGCGCCAGTTTTCTTGCGTAAGGAGACTTAAGCAATGACTCTACCCTTTAGTCAAGCATGTGAGAATAATAAAGACTACATCCTAGAGCAACTGCGCAGACACTACACAAAACCTTTCGGACGAGTGCTAGAGATTGCTGGTGGCACGGGACAGCATGCCGAATATTTCGCAACACAGATGCCTCATTTACACTGGCAAAGCACGGATGTGCCAGAGTATGTCGAGACGCTAAATCTACGCTTGGAGGCCGCTGAACTGTCCAATCTTCCCAGCGCACGCCCCTTCGATGTCACGCAAGACAAACTCTCCCAGAGTCCCTTGGATTATATTTTTAGCGCTAACAGCCTACATATTATGCCCGTCGAGGCGGTGACCCATTTCTTCAGACACATGCGTTACCTACTCGCCAATTCGGGGGTGCTCTGTGTCTATGGCCCGTTCAAATACAAGGGGGAATTTACCACCCCGAGCAATGCCGATTTCGATCTCTGGTTAAGGGGGCGAAATGCAGAAAGCGGGCTAAGAGACTTCGAACAGGTGCAGTCCTTGGCCGAAGAGGCAGGCCTAAGCTTGTTGGAAGACAATCCAATGCCTGCGAATAATCAACTACTGGTTTGGACGAAAACGCAGTAACTCTCAGCCAAACGCTCTCAATGGAGGCTGCAAACGCTCTGGAAAGCGTTATTACGGTACCCAACCCTCCCGCTCCGACGCTGCCGCCACCGCTTGTTGATCTGCCACAGCAACCCAAGACGATTGTCACGATCGATCCCATGCCGGCGCCTCTGCCTGCCCCCGACTCTTTAGCACCAACACGCTTAACTGTTCGCCAAATGGTGGAAGTTTTGCGCAGTGAGCAGGAACAGCAGTCTGTTTCGCAGGTCTGCACTCCACTGCAGAAACGCAATCCGATGTTGCGCTGCGCTGATGAGGCATCCGCCGCGTTCGATAGCGCCCAGAACGATGCCGGAAGTCCATTCCTGTTCGCTACCTCAGGAAATACGGAAGCGAGTGCCACTAGGGTTGGGCGCATCGCCAATAGCTTACGTGAATCCGGGATGTCACAAAGCGATATCGATCGCTTTCTCGAGGGAATTGACGTGAATGCTCAGGACGAGAATACATCAGGAGACGCCCGAACGAGCGCCGTTATAGATCAATTGTTCAGCAACGATTCGACCTACCAATTGATGAAGCGCGTACTGAATCCCTGGTAGGCTATTGAAATACTACATGCGTTGCCGCTGCTGCGTTAAAAACGTTTTTCACCAAACTGCTAGCCTACGTTTATTTAGTGCGCGCTGTGCTCGTACTGAGCCTCATACTTCATTAGCACTTCTTTGATCGCAGCGGCCCAAATGTCGTAGCCTTTATCATTCAGGTGCAGATCGTCAGCACGGAAAATATCCGTCATCACAGTGCCATCGGCTTTCATGAAAGGCGTGGCCACATCGATATAATGAATCAGTGGGTCTGCCGCTGCCACTGCCTGATAGCGCTTGTTAACCTCTAGTGCCGCAGGCCAGGTTGCTTCTCTCGCGACACTAGGCTTTACCGCGAGCACGTAGATACGCGCCTCGGGTAATGCGGCATGGATGCGCGCGATGATCTCTTCAAGCTGGTTGATGATCATCTGCGTTGGAATATTATTGCGACCCGTATCGTTGTCGCCCTCGTAGAGTAATACGGCGCGCGGTTTATAGTTCAATGCGACGCGATCCAAGTAATGCAACGCGTCATTCATGATGCTGCCACCAAAGCCGCGAGAGATGACTGTGAGAGGCGCAAGATCTGCAGCGGCATCCGCGTTCCACAACATGATGCTGGAACTGCCCGTTACGACGATAGCGTTCGCTGGGGGCGGCGAGGCTTTGTCTTGTGCTTCAAAGGCTTCGATACTTGCTTCGAAGCGGCTAGGATCTGGCAGTTCTTGTGCAAACTCTTGTGCAAGTGTTTGCGCACTGAATATGGCAAGCAGAAGGCCTCCCAAAAGAGGACTGAGGAAGTGACGAGTAGCGAAAGGCATAACGTTATCCTAATTTTTGTTATCGAGTCGTGGGGGTTAATCTGCCACAGTTGCCGAACATAGGAAAGCACCCCCTAAATTAGGGTGCGCCGAAAGCACTTAATGCGCACATCGATACTAAGCGAAAGGCGCTCTAGTGCGGCTGCGCTTTCTCGACCGGCTTGGCTCGCACGGTATAGGTGCGGTGTCATCGCAAGTAGATCGGCGATCGCTTCCCGCGATTTAAGGTCTAGCTTAAAGTGCAGTGCACGCTCCTCGAGCAGACTAAAGCCCGCTGGTAGCAGCGGCTCACCTTCGCGAGGTGGTTTCAAACTAGGGTAGATGATCTCGCGCAGTTCACGCAGATGCTGCTCTCCCGTATCGATCTGCACTAGCAGCCCGCCTGGCTTCAATACCCGCCCAAACTCTGCGTATACCGGGAAACCGAACAGGCAAAGCACGCAATCCAGCGAGGCAGAGACAGCGGGGATGTTGGCATTGCTGCCCACCACCCAAGTGGAAGACTTGTCCAATTTCGCTGCAGCCTGCACCGCCCATTTCGAGATATCCAACCCGAGGATGGACAGAGGCATAACCGTGCCTTGCAATTCGCGCAGGTAGTAACCTTCGCCGCAACCCGCATCCAAACAACTTCGCTGGCCTTGAGCGCGAGCGGAAAGGACCTGAGCCAAGGCTTGAGCAATGGGCGCATAATGCCCTGCGCTCAAGAAGCGGCGCCGCGCGGCCACCATCTCTTTGCTATCGCCGGGATCCTTGGAGCGCTTATTCTGCACAGGCAATAGATGCACATAGCCTTCGCGCGCCACATCAAAGCTATGGCCTACTTCGCAACGCCAACTCTTATCGTTGCGCGTCAGGGCGCTGCCATCGATTGGGCAACGCAATGCTTCAAAGGGAGTAGTCGGCATAATCGCGGACGCTACAAAGAGTAGATAGCGCCGTATTTCTCCCGCACATAGTCTACAAACGGTTGCGCCATCAGGGTGCTGCCAGTGGCGCGCTCACAAAGTTGCGCGGGATCATATTTACTTCCGTGTCGATGCACATTGTGATGCAGCCAAGCTAATAGTCGTGTGCTCTTGCCGCTTTCCAACTCCGTCTCGATTAAGGAGTCCTGTTTCTTAGCTGCCGCCACGAATTGCGCCGAATAGAGATTGCCCAAAGTATACGTTGGGAAATAGCCAAAAGCCGCCAGTGACCAATGCACGTCTTGCAACACGCCTTCTGTGTCAGTCTTCGGAGACACGCCTAGTAGTTCTTGCATCTTCGCACGCCACGCCTGTGGCAGATCGGCAACTCTCAGCTCGCCATTGATTAGCAACTGTTCTAATTCGAAACGCAGCATAATATGCATATTGTAGGTGAGTTCGTCTGCCTCTACGCGTATGAATGAGGGTTGCACTTTATTGATGGCACGGTAGAACTGCTCAGCAGTCACCTCTGTGAGTTGCTTGGGGAAATGGCGCGTCAATTCGGGAAAATGGACCTGCCAATAGCCGAGGCTGCGCCCCACTTGATTCTCTATTAGGCGCGACTGGCTCTCGTGTATGCCAGAGGAGGCTCCGCGACCAAGCGGTGTGCGGTCGAGATCTTCTGCAATGCCTTGCTCATACATTGCGTGGCCGCTTTCATGCAACACGGCGAATATAGATGACACTGCGAACTGCGGCGCGAAGCGCGTGGTAATTCGCACATCATTGCGTCCGAAACTCGTGCTGAACGGGTGATGAACCTCGCCTAGGTGACCGCGCTTGAAGTCATAACCTACAGACTCTGCGGCGTAGTGGCACATCGTCCTCTGTGCCTCTACGGGGAAATCTTGCTTCAACATACGATCATCGACTGCAGCGACTTTTTCAGCGATAGCCTTAACTAAGGGCACTGTCTCACTCTTTAAGGCAGCAAAGATATGGCGCACGTCCGCTGTCTTCATGCCACGCTCGTGCTGATCTAACAGCGCATCGTATTTCTCGTCCGCATAGCCAAAGATCTCTGCACTCTCTTGCGCCAGCTCGACGGCCGCCTCTAAGTGCGGCTGAAAACTCGCGAAATCGTTGTCTTGTCGGGACTTCGCCCACGCAGCCCCTGCAGCACCCGTGATGGTACTTTTGCGTTTTACGAACGCAGAGCTAAACCGGCGCGTCTCATCATAGGAGCGCCGTACACTTCGCAGCATACTTGCCTGTGTGCTGTCATAATCGGCATTAGCTTGCTCCTGTTCCGATGCGGCAAGTAAGTCACCCAATTCATTACTAGTAAATAGCTCATGGGCGATGCTACTTAGCGTTGACACTTGTTCGGTCCGGCCGGAGTTACCCTTTTCCGGCATATAAGTCTCACGATCCCATTCCAACACTGCAATGGCGTTCTCCACATCTGCTATCGTGTGTAGCTTTTCTAAAAACTGGGAATATTTTTTACTCATGCTTATCTCAATGTGAAGTGGTTGTGCGTTCTATTTACTGCCCCAGATTTTGGCCACCGCGCGCTCACTGCCCAAACCCCCAACAACGAAGCAGAAAGTGCTGACCAATACAAAGACGACGGCAGGAATATAGGCACCTGCGCCACCGGCGATGTTACCGAAATACAGCGAAACGCCGCAAAGGATTAAGAACAAAGAACCCACTGCGATTAATATCTTGCGATGGGAGGGACGGTAACTATAGGGTTCTTCCCCACCCTCGAAGAGATTAAGAATCGGGGCGAATAGTTTTCTTAGCGTATTCTTCATAAAGTGTGTCTACTCCACTTTAAGGTTTTTGGGTTGTTTAGCGAAGTATTCCTGCGCGCGAGGCTCGTAGTGCTTCAGAACTCTATTATGACCTCTTAAGAACCCTGTCACATCCCCAATATAATCCAAACAGTTCATGCTGATAACATTAACTGACGCAGTGTTCTCTCGCCACGCAAAAAAGGGAGTGACGCCTATAGAAACAACCAACTATTCAACAGTCTGCCAGGTGCGAAAGTGAAGGAGCCAGCGATCAGAATCCCGCCCACATAGAGGCCAATCATATTGTGTTTATGTGGCGCGGATTTCAAGCGCCTTTGCGTAGAATAAAAGATCACTACTGTCTGCCTTTACTTTATCCATTACACCCAATCTTCCGCTCTACTAAGCAAACTCAACTAACGTCGCCCTTGAGCGAAAGCAACAAAGAGACCGAGGCTGATCATGATGCAGCCCGCACCTCTATTCATATACCGCGCTGCCTGAGGACTATTATCGAGAAACGGTAATAGCCGAGTAGTGCCTAAGACCACGGTGAAATCCGCCAGCATATTGAAAAGCACACAGATCAAGCCTAGCATTAAAAATTGCGGCATGAGCGTTGCGGTTTGATCGATGAATTGCGGAATAAAGGCTAGAAAAAACAGCGCCGTTTTCACGTTGAAGATTTCCGTGAGCGCTCCCTCAAAGAAAACTCGCCTGCCACCAGTAGCCCGCAATCTCGGAGTACGCATCGAGAATTCTGTTTGCAGCAATGTGCGTACACCTAGGTAAACGAGATACGCGGCACCCAAATACTTAATTAGTGTGAACGCCTCTGCGGAGGCAAACAATACGGCTGAGAGCCCAACTGCGGATATCGCCACATGGGCTAGACCTCCGGTGGCCGCGCCAAGGGTAGAGGCGAATCCATCAGCCTTTCCTCCCGCCACAGTGCGCGCCATTACATATAGAATACTTGGTCCGGGCGTGAACGCTAACACCACTGCGGCAAGGAAAAAGGGAATAAAATTTATTGGCTCTGACACTTAGTGTCCCCATACTGATTTAACAATTATTGCTGGGTCGTTAACAGTTTCATTGCCAGTGCCGCGAAGACCACCCCAGCGATGCGGTTCAAATAGCGCTGGGTGGTATTAGAGCGACTCAGCCTCTCGCCTAAAATCCCCGCTAGCATCGCGATAGTCCCAAACACTAGTAGTGTTACGCAAATGAATATTGCGCCGAGAATCATCATCTGGATAGCGATCGAGCCGCGTTCTGGAGATGCAAATTGCGGAAGAAACGCTAGAAAGAAAATCGAGACCTTCGGGTTGCTGATATTCATATAGATGCCGCGACGGTATAACGCCCCAAAAGAACGGGTAGTACTCGACACGCCGTTTAGCGGTGCAGGTACGGCGCGCACAGCTAACCAGGCGAGGTAGAGCAAATAACTCGCTCCCACTAGCTTCAGGACTGTGAAGGCCACTGCAGAAGTCTGGAAAATCACCGCGATGCCCAAAGCTACAGCGGTGGTATGGGCGAGCAGTCCGGTACACAGGCCCAGCGTGACCAGTACCCCCGACGCCCGCCCATAGAGCGCGGACTGGGTAAGCACGAAGACGTTGTCTGGGCCGGGCGCTAGGCTGAGCAGAGCCGCGGCAATGAAAAAGGTCATCAGGGCATCGATAGGGATCATAGACGTAATCTTGAGCTTATTTAGGCGTCTCAGTTATGCGAACTACTCGCTTTCCATGTCGCGCTTTACTGTCAGTGCGCTCCAGGCTTGGCATACCGGCATCACCTCTAAGGTATTCACATTGACGTGGGCAGGCACAGAGTTAACCCAAACGATGATGTCGGCAATATCTTCGGCCGTGAGCGGTTTGGTGCCCGCGTAGACTTTATCCGCCGTCTCAGCATTTCCCTTGAAGCGTACGTTGGAAAAATTCGTCTGCGCCATGCCAGGTTCGATATTAGTCACCCGCACATGTTTGCCAAGCAAATCTGCCCGCAGGCTACGAGAAAAGTTCTGTACAAAGGCCTTGGTAGCGCCATAGGTATTGCCGCCGGGATAGGGCCAGTTGCCAGCAGTTGAGCCAATATTGATGATATGCCCGGCATCGCGCTCGACCATCGAAGGCAATACAGCGCGCGTTACTCTCAGCAGACCGGTGACATTGGTTTCGATCATGGCTTCCCAATTCGTGAAATCCGCCTCAAAGGCTGGCTCTATGCCTAAAGCGAGTCCAGCGCTATTCACTAACACATCGATCTGTTGAAACTGTTCGGGAAGGTTTGCGAAGAAGCTTGCGACAGACTCGGCGCTGGTCACATCCATGGCGGCGTAGTACACGGGGCATAGTGAGCTTAATTCCTGGGCTAATTCGCTCAACTTGTCGTAACTGCGGGCCGCGAGAACTAGCGCGCATTGCTCTTTGGCAAATTTACGCGCTGCAGCCTCTCCGAAACCGGACGAAGCACCAGTAATCATTACGGTCTTTGCCATTACTCCCCCTTCTTTATTTCGTCTCAAATAATTAAATCGTGGTTTTCTTCGCACCAAAATTGACGGTCTTTGTGGGGACCCAGCCGAGCTGGCCTTCACTTGTCTCGAGTAAATACCATTCATTTAACTCGCGAATGACTTTGAGTTTTTGGCCCATAGTCGTACTTAACTCGAAGGCGTTGTAATCCATATTCGCGACACCTGTGTTGCTATTCTCTTCACGATCGAAATACTGCACGGGGGCCCAGCCCTCTTTGCCATCTTTGGCCTTAGCAAGAATCCAGCCTGGGTACTCGGTATCCATCTCGCCTAGGTCTACTACGTCCCCTTTCTTGAATTTGATAGGGTTCGGGTAGTGGGATGTATAGGGCTCGATCACAATAACGTTCATGTTTTCCTCATTCGATTAATTGTTCAGTGTGTGGGTGTGTCGTTTCGGATGACACTCAACGCATCGCGGATCGACTTTCCCGCGCAAGCGCCGGTTCGATGCCTGCTTCTAGATTATCGCCAATCATGACACAGTCTCGAGCCCTAGCTTCGCTAATTTCTCATGAGCCTGCGGACGATGGTGCTTTAAAGGGTAACATCGCACTGGCTTGATCACGATACTCATGAATATAGTCTTGCTCTTCTCGTAAGTAATTGGCGATAGCCACATCAAATTGTGGGTCGCCTATCCAGTGATTCGAATACGTCATAATCGGCTCAAAACCACGTTGTATTTTGTGTTCCCCTTGAGCACCAGAGTCAAAGGATTCGAGCCTATACTCGATACAGTACTCAATGCCTTGGTAATAACATGTTTCGAAGTGTAGAAACTGATACTCCTGCTGGCAACCCCAATAACGCCCGTAGAGTTTCTTTTCATCGCGAAGGCTCAACGCGGCAGCGATAGGCTGCCCTTCGTGCAGGGCGAGGACAAGCAATAGGTTCTCTGGCAGCGTTTCCCCCAATTGTGTGAAGAAGGATAAGTCGAGGTAGGCCTGCTGGCCGCGCACCTGGTAGGTGTTTTGATAGAAACGGTAGAAAACCTCCCAAAGATGAACACTAATTTGTGTGCCTGTGTAACGCTGGAATTGGATATTCGCGTCTTGCACTGCGCGACGTTCCTTGCGCAGATTCTTGCGCTTACGCGAACTAAAGGACTCGAGATAGTGCTCAAAGGAAGTATAGCCTCGATTGAACCAGTGAAACTGCGTGGCGATGCGCTGGTGGACACCCTGTGCGGCAAGCAGTTTGCTCTCACGCTCACTTGGAAATAAGACGTGCCAACTGCTCATTTTGAGGCGCTTGGCCTCTTCGATCACGGCCTCGCTGATAGCCTTGCCTATAGCGTCAAAATCCTCATCACTCGCGATGAGGAGCCTAGTGGCATAACTTGGGGTAAAGGGCACTGCACTTAGAAATTTGGGATAGTAGCGCCTCCCGTTCTGCCGATAGGCATCAGCCCACGACCAGTCGAAAACATACTCTCCATAGGAATGACCCTTAATATACAGAGGCAATGCGGCGACGGCCTGCTCGCCACGCAGTACGAGAAGGTGGTGGGGTTGCCACCCTGTAAGCGCACTTACACTGCCACTGTCCTCTAGAGCAAGCAGAAACTCGTGCTGGAGGAACGGACTAGCATTATTAACTAGCACATTCCATGTGGCACTCGGGATATCGGCTATGCGCGGATGAAACTGGAACTCTAAGCTTACTGCCAATGCGACTTCCCTAGCGCCTATGCGGCGCGTTCGTGGTAGTTAAATGCCTGTATTTCCTGCTATATTGCGGGCTGATTCGTGCCAAAGGATATCGCGTGGAATCGCTAAACCCGATCAGTAAAATAAAGGAACACCGAGACGCTCTTCGTAAATCAGAGCGCAAGGTTGCCGACTTCATTCTGGACAACAGTGCCGCGTTGATCAATATGCGGATTGTCGACGTTGCCTCAAGTGCTCAGGTCAGTGAGCCGACCGTGCTGCGCTTCTGCCGTGCATTAGGCTACGACGGTTTCCAATCCTTTAAATTGCAATTGGCACAGCACCTTGGCACCAACAATAGCTATTCGCAATTCTCGGTCGACGACAACGATACCGCCGCCGACCTGTGTAATAAGGTGTTCGACTCTACTATCGGTTCGCTCCTGACAGTACGAAACCAGCTCGATGCCACGGTTCTAGAGACCGCGATTAACAAGCTTAGCCATGCCAACAGGGTAGAGTTCTATGGCTTCGGAGCTTCTGGCTCTGTCGCTGCCGATGCGCAACACAAGTTCTTCCGTCTACAAGTCTCTACTGCTGCCTATACAGATCCGCATATTCAGCTGATGTCGGCGATCTCCTTGGGAGAGAAAGACGTAGTCGTCGCGATTTCGCAGTCGGGCCGCACCAAGGCCTTGATTCAGAGTGTCAATCTAGCGATGGAGGCTGGCGCAACAGTGATCGGGTTAGCCCCTGCAAGCACCCCGCTAAGCGAGCTGTGTAGCATCGCGATTCATGTCAACGTCGAAGAGGATCAACACGAGTTTACCCCGGTGTCTTCGCGAATCGCCCACCTGCTGGTGATCGACGTACTTGCGATGGGAGTTGCGCGCTATCGCAAAGCGTTTCTGAAGGATCACCTCAAGCGAATGAATAAGAATCTGCGGACGCTGCGGACTTATAAGAGCTAGGCAATGCACAGAACCGCGACACAGGCTCTTTCTATATTGGCGCACCTGTAGGAGCCGCCTGCCCTATTTATGGGGGCTTGCCCGCGAAGGACCAAAATCTTCCACAGATCTGTTTCAATCGAACCATTTCGCGGGCAAGCCCGCTCCTACAATCGTGCAGATCCGTTCGAGGCCACACTACATATTCTTCATGCGATGTTCCCAGCGGCGCCGCGCGAAGCGGCGCATATTAGGGATGTCGTCGGTCTCGTCCATAATGGGTTGGCCGAGAATCGTCTCAATGATATCTTCCATCGTCAATAAGCCCAGCCAAGTACCATAGTCATCATAGACTAGGCTCATATGCTGATGCTCCTTGAGCAGGCTCGTCAGCACATTCTCTGCGCTCTCACTATCGGTAATCACCTTGAGTGGTTTCATTAGCTCGCTGACGAGTTGGGTGGGCTCCGCTTCTACTAGGTCGGAACGGAATACTACGCCATGAGGATGCCCCTGCTCGTCTAAGACTGGATAGCGGGAGAACTGGTCCTTTCGCGACTGTTCGATCATCTCTGCAACGGTGGTGGTAGTGCTCACATACTCACAAACGGTGCGGGGGGTCATGATGTCTCGCGCCTTGATATCATGTAGATCAAGAATATTCGCGATCACGCGCTGTTCATCTGCGTCTAGCTCATCGAGCTCACGGCCAAGGCTCGTGAGTGCTTTAATTTCTGCCCGTAGGTTTAGGGTAGTCTCGCGCGCACCCATCCACGAGGTGATGTGGTCTGACAGCCAGATGAAGGGCCTGAGAATTACGATCAACGGGTTTAAGATAACTGGCAAATACATCGCAAATCCGCGCCAATAACGAGCCCCAAGTGTTTTGGGGATAATTTCGGAAAAAATTAGAATAATCAACGTCATCACTGCCGAGGCAATGCCGATATAACCGTCTCCCATAAGCACTGTTACCTGCGCCCCAACGCCCGCGGCGCCACCCGTATGCGCGATGGTGTTAAGAGTGAGAATCCCCGCTAGGGGCTGGTCAATCTTATCTTTCAGCTTTCGAAGCGCACCATAGCGTGGCGAGCCAGCTTGCTTAAGTTGAGCAATATAGCTAGGTGTCACGCTTAGCAGTGCAGCCTCTAGAAGGGAACATAGAAAGGAGATCGAAACGGAAATCAGGACAAACGCGATGAGCAAACTCATACAAGGGGGTGATGCACTCCAAAAATCAAGGAAACCAATACTACACCATCGCCCGGAGCGCCCTCAACTGCTTTGGCTTTAGTCTTCACCGTAAGTATCAGGCTGACTCCGTGTAGATAAATGCCACTATGCGGTCTAACCCATCTGCCGTGCGCAAAATGCAACAATGGCCAGTGCTCTCTACTTCGACAAACTGCACTTGGCGCCAGTTCGCGTGCCCGTTTTTCGACTGATAAATCGGGATGACCTTATCGTATTTGTCGTGCAGTATCAGCGCACTTTCAACATTCGTCTTTTTAACGAAATCGCTCACATTGAAGGCCGAAACGTCTATATTCTCAGCCTGCATGCGTTCGACTAAACACCGTTGCACTTTCTGTAACACGCCAACACGCTTCACCACATCACTGATACGATCTGAGAAACGATCCTGCGTCGTCAGTAGAGCGGCCTTCTAGCCGGGCTAATGATCGGTACGGATACGAAAATCGTTGAAACTGATAGCGGACTGCTGAGCGATATCTAGCACTTGCTTCTCGCCTTCGCGCAACTTGATTAACTGTGGGTTGGTCAGCTTATCGAAAGCGATATTCGTGAAGGTCTCCGGGGAAAAATTATATAAAATAGAAACCAATTTTTCCATGAGCACGGCACTCACCTTGCTTCCTATTCTACAGTCACGGATTTAGCAAGATTTCGAGGGTGATCAACATCAGTTCCTTTTAGAATGGCCACATGATAGGCCAGTAATTGCAAGGGGACCGTATAAACAATTGGAGCGAGAATATCAGGCACCGAAGGTATATTGATAACTTTACAGTTACGATCGTTCTCAAATCCAGCGCTCTCATCAGCGAATACGAACAATTTGCCACCCCGCGCACTAACCTCGGCAAGATTACCTTGAAGCTTGCCGAGTAGTTCGTCGTTTGGGGCAATGGCGATCACTGGCATCTTGTCATCTACCAATGCTAATGGGCCATGTTTGAGTTCTCCAGCCGGGTAAGCTTCTGCATGGATATAGGAGATTTCTTTCAGCTTTAATGCCCCCTCCTTCGCAACGGGATATTGAATTCCGCGCCCGAGAAACAGCGCGTGATTTTTGTCCATTAGGTTCTTGGAGATATTGCGAATCTCATTATCAAGCTCCAAAGTCTTATTGATAAATCCAGGCAATTTGTTGAGATCACTTACATACTGCCGTTCTACCTCGTCAGTCATGCCGGTGCGGCGTGCTAACACTAATGTGAGAAGCAACAGAACACATAGTTGCGTGGTAAAGGCTTTTGTAGAGGCTACGCCAATCTCTCTGCCGGCAGTGGTCAATAGGCAGAAATCCGACTCCCGCACGAGCGAGCTAGTCGCAACATTGCATATCGCGAGGCAACCGATATATTGCAACTCCTTCGCATAGCGAAGTGCAGCAAGCGTATCCGCTGTTTCGCCAGATTGAGAAATACTGACGAATAAGGTGCCTGGTTGCACAATAATATTGCGATAGCGGTAGTCGCTTGCGATGTCCACCGAACAAGTCATCTTTGCGATATTCTCTAGCCAATACTTCGTAATCATTGCCGCATGGAAACTCGTACCACAAGCAACGATCTGAACGTTTTTCACCTTGTCGAATATACTTTTGGCCTTCACGCCAAAAGACTCCTCGAGCACATGAGTATCACTGATCCTACCGCTAAGAGTGTCCTTGATAACCGCTGCCTGCTCAAAGATTTCCTTGAGCATGAAGTGGTTATATTTGCCTTTTTCTACTTTAGCGCTTTCGCTAGTGATATGCGTGATAGGCCGGATAACCTTCTTATCCCCGTTCCAGATACGTATCGTCTTTAGGGTGAGCTCGGCGATATCCCCTTCTTCTAGATACATGAAACGATCTGTCACCTGACCAAGCGCTAAGGCATCAGAGGCAACAAAATTCTCACCAATTCCTACGCCGATGACTAACGGACTCCCGCTGCGCGCTACGATTATCTTATTCGGCTCATTGCGATCGATAACACATAGCCCATAGGCACCATGTAATCTGCTCACCGTCTCGTTCACGGCACCAAGTAAGCTAAGGCCTTTTTCTTTACTTACCTTATGAATCAAATGAACAATCACTTCGGTGTCAGTCTCTGACTCGAACCGGTAACCCGCAGCGGTAAGCTCTTCGCGAAAGTCTAAATAATTTTCGATGATGCCGTTATGAACGAGGGCAATATCAGAATGAGAAATATGGGGATGGGCGTTCTCCTCACTCGGCACGCCATGAGTGGCCCAGCGCGTATGCGCGATCCCGATCTGACCTTCAAAAAGGCGTTTGTTCATCGACTCTTCGAGTTTCTCAACTTTCCCAACGGCCCTTATACAATCGAGCGCGGAGGTCTGCGCGTTAATCAGCGCCATGCCTGCCGAGTCATAGCCTCGATACTCCAGGCGCTTTAGTCCCTCGAGGAGTATTCCAGACACATCTCGTTGCGCTACCGCACCTACTATTCCACACATAGAAGACTCCTGTGCGCGTAAGGGTTATAATCCCACACGCTATTGAATTCATTTTTTCCTAGGACGTTTCCATCCATCAATATTGCGTTGCCGACCACGGGCCACGCTAAGTTGTTCGTCACCCACATCATGTGAAACCGTCGAGCCTGCGCCGATGGTCGCTTTTTTGCCAATGACTACTGGTGCGACTAAAGCGGTATTAGAGCCAACGAAAACGCCATCATGGATAGTGGTGTGATGCTTATTCACTCCGTCGTAATTACAGGTAATCGTGCCAGCGCCAATATTAACATTCTCGCCAAGCGTAGCATCGCCTACGTAGCTTAGATGGTTAATCTTGGACCCTCTCCCTACTTGTGCTTTCTTAGTCTCGACAAAATTGCCAATCTTTGCGCCTTCGTCCAAATTAGTTCCAGTGCGTAACCTAGCAAAGGGTCCTATCACACAGTTTTCTGCAGTACTCGATTCTTCGATATGACTATTCGCGTGGATATGAGTGCCTGCGCCAATATGACTGTTCTTAATGAAGACATTCGGCCCGACATGAACGCCATTGCCTAGCGTCACCTCACCCTCAAATATTGCATTAATATCGATCTCGACATCGCGGCCACAGCGCAAGGTGCCACGCACGTCGATGCGCGCAGGGTCAGCCAAGCCAACTCCTGCTAACATGAGCTGCCCGGCGATCCTGCTCTGGTAGTGGCGTTCTAATTGCGCTAGCTGGAATTTATTATTGACGCCAAGGACTTCAAGTTCATCCTCAAGTATTAGCGTGGCCACTTCGCAATCATCGGCAACTGCGGAAGCGATAATATCAGTGAGATAATATTCTCCCTGTGTATTCTTAGGAGTTAACGTAGCTAACCAATGGCGCAAGCGCCCTGCCGGGGCAGCGAGGATTCCGCTATTGGTTTCTTGGATAAGCTTTTGCTGCTGATTTGCGTCTTTCTCTTCGACAATCGCAACGGCCCTATTTTTCTCGTCACGCACTATTCTTCCCAGACCGGTAGGGTCGGTACTTAGCACTGTAAGTACGGAAATCCCATCGGCCTGGCGCGCGGCTATCAGGGCCTTAAGTGTTTGCGGTTGGATAAGCGGTACATCGCCGTATAGCACCAGCACAGTGCGATCATCGGGAATATTTGGAAGGGCCTGCGCGACGGCGTGGCCCGTGCCCAATTGCTCAGTTTGCGTGGCCCAGCAAAGGTCTGCCGTGGAAAAGTGTGCCTGCACAGCCTCGCCCTCATAGCCAATTACCACATGGATCTTATAAGCGCCGAGTTGCATCGCGCAATTGATCACATGGCCTAGTAAAGGATGCCCCGCAATGCTGTGCAATACCTTTGGCGTGCTTGAATACATGCGAGTGCCTTTTCCCGCGGCAAGGATAATAACTTCGAGTAAATTCGCAGAGTTTAGGCTCATATGCTAGGCGCCTCTTGTAAGGGACAGTGGCTTAGTTTAACTGAGAATTATTGAGGCTTGTGCGATTAATATTCTAAGGAATAAAAAAGGGTAGCTCACGCTACCCTTTTTTAGATTATTACTCGCAAATTTGTGCTTATTTGCGCAGTTGTCGCAAGGCCCGCAGCTGTGCCGCAGCCTCGGCCAATTGAGTGGCTGCGCGCGAGTATTCAAACTCGCTCGACTTATTGCTGATCGCTTCGTTGGCATCTTGGATCGCCTTCAGAGCCGCAGCTTCGTTGACGTCGTCAGCGCGCAAGGCGGTATCAGCGAGCACAGTAACGACGCCACTTTGCACCTCTAGGAATCCCCCAGAGACATAGTAGATCTGCTCGGAGCCATTCTGCAACACGACTCGCACTGGCCCTGGGATGAGGGCCGTGAGTAGTGGCGCGTGACCTGGTGCAATACCCAGATCACCTAGAGTGCCTGTAGCGACCAGTATCTCGACTAGTCCACTGAAGATTTTTTCCTCAGCGCTTACGATGTCGCAGTGCATAGTCATAGCCATTTCGTCTTTCTCTTTAGGCGGTTATTACGATTACAGCTTCTTCGCTTTGGCGACAGCTTCTTCGATGCTGCCAACCATGTTGAAGGCTTGCTCAGGAATCTGGTCATAGTCACCGGCCAAAATCCCTTTGAAGCCTGCAATCGTGTCTTTCAATGGCACGTACTTACCCGGAGTGTTCGTAAACACTTCTGCCACAAAGAATGGCTGGGAAAGGAAGCGCTGGATCTTACGCGCGCGGGATACGATTTGCTTGTCTTCTTCAGACAGTTCGTCCATACCCAGAATCGCGATGATGTCTTTTAGCTCTTTATAACGCTGAAGAACAGACTGTACGCCACGGGCCACGTCGTAGTGTTCCTGTCCAATGACCAAAGGATCCAACTGACGTGAAGACGAGTCGAGTGGGTCGATCGCAGGGTAGATGCCTAGCTCAGCAATCGCACGCGACAATACTACTGTTGCGTCAAGGTGAGCGAAAGTGGTCGCCGGCGACGGGTCAGTCAAGTCGTCCGCAGGCACGTATACCGCTTGGATAGACGTAATAGAACCAGTCTTAGTAGATGTAATACGCTCTTGCAGAACACCCATCTCCTCGGCCAGTGTCGGCTGGTAACCCACCGCGGAAGGCATACGGCCTAGCAGTGCGGATACTTCAGTACCGGCGAGTGTGTATCGGTAGATGTTGTCAACGAAGAACAGTACGTCACGGCCTTCATCACGGAATTTCTCCGCCATGGTCAGACCTGTCAACGCTACACGCAGGCGGTTACCGGGTGGCTCATTCATCTGCCCGTACACCATGGCTACTTTAGAGTTCTCGAGATTGTCGAGATCGATAACCTTGGATTCCGCCATCTCGTGATAGAAGTCATTACCCTCACGAGTACGCTCCCCGACCCCAGCGAACACAGATAAACCACTGTGTGCTTTCGCGATGTTGTTGATTAACTCCATCATGTTTACTGTCTTACCAACACCGGCGCCGCCGAACAGACCTACCTTGCCGCCTTTAGCGAAAGGGCAGATCAAGTCGATTACCTTGATGCCGGTCTCGAGCAATTCATTTGATGCTGCAAGCTCATCGTAAGCAGGAGCTTTACGGTGAATCGGCATACGCTCTTTCTCGCCGATAGCGCCGCGCTCGTCGATTGGGTTACCCAAAACATCCATGATGCGGCCCAATGTCTCTAGGCCAACAGGCACAGAGATTGGTGCACCAGAGTCGGTAACATTCAGGCCGCGAGACAGCCCTTCGGTGCTGCCCATGGCGATGGTGCGAACAACGCCGTCGCCCAGCTGCTGCTGAACTTCAAGTGTTGTTGCTTTGCCCTCTACTTGCAGAGCGTCATATACCTTGGGGACTGATTCCCTCGGAAACTGTACGTCAATAACCGCACCAATAATTTGAACGATACGACCGCTACTCATGTTCGGTTCCTCTTAAGGTCTAAATCCAATATCTTGCTGAATTCTTATGGCTAAATGTGTGCTTCTCGGCTCGCGTGGTAGCGCCTTATACGGCTGCTGCACCACTCACGATTTCGGAAAGCTCCTGCGTAATTGAGGCCTGTCGTGCCTTGTTATAAATCAAGCCAAGGTCCTCGATGATATCGCCAGCATTATCGGTGGCGTTCTTCATGGCCATCATTCTTGCTGCCTGCTCACAGGCATTGTTCTCAACTACAGCCTGATACACCTGAGACTCCATATAACGTGCCAACAAGGCATCGAGAAGTTCCTGTGGTTCGGGCTCATAAATATAGTCCCAGTGATGCTTCATTGCCTTGTCTGTAGACTTCTCCAGCGGAAGCAACTGGGCGACGACTGGTGTTTGCGTCATCGTATTCACGAAACTATTACTAACGACAAAGAGTCGATCGATCTCGCCCGCGGCGAACTTATCGAGCATCACTTTTACCGCGCCAATAACATCCTCGACTTCTGGAGCTTCGCCAATGCCGCGCATTGACGCAACCACCTTGCCGCCGTAAGTGTTGAAGAAGGAAGTAGCCTTCGCGCCAATCGCGCACAGCTCAATACCGGCACCTTGGTTCTTCCAAGTAGTCATGGACTTAACCGTCGCCTTGAACACATTGATGTTCAAGCCACCGCAAAGACCGCGATCCGACGAGACCACAATATAGCCAACATTTTTGACTGCGCGTTCATTGAAGTACGCGTGGTGGTATTCGGGTGACGCATTGGCCACGTGTCCTATAACCTCACGGATGCGTGCGGCATAAGGCTTACCTAGCGCCATGCGTTCCTGTGCTCTGCGCATCTTACTCGCAGCCACCATCTCCATTGCGCTGGTAATTTTCTGTGTGTTCTTAATGCTTGAGATCTTTGTTCTAATCTCTTTGCCAGCAGCCATATCTCACCGTTTAAATATCAATTACCAGGTCTGGGTAGACTTAAACTTCTCGATAGTCGCTTTCAATTGTGCTGCGATATCGTCGTTGTAATCGCCCTTCTCGTTGATCTTGGCCAACAGCGCTGTGTGTTCGCTATTTGCATAAGAGATCAGTGCCCGTTCGAAGGCAACGACTTTGTTCAGCTCTACATCTTTCAAGAAGCCTTCGTTCGCCGCGAACAGCACCAGGCCCATCTCCGCAATTGACAGAGGGGAGTACTGTGACTGCTTCATCAGCTCAGTAACACGTTGACCGTGTTCGAGCTGCGCACGAGTAGCTTCGTCGAGGTCGGAGGCGAACTGCGCGAAGGCAGCAAGCTCACGATATTGAGCCAGAGCGATACGGATACCGCCGCCCAACTTCTTAATAATCTTAGTTTGTGCCGCACCACCAACACGCGATACAGATAAACCCGCGTTGATCGCTGGACGGATACCGGAGTTAAAAAGGTCAGATTCCAAGAAGATCTGGCCGTCGGTTATGGAGATAACGTTAGTCGGTACGAACGCTGACACGTCGCCGGCCTGTGTCTCGATGATTGGCAGTGCCGTCAGAGAACCGGTCTTACCCTTCACTTCACCATTCGTGAACTTCTCCACGTATTCGGCGCTTACGCGCGATGCGCGCTCGAGTAGACGAGAGTGCAAATAGAATACGTCGCCGGGGTAAGCTTCGCGGCCCGGTGGGCGACGCAACAGCAGGGAAATTTGGCGATAGGCCCAAGCCTGCTTAGTCAGATCGTCATAAATAATCAGTGCGTCTTCGCCGCGGTCGCGGTAGTACTCGCCCATTGAGCAGCCCGCGTATGGTGCGATGAATTGCATGGAGGCGGGGTCTGATGCGCTGGCTGCTACCACGATGGTGTATTCCATCGCGCCGTGCTCTTCCAGTTTACGTACTACGTTGGCGATAGAGGACTGCTTCTGTCCGATGGCCACATAGATACACTTAACGTTCTTGCCCTTCTGGTTGATAATCGCGTCGACTGCAACAGCGGTCTTACCCACCTGACGGTCACCGATGATTAGCTCGCGCTGACCACGGCCGATTGGCACCATTGCATCGATTGCCTTTAGGCCCGTTTGCACTGGCTGGTCAACCGATTTACGAGCGATAACGCCTGGAGCTACTTTCTCTACCGGCGAGCTTAGTTTCGCATTAACAGGGCCTTTGCCATCGATTGGCTTGCCCAGCGCGTCAACAACGCGGCCTTCAAGCTCGGGGCCGATTGGCACTTCCAGAATGCGCTTAGTACAGCGCGCTGTTTGGCCTTCCGCTAACGTCTTATAGTCGCCTAAAACAACCGCACCAACTGAGTCTCGCTCCAAGTTCAGCGCCATTCCGAAGATACCGCCGTCGAACTCGATCATCTCACCGTACATCACGTCAGCTAGGCCGTGGATGCGGATAATCCCGTCCGAAACGCTGACGATCGTGCCTTCGTTTTTCGCTTGCACGGAAACATCGAGATTATCGATACGCTGCTTAATGATTTCACTGATTTCTGATGGATTCAGTTGTTGCATGCTTTTTCCCTCATTCCCAGTTCGTTTAGGAATTCATTGCTTCGGCTAATTTGGTCAATTTTCCCCGGACAGAGCTATCGATAACGGTATCGCCTGCGCGTATGACTGCGCCACCGATCAAATTCTTATCAACTCGGGTCAGCAACTTGATCTCTCTGTTCAAACGAGTCTTGAGTGCCTGGGTAATTTTGTTTACAACTTCTTGGTTCAGTTCAAACGCGGTAGACAACTCTACATCTACCGTCTTTTCCTGTGCCGCTTTGAGCGCTTCAAATAGCTCGGATATTTCTCCTAGCAATGTCAGGCGCTTATTCTCTGCGAGCACAATAATGAGCTTGTGCACTTTAGGTAACAGCTCGTCGCCGCAAAGATTAATCAGCGTTTCGGCCTGTTGTGCAGCGGTTAGCGCTGGCGACAACAAATATCGATGCACTTGTTCACTCGCCGCCACGTTGGCCAGTAAGCTTAACGCCTGAGACCAGGCACTCAGCTCATTGGCAGCCAGAGCAACTTCAAATGCTGCTTTGGCATACGGTCTGGCTAATGTAATTGACTCTGCCATTACTTATCGCCTTATAGCTCGGATGCGAGCTTCTTTATAAGCTCTTCGTTAGCTGCCTGATCGATCGTGTTTTCCAGAATCTTTTCAGCGCCAGCTACCGCAATTGCGGCCACTTGCGAGCGAAGATCTTCTTTCGCGCGTTGCAGCTCCATCTTAATCTCAGCTTGAGCACCGGCGATAAGACGCTGCCCTTCTTCGCGTGCTTTATCTTTCGCCTCGTCGACGATTTGACTAGCGCGCTTATTGGCTTGCTCGATCAACTCTGCTCCGTGCTGCTTGGCATCACGGAGCTCTTCCGCTGCTTTGTTCTGCGCAAGGTTCAGATCACGCTGGGCGCGATCAGCTGCTTCGAGCCCTTCTGCGATTTTCTGCTGACGCTCTTCAAGAATCGAAGTGATCGGAGGCCAAACATATTTCATGCAAAACCAGACGAATACGAAAAACGCTATCGACTGTCCGATTATGGTTGCGTTGAGATTCATGCAGGTACCTCAAAATAAATAGTTGTCGTTAACTTTTTTGAGTTAACGAACCCGACTATCCGTTCGATCTTAAACGAATGGGTTCGCGAAAATGAACAAGAATGCCATGCCCACACCAATGATGGAGATTACGTCCACGAATGCAGCGACCAGGAAGAACTGTGTCTGCAGTTTAGGCGCAAGCTCTGGCTGACGAGCGGAGCTCTCAATCAGTTTGCCACCCAGGTTACCGAACGCTACAGCAGTGCCAGCACCACAGATGCCGAAAATGATTGAAGCAGCGATCAAAGAAAAAGCCTGTACAGTTTCCATTTATATCTCCAAGTTTTACTAAGATTTTACAGTTGTGATTAAAGGGTTTAGTGAGTCGTGTGCGCCTGATTTAGGTACACAATAGTAAGCATCATGAACAGGTAAGCCTGCAACGTAATGACCAGCAAGTGGAACACTGACCAGCCGAAATGCAGCGGCAGTTGCCAGTAACCAACCAAGCCGATTACCAAGAAAATAACTTCGCCCGCGAAGAAATTTCCGTAGAGTCGCAGCGCAAGCGATACGGGCTTAGCGAGGAAACCTGGCAGTTCGAGAATCAGGTTGAGAGGCATGGCCCATTTACCGAACGGGTGAAACGCGAATTCGCCTAAGAAGCCGCCAAGCCCTTTGATCTTAATGCTGTAGTAAATAATCAAGAAGAAGACACTGATCGCAAAACCCAGCGTAATATTTAGGTCAGCAGTAGGTACCGCCTTGAAATACAAGTGTGGATCGCCAGCGATGGTCTGAGCAAGCCATGGGATCCAATCCACTGGCACCAAATCCATGGTGTTCATCAGAAAGATCCAACAGAATATGGTTAATGCGAGCGGGCCGATTAGGTCGTTTTTCGCATAGAAGCTGTTCTTAACGTTGGTTTGAACGAATTCGATTATGATTTCGAGAAAGTTTTGGAAGCCACCGGGCTTGCCGCTAGTGGCATTCTTGATGCCGAAGCGGAACACGCCGACAAACAGAAGGCCGAGAAGTACTGAAATTAGCATCGAGTCGACATTGATCGCCCAAAACCCCATCTCTTTTGCTTCTAGGGTTGAGTGTGCAAAGCCATAGCTGCCATCGAGGCGTTGACCAAAGGTCAAGAAGCCAAGGTGATGCTGGACGTATTCCGTTGCGGTTTGCGCGGTTTCAACTGTTTCGTGTGAAGTAGCCATGAATTAGTCTTTTGAATTCACCGTGTTAATTAGCGTTTGTCGATTAGCGCAGCCGTAGCCAGCAAACCGGTCAAGTAAATCAATATGAAGCCTGCGAACAGTGCTCCGGAGCCCAAAGGCTCTACGTAAACAAAGGTCAAAGCAAAACCGGCACACATCAATAGGATCTTGATAGCTTCGCCTTGGTAAAACGCTCTGACTATTTTCTGTGCCGCTCTTGCACCCCTGTACCGGAAAGCTTTAACCGTAAAATAAGCATTCGGTACCGCGCAAATCATGCCACCTAATAGCAAAGAATAAGCACTTATCCAGCCCAGCGTCGCGTATCCAACTGCCGTTACGAGACCAACAGCAATGAACTGGCTGGCTATTATCTTATAGATGGGAGGAGCTTTTATGGTTGACACGATGTAGTTAAGTTCTTGTATTGGTTCCCTTAACGCGCTCTACACGGCGCCTACGCTGCCATCCAAAGGGTCGCATTATAGGGAGTTTGCTTAGCCTTATCAACACCGTGGCGCGCTCATTTGATGTGAGCAAGTATGCCCTCTAGTTCATCCAGACTATTGTATTTTAATGTCAACTTGCCTGCGCCCTTGTCACCGTGCTGAATCTGCACATTGGCGCCCAGCTTCTCGGAGAGGGTTTCCTCTAGCTTGCGGATATCTGGATCGCTGGCAATCGCTGGTTTTTTGCTCTGACCTTTATCGCTTAGCATCGTGCGCGCAAGGGACTCGGTCTGACGCACATTCAAGCCTTTTCCGACGACAATTTGTGCTACTTCGCTCTGCTGCAGCTCTGTAAGAGATAACAACGCGCGTGCGTGCCCCATCTCGAGATCGCCATGTTCCAACATCAGGCGCACATCGGGATTCAGGGAAATGAGGCGCATCAGGTTCGTCACAGAGGCACGTGAGCGGCCAACGGCATCAGCTACTTCCTGCTGCGTTAGTTCAAATTCGTCCTGGAGACGCTTGAGCGCCATGGCTTCCTCGATAGGATTGAGGTTCTCCCGCTGGATATTCTCTATCAAAGCCATTGCAATAGCAGACTGATCGGAGACTGGCTTGATGATGGCGGGGATGGTATCGAGACCCGCTATTTGAGTCGCTCGCCAGCGTCGCTCACCGGCGATAATCTCATAGTGCGTAGCGGAGATTGGTCGCAGGACTATAGGCTGCATCACCCCTTGTGCCTTTATAGAGGCGGCAAGATTCTGCAGCGCCTCTTCGTGCATATCGGTACGTGGTTGGTATTTGCCCCGCTGAATCAGCTCTATGGGGATGTGGCGCAGCTCGCCATCTTTGTCCTGGCGGCGCTGGGCCAAAGCTGGTATATCCGCTAGTGTCGTAGGCTTGTGGCCGCCGAGTAGTGCATCCAATCCTCTACCCAGCTTCTTCTTAGACGTCATCTTTTTCCCGTTTTTGTATAGTCAATCGCGGCGCTTATTGAGCTTGCTGTCGCTGTTCGTTACGGCGCAGCATCTCGCCCGCTAGAGCAAGATAGGCCACTGCCCCTCTGGATTGTCGATCATATTGCAGCACGGGCACGCCGTAGCTAGGTGCCTCCGCTAGGCGAATATTGCGCGGGACGACCGTGCGGTAGACCTTATCGCCAAAGTGCGTGAACAATTGCCCCGACACCTCGAGAGTAAGCTTACTGCGTGGATCGTACATAGTGCGCAGAATACCTTCGATCTGCAATTGTGGATTCAGGGTCGAGCTGATCGCGGAGATGGTCTCGACCAGCGCCGACAATCCCTCCAATGCATAGTATTCGCACTGCATGGGAATAATCACGCCATGTGCTGCCACCATGGCGTTGATGGTCAACATGTTCAAAGATGGTGGACAGTCGATCACGACATAGTCGTAATCGGCATCGACCGTCTTAATAATTTGCTTAAGCCGCATTTCGCGATTCTCTGCATTAAGCAGCGCTATCTCTGCGGCAGTCAGGTCTCCGTTCGCCGGAAGGATATGGAAGCCTCCGGGAGTTTCCAATATGGCATCTCCGGCGCTGCACTCCTGCATGAGCACTTCATAAATGGAACGCTCTAAATCTGACTTATTGATGCCACTACCCATAGTGGCATTGCCTTGTGGGTCGAGGTCGATTAGGAGTACGCGTCGCTTCGTGGCTTGCAGCGATGCCGCTAAGTTGACTGCCGTAGTGGTTTTCCCTACTCCGCCTTTCTGGTTTGCGATCGCTAATACTCTAGCCAATTGGATACTACTCCGCTGCTTTTGCTATCAACTCAATAATATGGCGCTCGCCAGTGTAACCCGGCACGGCAACTTTCTGCGCCTTGTTCACTACGAAACCTTTCGGTAACAAAGCTAATTCCTCTTCTGGGTACAGCCCCTTCATCGCGACTAGGCGCGTGCGGCCCGGCTGCACGAGATGCTTAGTTAATTCCACGAAGTCTCTCAGCGACGAAAAAGCGCGGCTTACGATGACATCGATATCAGCATCTGGCTTGTAGCGTTCAACCCGCGCATTCTGGGTCGTGACATTGTCTAGGCCTAATTGGAGCTTGGCTTGAAAGACAAAACGGGATTTTTTGCCGTTACTATCGAGTAGGTCGAAACGCTTCTCTGGATAACAAATCGCCAAAGGCACACCTGGAAGACCTGGCCCTGTGCCTACATCTAAAACTCTATCGCCCTGCATCATATAGGGAACCAAGGTCAGGCTGTCGAGTATATGGCGCGACAACATCTCGCTAGCGTCTTTCACGCCGGAAAGGTTAAAAGCGGTATTCCATTTGAGAAGCAGCGTTAAATACTCGGTGAGCTTATCTTTCTGTGTCTGGCTAAGTGAAAGGTTTAACTCCTTCAAGCCCGCATCAAGTTGCGTTTTTATTGCATCGCTCGCCATGGCGTCACTGCCTCATGCCATCACGCGGACTTGACGCGCACTGCCTGATATTTTTTCAGATAGATCAGTAACAGCGAGATTGCCGCTGGCGTCATACCCGGTATTCGCGAAGCCCGAGAGATATTCTCTGGGCGCACATTTTGCAGTTTCTGCTTCAACTCGTTAGAGAGACCCTGCATCTGCTGGTAATCGAAATCGGTTGGCAACGGCGTATCCTCCTGCCTGCGCAGTTTCTGAATATCCTCTTCCTGACGATCTATATAGCCCTTGTACTTGATCTGAATTTCGACCTGCTCTTTGATAGGATTCGTCAGCGGAGCAGCTTTGGACAGCCCTTCGGAGTCGGCAACTGCGCTTTGTAGCGCATCGTAATTGAGTTCTGGCCTTGCAAGGAGGTCTGCCAAGCTATATTCACGCGACATTGGTTTTTCTAGCAACGCATTGATATTCAATGCCTCTGGTGTGCCGGGGTGTATCCAGACCTTCTTCAATCGCGCCAGCTCTATGTCGATGCCCTCGCTTTTGATATTGAATTGCTGCCAGCGGTCGTCATTCACTAAGCCTAGCTCTCTGCCAATAGCGGTCAGGCGTAGGTCCGCATTGTCTTCGCGAAGCAGTAAGCGATACTCGGCACGGCTAGTAAACATGCGATAGGGCTCTGTCGTCCCCAGTGTTATCAAGTCATCGACTAACACGCCGATATAGGCTTGATCGCGTCTTGGGCACCAGCTCGGCTTACCCTGCGCTGAAAGAGCGGCGTTTAAACCCGCCAATAAGCCCTGCGCGGCGGCCTCTTCGTAGCCAGTGGTGCCATTGATCTGTCCTGCGAAATACAGGCCCTTGATAAACTTTGTCTCCAACGAGTAGTTTAGATCGCGTGGGTCGAAGAAATCATACTCGATCGCATAGCCAGGACGCGTGATATGAGCATTTTCAAAGCCTTTTATTTGACGCACAAACTCGATTTGCACGTCGAATGGCAGGCTAGTAGAGATGCCGTTTGGGTACAGTTCGTGTGTGTTGAGGCCTTCTGGCTCGACGAAGATCTGATGGGAAGTCTTGTCGGCGAAACGCATCACCTTGTCTTCGATAGAGGGGCAATAGCGTGGGCCTAAACCCTCTATAAGCCCTGTATACATGGGCGAGCGATCTAAACCATTGCGGATAATCTCGTGGCATTGCTCATTCGTGGAGGTAATATAGCAATTGACCTGTTGAGGGTGCTCCGCAGCGCTGCCCAAATAGGACATCACCGGTATTGGGGTGTCTCCCTCTTGGGCCTGCATTACAGAGAAATCCACTGAACGTGCATCGATCCTAGGGGGCGTGCCGGTTTTCAATCGCCCCACATGGAAGGGCAGTTCTCGCAAACGCTGTGCTAAGGCGATGGAGGGAGGATCCCCTGCTCTGCCGCCAGAGCTATTCTCTAGACCAATATGGATCTTACCGCCGAGGAAAGTACCCGTGGTTAGCACCACATGGGGGGCGTAAAAGTGCAAACCCATCTGCGTGATAACGCCTGTGACTTGCTCGCCGGTCACGATTAGGTCGTCCACGGCCTGCTGGAAGATATCGAGATTATCTTGGTTTTCTAAAATACTGCGCACGGCAGCCTTGTACAAAACCCGATCGGCTTGCGCGCGTGTAGCGCGAACTGCCGGGCCTTTGCTGCTATTGAGCACTCGAAACTGGATGCCGGCGAGGTCTGTTGCGTGCGCCATTGCGCCGCCCAGGGCGTCGATTTCTTTAACCAAATGCGTCTTGCCAATACCGCCAATCGCAGGATTGCAAGACATCTGACCTAGGGTTTCGATGTTGTGAGTAATCAGCAAAGTACGCACGCCCATGCGGGCAGCTGCCAAAGCGGCTTCTGTGCCGGCGTGGCCGCCGCCGACGACAATAACATCGTACTTTTTCGAGAAATCCATGGAGCACCTAACGTGGGCGTTTGCAAAGGGTCGATAAGTATAAGGCTTAGTTTCTAAATTTGAAGTATTTAATTTTATTAAGAAAAACGACTCACACGGGTTTTAGTAAATATTAGTTATTTAGGTATTTTTAGTTAATGAATACTTAAAGATATAGATAATGATGTTAATGATGGTAAAGCGCTTTTGTGTGGAGAACTCTTTAAACTATTTAAAATACAGTAAGTTACGGAAATGATAAGCCAGTGGATACATTCTGTTTAAGCTCTTTGAAAGCACTTGATAGCATGTGGACAAAACAGCTACTTATACATAGGCCAAAAACAGGCCTAATTCCATCCACCTCTTATTCATTTTAAAAAGACGGTTTATTAACAGCTTGCTATGAGCTTATACAGGGCTAAAATTTATTTGCCCACACAGAAACTAGAGAAGATTTTGCCAAGTAAGTCGTCAGTCGTGAATTCGCCAGTGATCTCACCTAGGCAGCGATGAGCATGTTTTAGGTCTTCTGCTACTAGTTCCCCCTCCCTACTTCCGAGCAACTGATTTAGCGCGTCGACTAAATGACATCTAGCTCGGAGCATGGCATCGAGGTGTCGTCGTCGGGCGATAAAGCCTCCCTCACCACTGGGTGAGAAGCCCATGCAGTCTTTGAGATGCTGACGTAGCAGGTCTATTCCATCTTTGGATTTAGCCGAGAGTTTGATACTCGTAACGCTGTGGCTATGGTTTTTCAGTTGAACGAGACTGGGTAGCTCCTCAAGTATATCGATCTTGTTATAGATGATACTTAAGCGTTCTAGCTGGCGCTCCTCTAGGAGAGTCTCTAGGCCTATCTCTGTTAGAAAACTTGGTAAGGTCTCGAGTGTAACCGTATCGATCGAGGCATCGATAAGCAGCATGATCCTGTCGGCGTTTGCAATAGCCTTTAGTGCCCGTCTGATACCCTCTTTCTCTACCACATCTTCGCTATGGCGCAGTCCTGCCGTGTCTGTAATGTGGACAGGCATACCCTGTATATTAATTTGCTCGATTAAGGTGTCGCGAGTAGTCCCTGCGATTTCCGTGACTATCGCGGCATCTCGTCCTGCTAATGCATTGAGAAGGCTTGATTTACCTGCGTTGGGTTTGCCGGCGATTACTACGGACATACCTTCTCGAAGAATTGTGCCTTGTTTGGCTTGAGCGAGAATAGTATCTGTCTGTTCGATGATTGCCTGTAGCGTCTGTGTAGTTCTACCCTCTGTTAGAAAGTCTATCTCCTCTTCGGAAAAATCGATTGATGCTTCGATGTATACCCGAAGCTCGATGATCGAGGCGCCTAGAGCGTTGATCAGAGTCGAGAATTCACCTTGCAGCGTTCGCATTGCGCTGCGAGCGGCCTCTTCACTACTGGATTCGATAAGGTCTGCAATGGCTTCAGCCTGGGTTAGATCCATCTTGTCATTGATGAAGGCTCGCTCAGAAAACTCGCCCGGCCTAGCTAGTCGAGCTCCGCAGTAAGCGACTTCCTTTAGAAGCCTATCTAGGACGAAGGATCCACCGTGGCCTTGTAATTCGAGGACATCTTCGCCCGTAAAGGAGTTGGGGCCAGGGAAGAAAATAACGATACCTTGATCGATAAGTTCAGAATCGCGATCGAAAATACTCGCGTAGTGGGCATGGCGGGGTTTAGGGTCGAAATGAAGTAGGGTGTTGGCAATCGATTTGGTCAGAGGACCGGATACCCTGACGACACCGACACCTCCCCTGCCAGGAGGTGTGGCGATCGCGCAGATGGTGTCGTTGTCAGTAGCTAAGGACATAGCGGTTCCGCAGATAGCGGTTTTCGGAAAACTAGGCTTTCTTGGCCTCGAACTCTTTCTCTACTTTCTTCGTAATATAGTATTGCTGAGCAGTACCCAGCAAGCTGTTCGCCAGCCAATACAGTACTAGGCCAGCTGGGAACCAAAGGAAGAAAATGGTCATTACTACTGGCATGAAGCGCATCACTTTAGCTTGCATTGGATCAGCGGGAGCTGGGCTCAATAATTGTTGCCCGAACATCGACGCACCCATCAGCAATGGAAGAATGAAGAAAGGATCCATTACCGAAAGATCGTTTATCCAGAGCATAAAAGGTGCCTGACGTAATTCTACACTCTCCATCAATACCCAATACAAGGCGATGAACACTGGCATTTGTACCAACATGGGCAGACAGCCGCCGAATGGATTTATCTTCTCTTTCTGATAAAGCTCCATGGTCGCTTTTTGTAGCTTCATACGGTCATCGCCGTGGCGCTCTTTCAGCTGAGCCATCTTCGGCATGACGCGGCGCATGTTTGCCATAGAACGATAACTGGTAGCTGACAATTTGTAGAAGATTGCTTTTACAGATAGCGTAAGCAATAAGATTGACCAACCATAGTTGCCTACGATGGAATCAATCTGACGCAGCAACCAATAGATTGGAGACGCCGCGAACCAGAGCCATCCGTAGTCGATAGTAAGATCCAAATTAGGCGAGATCTCGCGTAGCGAGTATTGATCTTTCGGGCCGGCATAAAACTCTAGGGATTGTGTCCCCGTGCTACCTGGCGCCACAGTAAATTCCGAACTAGTGAAGCCGCCGATATACTCGTTTGGATTCTGCGGGCTAGTGCGCATAGTAAAAGTGTTAAGTGCGTCGGAAGGAGCCACCCACGCCGACAAGAAATAGTGTTGGCTCATCGCGAGCCAGCCGCCTTGCAGCTGATAGGGCTCTAAGCCGTCATCGACATCGTCAAAGGGTACTTTAAAATAGGGATCGTCTGTAGAAGTAGCAGCAAAGCCTAAGAAAGAGGAGGCTCCTATTCTACCAGTGGTACTTGGGTCTGGAAAATTAGTGCGATTGATTTGAGCAAATAAATTGGCACTCCAAGCCGAAGCGCTGTTGTTTCTGACCTCGTAGCTAACATCGATCAGGTAGCTGCCACGCTTAAAAGTAAAGCGCTTGAGCACAACAACGCCATTGTCGGCGCTATAGCTCATAGACACTACGATGGTGTCTGCGCTTTGTGCTAACGAGTAACTATTCGCGTCTGCTTGATATAGCGCCCTTTGTGTTGAGTCGATCCCGTCGCGGCCCACTAGCCCGCTCTTCGCAACATATGTTCCTAGCGCATCACGTTTAAGGAGCTCAAAGGGATCGTTTTCGACATCTATCTGTTTCTTAAACCCAGGCAATGAGACGGCAACGATATCGCCGCCATTGCGATCGAGAGTGACGTTCAATACATCTGTTCTAACCTGCACATAGCTATTTGTTTGTTCTTGGACAGGAGCCGCGACTGCCGTTACTAAAGAAGGAACGACTGGGACGTCTAGGCTTGAACCTGAACTGTCACTAGCCGGCAAGCTCGGCACATCGCTGCGGCCTTGAACACTGGTCTCGATTTGCGGGCTAGGGCTTGGTAATGAGGCGGGCACGCGAGGATAGTCTTCTTGCCACGCAAGAAGCAGCAAATATGAAACGACGGCTAAGCCACCAAAAATAATATATTTAATAGAGTCCATATTTAGCTACTACAGAGTTGGTGACTTTGAGGGTTCGATGGGGGTATTGGCGTCTGGAACAAGATCGATTCCGCCTGGGTGCCAAGGATGACAGCGTAAAATTCGCCGTGTGCCTAGGCCGATACCACGGACTAGGCCGTGCTTCTCGATCGCTTCCTGAGTGTAATGAGAACAACTAGGGTAGAAACGGCATTGATTGCCAATCAACAGACTTAAGGTGTGCTGGTAGAGGGTGATTAGCTTGATTGCAATTTTATCCAGCATTCTCGTTATCCCGTGTTGCGGATGTCTTGCCAGCCTTATGGATCAGATCAAGCCAGTGTCTCTCGATTTTGTTCCTTATCTGCTCGCTTGTCAGGGTGCCTAAACCACTGCGCGCTAGAATAACGATGTCCAGTGCAGGGAGCAAACTCTGATTATGCCTGAAAGACTCGCGAAGTATCCTTTTAACACGGTTACGCTGTACGGCTTTAGCAATATTCTTTTTGGCGATAACAAGGCCTAGGCGGGGAAACGGCGTATCGCTGTCGCAAGCCAACAAGAGGAGTTGCTGACAAGATACTTTAAAGCGGGCGTTCTTGAATACAGGTTGGAAATCCGCGGCACCCAGTAGACGCAGCTTCTTGCTAAAGCCAAAGTCAGACACAGGTTCTTCTTTTCATGAGTACCGCAGATGGAAGAGAGCCTATTACGCTGTCAATTTTGCCCGGCCACATGCGCGACGGCGCTTGATGACAAGACGGCCGCCACGAGTAGCCATACGCGCTCTGAAGCCGTGAGTACGTGCTCGTTTGATTAAGCTTGGCTGAAAGGTTCTTTTCATGATGATGTCCGAAACGTTGCTTTAGTGTATTTGACGGATTTTAACCGAGCGCGAATTCTAGACGTTTCAATCGCTTATTGCAATTGCCTAGAGGAGAAATACATGGAAAAGCATGGTTTCTAATATATAGTAAAAAATACAGCAGCTTACGTTTTATACGTTGTTAATAACATCTTATCCACAGCTTGTATTGTTCTTGTTATTGCAAAATGCGAATCGCTAATATTGCATGTTTTTAAGTGGATATATTTTTAAGCAATTGAATAGTAAGCCTATATTATAAGGCGAAAATACAATAATAGAGCTTGCAGGGTGTGGATAACTATTGGTAAGCACGCTAGAATCGCCTTCTACTAAAACTCCAAACGTCATATGAAAGGTAATAAGAGAGTGGATTCGGTGAATTGGCAAAGTTGTGTAAGCTGTTTGAAAAATGAATTGCCCTCCCAACAATTCAATACCTGGATAAGGCCCTTATACGCAGAAACCTCGCCTAATGAAGTGCGACTCTATGCCCCCAATCGCTTTGTACTAGATTGGGTGAAAGAGAAGTTTCTGGAGCGTATTCGCGAGCTGCTTTCAGAGCACTCTAGTGGTAACGATGTTGATCTCGTATTCGAGATAGGTGCCGCGCGCCAAGCGAGCTCTCAGCAACCTCCCGGAGCAAGCGCTCAGCAATCGGCTACCACGCTGGTAAACACCCTCGATCGTAATGGCGTGCACGAAGGAGTGTCGGATGAGGCTAACCGAGGTCTGATACTCCCTGCCCCTTCCCGCAACTCCCCTATAGCGCGTCGCAGCTCTAGGAATATGGAAGTCATCATCGATGGCAAGCTGCGTCATAAAGGCAGCCTTAATCCAGAGAACACTTTTGAAAACTTCATCGAAGGTAAATCTAACCAACTAGCACGAGCTGCGGCGATGCAAGTGGCGGAGAACCCCGGTGGTGCTTATAACCCTCTATTTATATATGGAGGCGTTGGCCTAGGTAAGACACACCTAATGCACGCAATTGGTAATTATCTCGTAGCGCGCAAGCCTGATGCAAAAGTTGTCTATCTGCACTCGGAAACGTTTGTCGCTACGATGGTGACAGCCCTGCAGCTGAATGCGATAAACGAGTTCAAACGCTATTACCGCTCCGTAGATGCGCTGCTGATCGATGATATACAATTCTTCGCGGGCAAGGAGCGCTCTCAGGAGGAGTTCTTCCATACCTTCAATGCATTGCTCGAGGGTGGGCAGCAGATCATCCTTACTAGCGACAGATATCATAAGGAAATCAATGGCTTAGAGGAAAGATTAAAGTCTCGTTTTGGTTGGGGCCTATCGGTAGGTGTGGAACCCCCGGAGCTAGAGACAAGAGCGGCGATTCTGATTAACAAGGCTGAACAGAGTAATATTGATCTGCCTAGTGATGCTGCTATGTTTATCGCCCAAAGACTGCGCTCACACGTACGCGAACTTGAAGGAGCATTGAAGAAGGTTATAGTGCACGCCAATTTCGTCGGTAGACCTATAGACCTTGAGCTCGTGAAGGAAGCGTTGAAAGACTTATTCGCACTACACGATAAGATGGTAACCATCGATAATATCCAGAGGGTAGTTGCGGAGTATTATAAGATCAAGATGTCTGACATGCTGTCGAAACGTCGCAATCGTTCAGTAGCGAGACCTAGACAGATGGCAATGAGCCTTTCGAAAGAGCTTACCAACCATAGCCTGCCGGAGATCGGCGATGCTTTCGGAGGGAGAGACCATACGACGGTGCTTCATGCGGTTAAGCAGGTAAAGAACCTCAGAAGTATTTCTTTGGATTTTTCAGAAGATTACAATAACTTACTGCGAGCACTAGCGACTTAGGCCGTGTGTCGCATTGTTCTAAGAATAACATTTCATAAAAACTGACTGAGTGACATAGCTATGTATTTTGTAATCTCACGGGAAGCCATTTTAAAACCTTTGCAATTGGTCTCGGGTGTTGTTGAGCGCAGACAAACACTACCAGTGCTTTCTAATGTGCTGCTGTCACTGGATGCGAGTGGTGAGCTTGCCATTACGGGCACCGACTTGGAGGTGGAGCTGATCGGCAGAGTGAGAGTCGCCGGCACGACTAAGCCAGGTGAGATTACCGTCCCGGCACGCAAGCTCGTCGATATTTGTAAGTCGCTTTCCGACGACGCTACGCTGGAGTTCACTGTTGACGATGGGAAGATGGTGATTAAATCTGGTCGTAGCCGCTTTAGTCTTGCAACGCTTCCCGCGAGTGAGTTCCCCAATACCGAGGAAGAGCCCGGAACTATTGAGCTTAGCGTTCCGCAGCAAGCCCTGAAATCTCTATTAGATGGCACCTCCTTTGCCATGGCACAGCAGGATGTTCGATATTACTTGAACGGTATGTTGTTCGAATTGGCCGTGGATTATTTGCGAGTAGTCGCCACCGATGGTCACCGTTTAGCGATGCAGACACATGCAATGGAAAACGATATCACCGCGCCGGTGCAGTTAATTCTGCCGCGTAAAGGCGTTATCGAATTGGGTCGTCTCCTTACCGGGGAAGAGGAAGGCATTTCTATTGTGTTCGGGCGTAATCATGTGCGCGCAAAAACTGCGGATGTGACGTTTACGTCTAAGCTAGTCGATGGCAAGTTCCCTGACTATAACCGTGTGCTACCTAAGGGTGGAGACAAGATTGTGATCGGCGATCGCCTAGAGTTAAAGCAGGCATTCGCACGCACGTCTATTCTATCGAATGAGAAATACCGAGGTATTCGCGTCTTACTGACTAATGCAGAGATGCGTATCCTTGCCAATAATCCAGATCAAGAAGAGGCGGAAGAGGTCGTTTCGGTCGATTACGCGGGTGATTCATTGGAAGTAGGTTTTAATGTCAGCTATCTCGTGGATGTGCTTACAGTACTATCTTCGGAGAAGGTGCAGATAACTCTATTGGATTCCAACTCAAGCGCGCTTGTTGAGGCTGCTGGTGGAAATTCAGAAGCCGTTTATGTCGTTATGCCGATGCGGCTATAGGCAGAGTTTGATCTCGCAAGACGATAAAGCACAAAACTCTTAATTATGGCTACGATTCGCAGGCTGGATATTTTACGAGTTCGGAACCTTTCCGAAGTCCAGGTACGGCCTGGGAATACTGTCAATATCATCTCTGGCAATAACGGCAGCGGCAAGACTAGTCTGCTAGAAGCCATCTATATGCTCGGTCTTGGGCGTTCTTTTCGCAGTCAAAAGTTAGAGCCGGTCATTGCGACCGACTCTGAGGACTGTGTTATTTTCTCAGAATTACAAGATGGCATAACCATAGGTCTCAATAAGTCTCGCAAAAAGGGTCATACATTAAAGCTGCTCGGAGAGCGGCAGAAGAGCTGGGTAGAGACCGCGCGGCAATTACCAATACAGATTATCAATTCCGATAGCTTCTTGTTATTGGAGGGCAGCCCGAAGATAAGGCGACGATTTTTAGACTGGGGAGTGTTCCACGTGGAACATGAGTTTGCCATCGCTTGGCGGAAGGCTACAAAATGTCTTACGCAGCGAAACTTATTACTAAAGCAGCGCAAGCTAGATCGGAAGCAATTGAGTGCTTGGGACGAAGAGTTTGTCGCTCAGGGAGAAATGATAGATAGATATCGACAGCAATATCTCAAGCAATTCCTGCCAATATTAAACACTGCCCTACCCCGGCTTATAGATATCCCCGGCATAACGATTCAATATGAGCGTGGCTGGGATAGCGACCAAGGGCTAAAACCGTCTCTAGCTGCGAGTCTAGAGCGCGATATCAAATACGGCGCGACACAGGTAGGTCCGCATCGAGCAGACCTCTCTATTAAGATTGGTCGACACGGTGCTAGTGAAGTCTTGTCGCGCGGTCAGCAAAAGCTCCTAGTTAGCGCGATGAAGATAGCCCAGAGTCAACTACTCTTCTCGCTCACACATGAGAAAGGCATCTATCTTATTGACGATCTTCCTGCGGAGCTAGATGCAGGCAATCGAGTATTGATCTGTCGCCTACTCGAAGAACTAGATTGCCAGATATTCATTACCTGTGTTGACTCTGCAGAGCTCGATAAATGTTGGTCCGCAGACGTTAGTTCGGGAAAGTTCCACGTGGAACATGGTAAAATAGCGGCGCTTGGCAACAGCTAGTTTATTAGCGCCTCTCGCGCGCACAGTAAGCGTAGCGGGACAAACCAAGTATTTGCAGACAAATTGCTTTTACAGGAGAAAACGCATGGCTCAGGACTCTACATATAACTCATCGAGCATTAAAGTTTTGAAGGGTCTCGATGCGGTGAGAAAAAGGCCTGGGATGTATATCGGCGACACCGATGACGGTACGGGCCTGCATCACATGGTGTTTGAGCTAGTCGATAACTCTATCGATGAAGCCCTTGCGGGGCATTGTGATGATATCCGAGTCACCATCCATCCTGGTGAAACTGTCTCTGTATCCGATAATGGCCGCGGTATTCCTACTGAAATGCACTCCGAAGGTGTCTCCGCCGCCGAAGTGATCATGACCGTTCTGCACGCAGGCGGTAAGTTTGACGATAATAGTTATAAAGTTTCTGGCGGACTGCACGGCGTCGGTGTTTCGGTAGTTAACGCCCTTTCCGAAGAGTTGAAGCTCACAATTCGCCGTGATGGGAAAGTACATGAGCAAGTTTATGTTCATGGGGTTCCGCAAGCACCGTTGGCAATTGTTGGTGAAACAGAGGCTACGGGCACGTCCTGCCATTTCAAACCTTCTGCTGCAACGTTCTCAAATATCGAGTTTCACTACGACATACTAGCTAAAAAGCTGCGCGAATTGGCATTCCTTAATGCCGGTGTTGCCATTAACTTGAAAGATGAACGCTCTGGTAAGACAGATCTTTTCAAATATGATGGGGGACTGCATGCCTTCGTTAATTATTTGAATACCAATAAGGCGCCCGTTAATAAGATTTTCCACTTCGCTGCAGAGCGTGTAGAGGATGGCATTACGGTAGAGGTAGCGCTGCAGTGGAATGACACCTACCAGGAAAACATCTTCCCCTATACTAATAACATCCCACAGAAAGACGGCGGTACCCACCTAGCCGGTTTCCGTGCGGCGCTTACGCGAGTACTCAACAGCTATATCGATAAAGAAGTGGCAGCCAAGAAAGGTAAAGATGTTGCGACCACAGGTGATGACGCGCGCGAGGGGCTTACGGCGATTATCTCCGTAAAAGTGCCAGACCCTAAATTTTCGTCACAGACTAAAGATAAATTAGTGTCCTCGGAGGTCAAGACCGTCGTTGAGCAAGAGATGGCGAGCCATTTCAGTGACTACTTGATGGAGAATCCCCTCGAGGCGAAAGCTATTGTGAACAAGATGCTCGACGCCGCCCGCGCGCGCGAAGCTGCGCGCAAAGCCCGCGAAATGACGCGCAGGAAAGGCGCGCTCGATATCGCGGGTTTGCCCGGTAAATTGGCGGATTGCCAAGAAAAAGATCCAGCATTATCAGAGATTTACATAGTGGAGGGCGACTCAGCGGGGGGCTCAGCCAAACAGGGCCGAAACCGCAAGAATCAGGCGATTCTGCCCCTCAAGGGCAAGATTCTCAACGTAGAGAAGGCGCGTTTCGATAAGATGTTGGGTTCTGCAGAGATCGGCACGTTGATTAAGGCCCTGGGCTGCGGTATCGGCAACGAGGAGTTTACGCCAGCGAACCTGCGCTATCACAGCATCATCATCATGACCGATGCGGACGTCGACGGTTCGCACATTCGAACCCTACTGCTAACCTTCTTCTTTAGACAAATGCGCGAACTAGTCGAGCGTGGCCATATCTTTATCGCCCAGCCGCCTTTGTATAAGATTCGCAAAGGTAAAAATGAGCAGTACCTGAAAGATGACGACGAGTTAGCGAAATATGAGACCCAAGCTGCGCTAGATGGCGCAAGTTTGTTTGTGAACCCTGAGGCTCCCGCGATCTCTGGGGATGGCCTAGATGCGATGGTTAAGCAATACAACAGCACCTATTCCATCGTGAAGCGATTAAATAGACTCTATCCTTCCGAAGTACTCGAGGCGATGATTTTCACGCGCGAGCTGACTCCGGCAAACCTCACAGAGGAAGCAGTAGGTACTTGGTCTAAAGAGCTATGGGAGAGCATGTCTCGATTGCACCCCAAGACAGCGCAAGGGTACGAAATTACCGCAATGAAGGACAAGGAGCGCAGCGTCTACCTGCCCCACATAGTGCAGTCTTTCCACGGGCTCACCAAGTCTTATCATTTCAACATGGATTTCTTTAACTCGGGAGAATACAAAGCCATCGTCAAGCTTGGTGCGACCTTGGAAGGCCTAATTGAAGAAGGCGCGTTTGTGCAAAGGGGTGAGCGCAAACAGGAAGTGAAGACCTTCGCCGAGGCGCTTGCCTGGCTAACCGCGGATGCGATGAAGGGCCATTATCTCCAGCGCTATAAGGGCCTTGGCGAGATGAATCCAAGTCAATTGTGGGAGACTACGATGGACCCCGAGAATCGTCGGATGCTGCAAGTGACGATCGAAGACGCCATCGGAGCTGATCAATTATTCACCACTTTGATGGGTGATCAAGTTGATCCCCGCCGTGAATTTATCGAGACCAATGCGTTAGCGGCTCAGAATCTCGATATATAACTAAGGCTTTTGTGGGATAACCCATAAGTTGACAAAATAACCGATAAGTTGATCTTGAGAGAATTGCGGTACAAGTTGAAGTTTCTTAAAAACTGGCCGCAATTTTTAATATGTCTTTTAAAAACACGGTGTTACTAGGGTGTTGGCGCAGTGCTAAGTAAGCCGTGCAATTCACCTCGCAATTAAATGCGGATTTCTCTGCGCATTCTCTAACTAATTCCTTTCCGTTTTACCCCTTTTCCCTTCGACTCCAGCTCCCCTAGTGCCGTTTCTAAAACTTGTCTGAATAGAGGCAGAATTTGTATCTCAATTTGTAAGCACCAGAGCCTATGTATAATAAACGTCATTTAATTAGTTAAGGTAGTTACTTGTCTATGACACTACCGAGCTAAGCTAAACGGTTCTCGCATGCTTCTTGAAACTCTCAGCCTGCTCATGCGAATGCGTTAGTTCTACAGGGGATTGACCGGAACTGCATATTTGATACAATAACATCAATTATCGTTATTTATATTCGGTATTTGAGACTATTATGTTATTTAATACAGCATCTGAAGTTCAGCTAGAAACAGCCCTTAAGGCAAAAAAACGGCGAAAGTGGCTTAATTACTCTCGAGAGAAGGCGTCCGATATTTCTGGCGTGCCTGCGGCAACCATTCGAAAGTTTGAAGATACTGGCGAGATATCCTTTCGGCAATTTCTCATGTTACTGCAAGCTTATGGCGATCTATCAATGACGAGCAAGATGTTTGAAAACTCTCCCGCCAAAACAATGGATGAGCTGATCAAACTGGCCAAGCAGAAATTATGAAAATTCTAGCGGTTTACTATCACGGAAGAAAAGGCAAAGCCCTGGATCTGGGCAGGCTAACTTTTTTTGAGGGAAAGGGGCAGTTTGAATATTCAGTTGAAGCAATAGCAAGCAATATTGCGCTATCCCCCTATAATCTTGTATTGAGAAAGGGCCTGATTCAAGCACCTTCCGATCCCTTTCATGGAATACACGGGCTGTTTAATGACTCTCTTCCTGACGGCTGGGGTCTTTACATTATGGACAAAGCTTTTAAAGCCCAAGGTGTTGACCTCTCTTCACTTACGCCTATTGATCGACTGGCCTTTGTGGGTGATCGAGCGATGGGGGCCTTATCCTTTCAACCAGATGAGGGCCAAAAATACCTTACGACCAATGTAGGTAAGATCGATATTGACGCCCTAGCACAGGAGGCTGTTGAGACATACGCAGGAGAGCTAGACGGTGTTATTGATAGGCTGGCTGATGTTGGTAGCCCCTCCGGAGGCGCCAGACCTAAGGCTCTACTGGGGATCAAGGACGATCATGCGATTTCCGGCACCCGCTCGTTGCCAGAAGACTATTCGCATTGGTTAATTAAATTTCCCGCAGGAAAAACGCCAGACAAACGTAGTGAAGGGTCTATTGAGTATTTGTTTGCAGAAATGGCCAGAGAGGCTGGCATTGAATTTCCTGAAACTCGCTTAATTTCTGGTAAGGATGACAATCACTATTTCATGGTTAAGCGATTTGATCGAGATGTTCACAACGCTCGGCGGCACATTCACACCCTGGCGGGCTTATTAAATCTCGATTTCCGAGTCAGCATAGTAGGTTACAAAGAACTATTGAAAGTGAGTAGCGAACTGACAGGCTCACACAAAGAAACGTCTCAACTTTTCCGTCGCATGCTTTTTAATATCGTGTCAGGAAATCGTGATGATCATAGTAAAAATTTTTCGTTCATGATTAATTCTCAGGAGGAGTGGGTAAACTCTCCAGCCTACGACATTACTTACAATCACGGTATGAATGGTGAGCACACAATGGATATAAACGGAAAGGGGAAAAACTTCTCTTTAAGTGATGTTAATGCTCTGGCAAAGCTATTTTCAATCTCGCCAAAAGCTGTCAGCAGCATGATTAGCGATATTTCTGATTCCTTATCCTGCTGGGCTAAAGAGGCCCAGCACCACAGTATTCCCAAGCAACAGATTACCGAAATCTCTAAGCACATTAATACACATGGAAAACTATTAAGGCCGCAGCCGCCATCAGGTAATCACGGACTCACTGGAGCCAAATAACAAGTGCACTATTGCTCAGTTAAAACTGAACTTTCCAGCAGATCTACAAACCACCAAAAGATTTACTTAAGGCCCGCTGATCTTGGTCATACCATTCTATGCATGCCTGACAAGATCAACTTCTGCCCCCTCAAACTCCTTAGCCAAATCGACTAACCGATCCCGCATGGCTTCGGCTGTCGCCTTGCGTGCTATGATTTTTGGCCTCACTTTCAACTGGGCCAGCTATCCAGCGTCAATTAGCTTGTCCGATCTAGCGTCAACTATCCTGACACAGGGGGACTTCTAGCGCCCTTCTGCTGCTTTACGCCGTGGGTTCGGGCAAATATCGCCGGGCGCATGTTTCGGCCGTTTTTGTAAATCCTGGGGATAGTTTACTTAATTCAGGAATCTGGAACAAAAAAGAGCCAGGCTTAGATTTACTGAAAGGTTAACAAAGCGAATGCATAGACCAGGGCGACCAGAGGCCACGACTCGACTTAAGTAAACTGTCCCCAGAATTCCCACTGTCCCCAGAATCAGATGGCCAAACTAACTATGCCACTACAACCCAAAGCGTTTTTTTCGTCTATGTTGATCGAATGAAACTTTTGACTAAGCAAACCAAGTATGACGACTAAAGCAGCTACATTTAGCAAGATGTAAGACATTGATTTATGCCTGAATGTACAGCTTATGAGTTATTTAGAAGGATCTAATCACCTTATGCGTTTCCCCACATAGTTGTCGTATCCCCTACCAAGTCTTCGCAACCTCGCCACAAGGGGAGATCGGGTGCACATCTGGATGCAGCGCATGGGCTAGAATCTCCAGGCTTTCCACCAGACGTGGTCCTGCCCTGCTGAAATAGGCATTGCCGTCAGTATAGTAGACTCGCCCTGCTTGAACACAGGGCAGGCCAGCCCAACCGGGTAAGCGCTCCAACAAAGGCAAATCTTTCTCAGTGCGCGATAAGTCAAAACCACAAAGGGCCACGAATAACACATCAGGTTGTGCCTCATGCACTGCGTCGTCAGAAAGACCGACTGAGGGCTGGTTAAGGTGCCCAAGACAATCAATACCACCGGCCATAGCGACCAATTCGGGTGTCCAGTGCCCTGCATTAAAAAGAGGATCTATCCACTCCAGCATGGCTACACGCGGCTTATCTTTGTCTGCAATTGCGGCCGAGCGCTCAACGACAATATCGACTCGGGCTTGCAGGGCTTGAACCACACTGGCCGCCTCTGACTCATGTTGTGTCGCATTGCCAATTAAAGTAAAAGTATCCAACACCTGTTGCAGACTCATGGGCTCGAGATTTACAACTTGTGGGTTACCGGGCAGTCGACAGGCAACAGCCTCCACCTCCGCTGAGGACACCGCGCACACATCACAGATCGCTTGCGTCACAATATGGGTTGGTTTTAGTGCTAGCAGCGCATCCACGTCCAAATGATAAAGCGCCGCATCGGTTTGCAGTAGCTCGCGCACTTTCTCATCTATGGCTTTGCTGTCTAACCCTTTTGAGATTGCCGTGTTAGTGACTGTAGGCAAATCTTCTACCTCAGCAGGAAAGTCACACTCATGACTGACACCTACTAGATACCTCTGCAAACCCAGCGCACAGACAATTTCTGTTGCGCTTGGAAGCAGTGAGACTATGCGAATATCAGGCTGACTCTGTGACATATTTCCTCAAAAGTGCCTGTTGTATTAATACAAAAGCGCCGAAGAACAGAGAACTGTAAAGCGCGTTTCCTAAAAGTGTTCGTGCGAGATAAGGCAGACCCAAGGTATAGCACTCGACTAGCCCTGCCCAAGTGTGTGGCTGAAAGGCCCACCAATTGCCTAGATTGGAAACGAGGTAGAAACCAACAGAAGCGGCAACAACCGCAACGGGTAGTCGAGTCGTCAGCGCTCTATCACGCACGAGGTAGCGACCGCAGAGCGCCGATACGAAGTGTCCCGTGTACACGAAAAACATGATCATCACACTGTAGACGCCTACCGTCACCAAATCGGCAAACATAGCCGCCCCAACTGGCAGAAAAAGAAAACTAGGCTTTCGCATATAAGTGCCTGCGAACAAGCCTAGAGCACCAATAGGTGTCACATTCGCAGGGTGAGGTAATACCGCACTGATCACCACCATTAATAGTAGGAAGAGTATTTCCTTCTGGTCAGTTAAGAATTTCGACATATAAGACTCCTAGACTCGTTACAACGGCCAGCACTTTTAGAATAAATAGTTAAGTGATAGTTGCGCGGTACGACCTTGCGTATTAAATCCATCAATAATTTGATATTGTTTGTCGAGAAAATTTCCAATTCGCAACCGCAGATCAAACTCTTCACTGAATCGATAGCCGGCTATTAGATTGACAGCGCCGAAGCCGCCAACTGTCGAACTGCCGTAAGTGATGGGGTCGATGTCTTGGTGTTCATTTTGTGCCAACAGATTTACAGTGAAATCGAGTGCGCCGAAGGCTCTAGCAATATTTAGTGACAGCGTCTGTTCGGGCCGGCGCAATAATTTTACCCCGGTGCTTAGGTTCTCATGATCTAACAAAGTGAGGGCAGCATCCAATCGCCAGCCCGCGAGAATCGAGCTTACAGTCGCCTCCAAGCCGTCGATTCGAGCCTCTTGGATATTCGCCAAGGAGGTAAACGTCGTATCGGTCGAGATCAAGTTATCGATGTCATTTCGAAACACATTGACCTGCCAAGTCGCGCCCAGTGCATCAGCCTGTAAGCTTAACTCCAGGCTCTTAGATGTTTCTGGCTCGAGGTTCGGGTTGGCAAAGAAAAAGAAGGAAGGAAAATCCACATACAGATCAATTAGATTCGGCGCCTTAAATGCTGTGCCATAACTCACCCAGCCGCGCGCAGACTCGCCGAAATCCCCACCGATCGCGATACTGCCAGTGCTGTGGTTGCCAAAGCGTTCGTTGTCGTCATTACGCGCGGAAAGCGTAAAGTCCAAAAGTCCACTCTCGCGAATATATACTGCATACACACCGTCGTTGCCGCGCGAGGAGCCTGTTTGTTGCGCACCGAAGGCTGCGTAGCGCAACTGCTGTTGTTGATGATCGGTTCCAAAGGAGAACAGATTGCCAGCATCGAACGTATAGTTGTTCTGCCAACTAAGCTTCTTGTTCTCGGTGCTGCTGCTGCTTAGCCCGAAAGCTCCAGCGTCCATGTTGTCTTCCTCGAACTGCTCGAAGCTAAGATTCGAATCCCACTGCTCGGTAAACGTTGCCGTAACTTTGCTGCCAAATTGTTGGCTTTCTGTGTTTACCATGCCATCGTCGTAGTCAGATTCCGCATTGAAATTTGAATAGGTAGAGGACAGGCTGAGCAGTTCGCTGAACTGATGGGAGAAAGACAGGGAGAAAGAATCATTTTGATAGCCGTCGTTATCTGAATTACCACGCTCGCTATTATCGATGCCATCCGTTTCAAGATGTGAGGCGTTTAGCGATAAGTTAGTTTTGCCGACTCGACCCTGCAGACCAATATTCCCATCGCTGCTATTCTCAGTACCCGTCATCAATTTCACCGAGCCACTAAAGTCTTCCTGAATATTCGGTTTGGTAATTATGCTCACTACCCCGCCGATGGCTTCCGAGCCATATACGCTGGAACGAGGGCCACGCACAATCTCGATTCGCTCTATCTGATCCAGAGGAATGAATTCCAATCGACCTGCTGGCCCTCTATTAGTCGTCATCTGCACCCCATCGACCAAAATCAACGTATGGTCAGACTCGGTGCCGCGCATGAATAGACTAGTCTGTGCGCCCTGCCCGCCAGAAGGAGAGAACTGCATGCCAGGCACTCCGGCTAGCAAACCTGCAAGATTCTGTGCAGAAGACTGCCGAATGGTTTCTTTGTCTATGACTGTGGTCGCCGCTAAGACCGTACTGAGCGATTGCTCAAGACGATTGGCTGTCACGACTATTTCTTCAGAAGCGGCTTCGCCTGGGGTCTGCGCCTGTGCTACAGACGCGCTCAGGAAAACGCCCACCAAGAATGATGAGCTCTTTAGATGTTTCATTATATTGTCCTCGATGAAAATTATATTTCATGAGGGAGAGACAAGAAGTAGCGGGCAGGATGCCAAGGCAAGAAACCGACTACCGATGAGCCCTCCGCTGCATCGTTATTGTCATCGCTTAGCAATGACGTAGTCTGTGTCAGGCCGGTGTCGGACTCACTTGTTCTGTAAAACGTAATCGAACAAGCTTACCGTTGCGGGGGCAGTGTCGGTTTCTCACCGAACTTCCCGTTTACCCAATATGGAATTGCTTCCTAAATTGGCACCTGACGCAGGGGGCGTAACCATAGTCAAACTCAACGGAAGTGTCAAGCTATTAACTCTACCTCCGGCTTCGAAAAATAGTAAAATTTTGATTTATAACAGAAACCACCGCTTATGAGTTATTTAGAAACATCTGCTCAACTTAAGGGTTTCCCTACAAGGCGTTTAGCTTGGCTCGCCGTTAACAATGTCCATATTAGCAGCGACCCATTGGGAATAGGCGTCAGTCATCTGCGTTGCGTCCTTACCCTCGCTCGAAATCGGCTCGCCAATGCGGACGCGAATGATTCCCGGTTTTTTCATTATCGTGTGGGCTGGCCAACAATCCCCTGCGTTATGAATGACAGGTAATGCTGGCGCATTGGCGAACACAGCTAGTTTAGCTCCGCCACGGGATAAGTTTTTCACTGTGCCCGCTGGACTACGGCTGCCCTCGGGGAAAATCACTACAGAGAGCCCATCTTGTAAGCGTTGTTTTCCTTGTACTAACAAAGAACGGCCCGCCTCGCGAGGCTTGCTGCGATCAATCGCGATTGGTTTCTGTAAGCGCATTGCCCATCCCCAGAAGGGTATCTTCAATAGCTCTTTCTTGAGAATCGGGCAAACGGGCGATATTGCATAATAGAGGTAGATCGTTTCCCAGGCGCTCTGATGGGTGCTCAATACTACGACGGGTGAGGAAGGGATATTCTCTGTGCCCTGAATGTCATAGCGTATGTCGCAGGTTATCCGTAGCCAAAATAGGACGAAGCGACACCAAAGTGAATAGATGAAGAATCGTCGTTTGAGAGGGATAAACCAGAACACCGTCATACAGATGAGTGAAGTGATGATGGTCGCGATTAAATATCCGGCATAGAACAGGAGTGAGCGAAACAGAATTAAAGCGTTACTCAACATGGGGGTGGGTTGGCCTGTAGAAGCGAATCCACATACTCCTTGAGATTGTTAAAGACGGAGACACCGTCGAGTTCGCTCGCGCTTGATTCCGCTATGGTGATTTCGCCTTTACCCGTGAGTACTAATACGGGCGTGCATCCTGCAAGCTTGGCACACATCAGGTCTTTAGCGCTATCGCCTACGAAGGGTAAGTTCTGGACAGTGGTACCGAACTCGCATTCGATTTGCTCTATCAAGCCGGTTTTCGGTTTGCGGCAATCGCAATCGTCATCGGGGCCATGCGGGCAAAAGAACACACCACTTATCTGCCCGCCCTCCTCCTCAACTAAACTGCACATCTTCTGGTGCATCGCCGCGAGCTCAAATTCGTCAAATAAACCTCGCGAAATACCGGATTGGTTGGTCGCAACTGCCACGGTATAGCCAGCCTTGCTCAGATCGGCAATCGCCTCGATGCTGCCTGGGATCGGCTCCCACTCATCCACGGATTTGACGTAGTCGTCAGAGTCTTCGTTGATGACTCCGTCTCTATCCAGAATGATCAGTTTCACTAAGTTGCTCCGGTGCTTGTTACGCTAGCTATGATGGAGATAAGAGATATCCGCGACCTGCAGGAACAGGGTGCGCAGCTCGCCAAGCAGCTTGATGCGATTGCTGCGCAGGGCAAGATCCTCATCCATCACCATCACGTTCTCAAAGAAATTATCGATCGCCTGCTTGCTGCCGGCCAGTGCTTCTAGGCCCGCTGTGTATTCGCGTTTCTGGAACATAGGCTCCGCGATTAGTCGGCATTGCTCTAGAGTATCCGCCAACTGCTGCTCCGCCGGCTCTTTGAACAGGCTTGAGTCTACTCCCTGGTCTGCGTCAACAGCCGTATCTTGTTTCTGCAGAATATTGGATACGCGCTTGTTCGCCGAAGCCAAAGACTGCGCTTCAGCTAATTGGCTAAAGCGGTGTACTGCGCGAATCCGCAGATTGAAATCCCATGGCTTGCTTGGCTTGAGCTGAAATACTGACTGGAAGACCTCAGCGCTAATACCTTCGGCTTGGTACCAGGCACGGAAACGGTCAAGAAGGAAATCAAAGACTTGGCTGTCCAGGCCTTCGGGCAACTTAAGGTTGCTGTATTGTTCACAGGCACTGCGAATGCAAAGTAGGATATCGAGGTCTAGTTCCTTCTCCACGATGATTCGCAGGATGCCTAGGGCAGCCCGACGCAGTGCGAAGGGGTCTTTAGAGCCTGTGGGTGGTTGCCCGATAGCGAACAAGCCAACGATGGTATCGAGCTTCTCGGCAATGGCTAGGACGCATCCCGTTGTGGTGCTGGGCAGCTGATCCCCAGAGAAGCGCGGCATGTATTGCTCGTTTAGCGCTAACGCAACCTCTTCGGACTCCTCGTCATGCAGCGCGTAGTGATAGCCCGCGATGCCCTGTAACTCGGGGAACTCTGAGACGAGGTCTGTTACTAAGTCGCATTTGGAGAGCAGCGCCGCCCTCTCACACCAAGGTCCAGACGCCGATAGCTGTGCCGCGATGTAGCAGCTCAATTGCGCAACGCGTGCTGATTTCTCGAATACGGTGCCCAACTCTTGTTGGAATACGATGGTCTTCAGTTGTTCTTGGCGCGACGCGAGCGTTTGCTTGCGGTCCGTATCGAAGAAGAATTTTGCATCCGAAAGCCTAGGGCGAATTACCCTCTCGTTCCCGGCAATGACCTGCGCAGGATCTCTGCTAATGATATTGCTGACGGTAATGAAGTTAGGCAGTAGCTGCTCATTATCGTCGAGTAGGTAGAAGCACTTCTGATGTGACTTCAATGAAGACACCAGAGCCTCGCGTGGCACAGAAAGGAAATGCTCATCGAAGCGCCCCGTCAATGCGACAGGCCACTCGACCAACGCCGTGACTTCATCGAGGAGATCTTCCTCAATGATCACTGTGGCACCGAGTTGCTCGCCCTGCTCGGTCACCAAGCGGCGAATAATCTCTTTGCGCGCGTCGTAGTCCACCATGACGAAGGCTTTTTCTAATAAGGCCTCGTACCGCGCGGCCGAAGTAATCTCGATTGTTTCGTCGTGCATGAAGCGGTGGCCACGCGAGTGCTTACCGGACTGTATGCCTAGAATTGTCGCGGGCAGTACTTCCGAGCCGAATAGCATCACTATCCAGTGCACGGGGCGAACGAATTCTTCTCTACTGCTGCCCCAGCGCATTTTCTTAGGAATTGGCAGGGAAGCTAGGGCGCGAACAACGCTATCGGCTAACAGCGACTTGGTCTCGCTGCCCTTGCTGGTAGAGCGGTAGGTGAGTTTAAGGACGCCGTCTTTTTCGATTTGCTCGAGAGCCTCGAGCTCGACTCCGCAGGAGCGTGCGAAGCCTGCGGCCGCCGGCGTTGGTTTGCCGTCTTTGTAGGCCGCAGCGACTGCTGGCCCGGTTTTCTCCACAGCCTTATCCGCCTGCCGCTCATCTAAGCCAGAGATTCTCACGGCCAAGCGGCGCGGAGTCGCGAAACTATCGATCGACACAAAGCCAAGTGCGGCAGCTTCAACGGCACTGCGAATGCTGGCGGTAAAAGCCTGAGATAATTGACGCAGGGCCTTGGGTGGCAGTTCGCCTGTGCCTATCTCTACAAAAAAGTCTCTAGTTGCCATGGTTTCCTGCAGTATCTATTCAAATGGAGTAACACGGTGGCGGGTCGCCACGGCTTACTCTGAGGCTATGTTTCTAGGTATTGATCTCTAAGCGCTTGCGGCGCTAACGGAAAGCCTAGTGCTTTGCGGCTCTCGAAATAGGTCTCAGCTACTTTTCGGGATAGCGCGCGAACTCGCAAGATGAAGCGCTGACGCTCGGTCACGGAGATGGCATGGCGCGCGTCGAGTAAATTGAAATAATGCGAGGCTTTGAGTACCTGCTCGTAGGCAGGTAAGGCCAAGCCCTTCTCGATCAATAACTCACACTGCGTTTCGCAGTCGTCGAAGTAGCGAAATAGATTCTGCACGTTCGCGTGCTCGAAATTATAGGCAGACATCTCGATTTCGTTCTGGCGGAATACATCGCCATAGGTCACTACGCCATCGGGACCGTTGGTCCACACGATGTCGTAGATGCTATCGACGCCTTGCAAATACATCGCGATACGCTCGATTCCGTAGGTAATCTCACCGCTGACGGGGAAGCACTCGAGACCGCCCACTTGCTGGAAGTAGGTGAATTGAGTCACCTCCATCCCATTAAGCCAAACTTCCCAGCCTAATCCCCATGCTCCGAGAGTCGGAGACTCCCAGTTATCTTCAACGAAGCGGATGTCATGAATCTTCGTATCGATACCGAGGCTTACCAAGGATTCAAGATAGAGCTCCTGAATATCGGGCGGCGACGGCTTGAGAAGGACCTGGAACTGGTAATAGTGCTGCAGCCGGTTGGGGTTCTCGCCATAACGGCCATCTGTAGGCCGACGACTGGGTTGCACGTACGCGGTACGCCAGCTTTCGGGACCAATGGCCTTAAGGAAGGTTGCGGGATGAAACGTGCCCGCGCCGACTTCCATATCCAGCGGCTGCATGAGGACGCAGCCTTTATTTGCCCAAAATTGCTGAAGCGCCAGAATTAAACCTTGAAAGGTCCCAAGGTCGGGCTGGGGTGCTGTGGCGGACAAGAAACTCTCCGGGGGGTAAAAATTAGAAGAGGGCGATTATCCTTGATTCTATAGTCAATATCCATACTCGTGACCCTTCCCTCCGATATCGGCCAGTCGCTTTTGCTGGTGGCGCTAACGTACTATAGAATTCTGCCACGCAGGCCAGAGCTAGGGAGCCTCTGAACAACTCTGATATGTCTCTGCGTGAGTCTGTCGCGTGTTGCCGCAAGGCGTCGTTCGAAGGCAATGGCCGTAGCCCTTGGCAAGAACGACAACGCAGCGGCGGCGCGCGACAGGCCCGCCCTTCGGGGCCTTCAGGCAATCGTGCTGCCTGCGTTACGTTTTCTCGACAGGCCGACGCATGCCTTCAAAAACGCGCCTTGTCAGCACGATTGCCTGAAGGCCAGAGATATATCAGAGTTGTTCAGAGGCTCCCTAGGTATTGGATGCAAATACAGTTGAGTGGTTTAAGAGCAATGGCGGAATGACCCGCAAGAATGGCGATCGCTTCCGTAACACATTACTATCCAAAGGTGGCTCAGTAGACGCCATGCAATTATACAGAGACTTTAGGGGTTCTGAGCCTGAGATCCGGCCACTGCTGGAACGTAAAGGGCTGGAATGATCGAATCACTCATTCATAGCACACACAACGGAAATTTATCCCATGAGAAAACTATCCAGAAAAAACTATAAGCCTGCTTGCGTTGTGTTGCTCACTACTGCCCTTGCTTGTTTTGGAGTGACAATTCATGCGCAGAGTCCCTTAGTGGGAAATGTGCTGCTGGAACATGTCCGGGTGATAGTTGGCGACGGCAGCGTGATCGTTGACGGGGCCGTCCTGTTGCAAGACGACATGATTGTGGCTGTCGGGGCTAGCGCTGATCTTGAAGTTCCTCCAAACGCCCAGCGAATCAATCTGACCGGAAAAACCCTGATGCCTGCCATGATCGACGCGCACGCGCATCTAGGCTATGAATCATTCAACAGCTGGGGCGCGCAAAACTATACCGTCGAAAATCTTGTTGATCACCTGAATAGATATGCCTATTACGGTTTTGGTGCGGTGTTCTCTGCCGGTAGTGATCCAGATACTCTGGCGCTACGGCTGCAGAAATCACAGCAAGACGGTGCAACGGGCGGCGCGAGATTCCTGTTTGCTGCCGGCATGGCGCCTCCCGGGCAAGGGCCTAACAATCAATTTCTGGTCGAAGCAATTGCAGTGGAGCAGAACACGGGCAGTACCATTTTGCGCGGCCTGGCCAACCCTGATCAAGCAAGAGTTGCCGTACAAGAGGTTGCCGAACTGCAGATCCCATTCATTAAACTGTGGGTGGATGATCGTGGTGGTTCACAGGAGAAGCTAAAACCAGAGATCTACCGTGCCGCAATTGCAGAAGCGAATCGACTGGGGCTGGCAGCAGTTGTGCACCAGCAATTCGCAGCGGATATGCCTGACTTGATAGCTGCGGGTACGCGCGGGTTCCTGCATGGGCGTCTAGAACAAGGGTTTACGCAGGACATTGCCAAGGCTGCAAGTGCCAATAACGTATTTATCGTGCCAAATCTTGGCCTAGGAGAATTACGCCGTGAGGCAATTGGTGAGGATCAATTTCTAGCGCAAACATTACCTACAAGCGCTATCCAAAGGCTCTCGGCATCAGCTCAGCGGAAAGTCACACCTGACAGAGAAACGCAGCTCGAACAGACTTTACGGAATAGTTTCAGTTATATGTTAGCGGCAAATGTAGACATAGTACTGGGCACCGACGCCGGAGCGGTACCAGATCACCCCTTTGGTTATACCGGTCACCGCGAGCTAGAAATATTTGTCAAATATGGGATGAGCCCGATGCAGGCCTTAAGTGCCGCGACCAGTGTGGCTGCGAGAGTATTGGGGCTTACGGATGTCGGCTTAGTAGAGGCGGACTATCGTGCCGATTTGCTGATCTTGGATCAGAATCCTCTGGAGGATATTCGCAATACCCGTCGCATACACGCTGTGTATCTGGGGGGTAAACAGCTGGATCGTGCAGCTCTGGAAGCTGGATTTAAGTCCGGAGGGTACTGACAAATTAACCAACCAAAGGAGTCATAACGAGTGTGCCACATCACATCTCTTCATGAACTTGCCATAGGCCAACATCGCAAACAAACCTCACAGCGTAGAGTGTTGCCGATGAGTATTGGCGCAATATGGTAGCTAAAGGCTGTAAAAATCCTCATCTACCCTATGAGTACCAGGTTGAAAAATGCGGCTGACCCGACGATGACATGGGTAAACCCACCCGCGGCGATCAAGAACGTGCCGCTTAAATTGGCTGCACGCACAACTCCCCATAGGCGCGCGGTGCAATAAAACCGGTTGCGTGTCGGTTGGGCAAGAACCGGAAGCAGCACAGTGATAGTGTTCTCGGTGAACAGTTGCAGCCGACCCAGGATTACCAAGACAAAGCCAAACGTGTAACCAAGGCTTTCGATTAGAGTCAAATAAGGATGCTCTGCGCCCAGATTGGAGCGGATAATTCCCTCGACGAGGACCGAGGGCGAAATGCCAATCACCGCGCCAACCTCATTTACCTGTAGCTGATAAAAAAGTTCCAGCTCATTGTTTTTTAAGCACAGCGCAGTTCGGCCCCGACGAAGGGTTGCTGCTCGTTGGCTATTGCCGCAATTCGCAGACCGTCATCGATCAAGCCTACGCTGGTATCGATGTAAAGCACGTACTTGAGCGAGCTGGAAGTGTTAGGAGCTCCAGTTGTCTGTGACAAGCGAAAGGGTAGAACGGCCCCCGTTTTGGAAGCCTCGGATGCTTTTCTGGTGGCAATCGGCGCTTTATTGTCACACTCACACGCGCGCGGCGTTATACCCCTGGGCGGGGAATAAAAAGCCAGCGCGCAACTGCGCTGCCTCCTGCTCCAGCTCCAGCTCCGCAAGCCGCGCATAGGTTTGTTCCTTAGCATCTGAGCTCATTGAGCTTCCTCCTCATAAAATATTTCGTAAAACGGAATCAGAGTCTAAGATCTCGCAATGAATGCCAATGCAGTTAGTCAGCGTGCGCCTAGGATACAAAAACAGAGTCAAGCACGCAAATTCATTGCTTTAGGCGGAATTCACATTAGCCAGCGTCGCTTCATCAACAGGTATGAAAAACACAGCATTAATGACCCAAGCAAAATCAGATAGACCCAATCGAAGGTCATATCCGCCAAACTGGCGTTCTCCAACAATATGGACTGAAGAGGCTTGTACAATTGATATGACGGCAGCAGCGGTGCAACAGCGGTTAACTTCTCCGAAACATCTGCCATCGCCGAGGGGAGTAAGCTCGGTAAATAGAAGATGACTCCTAGCGTTCTTGCGCTGGCCTGGTTGCGGCATAGAAAACCCAGAAAAGTCCCAAACGCGCTGAAGCAAAAGCTACCTGCCACGAGAATGGCGATATAGTCAAAAAGGTGCACCGGCCCGAATCTTCCAAGTACATGGAGAAACAGTACCGCAGACAAAATCAATACCATACCTAGGATCAATTTCGCTATCAACCATTGCACTTCGCTTATGGGAGTCTGGAGTAGAGCAAGCAGCAGCTTCTTTTCCTTTTCCTCGGCCACTTGCGCCGGCAGGATTATGAAGCCGATGAGTAGAACCAACATCAACACCCATGTCGGCAAAGTCTCTCTCTGAATGCCGCCCTGGTGCAATGATTCGATTCCGGTGATCCAATCTGGAGCTGCCCCTTCGGACGATTTCTGCAAAGCGGAAAAAGTCTGCATGATCGCGATGGTTTTAATGGAATCTTTCTTCAAGACAATCAACGCAAGACTGTCCTCCGCCCCTTCATTCCTTGTCAATATCCCGTCTATTTTGCGCTCCTTTAGTAGACGAATGCCTTCTTCCGAATTCTCCACATAGCGAAGCTCAAGATATTCCTCAGCGCTGGTAATGCTCTGAGTGATTTCGGGTGTAAATGTTTCCTGCTGAACCAAAGCGATTTTGATCTTACTTGCCTCTTCATCGGCCACGTCTACCAGGTTCAAGGTAACAAAGACGAAAAACGGGATGAACAAGATCAGCAAGAATGTTTTGTTCTTGAATGCGATGGCCAGATCATTGAGTGCCAGTATGAGGATATTTCTCATCATAGCGCATACAACTTTTCATGGATTTCGGATTGGAAATATTCCTGAGGAGCTCCGTCGAAGATGAGTTTGCTTTCGTGCAACACCATGATCCGCGTTGCAAGGCTCTTTATCTCTTCAGGCCGATGAGAGGTAAAAATAATAGTTTTCCCATCTGCGTGTGTCGCCTTTAACAGCCGGTAGATTTCCCTTGTCGTCTCGAAGTCGAGACCTGATGTGGGCTCATCTAGGATGAGCAGCGCAGGATTTGTTAACAATGCGCGGCCGATGTTTACCCGTTGCCGCAATCCTTTGGATAGCGTCTGCACCTTGCTGCGTCGAAAGGGTAGCAGATTGAACTCGCTTAGAATTTCTTCGACCCGAGACATAGGCGCGCGGGAAAGGCGGGCAAAGAGTTTGAGATTGTATTCGACGGAGAAAAATTCAAAGAGATTGGGGTCTTCTGGAATAAAGCCCACCTCACCAACCACTGCCATCCTGTTTTTAAGGTCGAGCCCGCCAACCATGACGGAACCGCTATCGGGAACGATCCAATTTGCAAGCATTTTCAGGAGGGTGGATTTGCCCGCACCATTATGGCCGACAATGGCAATAAGTTCGCCTTTGTCTACATCAAAGCTAGTTGGCGCAAGGCCTCGTTTTTGATCATAGAGCTTTGTGAGATTATTAACTATGAGCTGCATAAGTTATCCGCCAATAATGAGCAATGGCGAACGACATCACCAAATTGGAATCTTTTACACTAATACTAATCCACCATGTGAAAGATTCCAGCCCTGGTTAAACCATTCTAACAATAACGATCACAAGAATAATAACTACCAATAGACCAATCATAATGAACTCCTAGGTGGTGAGGACGACTTGAAGAAAATCTTCGAGCCAAGACTCAATTTCGAATACTGCATTGAGAATTAAGTTTGTGCTTTTCAAAGCTCAAATACTGTGCGCTGACACACACAAGGTTTCCATAGATTCGGAGTAAGACGCTGCTGCGCTGCAGGCTCAACGGTATCGCCGTCAATTCTCGAATATTAGGCTGCAAGCGCTCTACGGTGTAGAGCAATGCAGCAATTTCGCTTATTTTTCAGTCGTACGCAAGGCATTTTCGTTCCCGAAGAGAGCGCAAGCAGTCTATCGCCGATCAACCTTACTTTGTCCTCATAGCCACAAACGGTGAGAGCATCGGCTCTAGTCAGATGTATTCGCCTGCGGCGGCAATTGAGACAGGCATTGCTCGCGTAAAAGTGAATGGCCCAACGAAAACTACACTGACACCATTTATTCCAACCCTTTGATTTTTACCCAAATAGCCCTATCAGCCCTACGGCAATAAGATATCCCGCAATGATGTATCTGAGTAGTTTAGGCATTACCAGAATTAGAATGCCGGCTATCAACGATATCAGTGGTGTCAGGCTAAGGGTAATGTCCATGTCGTTAGTCTCTCAGTTGAAATTTAAGGGTTAGTTGAATTACAAATCACTAGATTTAATTCACTGGGTCGCGTTATACAGTGGCATGACTGTTGGTAGCAATGACTCGATTTCTCGTATACGGCTAGAGTCAGTCGGATGACTGCTTAGTGGTTCTGGTGGTCTCCCACCCTGGTTTGCATTGATCATCTTCTGCCATAGAACAACGCCCGCACGCGCGCTGAGCTCCAAGCCCATGCGATCCGCTTCGGTTTCATCGGCGCGACTGAACTGGGTCGCAATCAAAGTCTGATAGCCCGTAGCGGCAAGATCCGCCGAAGCCTGGCCCAACCCCAGCACCGCGGCACCAACGCCAATAGCCGTCTGCGCAGCAAGCGCCTGGGACATACGCTCACGAGAGTGTTCGCGCAATGCGTGAGCGATTTCGTGCCCCATAATGACTGCTATCTCGGCATCGCTTAGATCTAGCTGTTGAATCAAACCGGAGAAAAACATTATTTTCCCTCCGGGCATGCAGAACGCGTTGAGATCGTCGCTTTCAATCACATTAACTTCCCAGTTCCAGCCGGGCGCGTCCGAGCGAAAGAACCGTGTCTGCGGCTCCAGACGCGCGGCTACAGCCCGAACTCGTTGAAGCATGGCGCGATTCCTGTTGAGAACACCTTCTTCTTCCGCGGTTGCCTTAAGGGCGTTATAGCTCTGCGCCGCAAGCGCATCGAGCTCTTGCGAGGACACAATCAGTAATTGCTTACGATCCACACCAATCGCCCCAGGAGCAGTTGTAGTCTCACAGCTCCAGAGCAATAACACTGACAGGCACATTGCCATGCTTCTTACGATTCTTATCGAATGCATACTTTTCCCTATTGCCCGGGCCGATTACTCGCGCCCTACTGGTATTGAATCGATTGTTGAACTGAGGACAGTTTTGCATCGTTCAAGTTGCCGTTCTGTGCGCCCAGTAACATAGAGTAAAAAAAGGACATCTAGACTTATGGCGGCATGAGTTGACACTTTCTCCAAGTATCGCTATATATCGCCAAACATAACGATGCCCTTAGGAACTTAACGCAGATGTATCTCCGATTTTGCTGGCCGCTCTTAACTGTCGCCTCATTCTGCCACTCAGGGCCCATTTTCGCACAGAGCGACTCTACCCCTGCCATAGAAGAAGTACTCGTCACTGCTAGGTTTCGTGAGGAAAAACTGCAAGGCGTGCCAGCCGCAATTTCCGTGCTAAGCGGTAAGCAATTGGAAAGCGCCTATGTGGTCAATACAAATCAACTCAGCACCCTGATCCCCGCGCTCTATTACAACTCTGCCAATCCACGCAACACGGCTTATACCATTCGCGGACTGGGGTCCAATACGCTGTCGATCAGTACCGCAAATGATGGCATGGAGCCGGGGGTTGGGTTCTACGTGGACCAGGTGTATCACGGGCGCCCCGCCACCGCGGCGTTTGACTTCACCGACATCGAACGCGTGGAAGTTCTCAGAGGCCCCCAGGGCACCTTATTCGGCAAGAACACCACCGGCGGGGCAATCCACGTTATCAGCCGAACGCCCACCTTCACGCCTGAGGCAAGTGGCGAGCTTAGCTTAGGGCAGCAGGGTTTCGTGCAGGCCAAGAGCAGTATCAGCGGGCCGCTGCAGCAACACGTTGCGGGGCGCCTGTCGCTGCAGAGCACCCGTCGCGAGGGCCTAATTCGCAATGTCCGGACCGGCCAACGTGTTAACGCTCTGAACAATTATGCGCTGCGCGGACAATTGCTATACGAACCGGGCAATCGCTTCTCCGCTCGCCTGATAGCCGATGCGGCAAACTTGGATTCGGACTGCTGCACCCAAAGTTTTCTGCGCGTAGGTGAGAGCCGGCGACCACCGGCACGGCAGTTTCCTGCGCTAGCTGCAGGACTGGGCTACGCACCTGCAAGCCGCGATATATACGATCGCGTCAGCGATATCGACGCGGACCTGCATGTGGACACTCAAGACGGCGGCGTCTCTTTGCATGTGGAGCACACATTGGACCACGTGCTGCTGACCTCCATCAGCGCATGGCGCTACTGGCAATGGGATGTAGCCAATGACCGCGACTACACCGGCATCCCGATTCAAAGCGTGCAGCGCATTCCTTCCCGTCAAGACCAATACAGCCAAGAAATTCGCGTGAATTCTAGCGTCGATTTACCCCTTCGTTACGTTGCTGGGCTGTACTTTTTTAGCCAACAAATTGCGGGCAAACCCACCAGCATTTATGGAGCCGAGGCGGCCTATTGGTTGCTGAACCCCGCCAGCTTCCGCGCGCATATTCCGCGCAATCTGTTAGACGGTTATGGCCAGATTGGCACATCCCAATTTGACATGGCGAGTTATGCCGCTTTCAGCGAAGTGAATTATGATCTTAGTAAAAGGCTTACGGCTACGGCGGGCCTGCGCTATACCCTAGAAGAAAAACAGGGGGACTATGCCACGCAGGTATTCGGAGGTTTAGACCTAAGTGAGCGACCCGACGCTGCTGAATTGCAACGCGCCAAACTTTCGATCTTCCAACCCCAATCTTATAGCGCGAAAAATCTCGATGGCAACTTCTCCGGACGCTTGAACCTAGCGTATCAGTGGCGCGATACGGTCATGGTTTATGCAAGTTTTGCCCGCGGGTATAAGTCCGGAGGCCTTAACATGTCGGGATTGCCCAGTGATGCAAACAATACGCCGCTGCTGGCCACGGCCGTGATTGCAGATGAACTGAATAGCACCGCGGAGCTTGGCCTGAAGACAATCTTGCCAGGGGGGCTTGGCACCGTAAATCTAGCAAGCTATTTCACGATAGTAGAAGACTACCAAACCAATGTCGTGTCTAGCATTGAAACGGCCGCCTTGCGCTCTTACCCCGCCAACATTCCAGAGGTAAAGGTTACGGGAGTAGAGGCTGACTTTTCCACTCTACTATTTGCGGGTTTTACTTTGCGGGCGTCACTGGCCTACGCTCATGGGGAGTATGCTGATTATCCTGCAGGCCCCTGCCCACTCGAAGTGCAGACGGCGACAACAGCCGCCTGCGATTTAACTGGCCTACCGTTGCCCGGCTTGTCTGAATGGGTGGGTAGCCTTGGGATAGACTGGCGCGTGTCAGTGGCAGGCGGTGAATTGCTGCTGCGAGCGGACTCCAGTGCCCGCAGCAGCTACAACAGCAACAATGCAGCCTCGCGCTATGGCCGCATTGCGGGGTATCAGCAAACCAACGCAAGCGTCGGTTACCGTTCAGAGAAAGGCTGGATGCTCGACCTTTTCGCCAGTAATCTGTTTAACAGGGATTACGTCTCCGCGCTGACATTCCAGTCCGGAAATTCCGGGCTGGTGTTGGGCCAACCGAGCGATCCCCGCATGCTTGGAGCAACGTTGCGGATGAATCTCTAATCATTCGTCGGGCTTGCTCCACTCACGACGATTAATGGCATACCCAACGACGTTACCCACTAAGGGTAATGACAACATGCCAAGCAGCCTATTCACTTGCTTGGGGTTGCGATACCGGTGGATGCCAATGTTCATTTGGACATGGCCGTCACGGGGTTGTGCAATATAGGTGCCCAAAAGGCGATCCCAAATTGACAAGTTGAAGCCGAAATTGCTGTTGGTCTCATTGTCTTCAACTGAATGATGAACTCGGTGCATATCCGGCGTCACTAGGAGCAGGCGCAAGTAACGATCCAGCCAAATAGGGAGCCGTATGTTGCCGTGATTAAACATCGACATGGCGTTAAGAAGCACCTCGAATATCAATACTGCCGCAACTGGCGGACCAAACACGATGATGATGGCAAATTTAACAAACAAGGAGAGAATTATCTCTAGCGGATGAAACCTAATTCCCGTAGTGACATCAAATTCTAGATCCGCGTGATGAACTCTATGTACACGCCAAAGAGCGGGCACTGCATGCACCATCACATGCTGTAGGTAGATGACGAGGTCCATGACTAGCACTGCCAGAACCACCGACAAGGCAAATGGCAGCGAGTAATAATTGAGAATCCCCCAACCTTGCTCTGCAGCGAACGCAGCCATACCGATTGCGGCGGCGGGAAACAACAAGCGCAGGATGACGGTATTGAGAAAAACCAACCCCAAGTTGTTGGTCCAACGCATTGCCCGTGTCAGAGCTAACACTCTGCGCGGCGCCACTAGTTCCCACAATGCGATCAACGCAAAAGTGCCCCCAAAAAAAGCCATTCGGGAGATCATTTCATTTTCAACAAAGAATTCTAATGATAATGGCAATGTGATAACCGTCGAGCGTTCTAGCTCAGTCTATTTTCGGTTCCCCACGATAATACTCTCAGCAGGCTTTTGCCACTGATAGAACATGAGCATCACAATAAAACACGGCAGACTTGTATCTACTGTACGAATGACGAACCACTCTACAGAAAGTAATATTGGGCAGGACTCTCACACGAACACTATGCAAAACCCCGAATCTACTATTCTAAGAGTCAACGTAGTTTCTGGACATCACCTGTTTCGACAGTTTGACTACTATTGCCCCAGCTGGTTCTTTCGTGGTTGACTACCGCCGCGATTTGTTCGTCAGAAAGCGCGGCGCCAAATGGAGGCATCGGCGCTCCATATTCCACCCCTTCTATAACCTTACCGGATACCCCATTGATAATGGCCAAAATATGCTCGGTGGGGTCGACATCTAGAACTGCCGGATTATTGACTAATGGTGGAAATACTCCAGCAAGGCCAGTGCCGTTGCCCTGGTGACAGGCTGCACAATTATTGCCGTACACCTGCGCCCCCATTTGCGTCCAACTGTTATCGCCTCCGGAACCGGTTGTGCCACCGGTCTCGTTGCCCGCAGCTATTGCTGTGATCTTTGCTACCGCTGAGTCAGGTCGGTCGGCAAGGCTCAAAGACAAATAACCCATACCCCAACCGACCACAATAAGAAACACGACCCATGCCCAGGTGGGAATAGGAGCAGGAGTCTCAATGCTGACAACTTCAAACTCATCGCCGACTGAGCTTCCATAGGCGTTGGTCAGCAATGAAACATTACCGGATACGCGATCGCCTTCGTGAATGCCGTGGACATCAATTGTCGGCCCATTTTGCACCTCAAAATTGATATGCCGCACACTGATCTGTTCACCATTTTTTACAGCTACGAAACGTAAAGTGTGTTTACCGTCCGATATTTCGCGTGTATCCAGATCAACGCGTTCGGGTGGTGTAAGCACCTGCCTTGGTTGCAGTTCGTCATCCAGGAAAACTTCAATCTTCATAGTGCCCATCCTTTCCATCGAGTATCGAATACTTGACGTGGTGGTGGTCTGATTCCCCCGGCCACAGCGAGCACACAATCATACGATACACAGCATAAACAACGACAAATGCGGCAATACTAACTACGACAACATCGAGCCATGGCAAGCCTGCTGATCCATCAAACCCACAGGCTGCGAGCAGAATATCGATGTAGTACTGAATTTTTGTGCTCATAATACCGCTCTATTTGATTTCTACTTGCTTAAGACTTTTTAGGTATTCAACGATAGCAAGCGCATCTTCTGTTGCTATCACAACCTTATTTTTAGGCACAAAAGCTGGCGGAACAGGAACTACTACTGCGTCGTCTGGAGCTTCCTCCAACGCTTGAAAATACCAAGGGTAGCCAGGCATTGCCGATGCATTTACGACTGCACGTGGGTTATAAAGGTGAATGAGTTGCCAAGTATCGCTGGGCTGACGCACACCGATATTAGCCAGATCCGGTCCGGTGCGTTGAGTGCCTAGCAACGGAGGATTCTCGAGTGCATAATCGCCTGCGACGGAACCTCGACCGTACGGCGCATCCATTTCTAGGTCGCGAACAAATTGCGTATGGCAGGTTCCACAGCCTTCCTTCACATACAGTGCACGACCATGCTCTGCTAAATCAGACCGAAATTCTATATCCGCAAGCGGTTGTGTTTTTTGCATTTGAAACGCAGGCAATACAGCAATTGTCAGCGACAGAAATAGGAAGAGCAAACCCGCTGATGCAAATAGTAGGCGATGGCTGGTATGAAAGTTCATGCTCGCCCAACCTCCGCAGAAAGTACTTTTTGGTGAGCGGCAGGTCGCATGGCCCAAAGGTTGACCACAAAAACGACATGGCCCGCTGTCATCATCATTCCACCAACAACCCGCCATAACCACATCGGTTCCGCGGCTAGGACGGATTTCATAAAGGCTTCGCCTGCAACCCAGGAAAACCCTTGGAGGATACCTGCGATAGAAATCGAGGTAACGTAGATACTACCGCCAACAAATGATAACCAGAAGTGAAGACCTATCGCTGACTCCGAGACTGAGCGTCCGGTAATGCGAGGTAGCAATCCGTATATCACTCCCCAGATACCGAAGGCCACAAAACCATACAATGAAAGATGCGAATGCCCGACTGTAAAGTTGGTGAAATGCCAATAGATATTTGCGGATCGGAATGCTTCTATCGTGCCCTGCATGGATGCCAACGCATAACCCCATACGCCAACCAATAAGAATATGATTGGGTAGTTGCGGCGGACCTTGTGCCAGGAGCCACTGGCAGTTAGAAAGAAGTTTCCTGAACCTGCCAGCACAGGCACCATCATGCCTACGCTGAATAAGATGGCGGTAGTCTGAATCCACCAAGGGACCGGACTAAATATATAGTGATGCGCGCCAATCAGTGTATAGAATAAAATCGCCGTCCAAAAAGCCAGAGTACCCAATGCATAAGAATAGATTGGCTTGTTCAGCATGCGGGGAAGTGCGTAGTACGTTAGCCCTAGCACCATAGGCGTGAACCACATACCAACACCGTTGTGCATGTAATAGCCTTGTATGATGATGTTGCCCATACCCCCTTGATAAAAGGGTAAATATCCGATTACGTACAAGATTGCCAACCACATCATGGCGCCTATGATGTACCAGTTGGACACATAAATTTGTGGAATCGTGCGTTTCGCGACGGTGCGGTAGCAACACACTAGAATTAGTATTAATCCAAGCGCGTAAAGTACGGCAATGGGCTCTATAAGCTCACGATATTCCTGAGGGCCACGGGATATTCCCAACGACAAGGTTATCAGGCCGATCAATAAAGCAAGATTCCACAGATACAGTCCCCAGCGGGCAAACGCAATATTCTGCAGGGCGATCCGTGATGTTCTCGACACTACGAACAAGGCCATTCCTACCAGCGCCAGTGACGACCACCCGAACATAACCAGATTGGTATGGATCGGCCGAATACGACCAAACGAAAGAAAGCTAAATTGCAAAAATTCCGGCCAGAATAACTTAGCTGCTGCCAGAAGCCCGTAGGCAGTGCCTAGCATCAGCCAGAATGCTGCACTGGTTAGAAATGCATAAACCAAACGAATGGTTTCTGGTTCATGCCCGGGAGGCAGTTCAGTGGCGACATTATTGCTCATATTTCATTTCTCAGTTCGCCGGCAAGTTCGCCGGCGGTTATCCCCGGTGGATAGTGTCGTACGATGTTGCGGGACGGACCCACCAGATAAATGGCACTGGTATGCCCCACTAGTGTTGAGTTCTGTTCGGTTTCGGGCTCTACTTTATAAAGCGCTTTGAACGCATTCGCTGCAGAATTAGTCTGATTTTTTGTGCCGGTTAAACCGATGTAATCTTTATGAAAGCTCGCTAGGGAACCTCTGAATAACTCTGATATGTCTCTGGCCTTCAGGCAATCGTGCTGACAAGGCGCGTTTTTGAAGGCATGCGTCGGCCTGTCGAGAAAGCGTAACGCAGGCAGCACGATTGCCTGAAGGCCCCGAAGGGCGGGCCTGTCGCGCGCCGCCGCTGCGTTGTCGTTCTTGCCAAGGGCGACGGCCATTGCCTTCGAACGACGCCTTGCGGCAACACGCGACAGACTCACGCAGAGACATATCAGAGTTGTTCAGAGGCTCCCTAGATAGCGCTTGAGCTGTTCAGGAGAATCGCGTTCAGGGTCTACCGTTATAAACACAGGGATTGGCATCTCCTCAGTTGCTTCCAGACTATTCAACGCCTGCGTCACCATCAACAACTGAGTCGGACAAATGTCGGGGCAGTTGGTAAATCCAAAAGATACCAGTAGCCATTGGCCCTGAAACCCTTGTTCTGATCGAGTAATGTCGTTCTGGTCCTGTAATATAAAACGAACTTTCTTAATACCATTGTCTCGATGCAATACAGCGAATAGCACTGTGCTCACTAATACAATCGCAAAGGCAACGCCACCTACTGCGAGGCGTTGCAACAACTCGCGGCGTATTGTCATTGTGCTTGAAACCAACAATTCTGGAAGAAGCAAGACAGGAGGTAATCGGTTTTTTGTATATATGCAGAATCGAAGCTATCTCTATTCGAGCATATGGACTCCATCATATGAAATATCATCTAGCCTTCTCCGAAAACCTCGTGTACGCCACTGTTTCACAATGTTAGGTGTGATAACAGGATGATCTGCTGGAACGTAGAAAAAAGGACATTCTGAGGGTCAAGTAAGGGATTAAACAAGGACCGAGGTAAGCATTCCCTATGGAATCACGTCATTCTTTGCTTGAGATCAAGATTAACGATCTTATTTCTGATGCTACCGCTAAGGGAGCTTTGGAAATAAGATCGTTACGAGAGAGCATTGCTAGTCAGTACTTTTCCTGCATGACCTGATTGGGGTCGCCGCGGAATATTATGTAGCCAATGCTGTCGGTGACAATTTCGTGCCATCCATGTGGCATGCCTTTAGGGATAATGGCGATATCACCTGGTTTAACCTTCTGTAATACACCACCAACAATGCGGCCCCGGTGCATAGCACCAAGTAGATCGCTATGGGTTTCCTCCATATCAACAAATTTACCACCGGTCACCATAGTCCCCTCTCCTGTCACGATGTAGTAAATCTCATCAAGATCCACGTGGGCAATTCCAGTTTCCTGTTCCGTAACCAGCGTCTTCGGCCTCTGTACTACTGACACGCCCATAAACTCCTCGCCGACATCCACATGCCTAGCCACGATGTCACTAACCGTGCGTCCTGTTCCTAGCACTGCCAATCCCTGTTCAAATATAGCCTCAACTTCCTTTTTGTTGATGATGACTGAGCCGCCATCTTGCGCGTATGAAGCTGCAAGGCTTGTGCTTGCTAAAATCAGTGCGATGCTTGTTAGTAAATATTTCTTCATTTTTATTATTCCTCGTTAACATACTGAGAGTTTGAGCTCTATGGCCCGATTATCACGAAAACAACGATACTACTTGAGTCACAACTACTTTCTAGACACTTATTAAGCACTCTCATAGCCTGATGTTCAACGCCGCCGCAAACGACCACTTAAGGTAATCACCGCCAGGATCAATACCCCAGCGGTTTTTTTGGCAGCTACCTTAGTCATCAAAGAGACGTCATCTAGAATGGATGCAATATCGTCAAGTAGTACTAGGGAGCCAAGGGGCATTCCTTGTATTTGCCGAAAGAGTTTCTGCAGTATGCTCATTTTGATAGAGCTCTGCACCAATGCTCACTGTAGCGCCATTAATCTCCTATACATCTTCACCATCGTACCCTGCCCCTACTCACAGAGAAAACAGAGGCAGGTATGAACACAGCAAACATGACCGGAAATATCTCTCACCCAATCAGAAGCCTGATAATCAATAGCGCACTACTCCTGACTCTGATGCTTTCGGCAGTATCCCAGGCTCAAGCCGGTGGGGCACGGGATCGCTACAGTGGTAGCGAATGGCGGCTAGGCAATCACAATCAAATATACCAAAGGACAAATCGCGGTTGGCAACGAGTGCAAGGCTATGCGAACGCTGTCGCTGACGGATGGGTGATAGGCACGGACAGACGCAGCGGGGGCTACGGCATCTATCGCTGGAATGGTGATAGCTTTGATCGCATGCCCGGCGGCGCCGTGGAGATCGGTGGCAGCTACGAGCGCCCCTGGGTCATCAACAATCGCGGCGAACGTTTTGAATGGGCTGGGCGAGATTGGCGTGAAGTACGGTCTTACAGATCACAGCATAACGAGCGGCGTGACGAGCGCCACTACGACAGGGATGATGACGATCACGACAATCGCCGTGACGGCAACTCAAACGATCATCATGATGATCGACGTCGCCCGAGCTGGTGATCTTCCTACCTAAGGAAGGGGCCAACGCAGTTTGATGGAATCAAACCTCTCTGCCGGTGTTGACTCTTCCAGGCAAGGCCTTACTCGGCAAGAAATTGAGAATGTGACTACAGACGTTTATATCTCGAACCATTCTTGCTAAATTGACGCATATGAAAACGTATATTAAACGGCTGAATACTAAGGCTTCACAGCTTAAGGTCCGGAGGGTGCATATCTACGGGGCTACGTTCGTGGTGGGCTCCATAGTCGTTATTACGTCCGCTCTAATTGGCAGAGGATCGGTCCCAGACTTTACAGAGTTTGAAGTGGGTGATGAGCGCAAGGAGGCCTTCTTTGCTTATTTTCTTCCTCTTATCGAAGAACGTAATGAAAAACTTATGGCTCTTAGAGAGGAGTTGCAAATATTAAGCGATGATAGAACTCAACTTTCATTCTTCGAGCGTAGACACATCACCGATTTAGCCAATACCTACGAAATTGATGAATTTTCTCTAGATGATTCTGCGGACTGGAATGAATTGTTGCGACGAGTAGATGTCGTGCCGGCATCTCTGGCTCTAGCGCAGGCGGCAAGCGAGAGTGCTTGGGGCACCTCACGGTTTGCCATGGAAGGTAATAGCTTCTTCGGGCACTGGTGCTTTGCAGAGGACTGTGGAGTGCTGCCAAGCGCTCGAGAGGAAGGGGCAATTCATGAAGTAAAGAGATTTGACTCTGTCAGAGAATCGGTCGAGCGATATATACATAATCTGAACTATCACCCTGCTTATACTGAGTTTAGGTCAATTCGCGCAGGCATGCGCGAACGGGAAGAACCTGTCGCCGGATTAGAGTTAGCAGCAGGGCTTCGGTCTTACTCTGAGCGAGGTGACGCTTATATAGAAGAATTGCGTTCGATCATTCGATTCAATGGTCTCAACGAGTATGATGCGACCATCAATTAAAAAAGAGTGTCAGGGTCGTTGGTGTCCCACTTAACCTGAGGACATGAGTTTGGTGTTCGCTTCGGTGAACCGTCGCCAGCATGGATGCTGGCGTCGAGCCCCCACGGATGGGTTTATGGCGTGTCACAGAAGCGAATACCGAACTCATGTCCAACGCTGGACTAATTGCTCGACTCTACTGATAACAGGAGTGTTTACGCCCTTCAATCATAATCAAGTGGGACACCAATGGGTCAGGGTCATAATACTAAAGCATTTTGATCCTGACCCCTTTCAAGGTTATAGATCCCTTAGAAACGGATTGTCACACCACCGTAAACATGACGATCTGGCGCTGCTTCATAAGCGCGGCCACCGAAGGCATTCTTACGAACATTCGAGAAGTAATCTTCATCGAATAGATTGTTGATACCAAAGAAGGGCGCAACAATCGTACCGTTCATGTCATAGCTATTACCTACACGAAGCGTAGCGACGATTGATGAATCGACTTGCTGTGTATTCGCGTTATTCGCGTAAAACTCACCGACATTCAACGCGTCGATCGCAGCATAAGCGCCAGATTCATGCATGTACTTCAGCTCTGCATAGATCTGATGCTCTGGAATACCCGGAAGCGATTCGCCAACAGCGGCAGGAGTACCGTCGAAGCTAGTGAACTTAAAATCTGAGTAGGTGTACGCCACTGTTAGACTAAGTTGATCAGACAGCTTCGCTTGAATCTGAGCCTCTAAACCATTGCGATCGGTATCGGCGTTCTCGAAGAATGCGCGGCTGCCGATATTCACAACGTTAGTGATCTCGTTTTCAACATCCATCGTGTAGATCGCTAAGTCATAAAAGAGACGATTGTCTAACACACTACCTTTTGCGCCTACTTCGATGCTTTTCGCTTTTTGTGGATTAACATTGTTGAAGCCACCGAGGTTGACGTTCAGGTCTTGAGCGGGGCTGCCAAGTTCAGTGAAAGTAGGCGTCTCAAACGATGTGGCGTAGTTCGTGTACAAATTCCACTCTTGAGATTGATTCCACATCAAACCAATTGCTGGGCTGAATTCTTCGTAGCTTAGATCGCCACTTTGATTGCCATTCGCCAAGTACAAATCATTAACAGACATATCGAGATTATCGAAACGGCCGCCGAAGCTAAGGATTACTTCATCTGACAAAGAGGTTTCATTGCGGAAATAAACGCCGGCAGATTCGGCCTCTTCCACTTGATCAAAGGTAATATTGCCTTTCACACCAGCATTGTTAATAAAACGCTGACGATCGTCCGTTTGATAATCCATATCGAAGCCTACACTAAATACGTTGGGCATCTCCATCAGAGTATCGGTGAACGTGTATAAACCACCCACGCCAGAGAACGAACGCTGATAAGCAATTACACCGTCATCACTTACGAAAGGGATGTGTGAACCTATAGGCAAGAAGCCTGAGAAATCTTTACGCATCGTGTAGGTACGAAGCGTGAAGTCGTGCTGGCTGCCTACGCTTTTCTTATACACTAGGCCTACGCGTTGCTGATCAAATGCTTCGCCAGAATTGGAATTTGTATTCCGTTTCCCCGCTGCAGAACGGTCGGCTGCGACATCCGCCAACGTGACACCACCTGGATCGTTAGCGACAGGAGAATCCACTGCGTTGAGGATTGCGGTGAGGCTAGAAGCATCATCAATGTCATAAATGAATTTGCTGTTGATCAGATTGTGCTCAACCTCTGAGAAATCTCGGTAACCGTCCATCTCCAACCGAGACACGTTGACCAAATACCCCAGTCGCCCTGACTTGCCGCCTGCTTTAAGTTGTAGTTTCTGATGTCCGTATTCACCGGCCATGATCTTAGTTTCAACAAAAGGTGTGTCAGTAGGCTGCTCAGTAGTAAGACTGATGACGCCCCCGGATGCAGTGCCGTACAAAGAAGCAGATGGGCCACGAATGACTTCAACACTTTGAGCCGAACCCAAGTCCAAATCGTCGGTGCCACTTTGGCCATCAGGCAATGTCATAGGGATATCATCGGCAAATACTTTGATTCCGCGCATCCCGAAGTTTGCGCGGGAACCGAAGCCACGAATCGAGACACTCAGGTCTTGAGCGAAGTTATAACGGCTTTGCATGATCAAGCCAGGAATGGCGACTAAAGACTCGTCGAGCCCAAGCTCTTGGCGGCCTAGTTGAATGGCATCTTTGTTAACGATACTGATGGCCATTGGCACGGTACTAAGCGCTTGCTCTGTACGCGTACCGACAACGACGATCTCATCTAAGGGAGATGTCGACTGCGCGAGGGCGGATGTAGCCCCCGCTGCCATTATGAGGGGTATTAATACTCTTAATTGTTGCTTAGGTTTCACGATAACTCTCCAGATCACTTTTTTGCTTTGTGGGCATTGTGTATAGGCGATGGTGTTTATTGTGCGCAACATTCTACATTATTAAGACATCTAAATAAATTCAGCGCCTTTTAGTTGCAATTTGACACACATGGAAAGCAGGACGTGAAGGAGCTAGTGCCTAGTTTCTAGGGATTTAGGCAGAGCCTAGGCCGGCGTAGTCGATAAAATCACTCTGATCCCGGTGCATAATCGAGCCTAAGGATTGCACTCATAACATTGACTTGGGTCACCCCAAACTTCCGGGACTGTATGCCCCTTTTCATAACAACATCCTTCGCAATGTGCGATTCGCTCCTTCAGTGCACTGGTGGGGCTGCCACAGGCTTCGCACGGCAAACCAAATTCTTTCTTATCTGGCCAGAAACCGGGTCTACTGCAGCGAGGGCAAAGACTCAAAAGACGTTGTATCAGATTCTCAGCGGCTAGCGCGATTCTGTCTCGCCGCTCTGGACAAAAATGTGCACGAAGGTCGTAGCTAATACTAAGTGGATACGGGCTGCCCACCCCTGCCCATGCGGAGATGGTCGCCTCAACCTCGGCAGTTGATTCTAAACCCTTGGCGATCCGCCCGTGACTTTGCAGTACGAGCCCCTGCTGCAGCGCGACTGTGTTCAGGAAATCGGCTAGCTCTTGCTCGTTTTTGCATTCACAAGCTTGGGCCGCACTTGGGCCAACGGATACGCCCGTAACATGCCAATTTTCAGCGGCGTTGAAACAACAGAGTCGCTCGGAGTTAATTGTCATCAAACCCATAAAGCCAGCGGTAAAGCTTCCTTCGCTGCCGAGCCCAATCGACAAACCCGCGAGTTCACAGGCGAGTTGAGCCTTTTTCAAAGCACAGGCCGCTGGGCTGAGTGTTCTTTCTACTTCCGAGGAGAACGTTCCCAACAAATCAGTGTCGTAGCCAGTGGCAAGAACAAGTTTAGCGCCAAGCAGCTCTCTCAAAACTGGAGCGATGATTGACCCTTTACCGTGCTTAGTAAGCAACGCAAAATCACGTCCTTTGTAGGGATTGCTCATCTAAAAATAGCCTTCTCGCTTTTTCTTCTCCATCGACCCGACCTGATCCTTGTCGAGAGTACGACCTTGCCGTTCACTAGACTTATCTAACAATATCTCTTGAATAATCTCAGGCACATTTTTGGCGCGGCTGAGCACGGCACCAGTTTGCGGATAACATCCTAGGGTTCTGAAGCGAATATCTCTAAGCGCGATAGAATCTCGCTCTTGGGAATTAAGATAGGGCAGCATCCGCTCATCGTCAAGCGCAAAAATTTGCCCACTGTCACTCTCGATATAGCTTCTACGGGCAGCAGAAAAATAAAGCGCTACTAAGTCGATTTTCTCCAGCATGATGTACTGCCATACATCGACCTCAGTCCAGTTAGACAGGGGAAACACACGCACATTCTCACCACGATCAATCTTAGTGTTATAGATATTCCAAAGCTCCGGGCGCTGGTTTTTAGGGTCCCAAGCATGATTCTTCCCGCGCACTGAGAACACGCGCTCTTTGGCCCGGGATTTCTCTTCATCACGACGAGCTCCGCCTAGAGCCGCATCGAATTCATATTTCTGCAAAGCCTGCTTAAGCGCAACCGTCTTCATTTGATCGTTATATTTTACGGACCCGGACTCAACTGGATGTATGCCAGCTGCCAACGCATCGGTGTTGGTATGCACAAGCATGCGCAAATCGTACTTCTGCGCTAGCGCATCGCGAAAACGCGCCATTTCGGCAAACTCCCAAGTCGTATCGACATGCAACAGCGCGAATGGCACCGGTGCAGGATAAAGCGCCTTGCGCGCGAGATGCAGCATCACCGTTGAGTCTTTCCCGATCGAGTAGAACATGCAGGGGTTCTGAAAACTGGCGACAACCTCACGGATAATGTGAATAGACTCCGCCTCCAGCTTTCGGATATGAGTCATTTCAGACATACGTGTCCTCCACTGCAACAGGCGCCCACTGGCCAGCGTGATAGCGCGCCATGCTTCTTGCCTCTACATCCCAAGCGAAGAGAAATAACCAGCCATTGTCGAGTAACTCGCGCACCGCCGCATGCGCGTTAATGATATTGGCAATCGCTTGAATTGGCGCGGCGATGTAGACACTTAGTCTTAGTGGTTGATGGCGCCAATCGGTGCCATCATGCACGGACTGAATAGGCAACCCAATGCGTAGATCACCTCCATTGCCTTCGAACACACCAATGTGTTCGCCCACGACGTTGTGCAGCAATTTGTTACCGCTGCCGTATTTATCCGGGTCGACGACGGATGCGTAGTATTGCAGATTGATCCAATTGGTGACGATCATCGGCGCCGTAATGATCAGCTCCAGCACCTCGAAGCCCGCGTCACCCTCCCATGTGTAGTCATGAAGAAAACTACGCCCCTCTAGATTTATTAGTTTAGTGAATGAGCGGGGCGCAACGATAAACGAGGCATTGTTTGCGAGCCCCCATTCCGGGCGCAGTTGCGCCCAATCATTGCTACGCTCTTGCAGCGCTGCTGCAATCTGAGTGGATTTTTTTGATTCGATACCAAGGCTTGGCGCACGCGCGCGCTGTGCCACGTTCTCGGCGCCTCTGAGCCACTGACGGTAAGGAGCTTCGTCGGGCGCGTCGAAGCAGACAATTTCATCAAGGCTGGTATTGTGAAGCGCAGGGACAAAACGGGTGGCATTCGGAACGGTGACTCCATGACTCGCCAATGTTTCTCGCAAGCTTACGTCATTGAGCAGTTGTGCGAGTACTCGCACGTTTACTTCGCCGCTTTGCCCGCCGCACGCACCGCAGTCTAGGCTTGCTGCGTGCGGGTTATTGGCACTATGACTGCCATGCCCCACTAGTAATACATGCTCGGGAAAGTTCTTTGTTAAGCCAAGCGCCTGCAGAATTGCAAGGAGCAGCTGCGCTTGGTCCTCTTTGCTGATCACGACACCATTGCTGCGCAGCTCCCATATACTATTCTCCTCAATTGAGGTCTTGGATTCACGCTTGCGCATTTTAGAGAAACTGTAACGCAGCAAATCAAACGCTTTGAACACCCCGCCTGCCTCTACCAAGCCGAAAGAGGCTGGCGCAATACTGGAGGCGTCCTGATTGCCAACCTTACGTTGTATGCTCCCGTTGTGCTTGCGCTCCGAGGCGCTCACAGCCGCTCTCGCAACACTTAGTGCCGGGCGCAGCAAGCCTGGCAATTGCGGCCTTGCCTCGCTAGTGAATGAGTTGCGATACTCGATAGGTAGCCCGAAGAAACCGGCGAAACCGGCGGTTTGGATGGCAGGGTCCTGCGCCTCTAATGCACGACGCATAGGCTCAGAACGCACGTCAATGCAGAAAACTGCCAACATCTTCGGCGTTACGGAAGGCGAAGGTTGCGCCTTCAATAACTGTTGTTGTAAAGGTTCTTGATAGGCGTACTCGAGTGCACGCTGCCACACCCAGAGTAATTGCTGGCTCGTCAGAATTTCATCAAAATGCGTTTCACTTTTCTCAAATTGAGCGAGGAATTGATGCTTTATCAATTCGTAACTCGCAGCGGTCTTCGCTTGCAGGTGCCGCCACAGCAAAAGCTCCCAGCAGAGTCTTATGGCCAGCAGTTGTTCTATGAGATCGTTGTCATTGCCTAGCAAACGGTCCTGCCATGCCTGATACGCGAGCCATGAAGTCCAACCATTCACATCCAAGAGCAGAGAGGTGGCATAGTCTGCGCAGGCCGCTTCACTAAACTGCCCCGCGAAAACTTCTTTTTGAAATGCCTCATAGACCCCAGAGATTGATTCTGGGAGGGAGTGAATCTGCTGGTTGATCTCGCGAGCGCCCATTAGAATTCCGATGCCCTTGTCGAGACCCACCACCTCTCGCCATGCTTGAAAAAATGCATGCTCTGAAGAAGCGCTGCTAAGCATTCTTTCCGGATATTGAAAAAATGCGCCGCAGAACTGGCTAATCTGTTGTTCAACTTCGGCGCGCCATGCCATCTTATTGCGTTGTTCTACCATGTCATCCAGAAAGTCTACAAAATTGTGCCAAGGCTTCGACACAGTAGGAGTTTCCAGCGCGCCTAATAACTGCTCCTGCGTTGCCTCTACTCTCAGTTCTTCTTTCGCCATCTGCAGATGCGATGAGGAGATTGCATTGCCCCATTGCCGTTTATAGTAGGCGCCTGGCATCAGGCAATTAATCTTGCCCAATGTCGCCAGTCGCGCGGCCACCTTGGAGAATGTCTCATCACGCATCTCCCACCACGGGTTCACCGCAATGGAGCGATCTAAAGGCCACGTGGGAGCGAATTTGCTACACGCCTGACGCATGCACTGTTGCAGGGACCTTGGCGCAGCGTTATGTAACAAAGGGCTCTGCACTTTCATATCAAATCGCTCCATGTGAAATTGTTGCTGTGGTATTTAAGGTGCGCGGCAATGGCCATAGTTTGAGCGTTAAACGCGTGAGCCATTCATCGAGATAGAACCCGGCATTGAGTGCTATGAACAAGCGATGACTAGAAGTGCTTTCTGGCCTGTAACGCAACTGGAAATATCCCAGCAGAAGTATCCCGAAGAGGCTTAACATCCAAACATCGAACAAGCCGCTATAAGTATGCTCATGCTCAGGAATTACTGGCGCAAGCATCGTCTTGAAAGCCCAGTAACTGCCTAGCAGCAATAGACACCAGCAAAGGGCATAGACTATCTGCTGCCTTCCCCCGACCGCACTAAGCTGTGTCAAGAAGACAGTCAGTGCTGCAGCTAAAATCAACCATGGGCTAAGCGGTACTATCGATGCGCCGCTAAACGAGACGAGCAAGGCGATACTGGGTAGCATCACAAGCGCCGCAACAATCCAGCTTCTCATTGTTGGCAGTCGTTTTGCGCTGTGCTGCGCGCGCAGAAATTCTGTGACCGCCTCCCCTGAGTTCAAGAAGGCAAAGGCTTTGTAGCAAGAGTGGGCCAACATATGCAGTAGGGCAAGCTCGTATAAGCCTAACGCACACTCTACCAACATCAGACCCATTTGCGCGTTAGTGGACCATGCTAGGCGCACCTTTATGCTAATCCTTGTCATCATGACCAAAGCCGCCACCAGCATCGACATTCCTGCAACTACTATCACAAAGCCTTGAGCGAACTGAGATTGACTAAACAGCGGAGAGAACAGTATCAGCAAAAAGCCGCCTAGATTAATCACGCCAGCATGCAGTAGTGCCGAAACGGGGGTAGGAGATTCGACCACTTGGATCAGCCACCCATGCACCGGCAGCTGCGCACACTTAATTAGGGCAACTAGCGCGATTAGAGTAGCCGCAAGCTGTTCCTGAACACTGAGGCTATTCACAGGGTAGTGGGAGAATATTTCATCGAGATTTAGGCTGCCGTGTTCGCGCCACAGCAGGAAAAAGGCTACTGCGAGACAGCTCTCGGCTATTCGAGCAAGTATGAACTTCTTGTGAGCCGCGAGAACGGCGCGTGGTCGCGTGGGATAGAACATCAGCAACTGATGGAAACTTAGGCTAATTGCAACCCAAGCAAGCCAAAGGAGCACTAGATTCTGACTCGTCACCACACAGAGAACGGCGAAGACCGTGCAATTGAACCACCACAAGAATCGCTTCCCATTAACGTCCTGGGCGAAGTTAGTGGCCGCATAGCGAAGTACGATCCAAGCGATGAAGCTAATAAGCAGCAGCATAATGCTGACCAGCGGGTTGAAATGGAACCAAGCTAGTTGCGAGGCCGGCACACCGATGATCATGGCTTGCGCGAAATAGAGGGCAGCTGCTGCGAATGCCAAGCCCATAACCAACTTCGCCGCCGCCCAACGCCAAGAGAATGTCCAAAGAGCCATTATTAGAAGAGGAGCCAACACCACACTTATTGCTAAGAAAGAGCTTCCATCGAAATTCATAATAAGCCAACCAGTTATTTTAAGTGCGGCGATTGTCCGGCATGGTGTATATTCTGTAAAATATATATTAATTCAATAATCATTCTTTTTTGGTGAACGATGAGCAGGCTCAATTACCACCATCTCTACTACTTCTGGAGAGTGGCCAAGCAAGGCAACCTGACCCAATGTGCCCACAAATTGCATGTCTCCCAGTCTGCACTCTCGTCGCAAATCAAGCAATTAGAGGACAGCATGAACCTGATGCTCTTCAAACGGGAAGGGCGCAAGCTAGTGCTGACTGAGACGGGCCGTAAGGCTTTTAGCTATGCTGAGGACATTTTCAAAAAGGGGGACGAGCTGCAATCCTACCTGCTCACGGGCGAGCAACCGGAGGGGGCCACACTGCGCATCGGCATGCTGGCAACCATGTCGCGTAATTTTATCGAGAACCTTATGCAGCCCTTGGTGGGACGCCCTCACGTCAAGTACAGCTTAGAAGCGCGTGAGCAATCTAATCTTCTAACCGCACTCGGCAACCATCAACTCGATCTTGCACTGACCAATATCGCGGTGGTCGGAGACGATAAGCAATTATGGCAATGTCAACTGCTGGCCCGGCAACCGATTGCCATCGTTGGTCCTCCAGGCCTAAAACTCGGAGAGCGACTCAATACCGCTTATAAGAAGCAGCGCTGGGTACTACCCGTACACGACAGCCCGATACGCTCCGCTTTCGAGGGCATCTGTGCACAGCATCATTTCGCGCCCGACGTGATCGCCGAGGCCAATGACATGGCAATGCTCAGGCTGCTGGCACGGGACTCCGGCGCGATCGCAGTGCTACCACAAGTCGTGGTGAAGGATGAATTGGATAGCGGTAAGCTTGTGCTGTATATGACTCTAGAGAACGTGTTCGAAAACTTCTATGCGGTGACTATCGCACGGCAGTTCCCGAATAGTTTGGTCAATGAATTGCTAACGCTAGCTCGAGAGCAACCATAGCAGGGCATTGACCAAAATTGGCTCGCGTGTCAGAACCATTGCGTTAGAGCGGTCGTATACTAGCCAATACTCAAGACCCCGGTCGATACTCTGTACAAGAAGAAACTCTATTTCTTTTCCATAAGCTTTGCAGGTGCCCTAATCGTCACCCTCATTGCCACTGCGATCTCCGCGCATATCACCCGCCAGAATCTCGAACAGAGCACGATGGCGCAATCCCTTCTAGGCGAGCACTTGATGATCTCGAGTGTCTCCTATCGTTTGTTCAAACAACTCACCGACGAGCTGATTTTTGGGCAAGAGTTACGCAGACTCATCATCTTCATTTGCTGCTAGCAGATGAAAATGAATCCATACTGGCGAAAGTCGGCCTTCAACGCTTAGCGCAAGTCTTAGCCATTCTGATAGACAATGCCATTAAGTATTCCGTTACCGGTAGCGACATCACTTTGACGTCTAGGATTGTTGGCGCCAGAGTTGGCATCACAGTAATCGACCAAGGCGTCGGCATCGCCCCGGCTGACTTAGGGCCAATCTTCGAGCGCTTCGTGCGCATCAATCGCCGAGGGGATGGCGCAGGTTTAGGCATTGCGATTGCGAGAACCATCATCGAAGCACATGGCGGAGAGATCACGGTAGAGTCCGTGCTTAACGGCGGCTCGAGCTTTACCAGGGGCTGATGACTACCTTTGCAAGCCCTTCGATTTCGAAGAACTGCTGGCGCGTATCGAGGCATTGGCTCGCCGGACAGGCGATAAGGATCAACGGGTTAGGGCCGCGTTATCCATCGCGCATTTGCGGCTTGATCCAGAGAATCGGCTAGCATTTTGTGACGCAGAGGAACTTGTGCTTACCAAAATTGAATTTGACCTATTACTCTATCTTGCGGAGAACCGCGGCAAGGTTTTATCGCGGGAACGTATTCTCAATCGTGTGTGGGGCACTCATTCAGACCCTTTAACAAATATTGTCGACGTTTATATCAGCCGCTTGCGCCAGAAGATAGATGTCCCCCAGGGGGGAGTCTCTAATTCAAACCCTGCGGGGTAATGGCTATCGTATGCGAATTAATGGATAGGCGATAACAAGTCGGGGTTTTCTACGAGGTTTCTAACGCCATGCGCGCCCGACTTTTCGAAGGCATTGCCCCCGCACCACTCCCCAACCGTTTCAATATCGACGACGGCGACATTCGGCCGCACACTCCAACTAACCAAAAGAGGTGAGCCCTGCTCACTGTAGGAAGGCCCGGTGGTAGAGTCTGCGTACTGAATTGGCTCACCGGTGGTGCTAGGAGTATTCAATGCCTGGTAGTAGCCGTCGCGCATGTCATGGGCGGCAAGGTCATTGAAATCGAGCCCATTACGATCACACGAATAAAAGACTCCTTGTAGTGAAACGGCACAAGTAGCATATGCGAGCTAGATGAACTCTAATTGAATCCGCCGAATATCTAAGCAGATATTAGGAACACATAGCGGCCCTCATCAATCTAGCAACTTATAGGCCCAGCAATGAAACTTATCTACACTCACGAAAACATGATGCTTTTACATTCGGCCAAGAACATTCTGGAGCGCAATAATATTGAATCGTTTTTCAAGAATGAACACTCTTCCCCGAACGGGTCGAACCTTGGCATCAGCAATATTTTCCAAGAGCTATGGATCATTAACGATGAGGACTATCTTAAAGCTCGCGCAATAATTGATCGAGAAATTGTCAATCCTGAACAAAAAGCGAATTGGGTATGCCCTAAATGCGCGGAAGAGAATGCCGGTAGTTTCGATTTTTGTTGGAACTGCCAGACAGCCAAGCCCCTCGACTAACCTATCTCGAGTTTAGGTCATAAGTGCTGCCATGTAGTCACTCCATTGCTCCTTCCTATTTTAATCCAATAGATTTCTACTAACTAGGTGATACAAATTTTCAACCCATAACACTTCTTATATCACGTAGGCTTACTCCCTCTGCTTGGCCAAGCAATCAATTGAGTCACAAATACTCTGTTCCCGACTGGAGGGAAATTTTATGCTCAGAAAATACTTGTTTGCTGTTTCATCCTTGGCCGTCGCTGTAGCCTTTGGTGCAAGCAGCTCCTTCGTTAACGCTCAGAACTCGCAAACGCCCAATGAATTTTGGTGGCCTGAGAAATTAAACCTTAGCCCACTTCGACAGAATAGCCCCGAATCAAACCCACTAGGTGCAAACTTCGACTACGCTACAGCGTTCGAGAGCCTTGATCTGGTTACGGTTAAGAGTGAGATCGAAGCCTTAATGACGTCCTCGCAGGACTGGTGGCCGTCAGACTATGGTCATTACGGTCCTTTCTTCATCCGCATGGCCTGGCATAGTGCAGGTACGTACCGTATCGGCGATGGCCGTGGCGGTGCCGGTGGTGGTCAGCAGCGCTTTGAACCTCTCAATAGTTGGCCCGATAACGTCAACCTCGACAAGGCGCGACGCCTGCTCTGGCCAATCAAGCAGAAGTATGGCAACAAGCTTTCTTGGGGTGATCTAATGGTTCTCACTGGCAATGTTGCGCTCGAGTCTATGGGATTCAAAACCTTTGGCTTCGCCGGCGGCCGGGTTGATGCCTGGGAGCCAGATCTCGTCTTCTGGGGTCCCGAGAAGGAGTTCCTCGCCGACGAGCGTTACAGTGGGGATAGAGAGCTGCAGAACCCCCTCGCCGCCGTGCAGATGGGTTTAATTTATGTAAATCCAGAAGGCCCAAACGGCACGCCTGATCCGCTGGCAGCTGCGCGCGATATTCGCGAGACCTTTGGTCGCATGGCGATGAACGACGAGGAAACAGTGGCATTGATTGCCGGCGGGCATACTTTTGGTAAAGCACACGGTGCAGCTGCACCAGCAGACTGCGTGGGCGCTGAACCTGCCGCTGCTGAAGCAGAGGCTCAAGGCCTAGGCTGGAAGAACAGCTGTGGCAGTGGTTCCGGTGCCGACACCATCACCAGCGGCTTAGAGGGTGCGTGGTCGATGAGCCCTACCGCGTGGACTATGCAGTATCTGGATAACCTCTATAATTATAACTGGGTGCAAACACGCAGCCCCGCGGGCGCTGTGCAGTGGATACCCGATGACGAGAGTGCCGCAAACCTAGTGCCTGACGCGCACGACCCATCTAAGCGCCACGCTCCGATAATGTTCACGACAGACCTTTCCATGAAAATGGACCCAAGTTACCGTGAAATCTCCACGCGCTTCCATGAAAATCCCGAAGAGTTCGAGCTGGCTTTCGCAAAGGCATGGTTCAAATTGACTCATCGCGATTTGGGTCCACGCTCCCGCTATCTTGGAGCTGAAGTGCCGGCAGAGGAACTGATCTGGCAAGATATTGTGCCGCCAGTCGATCACACACTCGTCAATGCAAGCGACGTGACGCAATTGAAGGCAGCGGTGCTCGCCTCTGGCTTAACGATCTCCGAGCTTGTTCGGACTGCTTGGGCATCCGCTTCAACTTATCGCGATACTGATATGCGCGGAGGTGCCAATGGTGCGCGCGTCCGTCTGTCCCCTCAAAACAACTGGGGCGTCAACAACCCCAGCGAACTTGAAAATGTGCTAACAAAGCTTGGGCAGATCCAAATGGATTTTAACGCAGCGCAAAGTGGCGACAAGCGCATATCTTTGGCTGATACGGTCGTATTGGCTGGTGCCGCCGCTATCGAACAGGCAGCTAAGAACGCCGGAACTGAAGTCAGTGTAGCTTTTACGCCAGGACGCACAGATGCATCGCAAGCACAGACCGACGTCACAGCGTTCGCAGCACTCGAACCCAAAGCCGATGGTTTCCGTAATTATTACAGCGCTAACCTGCGCCTTTCTCCTGCGGAGATGTTGGTCGATAAAGCCAATCTCTTAACCTTAACCGTGCCAGAGATGACGGTACTGGTTGGCGGAATGCGCAGCCTAGGGGCGAATGCTGGGGGAACCCAACATGGGGTCTTCACAACGGCGCCTAACAGCTTGAGTAATGACTTCTTCGTGAACCTTCTCGATATGTCCACGCTGTGGGAGAAATCCACCTCGAGTGATGGCATCTATGAAGGACATGATAGGAGCACTGGCGAGTTGAAATGGACTGCAACGCCCGTTGACCTAGCGTTTGGCTCGAATTCCGAGCTTCGCGCCGTGGCGGAAGTGTATGCGGCGAATAATGCACAAGCCATGTTTGTGCAGGACTTTGTAAGCGCATGGAACAAGGTAATGAATCTAGATCGATTTGATCTCTAAGTAGATTGGAGTGGGGCCGTTTACCCGCCCCACTCCAATTCCCAATAAAAGGAGCAGGAGTAATTTGCTAAGTGGTGCGTGGGGCGAACATGATAATTGCCATTCCTAACAGCGCCACGCTAGAGCCCACAACATCCCAGGTAGTTGGACGAATACCTTCTATGCACCACAACCACAGAATAGCCATAAAGATATAGACCCCTCCGTAGGCTGCATAGACCCTACCTGCCGCAGCGGGATGCAACGACAATAACCACGCAAACGCCATTAAACTTATTGCAGCCGGCACTAGCAGCCAAATAGATTTTCCCCCGCGTAACCATAGGTATGGCAGATAACAACCAACGATCTCAGCCAAAGCTGTAATAACAAAAAGACCCACTGTTTTTAGCTCGAACATTGGGAACCCCCCTTTTTTTATCCTATAGCTCCTTACCCCAACTTCGGGAGTAAGTCCTCGATTCTTTGACTATTTTTCTCTAAGCGAATCACGTGCCAAAGCTCTTCGGCTTCCGGGTGGGCTTGCCGCAGGTAATTGACCCATTGCTTGATACGGCCAACGCGATCCTTGGGGGATAACGTGGTCCCAATCTCCTGCCAGAAATGCACGAGCAACGGCGAGAGTTGCACCCATGGAGTGGTTTGCGAACTATTCGCCTTAATTTGCCTAGCTAGAAACGGAAGCCGAACCGCCCCGCGGCCCAACATGACATCGGGGGTGCCTGCGATGGCAACGCAGCGATGATAATCCTCAACGGAGCAAATATCGCCGTTAGCAATTAGGGGAATATTAATGTGTTGTTTGATCCTGCCTAGCTCTTCCCAATGGGCAGGCGGAGCATAACCCTGCGCTCTAGTGCGCGCATGCACTGTAAGCTCAGCGGCTCCGGCAGACTCTATGGCGGCGGCGTTGTCTAGCATAAGAGAAGTATCGTCGAAGCCGAGGCGCATCTTTGCCGACACCATGACGGACTTGGGTAGCGCAGCGCGAATGGCGCTTACCACGCGATAGAGGCTCTCGGGCTCCTTCAGCATCACCGCACCGCCCGCGCGGCGATTGACAGTCTTGCTGGGGCAACCGAAGTTGATGTCCACCCCGAAGGAGCCCAACTCAACTACTCTCACAGCATTAGCCGCCATCGCTTCGGGGTCGCTGCCGAGCAGTTGCACTCTTAGAGGGGTGCCAGAGTCGGTTCTGCCGCCCTGCGCCAATTCCGGGCAATCGCCGTACAGAACCTTATCGGGATAGAGCCTGTCGACCACGCGGACGAACTCGGACACGACCCAGTCATAACCACCCTGTGCAGTGATGAGACGGCGCAGGTGAGCGTCGGCGAGGCCTTCCATTGGGGCTAGAACAATGCGCATAGAACTTCAGAAGTGATGAATTGGCCGCAGAGTATACAGCCAATGATAAATGGGGTCAGGATAAATGGGGTCAACTCTCGCACCTGCACCGCAAGGCGATTCAACACAGTGGCCGCCGCATTAACCTCCTCCTCTACCAGCTCATATTGACGCTCCTCGATGGCCTCTCGCACGCCAGGTAGCGTCTTAACGCCATAGCCGGTATAGAAGCCAGGAGCGTAGATGTGATGAGTGAACCAAGGACGTCCGGGGAGGCCATCCACATCGATCAGTGCGCGCTCGGAGGTATAGAGTAGGGCATTGTCCTGCACCGTGGCTGGCGTGCCACTATTGGCCACAGTGCTGTAAGCAGCTGCTGCTTTTTCAAGCGCTGCCATCGCGTTCCTTAGCGGGGCAAAGTTGAAATAAGGCACCTCCGACTTCGGCAGCGGCGCCCTAATGCTGAGAGTCGGGTCTAGGGCCAGCTCGTAAACGCCCGAAGAGATGCGGGCATTCTCAGCAATAGTTTGCCTGCGCATATCCTCGGCCAGCTTTTCTACTTCCCCAAGGTATAGGTTCACATTGTCAGCCAATCCTGTGAACTCAAAAGGTAGACGTGGGGCATAGGCAAGACGCAAGGTAGCGCGACCGGCGACTTGCGCAAGCGCCACTCCATAGACTAAACGGGTCCTTGAAGCGCGTAAAATGCTCATAGGTGTCGTACAGGGTGTGGTAGCTGCCATCACTGCCCTCCCCACCAAAACCAATGTTCAAGGAGGCGATGCCTAGGGAGCCTCTGAACAACCCTGATATGTCTCTGCGTGAGTCTGTCGCGTGTTGCCGCAAGGCGTCGTTCGAAGGCAATGGCCGTCGCCCTTGGCAAGAACGACAACGCAGCGGCGGCGCGCGACAGGCCCGCCCTTCGGGCAATCGTGCTGCCTGCGTTACGTTTTCTCGACAGGCCGACGCATGCCTTCAAAAACGCGCCTTGTCAGCACGATTGCCTGAAGGCCAGAGACATATCAGAGTTATTCAGAGGTTCCCTAGGCAGATAGAGTCACTAATGAGGTAATGTGTCCACGTTGAAGAAACGCCGCATATGGGGCTGCTCGAGGGATAGGTCGCGGATTAATTTCGCCCGGCCTTGGCTGTTCACATAGTCTAGGAACGTGCTGGCGATAATCGACATCCGCTTGCTTCTCAAGCGTGCTAGTTGCCATTTAAGCACAATGGGTATACGGCTGACGCTCAGCTCTTCCAAACCGATGTGCCCCCCGTAGGACAATGTATGACTCGAAAGAATGGATACCCCCAAACCTGCCATCACCGCATGACGAATAGCCTCATTACTCTCGATGGTCATCTTCAAATTCAGTTTGATTCCAAACTTCTTCATATGCTCTTCTATCGCGTGACGCGTGCCAGAGCCAGGCTCTCTCATTAGAAAGGGATATTGCGCAAACTCAGCCAACGAGACTTTGGCTTTCTTGGTCATCGGGTGACCGATTGGGGCAATCGCCACCAAGGGGTTAGGTAGAAAGTCGTATAAGGCGAGATCATCTTTCTCTGGTGGGTGACTAAACACATAGAAATCATCCTCGCCGCGTTCTAGTCTTTCCAGAATTTGGCTCCGATTCGCCACATTCATTTGTACATCGATAGCGGGATAGAGACGACAGAACTCACCCAGCAAGTGAGGGATAAAATACTTGGCAGTGGTTACCACCCCTATACGCAAAGTGCCTGCTTTCAAGCCTTTCAGGTCTGAGAGCCTAGACTCCAGCTCTTCAGACCGATCAAGAATATCTCGAGCCGCCGCAACAACCGCAATGCCAGCCTCCGTAAAGACAAGCTTCTTCCCTACCTGATCATAGAGAGGCATGCCTATGGCTTCGCTGAGCTTCTTCAACTGAATAGAAATAGTAGGCTGCGTAAGATAGAGTTTCTGCGCAGCAGCCGTGATGCTGCCCTCATTGAAGACAGCGAGCAATATTTCAAGCTGGCGGAAGGTGCCGATGTAGGCATGGAGTCGAGAGGACATTAATTACCATAGATATATATCGATGTATAAAATAGATAATATCTATTTTTATCTATACTTAATAGCTCTATCATGTCGCTCGCAATCTCCCCTTCCAATGCGAAGTAACTAAGTGACGTGCTGAAGCCCTAATTTAAAACTTTAGTATTTTTTCAAGGAACATTACATGAAGGCAAGCGTGATCGAAATCATCATGGGGTCGCAATCGGATTGGGAAGTGATGCAAGAGGCATGTACCGTTCTCGAAGCGCTAGGGGTGTCTTACCATGCACGAGTAGTCTCTGCCCACCGCACTCCCGCCAGAATGTTTGAGTTCGCTTCAAAAGCGGCGCAGAACGGGACCAAGATTATCATTGCTGGCGCAGGCGGCGCTGCTCATCTGCCAGGCATGGTGGCCGCCATCACACACCTACCAGTCATTGCAGTACCTGTGCAAAGCAAGCATCTTAATGGTTTAGACAGCCTACTTTCAATTGCCCAAATGCCACGCGGGGTCGCCGTTGCTACTCAGGCGATTGGGGCAGCCGGCGCATTCAACGCGGGCCTTCTCGCTGTGCAGATACTCGCACTTGAAGATCCCGCACTTACGCAACGCCTTATCGCTTGGCGCAGCGAGCAAACCGATAGAGTGGCGGAGGAAATTGCCTGATGCACATTGCGATCCTTGGTTGCGGACAATTGGCAAGAATGCTGGCACTAGCCGGCTGGCCAATGGGCATGCAATTTAGCTTTGTCTCAGAAGCCGACGAGGATACACGCTGCGTCGACGGCCTTGGCAAAGTCGTGCGGCTACAAGAGTCAATGTCGCCAGAGATGATGTTCGAAGCTTTAGGTAAGCCCGACGTAATAACGGTAGAAAAAGAAGCCGTTGACACCACATTTTTGCGGCAACTCAGTCAGTTCAGTAAAGTTGCGCCTAGCCCCGATATACTTTGGACAGTGCAACACAGAGGCCGCCAGAAAAATTTCTTACGCGACAAAGGTATTGCCACGGCACCCTACGTTGAGATTCACAGTAAACCAGAGCTTATGCTCGCCGCTCAAACGCTTGGATACCCACTGATTATCAAGTCCTGCGAACAAGGCTATGACGGCCAACAACAGTGGCGCGTTCGTGATGAAGCTCAGGCAAGAGCCTTCATCGACAGCTCAACGGTTATTGAAGATGCGGTGGTTGAGAAGATGGTCAACTTCTCAATGGAGGTATCCGTTCTGGTAGTCCGAAACTTTGCTGGGGAAATAGCAATCTATGAGCCCAGCGAGAATAGACACTGCAACGGTACGTTATCGGTCTCGATCGCGCCTACAGAAACGCTGAGCACAGCACAACGTAAGCAGCTGCAAAATATCGTGAACACACTGATGCAAACCATGGATTATGTTGGCGTGCTTGCGATCGAATGTTTCGTAGTGGATGGACAGATCTCCGTCAACGAGCTGGCCCCCCGAGTACACAATAGTGGTCACTGGACTCAAGAGGGCGCGATATGCAGCCAGTTTGAGAATCACCTGCGCGCAATCTGTGGTCAGAGCCTTGGCTCGACGACTAGCTTAGGGCATAGCGCAATGATCAACTTATTAGGGTGTAACGCACCGGACGACTTAATTTCCAAGCCTAATGCTCACTTGCACTGGTATAACAAAACGCTTCGACAAGGCCGCAAAATGGGCCATGTCAATTTGCTGCATCCCTCCCCCCAAGCGCTGCAAGAAGACCTTGATGACGCGTTGCGAATGATGCCTAGTTAGCGCTAATAGAAAAACCTATTGCAAGGACCGGGGTTAGGGCTAGTTTCAAAAATAGGCATTTATCACACCTTTCGCGCCGCTACGCGGCACCATAAAAAAAGCCAAAGCAGCCGCGCTCCCGCGCACTACTTTGGCTTTCTGGACTAAACGATCTTAGCGTGCAGAGTATTTCGTGAACGCACCGCCTGCTTGGCTAAGGGAGTTCGGACCCTCTGCGGCAAACACATTGCCGTTGCCATCCACTGCGATACCCTCGCCTGCAGTCCCCTGCGCTAAACGATCCTCGCGCTCGAAAGGTTGGATAAAAGCTGTCACGACATCTTCATCGATATGCCCAATCCGAACACCATTGCGCCAGCCTGGATGGCTAGTAGGGCTAGACTCCGAATCGATGGCATAGAGCATATCGTCGTCAGTAATGAACAGCCCGCTTATGCGGCTGAAGCTATAGCGTGACTCGAGGTAGTTACCCTCTTGATCGAAAATCTCAATGCGGTGATTACCACGGTCGGCAACCCAGAGACGACCCTGAGAATCAAACTCCATCGCGTGGGGCGTGCGGAACTCGCCATGGCGAACACCGATTTGCCCCCATTGCTTGACGAAGGTGCCGTCTGGCGTGAACTTCAAAATACGCGAGGTATCGCCATTGGCGCGGCCCTCTTCCATGGCCTGCATGCTGATCATGCCTTGCGCGTTATGCCCGTCAGAGACATAAATGCTGCCATCGGGGCCGACAATCACGTCGTTGGGCTGGTTAAAATGCGCCCCATCAGTACCAGCCTGCCCAGCCGTGCCAAGGCTCATTAGCAATTCCCCATCGGGGCTGAACTTGTGGACTTGATGGCCCTTCGTTCCCGCGGGGTTTACCGCAAAGTCCGTAACCCAGACATTCCCTTGGGTATCAACATGAATACCGTGCGGCGTCACGAACACACCAGCGCCGAAATTCTTCAGGACGGCACCAGTATTAGGGTCAAATTTGAAGATTGGGTCAACCAGGTTGGTATCGCAGGTAATAGGCGCCCCAGCACCGAAATTACCCGCACCACAGCGCTCATAGGCAACGAGCATACCGTCCGTTGGATCGATATCAACGCCGGCTGTAGAGCCCCACTCACGCCCTTGAGGCAAATCGCCCCAATTACGCGTCACTGTTGGATAGGGGTTAGCAAATCCTTCTCCAGTGATGACATTGCCAACGACCATAGGCTCATGGGCCATGGTTTCATTAGCCATTGGTGCTGCAGCCGGTGCGGCAGCATTGCTGGTCGTACTAGGCTCGGTGCAGGCTGCCAACATGAGCGATGCACAAAGCGTGGATAACAGGATTTTAGATGAAGACATGACTGCTCCTTTATTATTTATTTGCTTGGAGAAAAATAACGTGTTGCCAGAGCATAAAATCTATTGCCCTCTAAGTCCACCTATCTAGCCACTCTCACGGCTTTCAGCCACTAAACCCTGTGGCTTGGCAGGGTCTTAGCAGAATCTACATAACTAAACACACATTAAGGCAGCTTTAAGAATTCTGGCGTAGCGTGAATGGGGTTCTAGTCCACATAGCGTTAAAGGTTCCCATGCCCCTAAGCTCCCCAGCTATTCTACATTGCACTCTACTCACTCTATCTTGCCTTGTGTGCTCGCAAAGTTTCGCCCAGAACAAACCTCAGTGCGAACTCGTCAACTCTCCCGCTCTAGCGGGTTTTGACTTCACCGAAGGAATCTCGCGCTGGGGCACACAAGAGTCCTTCGACATCGACAGCACGCACTACAAAATTCACGATATTACGGTAAACCGACTCCCCATCTTCGACGAGACTAACGAGAAGGAGAATAACGCTGTCTTTCGTTGGATCAACCGCGTCCATATCCCAACCCGCCAAAAGGTGATTCGGGATCAACTTCTATTCGATAGTGGTAGCGAAGTGAGCTCTCAGATGCTCTCAGAGAACGAACGCTTACTTCGCCAACAAAAGTATGCTGCGGATTCCAAAATAAGAGTTCTGAAAAAATGCGGCGATGAAGTCGACCTTGAAGTTGTAACCCGTGAGGTCTGGACTTTAACGCCTGGCTTCTCATTCCACTCCAGCGGTGGAGAAACTTCTATCGATATTGGAGTGCGCGATTCAAACGCGCTGGGCACAGGGCAAAGAGCTTCCATTTTTTACAGTAGCGACACGAACCGCAACAGCTACAAGATGGCTTTCGAGAACCCCAATATCGGCAATACACATCGCGTCATTAAAGTACAGGCCGAAAACAGTACCGATGGCTTTCACTATCTTGCCGACTATTCTCTACCCTTCTTTTCATTAGACGCACGGGAGGCATGGCGTTTCTCTTTTGATACGACGAAGGAAATTCTTACTCAATATAAATTCGGCAAGAAAGCCACAGAGGTTCAGCGCGATAAAGATTACGCGGAGATTTCCAGAGGATTCTCAGCCGGACTACAAAATGGCGTTACAAACCATTTTGTGTACGGTTTACGGGAAGAGAAATACAACTACGCGCAAGGAATTAATCGTCCAACACCAATCACATTGCCGCAAGACCTTACCCTTATCTATCCGTTCCTAGAGTACGAGAGCATAGAGGACAATTTCGCCGTTGCTTACAACATTAGCCAGATCTACCGCACAGAGGATCTGTCATTAGGACGAAAGTTACGCTTTAGTGTCGGCTACGATCCAACAGGGGAGCAACATCTAGTGCTGCAAGGAAATGCGTCGGATACGCTGCTATCACAACGCAAAATGTTATTGCAATGGAGCGGTGATTGGTACGGACGCTGGAACCGCTTCGATAATGCATGGGAAGACACGTTGCTCAATTTCAATCTCGATTTTCATCGCGGGCAAACTGAGAAGCGCACGCTGTACTTAGGTTTCTCTGCGTCGAAAGCAATTCATCTTAACAGTAGCCAGCAACTCACCCTGGGTGGCAGTAACGGGCTGCGCGGTTTCGACAGCCACTACCTAAACGGTGACGCTCTGCTCAATCTCACTGTCGAGGAGCGCTACTTTAGTGACCTTCAATTGTTCCAGTTGCTTCGCGTGGGTTACGCGGGTTTCTTTGACATTGGTAAGGTCTACGGGGATCCTCAATGGGGAGCAGATCGCCTCTATAAAAATGTCGGCATTGGGCTTCGTCTCGCGCCAAGCAAGACAGATGAAGGACGAATTATTCACATCGATCTAGCCTATCCGATTGGTTCCAACATTCCTGGCGGGAAGTCATTGCAACTCGTTGTGGAGGCGAAGACTTCTTTCTAATACCGCAATCTAGACCATCCGTGCAGTGTAAGGCCTGTGCTTTAGCTATGCCTGCGGTTGATTTGCCGATGCCACAAAGTGAGGCCAATGGACTTCTGACTAAAACCGCTTCTCTTTAACACGTCTATCTGGCATCGTTGTTCGTAGGTCAGTTGTTTGTAGCTACTCATTTCGCATATCTCTTGCCGGAGAAAAAGCAAAGAGCCTACAGGCAGCTGACCTCTTTTCCTACCGCGGTAGAGTTATGCACTTCAGAGTTGAATCTGCCTCTCTATTTTTCGCAATCTCGACCGCTCAAGCTACCTTCAGGGCAAACTCTTCACCAATCCCTTCGCCCCATTGAAACAGTAACGCACCTAAAAAGGCTCCGACAAAGCCTAAGCATTCGCGTTTTCCCAATGCTATGATCGATCCACAGGCCCTAAATTCGGCTAATTTAAGGATCAAACCATGGCCCAAGCAACTGCTGCGACTGAAACGGTGAATGAAATCTTCAGCTTGAGTGATGCCGTGCGTGACACACTGAATCAAATCGCGCAGCAGCTCGTTAATTATGCCCCACAGTTCATTGGTGCCGCCGTTCTACTCTTAGTAGGGTGGGCTTTAGCGAGCGCCTTGGCAATTAGTGCGCAAAAGCTCGTGCAGGGCCTGGACAGCATCTTCGCTCGAGTCGACAAGAGTGATAACTTCACTGGGGAACAGTTCAAACGCTCTTACGCCAAGATTGCCCGCAAACTAGTGTTCTGGACCGTCATGCTGTTCTTCTTCGCAGTGGCTACGAATATTCTAGGCTGGGATCTGTTCTCTGGCTGGTTTCGAGACATTTTTACTTATCTTCCCGGCATTATTACTGGCATGGTCGTCATCCTCGGCGGCTTTCTCCTCAGCAATCTGGCGAAATCCGCGATCGTATCTACCGCCGCGCGCGCGGGGATTCAACAAAGCCTAGTGATGGCTAAAGTGGTGCAGATAGCGATCATTTTCAGCGCTATTATCATTGGCGTTGAGCAGATCGGCCTTAACATCGGTTTCCTCAGTAATATCATCGTTGCCGTCATTACAATCTCTCTAGCCGGAGTCGTATTCGCCTTCAGTCTCGGGGCGCGAACACTCGTTGCCAATATCATAGCAGCACAGTATTTGCGCAGGCATTGCGAGCCGGGAGACATTCTCACGATTGCCAACACAGAAGGCGAAGTTATCGAGATCTCGCAAGCGAGCATCGTGCTTGAGACAGAGGCAGGAAAATCCATTATTCCTGCCAAGTTATTCCATGAGCAGGTCTGTCATATCAAGTCACGGCAGTAAGAAATCGACGCAAGCGGGGTTCGCAAAATGACTGAGAAAAAATTGAGTTTAGCCCTTAGTTTCATCAGCGCGGAGCCAGAGGCAGCCGCCAAGATACTGGAGCAAAGCTCGGTGAGTGATGTCGCTCAGTTTATGGAAAACCTTCCACTAGACTATCAGTGCCAAGTGCTCGAGCATTTACTACCGGGCTACGCCGCGCGTTTGTGCATGCAATTGGGAGACAAGAAAGCAGCGGCGATACTCAGTGATCTTGATGCTACAGCTATCGCTAAGATCATACGCCTCATGCCCAAGGCTCAAGCAGAGAGCGTCCTTGAAACATTGCCCAAGAAACGTCGAGATTCAAGCAACTTATTATTAAAATACTCCATACGCTTTGTGGGCGCGTGGATGCAACCCTATACACACGCAGTCGTTAGTGAGATGTCCATTGCTGAAGTTTTACATTATCTGCAGAGCGAGGTCGAAGGCCATATTTCTGAATACGTCTACATCATCGATCGCAATGCAAAACTAGAGGGCCGGCTAAGTTATTTCAGACTGCTAAAGTCTAACCACAACATCCAGGTGGGTGACATCATGGAGCGAATCATTCCCCATGTTTCCATCAATATGTTGTTAGAAAATGCACTCGAACTCCCCCAATGGAATGAAACGGATACTCTCGCCGTAGTCGACAAGAATACGCGCCTACACGGTTTAATAAGGCACGCCGATATTCGTAAAGCTCTTGAGCAGAGCAAGGATCAACAATACATTCAATCGAATAATGCGGATCTCGTTACTGGTCTAGGCAGTGTCTACGGAAAGACGCTCTTAGTATTAATTAACAATCTGCTCAATGTAATAGAGCCGGACTTGAAATCTTAGGAATTCGACGATGACCGCTAATCACTTAAGCCTTGATGATCCACTTACTAGGCTAAATAGAGCATTCTTACTCAATCATCCTCGCACTGCGGCACGTAGCCTAGAGTCGAGTGCTCCCGATGACGCGACCGATATCTTGCGCCAGCAAGAGCCATTCATAGCTGCGCGCGTCTTGGAAAGGATTTCTCCTGGCACTTTGGATATTATTTTCCGACTTTTCCCTTCCGAGTTCGCTGCGGCTGTCTTGATGTCAATGGAGGCTAGCACTGCCGTAGCATTGCTAAGTCGGCAAAGTGAAGAGCTGCAGAAGCTTCACTTAGCCCATATGAACGATGTAAGTGCTGCGGAGTTTAGATCGCTCCTCGACTACCCCGAGAACAGCGTTGGCCAGATGATGAGCACACAGATAGTGGCTTTCAACAAGAATACGACCGTCGAACAAGCCATTGCTCGGCTACGCCAACTAAGTGTCGAGACCATACATCACCTATTCCTATTAGATGACGAGGTGAGACTCGATAGCGAAGTAGAGATAAAGAAGCTCGCCCTCGCAGAGAGTACCCAAACCTTGACCTCAATCTCCAAGCCAATCGTGACCTTTGTGAACGCGATGGACTCGAAAGACGAGCTTATGGACAAGATCGATAAATTCCATATTGACGTTCTTCCGGTCGTGGACTTAAACCTGCAACTAGTAGGAGTTGTGCGCTCACAGGGACTAATGAATGCCATGCGTGAAGACATAGTGACGGATATGCAGACAATGGTGGGTGCCAGCAAAGACGAACGGGCATTGTCGAGCAGCTGGTTTGCTGTGCGCAAACGACTTCCCTGGCTGCAGATTAACTTACTCACCGCATTCCTCGCTGCAGCAGTGGTGGGGCTGTTTGAAGACACGATCTCGCGCTTCACCGCGCTCGCGATTCTACTGCCTATTGCGGCCGGTCAATCGGGAAACGCCGGAGCACAAGCGCTAGCCGTGACGATGCGGGGCCTCACTTTACGCGAGATCACCATGGGGCATTGGTTCCGGGTCATGATGAAAGAGTTGCGCACCGGCTTTATCAATGGCTTGGGTATCGCCGTCACCTGCTCGGCAGGCGTCTATCTTTGGAGTCGTAGCCTTGGCCTAGCGCTTGTTATGGCTCTGTCCATGATTATTTCTATGACCATTGCCGGTATCGCAGGTGCCTTAGTGCCGATTCTTTTGAAACGCTTCGGGCTTGATCCCGCTCAATCCTCCTCGATAGTCCTTACCACCATCACAGATGTGGCGGGACTCATGTCGTTTCTCGGCATAGCGACCCTCTTATCGCAACTCTTAGAAGCACCATAAAGCGTTGCCCCTGTACAAGTGTTCACTACAATTTCGTTGCATTACGGTTCTCATAGGCCATAATCTTACTAAGTCATAGGCGCATTCCTAGAATATAGGGAAATAGTGCCAACCTAGAACGTACAACGTTGGAGACCGCAATTGGCAGACCTCATCAAGCTGGCGGAGTTAGAGCTAAGTGAATGTGAGAAAAAATTCAATGCTATTTTTTCTCACGGGGCAGTGGGGATCGCTAGAATCGCCATGGACACTTCATGTCTAGAAGTTAATCAGAAACTCTGCGAAATTCTGGGATATTCCGAAGCGGAGCTAATGACTCTTTCATTTAGAGAGGTCACGCATCCGGAAGACCTCGATAAAAATGCCGCATTGGTTGCTGAGATAGTCACAGGAAAACGCGATTCCTATTCCCTAGAGAAACGTTATATCCGTAAAAACGGTGATATAATCTGGTGCCGTCTTTCTGCCTCGTTGGTTAAAGACTCAGAAAATAAACCTCTATATGCAGTGGCATTTGTCGAAGACATAAGCGATCGCATCAAGCTTACTGAACGCCTCCAGCTATCTGATCAAATCGTGACTGCATCATCCGACATGCTGGCAATCTTAGACATGAACGGTATCTATAAAGCTACAAATTCCTCTTATTCTAAAATCTTTGGAGGTACACCGAATTTCCTCGTGGGCAAACATATCGAGAAGGTGTTCGGGAAAAAATTCGTGGCCAGTACAATGCAACCTAATATCGCTAGAGCCATAAAGGGGGAGCTAGCAAGCTACAGCGCGTGGTTTGACTTCCCTAACAATAGTAAGCGTTTTCTCAATGTGTCCTATTCCCCTGTAGAAGATGGTGACAAGAAAATCAGCGGCATTGCGGTAAGCGCAAGGGACATCACCGACCTAAAAAATGCCGAGATAGAAATGCTTGAGATGAACGTGAAACTCGAAGAATACTCCTTCGTAGACGGACTCACCAAAATCGCCAATCGACGCATGCTCGACGAGAATCTAACAAAGGAGTGGGACAGAGCACAAAGAGCTAAGGCGCCGTTGGCATTCATCATGATCGATATCGATTTTTTCAAGAAATATAACGACCATTATGGCCATCTACAGGGTGACGATTGCCTAATAAAGGTCGCCCGAATTCTCAACGAGATTGCAAATCGAAGTACAGACATCATCGCGCGTTTTGGGGGTGAGGAGTTCGCAATTCTCGCACCCTACTCCGCTTTAGATCAAGCGCTAAAGCTCGCGGAAATCTGCCGACTTGCGATAGCGCAAGAGAATATCCCTCATGCATTTACTGGTGATCCCAAGCTCAACACCGTGACCATTAGTATTGGCGTAAGTAGTCTCGTGCCAAACGGTAAAAATAGCGCGATGGAATTAATTAAAGCCGCCGATCGCTTGCTTTACAAAGCTAAAAGCGCGGGACGTAACTGCGTGCGAAGTGCTTGAGGATTGTTGTTTAGCACGATGCGCCTTCTAGTCGGAATTGAGAAGGCGCATCGTGGTGCTTAGTTTTAGCGCAGGCGGTCCGCTAAACCCTCAATGCTGACGGCGAGCTCCTCAAAACGTTTGGCGGCAATGCCGGTTCGCAGCGCGCCTTGTTCTCGAAGATTACTCGCCAAGCCATCTAGCCGTACAGCGCCTAATGAATCTTTCCCATCATTCATCAACAAAGTTTCCATCGTTGTGAGTATCTCTCTCATCTCTGCTTCCAAATCAGTGGCTAGTAGCTCACTACGCGCGAGTTGGTCAACGTAGGCTAGAGCTATCGCTGGTTCTACTGGCCATTCATGGCGTCTCTGCTGCTGTGCATTCACCACCACGCCCGGCATTTGATATGACGCGGCCGCGATCTCGTTAGCACTTAGGTAGTCACTGGGCGAAAGGCTTAAAACGTCGAGACCTCTTGCTATCTCGGTGCCGAATACTTTGCCGGCATACCAGTAAGCGGACCAGTAACCGCCCAAAATGAGCTCCTTCTCGTCCACCGGCCCGCGGTCGAAGAAGGCTATCTCAACTGGGTTCGAGGAATCAGTGAAATCCATTACTGAAATGCCGCCCTGATACCAAGCTTGGACGAAGATGTCGCGCCCTGGCACTGGGACTAGGGAGCCGTTATGGGCAACACAGTTCTCTTGCTCGGTTTGTGGCGCAGACAATTTATAGTGACTACGGTATTGCAGCTTGTTATCGACGATGTCGTAGATCGCATCGGCGCCCCAATTCAGCGGGTCGGAAGCGCGGCAGCGCGGACGAGAACCACCGCCCCACTCGTCGGTGAAGATCACTTTACTGCCATCGTTATTGAACGTGGCCGAATGCCAATAGGCGAAGCCAGTGTCTATCACTTGGTCCAGTCTCTTCGGATGCTCGGGATCAGTGATATCGAGCAGAATACCATTGCCAGAGCACGCACCGGCAGCAACCCCGATCTCTGGAAACGCTGTTATGTCGTGGCAATGATTCGTCTCGCTAGTAGTCTGCGTGCCCTTGCCATGATCTCCCCCCTCCCAGAGACCTGCCGCCACACCCGCATCGGGGTCGGAGAAGATAAAGGGCCGGTTTACTACTTCAGCGTCATAGGGACGCGCGACTGGTATCTTGATGACATCGATTCTGAACAAGGCAGACTCGGGGTTCTCGTATGGTGAATCATCCGAGCACTCACTCATCTCGTCGTCTGGCCGTACAGAGCTTGAACCGGAACCATAGATATATATATCGCCGAGCGCATCGGGGTCACTTACCACCGTGTGCGTGTGGGAGCCTCGACATGTCTGTACTGCCCCAACTTGCACGGGCATTGTAAAATCACTGACATCGAAAATCCGGATGCCACGGAAACGCTCGGCACTGACAGGCTCTGCTACGCCCTGAAGACCACAGTCCAAACGACCACGCGTCTGCTCTACCGACATGATTAGGAGGTTTCCGACAATTGAGACGTCGCCCTGCCCACCGGGGCAGACGACAGAGCTAAGCAATTGGGGAGAAGCTGGATTGCTAATATCGTAGGCATTGAAGCCATGATAATTACCGGCGACCAGGACGTTGCCAACGAAGGTCATATCCGTATTCGCGAAATTGAGCAGGCTTGGGCGCGGCTCGGATGTTTCATCGTCATCTTCTTCCGTGACGGGTGTCTCAGTTGCAATGGTACTTTGCGCAACATCGATAGAGACATCTTGTGCAGCCGCTGGATCCGGCTCACCTTCTTCGTCCGGCGCCAAGGCCTTTTCTTCAAGCTCTTTCACGCGGCTCATCGGCAAGCCCATGGGATTGTCAGGGTCAAAGAACCCATCAGGTTTAGAGACCGACGCAAGCAGCTGCATATTGAACGAAGCCTCACCTGCATTGGCGAACCCAGCGCGTAGATTTACGCGAGGGTCTGGAGAGAAACCCGCTAGCATCGCGCTCATACGTTCGATCTCGCTGGTCTGATCAGAGGTCACTTCGGTCGTGAACTCATAGATTACCGAGTCCTGTGCGGAACCACGCTGGTCAAGCAGCGTTTCCACCATCTCAAGCGCACCTTCGTGGTGGTCGATCATAAACTGCAAGAACAAGGAGTCGAACTCCGGACCCTGGGCCGCAGTAAGTTGCGCAAAGTCTTCTGGGCTAAGCATGCCGGACATCAGATCGTCTTCGCTCATATTATGATGCGCGTGTTCGTCTGGCAAATCGAGACCACGGCTTTCCAGCCAGCCGCGCATCATCGACATTTCATCTTCTTGCGAAATCGAAATGCGCTGGGCCATAGCAATCAGCGCATCACGATTGGTACGGCCCTCTACTAGCGCCCCCATCTCTACTGCCTGCGCATGGTGCGAAATCATGCCTTGCATGAATTTCACATCGGCGTCTGTAAAATGTAGGCTAGCGAGATTAGAAGCCTCCTCTGCGCTTATTAGGCGACTCGGCTGGCCGGGCGCACCGGGTTGAATGATAGGGGCTTGGGCGCTGACTTGGGCGCTTAATACAAGACTCGCTATCCCTATAGAGACAACTAAGGCGTGACGACGGGTCTTATTGGCGAAGGGAGACGACATAAGCATTTCTCCAAAGGAGTTCAAAAAAAGAGACGTAAGTGCGAACTAAGAGAGTAAAGCCAAACGCCATTGAGTGCCATGCAAAATTCAATGCGTATTTTTTGAAATAAGTACAATTTCAAGCATTACGCGCACTTAATCCCCCACCGGGGCATTCACGCATTGCCTAAGGCCAGCCTGAACTCAAAGTTAATTTGCCATCAGTGCGGGCTATTAGTCAGCGTAGGGCCTATGGGTGATGGGAGCAAGGCGAGCTGCCCGCGTTGTGACACCGTATTAAGTAGTAAGCATCGGCATGCCCTCGATCGCATCTTGTATTTTTCGATCTCCGCTCTACTTTGCCTTTTCTATAGTAGTTTATTCGGCTTCCTACAGATGTCTGTGCAAGGGCAGGAGCGGCAGATTACTTTAATAGGCGCAGTGGAAACGCTTTTCTCTTTGCACGAGCTCACCCTTGGCGTCTTCATGATCATCATTATCGTTGGCTTGCCTACTCTATTCGCGGGTCTTTTGATATTCCTAGTGGCAAGTATCAAGCTCAACCGAGCGACTCGACGCTCAATACAATTGTTACGCATCGTGGGTTATGTGCGATTCTGGAACATGTGCGAGATATTTTTCCTTGGCATTCTTATCTGCCAGAGTTTAAACCCCTGCTCAATGAGCTAAAGAACAAGCCAAATGGACTCGTGTTTCCAACCGCATCCGAGGCAGAAATTATTCCAACGAGGAAAGCCCAGTGAAACTCAACCGATCGGCCTTAGTTATTGCTCTCGCACTCGGCGCCTGCGCCTCGGAGCCCACTTCCATCTCTTACTATATGCTGACGACGCTAAGCACAGAAACCGTCGCTCGACAAGCGATTTTGCCCAAGCCTTCCTTGGTGATTGAAGAGGTTGAACTTGCTGCGTATTGACGACAATCGGGTATCGCACTGCAAACCGGCAGCAGTCTCAAAGCAGCACCTGTGGGCGGAGAACCTTGAGTTGGCCGTACCAAAATTACTACTGAAGGAATTGCAGAGTCAATCGAGCGATTTCAATTTCTACATCCGCAATCTCGACTTTGTGCCGCAAACTGACTACCGGCTGCGCCTGCATATCGACAATCTCCAGGCCACAGAGCTGGGTGAAGTAGTAAGCTCTGGGTGCTATCAACTAATTACCAACGCCACACCCAGCGAAACACATACTGTTGACTGCTATTTTAAAGAAGACTTGCTAGATGATGGCTACGAGCACGCAGTAGAAAAAATGCGCATTCTAATTCAAGACATCGCGAAAGACGTATTAGTTTCAGCTAACGTTTTCACCGCACAGTAATTTCGAGGCAAAAAAAACCCCGGTACGAAACCGGGGTTTTTTATATCAGACCATTTAGGCCTAGTGTTGCATCATCATTAGAACTGTACGCGTGCACCCAAGTAGAAACGACGTGGGCTAACCCAAGCGCTGCCTTGACCGAACGAGTAAACACCGTCGCCGCCAGCAAGTTCTTGCTCACGTGTAACAGCTTGATCGTCAAGTGCGTTGAAGACATCCAAGAAGAATTCAGTTTCGAATCCTTGAATGTCCATCACGTACTTCGCACGTAGATCGAGCGTGCCGAAGGAATCAGTGGTATGTGAACCCACAGTACCTGGCGCCAACCAGCGCGTTGTTGCGCCCAATGACTCATAAGCTTTGCCTACGCGTATTGGTGTGTGACGACCATACTGAGAGAACGTCTCACTGTAGACTAGGCCAGAGTTCCAAGCGTATACCGCACCCAGTTCGATGCCATTGTCGAAAGAGTAAGACCCAGCAAACTTGAGCAAGTGCTCGATGTTACCTGGCTGTGGCCCGTAGACATTCGGCGCACGTGGGTCGAGGTACAGAAAGTCACCTTGCAGGTCCGCGTTACCGTCTGAGTTGGAGTTACCGCTTGCATCGTTGAAGACATACGATGCCAGCATCTGCCAACGATTGTCTGCACTACGACGCTTACGGAACGTTACTTCAACGCCTTCGTATTCACGAATACCACCTGCCAGAGTTCCGATGAAGTAGTTCGCTGAAGGCAGAGTGTCGAAACCGAAGTAAGACAATGGCAGCGCATAACCACCAACCGCTGAAGGATCAGTATAGAAGCCTAGGTCGTAGTCTTCCAAGATGTCCTTAGTTTCGCGTTCTGTGTAAGTGATCTGAATGCTCATCTCATTAGTCAGAGTATGTTCAAAACCTAACATCATCTCGTCAGTGTATGGTGTCTTAGTAGTAGGAGCGAAGAAACCGTCCTGCACCTGAGCACCGCCACGAGTACGGAAAGTCACCCACTGATTGCCGATATAGGCCTGCTCTTCACGTACTGAACCCGACAGTGTTCCTGCGAACTGAGTCATGTCTGTACGGATAGGGTCGTAGTATCGACCAGTGAACGCCCACACCTTGCTGCCGCCGTCACCAAAGATATCGTACACAACGCTCAAGCGCGGCGCCATTTCCCAATCGAAGGTGAAAACTTTAGAACCGTCAGTGGCTATGTGATCCCACTTCTCGGCACGCACGCCTGCGTTCACAGTCCAATGCTCATTGATGTTCCAAGAGTCTTGGAGGAAATAAGCGTCGCCCTCCGTAGTGAAGGTCAAGGGCGCTGACTGCGTTTGCGCAATACGGTACACATTCACTTGGCTGTTGGGGTTGCCAGCAGTAGTGTTGAACTTCAAGTTTCCTAGCTCCGATGCGCTGATGCTGCCATTAGTGTCGGAATCGAGCAGACTGCGGAAGTAAGCAGAGTTACCGCTGCTTGCCATCCCGTCGATGATACGCTGGTAATCGTCTTCTGACAGATCACGCTCGCCAGTCCAAGTGCCAGTGACATAGTTCTTCAGCTGCAGGCCAGAGTTTTGTGTACCAATAGACGTGTACTGCGCACCGTCGCCAGTGTATTGCAGATCGTAATTACGCTCGTTGGTAGTCTGTGTGTAACCAGCCTTCATTTCGTGATAGCCGAACGACGTGTCGAGGAAGTATTCAACAGTCAGCGACTTCGTGTCTTTGTTACGGAAGTCGATAGTGTTGGAACCACGGCCGCCGCGGTCAGTGTCCGCGTTTGTCACTGTTACGCCTTGGAAGGCGACATCGTTGCGGCTAGAGGAGTCTGCGGAAGTGCGGCTCACTTCGCCTTCATGGCTAGCAACATCCAGAGTCACAATCAGGTTATCCCATGAATGCGAATAGGAGTACTTATAGTTGTCTCCACCCTGGAGACTGGCGCTATCACGGTTAGCAAGCACCGTGTAGTCGTCAGAGCCATCGCGCTCGTAGGGGTCGTTGAAGAACTCAGCAGTGAACTTGTCATTGTCTGTAGGCGCCCACGTCAACTTGATGAAGCCAAGATCCTGAGTGGTGTTAACAGCACGCTGGAAGTTGCCAGTTACTGGGTCGATGATGTCTTCATCACGCTCTTTGCGCTGGAAAGAAGTAAAGAACCACAGCTTGTCCTGGATAATCGGGCCACCCAAAGTGAAGGCCGTGTCAAATGTAGAGAACGTGCTGTCTGGCAGGTTATCATTCTTGGAAACAAGCTGGTCACTCTGTGAGTAGTAGTTCAATGAGCCATGGAATTCATTACTACCGGACTTAGTCACAACGCGAGAGATCAGGCCTTGGCCGCCTTCGTACTCGGCAGGCACGCCGCCAGTGATGATTTGCTGTTCCTGAATGATTTCGGAATTGAAGTTAGCCCCGAAGCCGCCAGTCAGGTTATCAGTGATATTGATACCGTCGATGTAGTAGACGTTATCGGTAGAGCTACCGGCAGTATTGCCGTTTGAGTCAACGCCGTCGGAGTAGTTAACCCCTGACTTAGACGAAGGGTTACCGTTCAGAGTTGGCTTAGTGGAAGGCGCCAACTGTAGGTAAGACTGGTAGCTACGGCCTGTAGGCAAAGACTCTGTAAGGTCCAGAGTGATGTCTGTGCCGACCAGCGCGGAAGTAGTATCCACTAACTGCGTGCGACCAGAACGGCCTATTACAACCACTTCCTCGATTGCATTGCTGCGCTCGATTGCATAGGTCAGAGTGAAGTTACGGCCAGAAACCACCTGGACGTTTTCGTTGCGCAGCGGCTGGAAGCCAGAGCTGCTAACCACTACTTCGTAATCATTCGAGGGATCGAGACCAAGCAGACGTATTTCGCCGTCTGGACCGGTCACGCCACTCTTAGAGGTTAGACTTTCGGAGGTACTGGCTTGCACCATCGCACCGGCTACTGGGTTACCAGCAGCGTCAGTTACGACAACACGCAGACCACCGGTGTCGGCAAAAGCTTGTGAGCTGATAGCAGCAGCCAATAATACGCTGGCCGCCTTGAGCCTGAATCGCACAGGCGTTCGGTTGTTTTGCATTTTATTCCCTCATTAGGTTGGTTAGCTGGCGCCGGACTTTGAGATTGCTCTTTAGCGCCGTTGCATTACTATTATTTTATAGCAGCACCCAACTCAAACGACCTGCGCTACGACAATGGATGATTCCACTCGCACGGGCCCCAGACAGCTGAATACTGAAAACGTTCATAATTTAATAAATTTGCGCACGATTGTCGAACACTTGTTCGACTAATGTGGCAAAACAAGGCATTTCTATGATTTTATATTGAAATGATTAGAAATCAGTCAACCAACGAGCACTACATTAAGAATTTTGCGTGCAAAGCCCGGGTTGACTCATACTCAAAACGCATTAAGTGATGTTGGCTGTAGCGAAGTTCGAGGAGTGGCAGCAGCGCGAGACAAACGGTCGTTAACATCACACCATTGCTCACTGCTTGGAGGGTATTCGAGCCAGATGGCATCTAAGCCAAGGTCATCGAGAGAATAGAGCGTCTTATATAGGCACTGCGCAAACAAGGCTTTCTCCTTAGGCATGGTGATGATCTTTGCGGTTTCGGACGTATTCGGCGCGGCGGCATAGAAAAGACAAGCGATGCGGCGACCCTTCGCCTCGATAGCCTCCATGATCTGCTCACGTGTGCCCAGATGCAGTGGGGTATGGGGTTGGTAGTGTTCGGCCACATTACCAGGCACCACGATATCGTGCTGCATGGGTTGGCTCACCGGTAGACCTGTGCACTGCGCAATCTCCGAAGCGGTTATCGGGCCAGCCCGAAGGATGCGTAGCTTGGGGCCTGTTAGATCGAGAATAGTGGACTCTAGCCCTACCTCACAGTCCCCGCCATCTAGCACTGCGTCTATGCGCCCCGACATCTGCGTAAACACCTGCTCGGCGCTGGTAGGACTCAGTCGCTTATAGGGGTTGGCCGAAGGGGCCGCAACGCCGAATCCTAATTCCGTCAACAAGGCAAGTAATACAGGGTTAGCGGGCACTCGCAAACCTATCGTGTCCAGCCCTGCCGTCACCTCTGTCGGCACTTGTGGGCGCTTGCGGAGCAAGAGGGTCAATGGCCCGGGCCAAAAGCGAGCGGCTAGCTGATAGGCTAACGGCGGAATATCAATCGCCCAATCCACTAGCTTATCGGGCCCCGCGATGTGGACAATTAGAGGGTGATCGCTAGGGCGCTCCTTCGCGGCGAAGATAGCCTTCACTGCGGAGGGGTTCATCGCGTTGGCCGCTAAACCATAGACGGTCTCTGTAGGGACGGCCACGAGCCCGCCGCGCCTAAGTATTTCCTTGGCGATAGCAATGTCCGAGATACTTGTGGCGTCTAAGAGCTGGGTTGGTATCATTACTTCTACATTTATAGTGTCGAGATGGACCGCTAGTGAGTGAGCGGGGCTCATGATAAACGCTACGCCAGAAAGTCCATAATCCTGTTTGCTGCGTAATAGCCTACTCTGAACAGATGGAATCGTCCAAATGACAAAGTCGCAAAGCTCAAACGCCAAGATTATCGCCGGGATACTCCTATGCCTGATAGCGGGAGGCGTAATGGCTTTTGCCGGCAGTGATGGCGGACTCCGAGTCGGCAGCATCCCGCTTTTCGTGCTGTGCGCAATGCTCGGCTTCCTTCTGCACTGGCTTGTCTTTCTCCCCTCCTATGCGTTGCAGACAGAGCACTATTTCGATCTAACCGGCTCGCTGTCTTTCATCGGTGCGATTCTCCTTGCCAATTGGCTGGCACCGAGCACAGAACTCGGCAACGATCTTCGAGCAAATCTGCTCTCCTTCATGGTTCTCGCATGGGCGCTGCGTTTAGGAGTTTTCCTTTTCATGCGCGTTAAACGCATTGGCGAAGATAGCCGCTTTCGCGACATCAAGACGCGTTTCCTGCGCTTCCTTTTCACATGGACTCTTGGTGGCCTGTGGGTGCTACTAACTGCAGCAGCCGCTCTGGCCGCCATCACGTCGGGTCGCTCAGTACCGCTAGGGCTTGGGGCCTATATCGGCGGCGCCTTATGGTTGATTGGCTTTCTTTTCGAAACTGTAGCCGATCGTCAAAAAAGTGCGTTCAAGGCAAACCCCAAAAACAAAGGCCGCTTCATTCAAACCGGTCTATGGTCAATTTCAAGGCATCCCAATTACTTTGGTGAGATTAGCTTGTGGGTTGGTGTGGCAATAATCGCAGCCCCCGTCCTACAAGGCTGGCAATTGCTGACCCTAGTATCGCCATTATTTGTAATCTTCTTGCTATGCCGCGTCAGTGGGATACCATTGCAAGAAGCACAGGCTGAGGAAAGGTGGGGGGATGACCCTGAATATAAGCGTTATGTGCAATTAACGCCGGTACTTGTCCCCGGCATCAGAACTACAAGGCTGAACGCGGAATAATGTGAAGGAAACCACCAAGGACGAGGCGGCGCGCCTAGGCGCAAACGCAGAAAAAATTGCGCAGTATTACAATGCCAATACACATAAGTTTCTGCGCTTTGGTGGCGCAGGAGAGACCGGCGCGATTCATCGCGCCATTTGGGCTCCGGGCGTTAACAATCGCGAAGACGCTTTCCTATTTCTAAATCGATTGATCGCCAATGCTATAACACCACTAATAGGAACAGTCCCTAGCGACACCCATCTCATCGACTTGGGTTGCGGCGTTGGCGGCACTTCGACATTCTTAGCAAATACGCTAGGCATCAGCGTCACGGGCATTAGCATCAGCGAGATGCAGATCGCAATTGCCAACGCGCGCATTCAAGATGCCCCGCTGCAGAACCGCGTTCAATTCCTCAGCGCCGATTTCGACAAACTTCCAGAACTCGACCAAGCAGACGCACTCTGTGCAATCGAATCTTTTGTGCATGCGCGCGATGCCAATGCGTTTTTCTTACAAGCAGCTGCATTGCTCAAACAGAGCGGAAGGCTCATCGTTTGCGATGATTTTCTTGGGGAAAATGTATCAGAGGAAGGCTTGCGTTGTGTAGTGAGATTCAAGAAGGGATGGCAGCTGAACAGCCTACTCACGGTAAAAGAGATTGAGAGCATTGCTCAGCAATGTGGCTTCAGGCTCGTCGAGTCTCATCCACTTTCTAAGTATCTACGGGGCTTCCCCGCTGCGGCGCGATGGGCGCTGAGCGCTATATGTAGAATCCCACTGCCTTGGGCTTACTGGCAAAACTTAGCGGGAGGCACTGCCCTGCAGCTGTGTGTTAAGCGTGGCTGGACCGAATATCAAGCATTGGTCTGGGAAAAAGTTTAATAAGCCTCTGAATGAAAAAGGGGGCCAGTGGCCCCCCTTCTCAATACTACTTTCTTACACTAGGGAGCCTCTGAACAACTCTGGCTTAGAACCCTGGCGTCCAATCTATAGACATCCAGAATTGACGGCCCCAAGGCTGGTGCAAACGACTCTCGAAACCACCCAGAATCGGCAAGCGCTGCGGCACCCGATTGGTCAGGTTACGAATACCACCGCTTAACACAACCTCGCTACCGAAGAAGTCATTCAACGCGTATGCATACTGCGCATTTACGATAGTCTGAGCTTCGATGGTGTCGGAACCAGGGAACTTCGAGAACAGGTTATTCACTCTGTCATCGAAAACTACCCTGCCTTGATAGGCCGCGGTTAGGGATGCGGACTGATTGCCCATAAACCAGTTTCCGCGCAACTGCGCCTTCACCTCTGGCAACGGAGGTACTACACCGCTGTTAGCGTTCTGAAATCCAAGTGCATCCTTCACACCTCCGAACAGATCTTCATACTCATACTTGGTGAAGTAAGAAGCGCTTAGTGACGTTGCGAATGTACCACAGTTATTCGTACTGAAGCGGTAATCGATCTTGGCATCGAACAGGTCGATCCACACCGTGGAGATGTTGTTTGCCTGACGAATCACTCGCAACACAGATCCATTTCCTGCAAGGTCACGAATAACGCCGCTCGCACCAGTGTTGTCCTGAGTGGCCAGCCACGCATTCGCCGCGTTGCGCGTTGCCGTACCAGGTGTTGGATCATACGCCGCCGCAGAGGAACCCGTCGCCTGCAACATCCGCGTAAACTGCGCATCTACAGTTTCGGGATTGCTCAGAGTACGGATACGGTCAGTGTACTCTATAGTTTGATAGTCCAAGCTCAGGCTCATGCCGTCCAATGCACCACCCGGCTCATACGTGAAGCCGATGTTCATCATCTCTGATGTCTCTGGCTTCAAATTAGGATTACCTGAGGAACAGCCCGCACCACCCGTTAGCTGCCCACCGGTAACTTGATCAAGACCAAAGAATATCTCCGAACAGCCTTCGTTTGGATCGTAGGGACGTGCCTGAGTGGCCGTAGGGGCCAAGAAGCTCTCGCCCCACGAACCGCGCACGGCCAACGACGGTGTCACTTCCCAACGTAACGCCACTTTCGGCGTAGTCGCTGAGAGACCGAAGTCCTTGAACTGCTCGTGACGCACCGCGACCTGAGCCGCAACATTGTCGAGAATTGGAATGTCCAGCTCTACGAACCCAGCCACAACCTTGTTGTAGTAAGTATCGTCAGATGGTGGAGTATCGACGATGTTGACGTTGTAGTCTTGGCTCATCAACTCCAGTGGGTTGTTGCCGAGAAACTCGGAACGATCACGCATCTGGAAACCTGTCGCCATCTGCAATGGGCCCGCTGGCAATTGGAATACCTCACCAGAGACCGTGGCTTCGAATATATCGAGCTCGTCCTCATTCGTGGTGACGTTGTCCACATTCGTGAACAGCCAGTCGACTAGCTCTTGGCTGTTACGCGTAGTGGCTTCGTCATAATAGGGGGAACGTGGGTCAGCGGAGCCGAAGGGGTTCCAGTATTCATTACCGTTTGGTCCGCCCTGCCCGGCCAATGCCTGCTGCATCTTACCGATGTGCAAGAGCTTCTCATCAGAGTTGCGACGGTCGAATTGACGAGAATAATAGGTATAGCCGCTCCACGAACCGGTAAGCTCGAAGTTTGCCTGCACCTTATAGCGCTGTGTGTAGTACATCACTGGTTGGAGTCGAGCGCCGGTAATAGGCTCGAAATGGCTTGGCCAGTTTTCAGGGTCCAGCAATGTGAATGGGCGATAATTGTTTGGCACTACGTCGAAGCCATAGGGATTCGCCGGGTGATCTTCCGCTACAACCAAGGCATTACGGTTGTTGGTGTTCTGCCCATAAGTCCCTGTATTGCGGTTTTGCACCTTGCGGAAGCTTTGGTTCATGGTCAGCTCGACATTTATTTTGTCATTCGCCTCCCAAGTGATGTTGTTGTACAGATTGTACTCGCTAGTCTCTCCCTGTAGATCCCACTGGGGTGTGTAGTACCAGTAACAACCAGTGCTCCCTACAGGATAACCACTTGGACCACTGCGCTGTCCGCCGAGTGTTTGCTCCTCTGCTGTACCGAAGGTACCGCAGCTAGGATCCACCAAACTTCCTCCGGTAAGTGTGCCGCCATGTGTGCCGTTTACGACTGGGTTTGCACCAGTGACTTGGCGATAAACGCCTGGGTTGCCAGAAGAGGAGTAACCATATGCCACTTCAGCAGTACGAGGGCGCTCATAGGTCATCAATGAACCCTTATGGGAACCATCAAAAGCACCGACGTAGTTGATGCCGTTACTGAACGACTTACCCCACATTACCGCAGCAGAATAGTCTTCTACCTGGGCTTTCTCGTCACGCTGGTAATAAGTGCGTGCCTTGATACCATCGAATTCCTTAATAGGAATCATGTTCACAACACCGGCAACGGCGTCTGAACCATAAAGTGCCGAGCCACCATCCAGAACTACTTCCAGTCGGTTCAACGCGATATCGGGGAACATAGTACCGACGACACTATTAATGGTACGTACGCCATCGGCAAGGACTAGAGTAGAGTTCTCGCCAAGGCCACGAAGATTGAAAGTCGCCCCTGTAGAGTCTTGGCCACCGTCTTGGCCGGCGTTAACATTGGCAACGGTATCGGTGTTTTGAGTGAAAGTTAGGTCGCGAATATACTGGCCGATGGAGGGGGCACCAGACTCGAACAGGTCTTCTTGAGTCACGGTGGCTACGTTGGCTTCCTGAGCAAAAGCACTATTGCGGATATAGGATCCAGTCACCACAACTTCTTCTACCTCAACTTCGTTATTCTGAGCTAGAGTGGCCGCGGGTAATCCAAGGACGGAGATGGCCATCATGGCCTGGCTCAATCGAAAAAGCCGGGTGCGTCTAAATTGCGTAGTCAAGTTTGTCTCTCCTATGTAGTTGTAATTTTTCGTTTTCTATACTGCTTTTCTTAAAGGCACCTTCTGGTTCCTTTGTGGTGCAAGATGTTGCCGGTAAAAAGTGGGCCGACGACATAGCTACCACTTACTACCATAGCAAGCACCGCCAGTTTGCTCCCTCCAAAAAGCCTCCAAAATAAATCAGAGAATTACAAGTTACTGATAAATGGATAGTAAAATTCGACACTCATAATGCGTTGACATGAATTCTGGGATTGCAGTGCGATTTCTGCTAAATTCATTTTCGATAAACACTCACCGACAAAGAGCAGCGTTAATGTCATGACTTTCTTGACAAAATTCTCCAAGCAGATCACTAGCAGCTCTGACGATTCACAAGATGCAATTACCTTGCTCGATTGGCAGGTGAATTCTGAAATATGCACCTTGCGGAATCTGAAATCCGACACTGAAGTCCGCATTAACCCGCGCGGCATGGAAGTGTTGATGTATTTGATAGAGCACCCGAACAATGTGATCAGTACCAGCGAGTTACTCGATTTGTTTTGGAGCAAATCGGTGCGCTCAGATCATGCAGTGCACAACGTTATTGCAGAATTACGTTCTGCGCTTGGTGATCAGGCGTCTAAACCCCCTTACATCAAGACCTATCCAAAGCGTGGCTATTGTCTTCTGACGAAACCCGTCAGTGCGAACATTGGCCACGAAGAGAAACCGAATGAACAAAACAGAGCGAGCACTCACTCGTTTTTTCCAATTCATCTTCTTAGATTCACCGCACTCTTTTTGTTTTTTAGTGTGGGCGTCTTGGCACTATTTTTTAGCAACGATTTTTTCAAGCGACAAAAACCGGAGTCGCCGGCCCAGCGCACCTTATTAGTGCAGCCTTTCGAGACGATTAACCTTGCTCCAAATGCGATCTATCTTTCCAAGCAACTGCCCGGCAGTCTCGTATTGCGCTTGAGCAAGCTGCCCAACGCACAAGTAATCCTCAGTCAGGGCGATTTTCTTCAACAAGACAATGTCGACTATCTACTTAGCGGGAACATCCAACAAATCAACGGCGAGCATCGCTTGCAAGTCAATCTAAGCGATGCGAAAAGCAATGCCATTTTGTTCTCAGACCAATTTATGTTCCGCTCAAAAGATATCTTCAACATTCAAGACGACATAGTTCAGCACGTCGCGATCGCGCTACGTATTTACCTCGACGATGAAATGCGCAACGACATGATTGACTGGGGAACTAGGGAGCCTCTGAACAACTCTGATATATCTCTGGCCTTCAGGCAATCGTGCTGACAAGGCGCGTTTTTGAAGGCATGCGTCGGCCTGTCGAGAAAACGTAACGCAGGCAGCACGATTGCCTGAAGGCCCCGAAGGGCGGGCCTGTCGCGCGCCGCCGCTGCGTTGTCGTTCTTGCCAAGGGCTACGGCCATTGCCTTCGAACGACGCCTTGCGGCAACACGCGACAGACTCACGCAGAGACATATCAGAGTTGTTCAGAGGCTCCCTAGCAGTGCGCTCGCCTACGACGCATTCTTAAAGGCGGAGTTCTACGCCAACTTCTCTAACCACGCCAGCTTCCGCAGTTCGATAGACAACTATCAGTTTGCTACTGAGCAAGATCCCGATTTCAGCAATGCCTATCTCGGCTTGGCAGCCGTAGCTACAAAGATGGCCCTCTACAGCCTGCCCGAAACTGGCGCAGAGATGCGCAAGCTCGTTAATTTGGCGCTACAAGAATTACTGCGCATCGATCCTAGTTCGCAGAACGCTAAGGCCACGCAGATTCTTGCCTTGCGTGTTGACGGCAATAATCAAGATCTAATCGAGGAAAACGTGCGCACTCTTGTCCTAGACGGAAATCCTCCCGACTTCGCGCTGTCTCACTATTCCTTAATTCTTACCGGCGCCAAATTATTCCGCGAAGCGCAGGACTTTCTTCAGTACGTACCAGACGAGAGGCCTTTTAAGGTTTCACCTGACGCTACTTGGAGTTACCGCACTAACATCGACACCCCGCAAGACCTTATCTCTGTAAAGAAGCAGCAACTCTTAGACAGACCTTCCCATATTGGAATAATGGGAAGCTTGTCACGCAGCTACGCGTTTTTGGGCGACCACGAGCAGGCGAATGAGTATCTGGCTAGGCAAATGGAGCTAGACGAAGAAGGTCCAACGTCTATGTTAAGCCAGGTCATTATCAGCGCGATCTATGGCACCTCTTTCCTAGAGGGCGATGCCTTCGAGGCGAGTAATAGTGACAACCCCGACTTCAACTTCAGCCTAGGGGCCAAAGCCTTTATTCTCGGCGATATCGATACAGGAATTGATAAGTGGTCCAACTTGAATGCATCGGATACCCGCCGTCTGTTCAGCTGGCTAAGCTTCGTACGTATGTTCTTCCCCGACGCTGTCCTTGCCGACAGACGATACTCTGACATGCTCGATGAGCTTGGCATCGGGATCAGCTGGCAGAGACACCTAATGGAGAGCGTTGAACAGATGTCTGACATTACTGGCATCAGTCTCAGTGACGAGTCAAAGGCGGCCTACGCTGCAGAACAGCGCTTGACTCGCAATAACCTCTGGGATCACACCCTCATCTGTTATAGCTGGCTGCACAGCACCGCCCCCATTAAAGCGCGTATGGACGGCAATAAGTTCTAAGTAATCCAGCCCATCAAAGCTTTACGCGCTTCGATTTAGCAATCTGGAAGCGTTGCGGGAATGCGCTCATACTCAAAGGAAAATTTGAATATTTATTTATGCATTTTTATGTGCGGAATGCCTACCTCATCAAACAATTCTCCTTCACGATGAAAACCGAGTTTCTCATAGAACGCGATTGCAGACTCTCGCGCATGCAAGCTAATTTTTGCGCCCCCTTTATGCACAAGCTTACTTTCGACGTGACGGAGTAGTCGAGCGCCAATGCCTTGATGTTGGCAATCATTGGCAACAGCCATTTGTCTTATTTTATAGTGGTTCTCTCCCAATATCTTCACGCTTACGCAGGCAATAAGTTTATTCTCAAAACTCATGATCCCGAAGTGAAGCTGCGTATCCTCGCCTTCTAAATCTTCAAAATCGAGCGAACGCCCGAGCGGGTTTCGCAATACCACGTTACGCAGCTCAAGCGCAGATTCATATTGAAAGCTAGCGAATTCGATTGAAATTAATTTTATATCAAAATATTTTCCCCTCGACTCACTGGCAATCACTTTTGCTAAACCGAAAGCACTCCACCAAGCACCTTCCACTTTAGCCTCTTGCAGCCAATCTCCACACACACCTAGCCGCGTTTGAGAATCCCATAGAAAATCTTGCCCAAGCAACGCCTCCGTATCAGCATAACGCCAACGATGAGCGACACTGGTGCGCGTGGAAACAGGGGAAATTTCTTGAAACGCCTCGGCGAGGATACTTGCTACCTCGTTCGGCTGCGCTTCGAGATGAGTCTCGCTCCACTGCGCTGTTGCATGGACCAACCACATATTATCGCCCTTCCTTTGCGGCTTACTGAGATTGCGAGCGACCCAGCGTATTGGTCCCGAGTTTACAAATGCCGCATCGAAGCCCGGATCGAAAGACTCTTCACAGTGCATCATTAGCGCCCATGCCGGGCGCATCCGCACGGTGCCGACCAACTCTTGCAATACGCTCGGAGTTTGCTTCAGAAGGGCATGTGCTTGCGGTGCGGGCAAGGCGAGTGCCAATGCATCATAGAGACAGTCCTGCCACCCCTTTCCTAAAATATGTAAGCGCCAGCCGCTTGGTTCTCGCCTCAGTTCATCTATATGCGCCTCCAATTGCACCGGCAGCGACGCGGCTAAGAATTGCGCGGGAGCGGTCATGCCTGGCACCCCAACATAGCGCTTTGTGTGAGAGCTCGATTCTCGCCACGGCCTTTGCGCGTCATCGATCACACGTATGCGCACGGGCCAGGGCTCAGCGACCCCTGCCGCCTCCCAGCGAGCGAGCTCTGCTCGAAACGCTGCGCTACGGGCCGTGAAATATTGTGCCCCATGATCACACTGCCATGTTGGGCCTCGGCGCGTGCTCATGCGCCCTCCGACGCCGCGGCTCTTCTCAAATACTTGTACCTTAAGCCCTTGCGCCTGCAAGGAATTGGCACAAGTCAGGCCAGCAATTCCCGCGCCGATGATCGCGACAGTAGTCGGTCTTTCAATCCTATCTTGCACTGGCATTGTCCTCTGGGTTTGGCGTTTGTGTGATCATAACCCGTTGGGCTCTTAATTATTCACCGATTGGAGACACTATGTGCGGCCGCTTCAATGTGATCGATTTACCACAAGTCCGCTTGCTTGTGGAGATGCTCGGCATAGAGCTCAGCGTGCTACGCTCGAGTGCCGATGTCGCACCCGGCACACTAATCTCGATAGTAAAGTAGACTCCTACTAGTCCCCCAGATCACTGAGCCGCAGCGCATCACTCGTATCGGAGAACCCAGTAAATGGGACATCCAAGGAGACCCGCAGCCACTAACTGCCGATTGACTTTGTATAGAGCAAATTGACAAAGGGCAATAGGCTTCATGTTTGAATGCCGTAGCTGTTATATTGTTTCTCTAAGTTTTAAAAGTAGGTTGTTAAAATAAGTCGTCAAAATTCCAAAAACTAAAAAAACTAGCGTAATGCTGACACTCGAGGCTTACTTGGCCTCGCTGTGCAGCAACTAAAGGAGACACCGCCCATGCGCAGATCCAACACTCTACTGAGTACCGCTATCGCCCTGCTGATGCTACAGACACCCGCCTCAGCGCAGGTCGGCGACGGCCCACTGGCTATCATGATTCCCGGCGGCGGCACCTACTCCCGCTCCATAACAACGAATTCTGAACAGGCCCAAGCCTTCTTCGATCAAGGCCTGCGGATGGCATGGAGTTTCTATTTCCCCGAGTCTATCGCCTCTTATCAAGAGGCCTCACGTCTAGATCCCGATAGCCCCATGCCCTATTTCGGTTTGGCCCATGCCGCGGGCCCTAATCCGAATAGCCGCTATCAAGGCCTGCCCGACGACCCACAAGGCTCCGGCCTGGCGGCAATTCGGCAAGCATTAGCCTTGGCAAACAATGGCACGGCTAAGGAGCGCGACATGATCAACGCCTTGTTCGTGCTCTATAACAAGGACGCAATCCCAGACTCCCAGCAACGCGATGGGGCGTTTTTGAATGCCATGCGCGCACTGAAAACCCAATATCCAGCGGACCCTGATATCCACACGATTTTCGCCGAAGCCTATATGAACACTACGCGCTGGGACTATTGGCTCCCCGATGGTAGCGCGAAGGCAGGGACTGCAGAGGCGCAGGAAGCACTAGAGACCGCGATGCGCTTGGAGCATGATCACCCGGGCGCGAACCATCTCTATATTCACTTGATGGAAGGCTCGGCGCAGCCCGAGCTCGCCATGCCTGCAGCGCAGAAGCTTGAGTCACTAGTGCCTATCTCTGGGCATATGGTGCATATGCCTGGCCATATCTATCTGCGTGTTGGCGAATACGAGAAGGCCATCGACATCAATGAGCGCTCACAAGTAGTCGATCGACAGTTCGCTGAGATCTGGGGCAACACTAATTTCCCCAACATCGGCACCTACGGACTTTCCCACAAGTCCCACGCACCCCATGCCTTAGACTTTGTACGCTATGCGAATATGCTACAGGGCAATTACGCTAATTCTTTGGCAGCTGCCGATGAAGGCGCCGCCAGTGTCGGTGTTGCCATTGAATCAGTAAATCGTGGACAGAAGCGCGTGGCACACACCTGGATTGTCGACAAAGTATTCGGTAAGTGGGACAAGATTCTCGCGAGCGAACAGAGTCATGGAGGTACGCCCTATCTTGACGGCATGTGGAGCTATGTCACCGGCAGCGCACAAGTGTCCAAGGGACAAATGGACGCCGCTGAGGCTGCTCTTGTAAATATACGCAAGCAGGCCGAAAACCCTGACGCGGACACCAGCGGAGTTGGCCCCACTCCCGCGTCGCATATTCTGCGCCTAGCCGGCTACGCGCTTGAGGGTGAGATCAAGGAGGCCAATGGCGATCTCGACGGCGCGATACAGGCCTACAAAATGGCCATCGAACTGCAGGACGCCTCTAACTACACTGAACCACCTGACTGGTCACAGTCGATTCGCCTGTATCTTGGCGCTGCGCTTCTAGAGGCTGGGCAACCTGCCGAGGCAGAGACTGTTTACAGGAAGGACATGGAGTGGAATCAACAGAACGGTTGGGCGACTTTTGGTTTGGCGCAGGCTCTAGAAGCACAGGGCAAGCACCAAGAGGCCATCATCGCGCGTCGACAGTTCGATTCCTTGTGGCGAAATGCTGATGTCACGCTCGTTCGCTCACGCTTATAAATTTCAAGGATCGCAAAGTGCTCAAAGTCTCGCTATATGCTCGTGTAGTGGCCGGCATTGTCTTTCTCGCGCTCGCGCAAATCGGCGCGGCGCAGACGGGCGCTGCCCTGCGCCATACCGTAACGGCAGACAGCCATCCCATTGCGGTTTGGGAGAAGTCCGTGCCCAATCCGAAGGGGCATATTCTGCTGCATCACGGCAGGACCTGGAGCTCCATCCCGGATTTCGACTTACAGGTGCCTGGGGAGTCCTTGTCCTTGATGGACGGCTTCAATGCAATGGGCTATAGCGCCTGGGCGATGGATGCAAGAGGCTATGGCGCAACGCCTCGTGATAGCAGTGGCTGGACAACTCCGGACCGGGCAGCAAAGGATATGGCAACGGTATTGAGTTGGCTGGAGACACGCAACGGCGTCAAGACGAATGTGTGGGGTTGGTCATACGGCTCTATGGTGGCCCAGCTCACCGCGCAGCGCTTTCCTGAGGCAATTCGTAGCCTGACCCTGTTCGGCTACCCCACCGACCCAGACGTGCAAATTCCTGAGGCTCAAAATCTTTCTGCTCCCGAGGAGCGAGTCAACACGGCAGAGGCAGCTGCAGCAGACTTTATAGTGCCGGGTTCAATTAGTCAGAATGCCATCGATGTGTATGTGAAGACCGCTTTAGCTGCCGACCCTGTGCGCGCCGACTGGAATCAACTGCAGCAATGGAATGCACTAGACGGCGCTGCGCTGACGGTGCCGACGCTCTTACTGCAAGGGGAATTCGACCCACTCGCTAATACCGACGCCCATGCACGCTTGTTCGCAAAAATTGCGAATCCAAACAAGCAATGGACAGTCTTAGCAGGTGGCGATCACGCGGCTCTGCTCGAAACACCGCGTGCTCGCCTGATCAAGGCCACCATAGACTTTATCGAGTGGATTGATCAGTAATCCGCTGTGAAGTTACCGCGCACTTTGAAGGCGAAGGGTCTGCCAGTGGTAATGCTATAAGAGTTATCCGTATCATAAGTCATGGGCCCGCGCCGCGCAGACTCGCCTTCGTGGCATCTGTATGCTTTACTCTTCGGGAAATGGCAGGAGCGAGAAACGATGCAATATCCACGTAGTTGGCGCGCCCTACACTGGGTCATCGCACTCTGTGTGATGGGTTTGATTCCAATTGGCTTATTGATAGTGGCGCGCACCGAGGCCAATCTTTGGGACGATTTCACCAACTTACTTTACGGCATCCATAAAGCCACGGGCTTTACAGTGCTGCTGCTGATGGGCGTTCGGATAGCATTTAAGATTGCCTATCGCAGCCCAGAATACCCAGAGTCAATGACACGCAAACAGGTCATCGCGGCCAAGAGCCTCCATCATCTTTTTTACGTCTTGTTGGTACTAGTGCCTTTGTTTGGCTGGGCGGGTGTAACGGCCTTCCCCGCGCTTATCGTCTTCCCTGGCTTCGATCTGCCGGGCTTTCCTGGTGTGCCGCAGGACGAGGCGCTCGCCGAGCGGCTGTTTCAGATCCACGGCACACTCGCAATATTTCTCGCCTTCTTGGTGCTCGGGCACATAGGCGCTGCACTGCGACACTTAGTCCTGCTAAAGGATGGAGTGTTCCAGCGTATGTGGTTCAAGCAGGGGAAATCCAAGTAGTCTATAGGACAAGAGAGGTATGTGATCTGATTCCAAAGCGGCACCGTAATTGGTAGTGCTACTCAGTGTTGTTCATGTACTTTAAGTGAGGCCATTACTTTTCTGGCTTCACTTTTTTTTGCCGGCAGAATCTGTAAAGCGAGCTGCAAGGCGATATAAAGCGTTGAATTTGACCGAGATGAGCTGAGCCAGAAGCACTACTTAGGCTTCTGACTCAGCGATTCAATTTAATCATTGCAATCCCGTGTTTTTAATTCTTCTTATCGGCCTAGGGTTGATGCTCGTAATCGCAAACGCTGCGATTACTCGGGTCTTGCAATTCACTCAGTACGCGGTACAAAGCTGAACTTCATGTTAGAACGCACAGGTACAGCAACGCCGTTGTCCATAACGGGCTCGAACTGCCAGCGGGAGATCGCGTTCAAAGCAGACTGGGTGAAATGACCGGAAGACGCCTCAGTGACAGAAGGTGTTACTACAGAGCCATCGGGAGCCACTGTGAATTCCAGCAAGACATAGCCATCAACGCCAGCCATGTCGGCGAAACGTGGGTATGCAGGAGATACTTGCTCAACGACTTTCAGCTTTGAGCTACTCAAATACATGCTTGGCACCTCGTCGGCAGATACAGTAGTCGCGGCAGCAGCCAGAGTCAGGGCGGATACAGAAAGAGCGATCTTAGGTACGGAGAATATGTTCATTTAGGGCCTCGGTGATATCTATAAGTGGTTGGGTCGTTTGGCGATCTTAGAAGCCGAAGAGAGGATCAATTCCCAAAACTCACTAATTCCGCACACCAAGGCTAGTGCAGTAGCTGTGCCAACTTTTTATTTCGTTTAATATCAAAAAGATAGGCTTTTATACGAGGGTCTGTTAGGTGATTTCCTTGCACTGGAATAATGCACTGCGTTCGATAATCGTGCAATTAGGTAACATATTTTGGGACGAAAGGTAGCATTTTGGAGAGGTGAAACTACAGCGGGTAAATCTTAGGCAATAAAAAAAGGGAGCTTTACGCTCCCTTTCCGTGATCGCGGGCCCTAACGGAACCTTTGCATTCACAAAGCAGTGTGATTCACCCTAAGAAGGTCATCCCCTGGGTTCCTACTACACCAAAGTCCGTTAACGCCTGATTACCACTCGACATTGGATCACCTCCTTTTTATATATCAGTTGAAGAAGCTTGAGAGTACCCATGCCAATATGCGCTGTCAATTCAAAATTCACCCTCGTTTGCACTGCAGTTGTAGTCGCTCTTCATGTGGGCGATGATGCCGCTTTACCTTTCACCCAGAACCTTCTTTTCGATGCCTGAATTAACTCGTGAACTTCGTATAATCGGCCTGCTTGGCATGGCCGTTCTGCTTGCCGCGAGCTTATCCCTAGCAGCACTCGAGAACTGGCCGCTAGCGATCCAGTGGGGACTTCTAAGCGCCTTGCTATGGGGGCTAGTCTGGCAACAGTCGGCAACCCGTCTACAGGATAACCGCGCCGCAGCAGACTCGGCGCTCTACCCAAACTTGGGCTGGGCTAATCGCCTCACAATAGTGCGCGGTTTCCTCATTGCGCTGTGCGCGGGCTTTCTGTTCCAGAGGCTAAACCACGCGATTCTACTCTGGCTACCAGCCGGTTTTTACTCTATTGCCGCAATCCTCGACCGGGTCGACGGCTATGTTGCGCGCAGCACGCAGCACACAAGTTTGATGGGCAATGCCTTGGACAATGTATTCGATGCGCTAGGCTTATTAGTAGCACCGCTGCTCGCCCTTAATTTCGCTAAGATTCACTGGTCATACCTACTAGTGAGCGGCGCCTATTATGCATTTCACCTCGGCCTTCGCTGGCGTGCGCACAAAGACCTCCCCAACTTCTCTCTCGCTCCCAATTCGCTGCGCCGCACACTCGCGGGTTTTCAGATGGGCTATGTTGCGGTGGCATTATGGCCCCCTTTCGACGCGCAGATAGCGCGGCTTGCGAGCTTTGCATTTATGCTGCCGATTCTAATCGGCTTCATCGTCGACTGGTGCGTCGTTAGTGGCCGGATCGACATGCAGAAAAACCGGGTGCAGCAATTCTTCAACACGCTCGCGACGCGCAGCATTAACCTCGGGCAGCCATGCCTACGTATCGTGTTTATTCTCGCGCTTGCTGCCATGTTAATGCAGAGCCAATGGCAGGGCCTGACGCTACTAGTCCTACTCCTCGCCGCAGGACTAATTCTTTTTGGCGTTGGGGCAAGGTGTGGCGCCCTCCTCGTTCTCATCTTACTCGCCCTCTTCCCACCGCAACCCATAGGCGCTACCACTACGGTAATACTGTTCACTGCTACCTGGATCATGCTGCTCGGAAGTGGCCGCTTTAGCCTTTGGCAAGGTGATGACGATTGGGTAGAACGCCATGATGGTGCGTCATGACCCGCGCTAATGCCGTAACCTTATTGTTGTGGCTTAGCGCCATCGCACTTGCAACGTGGATACTCAAGGACCTGCCCTTGGCTGCAATGCTTCAGGGGCTTATGCAGCTAAATACAGGGCAATGGATATTCTGGCTAACACTCAATGTGCTAGTCATGGCGCTATCGACGCTACGCTGGCATGCCTTAATTCGCGCGCTAAACGGAACTGTTAATTTTTTTGCTCTGACCTTGATTCGTCTGGCCGGACAGACTATCAGCTTCGTGACCCCTGGCCCTCAGTTTGGCGGCGAGCCAATGCAGATTTACTGGCTCTATAAACGACAAAGGCTCCCACTACACAAAGCCGTTTTATCCTTGGGCTTAGATCGCTTCCTAGAGCTCTGGGTAAATTTCGCCGTCCTCCTTCTAGGCGCTATGTTATTACTATTGTCGCCGCGCATGGCGTTCGCCGATTGGAACCAGATCGTACTGGTTTTGTTTTTACTGCTATTAAGCATCCCTATTCTTTTTATAGGCATGTTTCGCCGACCACGGTGGCTAACGCGACGCCTTCGCCCACTTTTAGCCCGCTGGCTAAGCCACCCCCGCCTTGCCGCACTTAACTCTCATCGCGACGCGCTCGAGGAGGATCTGCGAGAACTTCTACGCGCTCGCAAGCTTGTGCTAGTGCAGGCGCTAGGCATCTCGATTTTCAATTGGATAGTAATTCTTGCGGAACTATGGCTCCTATTACTTTTCACTCAGGTACCTGTAGATCTGCAGGACTTCACGCTCATCGCGGTCGCAATTCGCCTCGCGATGTTATTACCTTTACCGGGAGGGATAGGCACTATCGAGGCAGCCCTTTTATGGAGCATGCAAATGCTCGGTTACGACGTTAGCGATGCCCTAGTGTTGATCGCATTGATGCGCCTAAGGGACGCCGCCATCTTATTGGCCGGCGCCGCAAGCCTAGTGGCGCTGCGCGCAAAGAGTAATTGAACATAGCACCAGCCTCACGATTCAGGCACTATGTAGTGAATTCCTTTGGCGACTTTGCTGTGAATTTTTCGCTTCCTAACACCGCACTTCCCACCGCACTTTTCACCGTGTTTTGTATCGCACTATCTGTGTCCTGTGTCATTCCCAGCGCTTGCGCAGCGTCCTCTCGATAGCACACTCAACGATCCCCCAGTACTGCGTGGCTTGGCGCAGATTGACGCGACTCGCAGCCTCTCCGCCCAGCAACTCGTCACGATTGGTGGAATCATTTCACCATCGGGTGCAGAGCTCGAGCGTGCACAGGCAGTGGCCGCGTTAATGCGCGAGGTTGGCTTGCAAAATGTTGAGATCACTGCGAGCGCGGCGGACAACGCGGTTTTGCAGATGAGTGGGCGGATATTCCCGTCATGCAACGTACCGCTAAAAATGTCTTTCTAACCGCAATCACACAAGCAAACGCACACTAAGAATAAAAAAGGAAATTGAGCATGCGCACATTACTCAGTATCAGCATTATCGCGGCGCTGAGCGCGTGTTCCGGAGACGCCAGTAATGAGGTGACGCAGGAGCCCTTCGATGTACTGCTGAATAGAGGGCAAATCTACAATGGCAATGACAGCCTACCGATTATGGGCGACGTGGGCATTCGCGGCGATCGCATTGCTGCAGTGGGTGGAGACCTTAGCTCTCACCCACGCAATTACGGCACGTTCTCACGCTTGATTGGACACTACTCTAGAGACGAGGGCGTAGTGCCCCTGCACACCGCAATCTATAAAGTATCTAAGCTGCCCGCAGAGCGTATCAACGTAAGTGATCGCGGCCGTATCGAAGGTGGGGCGTATGCAGATATCGCGGTATTGGATCTCAACGAAGTAATCGACACGGCGACACTCGAGGAGCCTCACCAATATGCCAAAGGCGCCCACCATGTGTTCGTGAACGGTGAAGCAGTATTACTGAGCGGCACCATGACTGGCGAACGCCCCGGTGTAATATTGCGCGCCACAGACTATAATTAACACGTCACGCGGCGACTTGCTTGCGGTAGGCCGCCCAGCAGCTGTCGTTCTCCCAGAGTTTGACGTTGAGAAAACCTGGCGCCGGAAACTTAATCAGGCTGAGCATTTTCTCGCAGATGATGCGACTGAAATGCTCTATGCTTGGATTCAAGCCTTCAAACTCTGGCTTCTCATTCAGAAGCGCGTCGCGATAATAGTCGACAATCTGTGTCATAGCGGCTTCGATCTCGACGATGTCGACTAAATAGCCATGCTTATCTAAACGCTCTGCCTCGATACTAATCTCGACGACATAATGATGTGCATGAGGAAAGTTCTCGCTTCCCCAGTCACCGCCTATCAGAAAATGGCGGGCAATAAAATCGTGTGTTACGGCAACGGTATACATGTGCGTTCCTTTGGTTTAATTCAGTCGTAAGTAAAGAGCGCCTGCGTGATTGATTCAGGGGTCTTGTGTAATTGTTTATAGAGTGTTGCCGCCTCACCAATATAGCAACGATGACTGACCCACTGGCTCGGCTTTAAGGCTAACAACATTTGCCACGCCACATCGAAACGGCGCGCCTTGCTCCAACGTGCAGAGAGAGCTGGCGCGATAGTACTGACTTGGCTGGTACTGATATTGAGTCGATTGCGGTGTGCCTTGCCACCCAACTCGATGGCCGCACTTTTACTGCCGTACCAACTCCCAATAACAATACGACTTCCGTAGCCTGTTAGATCGATCGCAAGATTCAACGCCTTAGGTGAACCGCTTAACTCGAAGATCAAATCGGCCCCTTGCTCACCTACTGCCGCTGCGATTGCCTCTGTCTGCTCTGGCGCGAACACCTCACCAGCCCCCAATATTTGGGCTCGCTCGCGTCGCGTTTGAATGCCATCCACACAAATCAACTTCGACAAGGGAAAGCGCGCCATCAGGCTAGTTAGGAGCAAACCGAGCACCCCCTGCCCTAGCACCACGACACGCTCGCCGATAAGGGCTTGCCCGTCGTGGGCTAGGTTCACGGCGGTTTCCATATTGGCAAGGAAGGCAGCGTCTTCGAAAGACACGCCGTCCGGAATTGGGATGAGCCCGGCCGGATCGCATAGGAAATGACTGGCATGGGGCGCGAAGGCGAAGACGCGTTTTCCTAATGTGTCCTGAGGAACGTTTGCCCCTATCTCGTCGACAGTGCCGACACTGGCATAGCCGTATTGCAGCGGGTAGGTGGGACGCCCGCCCATGTTCTCTAACACGGCATCCAACGCCAATTCTTCGGGAAGCTCGCCACGATAGACGAGCATCTCCGTGCCCGCGCTAACGGCCGAGCAATGGGTGCGCACGCGCACTGAGCCTGCATCAGGTTTGGGGCAGCTTACCGCTCTGGCCTCGACCGATTGCGGCCCTAGAAACCACAGCTGCTTTGTATTCGCCATCAATGCGCCTCTTCTGGGTAGTGGAGATTGCCCCACATGATCAAGTCATCGTCTAACCGCTCTGTATGAAGCGGCGCGATTCGCGGTAGCTGTGTTCTTGAATGAATGCCTAGGTTGCTTACCGCCTTATAGCCACCGACGAGGGCTGGCGCGACGGTCAATACGATCGCATCGGCCAAGCGCGCCCTGACGAAACCACTGATGACCTGCGCTCCGCCCTCCACCATAATGCTGCGAATGCCACGCAGCCAAAGCGCCTGCATTGCGAGGCCTAAGTCCAGAGAGCCATCTGCGCCTTTGGCGACGCCTATCAAGGCTATATCCTTACGGATTGTGTGCGCATGTTCAGGGCTGGTCAGCACCCAGCATTGCCGGTCTTGCGATAGGCTCAGACGCGAGTCGTTCGGCATGCGCAGCTGACTATCCAGAACGATTGGTTGCGGACTCTTGCCACTGCATTCGCGCACTGTCAGCTGCGGATCATCGGCCAGAACGGTGCCTATGCCGACTAGAATGCCATCGTGCATGCTACGCAGACGATGGGTAAGGCGCATAGACTCCGCATTGCTAAGGGGCAGAGATTCGCCGGGCCTTAAGGCTAGGCTGCCATCCCAACTCTGCGCATAGCAAAGAGTCACTTGTGGGCGCTGCAGTGCCTGCGTGCTGACGCGATGGTCCTGCAGCCACTGTTCTATCTGTTCGCAAATTGTCATTGGCATAGCGACGAATGGTAAGGTGCCAATGTACTTAAGGCAAGGTGAGCCCACCTACTTCCCTTGTTTATATGCTGGCACACAGGTCACAATACCCGCAAAGTCCAAATTAGGAGTCGCAGTGTCACAGCAGATGTATTTCGCTATCCCCGGCGACCTTAACGCACGCACTGGTGGCTATGCCTATGATCGTCGCCTGCTTATAGAACTACGCACGCTTGGACTACAGGTCGAGCACCTCGCACTGGATGCCAGTTTCCCTTTTCCTGACGCGAAGGCGCTGCAGCACGTCGAGCAGGTCTTTGCCGCGTTGCCGGACCATGCGCTAGTGCTAGTAGACGGCCTCGCGTTTGGCGCCATGGCGCCATGCGCTAGTCGACACGCCAATCGGCTGCGTCTGATCGCGCTTTGTCATCACCCGCTCACGCTAGAGAGCGGCTTGGATGCGGCACAGCAGCAAACCTTCCTAGAGTCGGAACAAGCAGCCCTACAGTGCTCTCGAGCAGTCATCGTGACAAGCACTAACACCGCACGCACCCTCACGGAACTGTTCTCTGTTCCCAAGTCGAAGATTAGCGTAGCGTTGCCTGGTACCGACAGCGCAGACTTTGCGCCCTGCATTGGAGACCCCCCTGTGCTTCTATGCGTCGCAACTTTAACCCGCCGCAAGGCCCATGACGTGTTAATCGACGCATTAGCGAATATCGCCGAACTACCTTGGCAGGCACGCTTTGCAGGGAGCGAGGAGTTCGACCCGCAATGGGGCTCGCAGTTGCGCCAACAGATTACGGCGGCGGGCCTGGAGTCTCGTATTAACTTGCTAGGCAGTGTCGAGAATCTTGCAACGGAGTATCTTGGCGCCGATCTGTTCGTACTCCCGTCGCGCTATGAGGGCTATGGCATGGTGTTCGCCGAAGCCCTTGCCCATGGCTTGCCTATCATCGCCGCGCGTGCAGGGGCCGTAGCAGAGGTCGTGCCGGAGTCTGCAGGACGACTTGTGCCGGTAGAGGACGCCCGCGCATTAGCCGAGTCACTGCGCACGCTGCTAAGAGATCGCGATTTATATGCACAATTACGACTTGGGGCACAAGCGGCCGCCCACCAATTAAGTACTTGGCAGGACACGGCGAACGTGGTCCTCGCCTGCCTAGAAAACATTACACAGGAAACAGAGGGAGTTACATGAGTGGATTTTCGATTACTTGGTTAGACCTGCGTGAGTCCGCCGACATTAGCGGCCGCGACAAGGACCTCGCAGAAAAAGCCTTGGCGGCACTTCGCGACGAACACAGAGCATTGGCACCCCGACTCGCAGTTGACCTAGGCTCAGGCACCGGCTCTACCCTGCGTGCCCTGCTTAACTTGGGTGGTGATGACATCATGTGGCGACTCGTAGACCTCGACGGCGCCCTGCTCGATGAGGCGCTGCGCAGACATGGCCAAGACTTCGTGATCGAGGATCATCAGTCAGACCTCAGTATCGTGGCGGAATTGCCATTAAGCGGTGCGCGCTTAGTTACAGCCTCCGCACTATTCGATCTCGCCTCGCAGGAGTTTCTTGACCATCTGTGTGAGCGCATCACGGCACAGGGCACTGGCCTCTACGCCGCGCTCAATTACGATGGTACAACCCAATGGCAGCCCGCACACCCGCTCGATGCGCAGGTACTCGACGCATTCAATCAGGACCAACGTCGCGACAAGGGTTTCGGCGAGGCATTAGGCCCTGATGCAACGCGCGCCCTGCAACTTGCCCTCGCGCCGCGAGGCTATTGCGTAGAGATCGCGAACAGCCCTTGGCGCCTCGATGGAACAAATGCGGACCTAGTCATTGCATTAATTGAAGGCATCTTTCACGCCGTGACCGAGACTGTCAATGCAGAGCCTCTGGAGCAGTGGCGCAAGTTTCGCATGGAACATGCACATAGCGGCTCTTGCATTGTGGGGCACACGGACCTTCTGGCATTACCCGACACAGAGAGTTAGCGAGAGAATGCCTCGATAAAACGATCTCGTATGGTGTCCATTCGCCACACTGGTGCATCATTGGCCGGCAGCATGCCTTCGCTCCACTGCCAGCTTTCGATAGCTTTCATCACGGCAGGATCGCGAGCAATAATGTGAATTGGGACATCGCGATTCTCGGTATTGTCAGTCACGTAGGGCATGGGCTGATGGTCTCCCATCATGAGGATTACCAAATCGTCATTTCCGAAGGTGTTGGTGAAGGATACTAGGCTGTCGATCACGTATTCGATGCATTCCCTGAACTGTTTCAATACGCGATCGCGATCTCGCCACACCACCTCGGGCGAGTCGCCCGACGTCGCCTCCTCGCTAAAAATGCTCCCGTCTCCTACATTCTCCCAAGGAATCATGGCGGGCACCGGCGTCCAGGGCGCGTGCGAGGAAAGTAAGGCGATCTCCGCCATAATCGGTTCGCGTTGCGCTACGTTTCGTTCGAATTTCTGAAACTGGGACAGTGTAAATTGGTCCGGCATCGTAACGTAATTATAGGGCGCACCCTTATAGCCTAAGTCTGGCGCCGTATAGAGTTGGTCGTAACCAAAATAATCGCCCTCTGGCCAAGCCATACTAATAGCCGGCATCACGCCTACAGTGCGCCACCCGGCGCGCTGAAATAAGCGCACTAGGGAGGGACGATCACTCATCATCAGACTGTCATAACGCACCTGGCTATCGATCCATAGCCCCGAGAGCGCAGTTCCATGAGCCAGCCAGCTTATGCCCCCGACTGTAGGCGAGGTGAGAAATGCACTGCGCGACAAATAACCTGCCTCCGTCAGCTCTTGAGTGGCCGCCTGCAAACTCGGGCGAAACAGTTCAGCATACTCGGCTTTGTCTAATAAAGTGCGACCGTAGGATTCGATAAACACCACCAAAACGTCTTTGCCGCGCAGCGCGCCAAAAAGTGTGTCTCCAGGCACAGTTGCATAGGCATCGACATTCACTACGGTCTTGAAATCGCGCAGATCGGCAATACTCGTGAATGTGCTCTCAACATGCATCGCGAATTGGTCATAGAAATAGCGCGAGTGGCGCGCCGAACCCGCAACACTCATGCCTCCCCATACGATCACCCCCGCGAGCATCGCGCTGCCCGTCACCTTAGGCGCGCTTCGCACCACGCGGTGCAGACGCGCCAGTACGACAAACGCGAGTAGAACGATCGCCGCCGCCAAGCCCGTTGCAAAAACTGCGGCGACGACAGCAACAATGATGCCAAAAGAACTCTCGAGAAAATGAAACCCAAATGCCAGCAAATAGGTATCGAAGACTGGATTGAAGGGGCGAGAAAATACTTGGAAGGCTGCCATATCTGCGATGCGAAAAATCACCCCTGCCGCCAGCACCAACGCCAGCCCTGCACGTAGTAATTTACCAAAGAGCCCTGTCAGCAACAGGGCGAGTCCAAGCACGAAAATCTCGAGGGGTAGATAGGCGAAGGACATCGCGTCCAGCCATGTAACCCGGTTGGGGATTACCATGGCCAAGAACACGAAACAGAATGCGGCGAGCGTGAGCAATAACTGCAAAGGACTCAGTAAGGATTTAACGCGGTGTTGCTCACGAGACATTTAACTTCCAGCGGGGTTTATCCCCTTATAACTGTTGCTCTATTGCACTGACAAACTGCGCAGACTCAGGCGTGACGGTACTATCGTAATGGGCTAGTACCTCGCCCTCTTTGCTGATCAGATACTTATTGAAATTCCAGCGCGGCTCGCCCTTGCTCGCTAACACTTTGAAGATCGGGTGCGCAGCATTGCCCTTCACCTTGATCTCGGATGTCATCGGAAAACTCACGCCATAATTGATGAAACAGACCTCGGCAATCTCAGCAGAATCCTCTGCCTCCTGATTGAAATCGTCAGAAGGGAAACCCAATACCACTAGGCCCTCATCCTTATAGCGTTGATACAGGGCCTCTAGCCCCTTGAACTGTGGCGTATACCCACAGAAGCTCGCGGTATTGACGATCAGCACCGTCTTACCTGCCGTGAGGGCACACAGGTCGTGTTCTTGCGAGCTATTGAGTTTGCCAATGCTCTGATCGAGCCAAGGGATGCAGGCACCATCGACAGCGCTCGCCTCGTCGGCAAAGGACCAAGGCGAAAGCATGCTTAAAAAAAATGTAAGAGTGAGTAGTCGGATCATGATTCACCTTCCGTATATTAATCTGGGTTTTACGTTCGTCTTGAGCTGATGGATCTACGATCTAATTAGGCTTGCGCGCCGTATTCACTCACCATAAAGGCACACTCTCTGCGCTATCGCCTAATGCGCTCGAATTATAGGACTTTAAATGCTCAGCGACGAGACTAATACTTCTACTACTAGCCTGATTATCGGTGCGAGTAGTCAGATAGGGCAAGCCTTGATTGCGCAGTTGCTTGCCCAAGCAGGTGACACTCGGATCGTGGCCGTGAGCCGCGGCGTTCTAGAGCTTCCGGAGTCGGTGCGCTGCATAAGTTGTGACTATACGCCAGAAGCGATCGCCCGTGTGGGCGATGAGCTCTCTACGTGGGCCGGCAGCTTTGCGCGCATTGTCATCTGTAACGGCATTTTGCATAACGAAAACTTGAAACCGGAGAAGCGCCTCGAGGACCTTAACCTGCAAAGCATGGCTGAAGTGTTCCGAGTGAATACCTTCTTGCCTGCACTCTGGTTGCAGGCGCTGGCCCCCATTGTACGCTCGCAACAGGCCTGTCCAATCGCTGTGCTCAGTGCGCGAGTCGGCAGCATCAGCGACAACCGTGCCGGTGGTTGGTATAGCTACCGCGCCTCCAAAGCGGCGCTAAACATGGTCATCCAGAGTGCCGCCATCGAGTTTGCGCGGCGGGCAAAGAACGTCAAGCTATTAGCCTTTCATCCCGGCACTGTGGATACACCACTCTCTGCGCCCTTCCGAGCTAATGTGCCGGAAGGAAAACTGTTTACAGCAGAGTATGTTGCCCGCCAATTGCTGGACTTAATGACAGACCTTCCACTAGATGGGCGAGCTAGCTATTTGGACTATGCGGGCGAGCCCATCGCTTGGTAGGCAATGCGAAACACTAGGTAAGGAAGACAATAAAGTGACAACGAGACCCATCGCGCAGCAGCGTGCGACAACTGCACTACAAACACTATTTGTCGGGGATGCTCTGGCGATGCCAGTGCACTGGTTCTATAAACCCCTCGATATCGATCTCGCCTTCCCGGGAGGTGTGACGACATTCGAGGCAGCGCCCACGTTCCACCCCTCATCAATCATGCCCCTGCACTCCACAGCAAAAGGCGGGCGAGGCAGTCAGGACGATGCCGGCGCAGAACGGCAGATCATCGGCGAAGTGATACTCAAGGGTCGCCGAGAGTACTGGGGACAAGCGAACCAACATTATCACTGCGGCATGCAGGCAGGAGAGAACACGCTGAATGCGCACTGTGCGCGCGTGCTTATGCGCAGCATTATCGACAATGGCCAACACTATGACAGCTTGGGCTGGCTCCACGACTATATCGCCTTCATGACAGCCAACCCGCCGCTGCATTCGGACACCTATGCAGAGTCTTACCATCGGGCCTTCTTTGCGAATCTCGAATCAGGCCAGCCACCCTCACAATGCGGCGCACTGACCCATGACACACCCTCGATTGGCGGCCTTGTCGGCATTGCGCCTTTGGTGTTTGCGGAACGTTTGCAGGGCACCTCACTTGAGCAAGTGCAAAGCCTCTCCTACAAGCACCTAATGCTCACTCACCCCGACGACTCTCTTGCGCGAGTATGCGACTCCTATGTCGCCCTCTTGGATGCGCTTTTATTTCGCCATTCAAGTGAAAGTGTCGCGACGATCTTACTGGATGCTGGCCGCCGGGCGGGCTTAGATCTATCGGCCTTAGTGGCCAAGGGGCGAGGCGATCGCGACATAGTAGGGCGAATGTTCTCCAGCGCCTGCTACATCAGTGATTCTTGGCCCAGTGTTTTATATTTCGCATTCAAATACCGAAATCAAACTAAGGCCGGCCTAGTCGCGAACACGAATGTTGGCGGCGACAATGTGCATCGCGGTGCCGTTCTTGGCGTACTACTGGGTTTGATGCAAGAGAGCGAAGAGGTAGCGGAATTCGAGGCTTTGACAGAAGCGAAGGCGATACAGCGGGAAATCGATGGACTGCTCGCAGTGCCAGTGAGTGCGCTAGCATCCGGGCTTTGGTAGAGAACCCAAAACCCGGTTTTAACCTAAGGCTGCAGGGTGACGCGCTGCACGCGCCAATTACCCAGCTCGCCGACGAGGAGGTCGTTCTCGACTTTGCAATCGATCGCGTTCACTGTCCCGAACTCCCCGATTAGCTTGCCAGCTTTGCCGAACTTGCCCACGATGTCACCATCCAGCCGCATCTTGTAGATCTCGCCGCCCACATCAAGATTCTCTGGCGGGTTGGAGTTTGAGACATACATCATCTGGCTCGGGCCTGGCGTGATACACAGTGCCATGGGCGCGCCAAAACCCGTCATCTGTGACTTAAAAGTGCCATTCGTGTCGAAGACCTGAATGCGCTTATTGCCATAGTCGGCCACATAGACATTGTCATTCGCATCAATCGCGATCCCATGGATCACGTCGAACTCACCTTGACCAGCGCCGCGAGTTCCCCAGTTCTTGACCCAGCGCCCATTCACATCATATTTCGCGATTCGTGCATTCCGAATCCCGTCCGCAACGTAAATATTGCCCCGCGAATCCCACGCCACATCGGTGGGCCCTTGGAATGATTCACCCTCAGAGCCTTCGCCGGAGCGAGGAGTCTCGGGAGGTGGTGGTTCAGGCAGACGCATCGCCTCCGGCTTGCGACTCAACACCATGATGATCTTGCCGTCAGGATTGAAGCGGAACACCTGCCCAGACATCTGATCAACGGCCCAGACATCGTCGTTACGATCGATGCGCATCTGCTGCGCATAGAGCGTGCCATAGGAGTTCTGCCCGATCTCACGACGATACTTGCCATTCGCGTCGAACTGAAAAATGCGCGCGCCACCATGGGATACATAGCGCGACGTGCCGAGGGAGACAGTGGGATTACCTGTGCGGGTATAGACATAGATCTCATTGCGAGAATTACGCGCCACCCCCGCCGCCTCGCCCATATGAATCTCATTGGGGAAGCCACTAAGTGCATCCACTGACTGATAGCGAATATCAGGCACTTGCGCCTGAGCCTGCATGGCCGCACTGGTCAAAAGACCGAGCGCTATGGCCCATTTATTTAGCGAAAATTTCATAGCATTCTCCCGACTGCTTCAGGCAGTCGCCTATTGGATTAGCGGGACTGTGGTTCAGCAGCGACGTGAAGTTTCTGCACGCGCCAAGCGGAAATCTCTCCGACTATCAGCTCAGTAGGATCCGAGCATTCCATGCCATGAACGGTTTGCAACTCGCCGGGACCCTTTCCTGCATGGCCAAACTTACCAATAATGGTGCCGTCCAGTTCCATCTTGTAGATCTCCCCAGTGATGTCCCATGACGCTGCGGGATTGCTGTCGGGGTTTGAATTCGATACGAAAAGATATTGATGAGAACCTTTCGAAATACAGATCTCCCATGGGTTACCAACGTTCTCATACATCGCCTGCAAACTCAGGTCCGGACGATAGACTTTCACCCGCGCATTGCCTCGGTCGCCAACATAGATGTTGCCAGCGGCATCAGAGGCGATGGTATGCGGTGTATTAAACTCATCGACTCCCGAGCCTCGCGCGCCGGTACCAACCTGCCCAACGTAGTGACCGTCTGGTGTGTATTTCACGAGACGATGATTCGTATAGCCATCCGTCACATAAATATTACCGTCCGTATCCCATGTAACGTCCGTTGGGCGACCAAACAAATAGTGTTCATCTGGTCCCGCGCCACTGTCCAATTCGATGGCGCCTTGCACTGCTGGGGGGCGATAGCCCAACACCATCGTCACGCGGCCCTCCGGGTTGAACTTGATGACCTGGTTAGACCCCTCATCCACTGCCCAAATATTGTCGTCCTTATCCACCCGGACTTTATGGGCAAACTCTAGACCGTAGACACCATCACCGATCTCACGGACGTAGTTGCCATTCTCATCGAACTCGAACAACTCGGTATCCTGGCTACGGGTATAGATGAAGATATGCCCCTTTGAGTTTTTGGCAACCCCAAGTACCTCACCGAAGTACATGCCCTCGGGTAATTTGATAAAGCCCTCTTCGGCCTGCATTGGAATTTCCGGCACATTTTGTGCTAATGCCGCGGACTGGGCATTGGCGGCACCAGCCCAAGCGAACAACAGCGCCGCGGCTAATGCAGCGACTGACCATCTGGAATGATGCGTCATGGGGATCTCCTTGAAAGGATCATAAGTGTTAGGAAGCCTCGCAGTTCTACGAGCGCATCAGGCTAAAGTCAAGCAAATAAAACTATGCGCTACCACTGTCCCTGCGTGCTCATGTCCATTCGTCGTATAATGCAGCCCTTGGGGTGTTCCCCGCCGTCTCACTGGTGTATAAAGCACGCTTTATTTCGCAGGCACTAAACGCTTCTATTCGAACGGCACCCAAGCTCTACCCCTCTGCCTTATCTGTGCTTGCTGGACACCACTAGAGAACACATGCAATGCGAGACTTAACACAGGGTTCTGTGACCAGAACCATCGTTAGTATGGCCACCCCTGTTGCCGCGGGCATGATCTTTCAAACACTGTACCTATTGGTGGACTTGTTCTTTGTGGCCGCTCTAGGCGACGACGCGGTGGCGGGAGTTGGCGCCGGCGGCACGCTCATGTTCATGATTATGGCCCTGACTCAGATCCTAGGGGTTAGCGCCGTCGCGCTGATCTCGCAGGCCGTTGGGCGTGAGGATCAACCCGAAGCCAACCATATTTTCAACCAGTCCCTAGTAGTCTCCATGATCTTCGCCGTTGTAACTTGTGTCGGCGGCTATGTCGCGGCAGAGGCCTATCTGGCTACCATCATGTCTGACGAAGGCGCACTGCGCGAAGGCGTGACCTTCCTGTATTACTTCCTACCCGGCATGGCCTTGCAGTTCCCCTTGATGGCGATGGCCTCCTCTCTTCGCGCAACAGGCTTGGTGAAACCCGGCATGGTAGTGCAGATGCTGACCGTGGTGCTGAACACGATTCTGGCACCGATACTGATAGCCGGCTGGGGCCCTGGTCCGGCGCTAGGCGTAATGGGGGCGGGGCTTGCGAGCTCGATATCTGTCTTTGTTGGTGTACTGATGCTCACCTATTATTTCCTGAAGCTGGAGAAGTATGTCTCCTTCGAGTCGTCCCTGTGGCGCCCACGCTTCGACATCTGGAAGCGCATGTTTGCCATCGGCCTACCAGCAGGCGGCGAGATGCTGCTCCTATTCGTCTACTTCTCTGCGGTCTATTGGTTAATTGCTGACTTCGGTGCGGCCGCCCAAGCGGGCTTTAGTATCGGCGGCCGCATCATGCAGTCTATCTTCATGCCGACCATGGCGATTGCCTTCGCACTCGGCCCTATCGCTGGGCAGAATTACGGTGCGAAACGATTCGATAGAGTGCGTGAAACCTTCAGCAAGGGCGTCCTGCTTAGCAGCATCGTGATGGCGGTAGTGACTATATTGATGCAGTGGAAGTCCGACATGATGATTGGTTTCTTCACCGAGGAGCTAGAGGTTATCGAGGTGGGCTCTGTCTTCCTACAGTTGATTTCCCTGAATTTCATCGCGCAGGGCATCGTGTTCTCGTGTTCGGGTATTTTCCAAGGCCTTGGCAACACTCGCCCCGCCATGTTGAGCTCGACGGTACGAATCCTAGTCTTCTTACCGCTGGCGGTTTATTTGAAATATCAGCCTGACTTTACGATCAACCAGGTCTGGTGGGTTTCGATACTGTCGGTCACTTCACAGGCGGTGGTCAGCTATCTATTGGTGCGCCGCGAGTTCCGTAAACGTCTTACTCCCGAGCCTGTCCTCGCCTAATGTAGTAGCGCTGCCAACGGAATATCCCCTTGGCAACCGCTGACTTACTTCGCGAACTCCCCCACGCCCCGGATCACGCCGGGCGCCTTTGGCATCGGCAAGTCGAGTGCGGGCATCTGGATGCGGTAGACCTCTTGGTCTCCCTTGAGAATCCCCCACAGCACCCGGCCTTGCTCCGTGCGATCCCAAGCGATGCCTTGGCCATTGAGACCGGGTATATGCACTGTAGCCACCCATTGCAGGGTGCCACTGGTCGCGGGGATGCGCATCACATACAGCTCCGGGTAATCGTGCCCAGTGAGGTAGAGAAAGCCATCGTCACCCCAGCTGCCACCAGAGTTACTCATAGGGCTCATCTTGGGGAGCACTGCCGCAGGTAGCGCCCATTGCTCTAGAATTTGGAATTGATCGTCCATTTTGACAATCTGCGACATGCGCGTCTCGCCATAGGACTTACTCATGCCCCATTGCACGAGGTCGTAGTTGCCGAAACCGCCCCACCAGAAACCCTCGTGACGGTCGATCCAAGTCAAGGAACCGAGCTGAATGCCAAAACTATGGGACTCAATGTGCTCCATCGTCTCGGTGTCCCACACCTCAAGTGAGCTGACCATCGGCCATATCGGGTAGTTTGAGTGCGCCGCGTAGAGTTTGCCCTCTAGGACCATAGCGCTGTCCAAGTGAATCAACGGACCCAAATCGTCGGAGACTCCATCCCACTGCAGCAGTGGCTCGCCAGTTTTTTTATCGTGCTGAGTAATGCGAAAATTGTTCACGGCGTAGAAATGCTCGGCGTCCACCGCAACGGCCTGCCGAGCATCGAAGGTCTCAAACACTTTATCGATACGCCCCTCGAACACCGGCGGCGCTTCATCCGCCGCGGCCGGCACTGCGGTGTCACCCAGCATCACTAGGGCGATTGAACATAACATCCAGCGACGAAATATCATCTTTATCTCCAGAGATCGACGGCGACCATAACAATCACCATCGCTTTATTATGGCGAGATTGGGCGGCGCTTAGAAGCCTTAACTTACACCCATATAACAAGGACTTTCCACCCATTCTAAGCCTATCTCCCCCTACGAGTAGCACAGGGTTTTGAAAAAGTTTACAGTGCTGACACGAAGCAGTTTCTAACCTCCTCACACAGCGAGCGATAGTGGTTTGAACAATCTCCTCCAGCAAATCAACGACTTTTTCGCTTTCATGCAGCCGATTGCGGACGCCGTTTGGGGTTTCCCGATGCAGCTGGAGTGGTATGCCCAGATTCCCTTAATAGGGCAGATGTCTTTTGCCGTATTGCTATTGCTAGGTATGGGTTTGTATTTTTCGCTGCGCTCCGGCTTCATTCAAACCCTTAGCTTTTCGGGCGCCATCCAAATCATGATGCGGCGTCGCACTAGCGATACCGGCATTAGCGCCTTCGCCTCCTTCATGTTGGGGCTGGCGATGCGAGCGGGGCCTGGCAATATTGTCGGGGTAACCGGCGCGATCACGGTGGGCGGACCGGGTGCCTTATTTTGGATGTGGGTAGCGGCCTTCTTCGGCATGGCTACCGCGTTTATGGAGGCGGTGTTAGCGCAGCTCTTCAAAGAGAAGAAGGGCAATGACTACGTTGGCGGTCTGCCGTTCTATGGCCGACGCATACTTGGCAATAAGCGCGTCGTGGGTATTTTCCTCTCGGTCGCGTTCATCGTCTACGCCTTGTTCAATGTGCCTATTCAAACATTCAATGTGTTTACTGCAATCGGTATGGTGGCGGATACAGCCACTGGGAGCGAATCTGATAGGCAATCGCCCTTGTACTATGTGATCGCTCTATTACTCGTCAGTTATTGTGCGTATTTAATTCTAGGTGGCATTCGCCGCGTGAGCGCTTGGACCAATCTCATCGTGCCGTTTATGGCGGTATTGTTCTGCGCCATCTCCCTGCTGATAATTCTGGTGAACTTCCCGCTCATCCCCTTCTTCCTTAAAGAAGTCTTGTTCGGGGCATTCTCGCCCGAGGCCCTGTTTGGAGGAGGAATGGGGGTGGCCTTAGCCGAAGGCGTGCGTAGGGGCTTGATGTCCAATGAGGCGGGGCAAGGCACGATTACCATGGCTGCTGCCGTGGCCGATAACAATCATCCCTGCGAACAGGGTCTAGTTCAAAGTTTAGGAGTTTTCTTCGACACCATCGTCATCTGCACGATGACGGGTTTCATTGTTGTGATTGCACATCTCTGGACGGGCGCCACAGACGCGATAGAGTGGAGCGCCATGAGCGCCTCTCGCATCGGCACTTATGTCAGCTCCGTACAGGCACTCGTTCCAGAATCATTAAGTACAGCCATCACCATCACAGTCAGCATCTGCTATGCCCTATTCGCGTTCACAACGCTACTCGGCATGATTTCCTTCGCCGAAATCTCTGCGAATTTCATTTCACGCACGCCAGGCTTTATACTTTTTATTCGCCTTCTGGGCTCTCTTTTTTTCGTGCCCTTCGGCGCACTTACCGTGCTCGCCGGATTGGAGCTCGGCAATCTCTGGGCAATCTCCGACCTGACCAATATTGTAATGGTGTATCTAAACATCCCCATCTTGATGCTGGGTTCGCCCTTGGTATTCAAGGCCTTAGCTCATTACCGGCAATCGAAGGGAGGGAAGTTTATTTCTGCAGACATCGGTCTTGAAACCGAACATTGGACTAAGGCCGAACAAGGGCATCTTCCCGATTAAGGGAGCACTTACTCACTTCGCTTTGAAATAGGCTTGCACGGCTTGATTGACCTTCGGCGCAAGAAGCAGAGCAGATGTCATCGTTGGGATCGCCATCAGTGCGTACATCGAGTCGATCAGGTTAACGACTATCTGCAGTGACGTTATCGCACCCAACACCACAAGTACGATATAGAACCAGATGTAATGATGCTGATAGCGCGCACCAACTAAGAAGCCGAGACACTTACTGCCGTAATACCAGAACGTGAATACCGTGCTAAGGCTAAGCGAGGAAACCAGTACAGCAAGAATGATCTCGCCCCCCATTGGGAACAACTCTCCGAACGCTGTAGCAGTCAACGTGGCGCCATCAGCATCGCCTGTCTGCCAGACACCGCTGATCAGGATTACTAGGGCGGTGCAAGTACAGACAATCAATGTATCGATTATCGGCCCCAGCATCGCCACTAAGCCTTCTTTCACTGGCACTTTGGTCCGCGCGGCGCCGTGGGCCATGGCTTCAGTGCCTATGCCAGCCTCATTGGAGAATGCGGCACGTCGAATACCCATAATGATAACGGTACCGACAACGCCGCCGGCGACGGCATCGCCGGTGAAAGCATCGCTAACTATTAGGGCCAAGGCCGCAGGCACTTCGCTGATATGACTGATGATGACAAAGCCGGTCAATAAGATATAACCCGCGACCATGCTAGGCACTAACACTTGGGATACGCGTCCGAGCCGAGGCAATTTTCCAAGCCCAACAACCAATACGATCGCTGCCAGTATCACCCCCATGATTAGATCGAAAGAGAAATGAGACTCGGCACTTGTAATCCCATAGGGTATGAAGATGGTATCGCGCAGTATTTGCACGAGTTGGTTGACCTGAAAGATCGGCATAGTGCCAAAGATGCCCGCCAACGCGAAGAAAAAAGCTAGCGGTAGCCAGCGCCTTCCTAGGCCTTCTCGAATCACATACATCGGGCCGCCCTGCCAGGTACCCTCGGAGTCTTGGCCGCGGTACATCACGGCGAGCGTGCAGGTATAGAATTTGGTGGCGATCCCCAATAGCGCGCTGACCCACATCCAGAATATGGCACCCGGCCCGCCCATGGCGATGGCCAGTGCCACGCCAGACACATTGCCCATGCCGAGCGTCCCGGACAATGCAGTGCAAAGCGCTTGGAAGTGAGAGAGTTGGCCGGGGTCGTCACCGTCCGACGGCTTGGTGAGCAGGCGCAGGCTCTCCCCTAGGTGACGATAGGGAACGAAGCGCGAGTAGATGAGGAAGAACAGGCCACCGCCAACGAGCAGGGTGACTAGTGGGGGTCCCCATAGAAAGCCTGCCAATTGCCCCAGTGCGGATTCAAGCGAACTTATTAATTCCATGGAGAGCTATCCTAGCAGGCTCTGCGCAGCCTGTCTTTGCGAGGCTCCCTAGCACTTATAAACCCATCAGTTTGTGGACTAAACAATTAGCGCGTGGCAGTTTCAGCAACGAGTTTCTAATGCTAGGCTGGCAGCATCCATTCGAGGCGGCATCGCCTTGAGCATTCGAGACCAATCTATGCCACTTACCCCCCGCACACCCAGCCTGCTGCACGCTATCCTATGTTTCGGTGGCAACTTCCTGATGATCTCCTCAGGTTTGTTCATTTTCGCGATCAGCCTGCACGTTGTGATGTTCTTCTGCCTTATCTGGACCGCGCTACATGCCTGGCGGCTGGGCTACGACTTCGAGGCCATTCGCGGCATGATGAACACCGGCATCAGCCATGCACTGCCCGCCATCTATATTTTTATTTTGATCGGCATGGTGATCGCGGCGTTTATGCAGAGCGGTACCGTCGCCGCCTTGATCTATCATGGCCTGAATCTGCTAAGCCCAAGCTTATTCCTTGCCGCAGGCCTAGTCCTATGTAGCCTGATGTCGGTCGCGACCGGCACCTCCTGGGGCACCGCTGGAACCCTAGGTGTTGTGTTAATGGGCATTGGGGCCGCCATGGAGATTCCCCTGCCACTGGTAGCGGGAATGGTCGTGGCTGGGGCCACCTTCGGCGATAAACTATCCCCGATCTCCGATACCACTAATCTCGCGGCCATGAGCGCCGACACCACGCTCTACCGTCATATCGGCTCAATGCTTTACACCACTGTCCCCGCGTTCGTATTAAGCCTAATAATCTTTACCTTGCTAGGCCTACGCTTCGCCGACAATGCGCTACCCGAAGCCGCCATTGCACAGTTGCAGGAAGCCTTAGCCGGTCAATACTCTCTGTCTCTGGTCGCGACACTACTGCCCCTTCTGGTGATGCTGCTATTGAGCCTACGACGGCTCTCTCCAGAGATCAGCATGAGTGCCAGCATACTGAGTGCCGTGGCTGTCGCAGTGCTCTATCAAGAACGGCCCCTAGTCGAAGTACTCAATAGCCTATGGGCCAATTCGCCCGGCACAACTGGAATTGAGACTCTCGACTCCCTGCTGGGCAGGGGCGGCATCACTAGCATGAGCTGGACTCTACTCCTGTCGCTGCTAGCCCTTGCACTTGGCGGCATACTCTTCAACGCTGGCTTCCTCAAGGCGTTGTTGGAGGGCATTATTGCGCGCGTGCAGCGCACTGCAAGCTTGATCGCTACAACTATTGGCGCTGGCATAGTGGGCAATATGGGTATGGGCGAGGCCTATATCAGTATCATTCTCAACTGTCAGCTGTTTCGGAGCGCGTATGAAACGAAGGGCTTGGATAATGCCGTGTTATCTCGCTCCGTCGAGGAAGGCTCCACGATGAGCACGGGGCTTATTCCCTGGACTACTGCCGGCGCGTTCTACGCCAGCACCTTGGGTGTGCCCGTATTGGATTATGCCCCCTATGCTTTCCTGAATTATCTCAACCCGATTATCTCGATAGCGATGGCCAGCGCCGGCATTGGACTTTTGCGCAATAGTCGGCAGAATGCTGCAACAGGCGCAGGCAAGCTGCGCGAAGCTCTTGGCGTTGATGTCTAACAACAAGATCAATAGGAACGAAGCATGCGCCCTTCACGACGACAGTTTCTGCATTGGTTCTCCGCACTCCCTCTTGCCTCGTCGAGCCTGAAAACATTCGCTCAGCCTAGCTCAGATAGGGAAAGTCGAATCGACGATATCATTCGGGAGTATTCCGCGCAGGGCTATCACCGCACCGGCACAGCGGTAGACACAGTAAGTGGCGCTTGGCTCTCTGACCGCATACAAGGCATGGGGGTTCCAGCCTTCATGGACCCCATCGAACTCGACCGCGTGAACGTTCTCTACGCAAGTTTTGAATTTGGCGGGCAGACAATCGAGGGCGAGCCGCTCTACGATTGCACCTACACCGACGTTGCCGGCGTCACCGGACGTATTGGGGAGATTGGAAGTGATGCCGAGATCGGCGTCATCATGCTGCCTCCTTCCACGTCGAGCCCCGCCCATAGTCAACTTGATGAAGTCCGCCGCGAGGCGCGGCACAAGGGCATCATCATTGTAAGCGACAGCGCCTATCCGGCCGATGGTATTGCGACACTCAACGCAGAAGACTTCCGCGCCCCGGTCGGACCTCCCACACTGCAGATCGCCAACAAATACTGGCAGGACCTGCAAGTGGCAATCTCGCAGCGAAAGACCGGTACTCTTGTAGCATTCTGCGAGCACAAACCCAGCAAAGCTTACAACGTCAGCGCACGTATCGATGGCAGCGATCCCGACCTCGCCCCTATGGTTATCATGACCCCTCGCAGTGGTTGGTGGCGCTGTGCATCCGAGCGAGGCGGTGGGATTGCCTTGCTTCTAGAATTGATGCGAGACCTAGTGGAGAATCCGCCGCAGCGCGATGTGATTTTCACTGCGAACTCGGGGCACGAATTGAGCCACCTAGGGCTAGACCAGATGCTGCACGAGAACCCCAGCCTTGCACGCGACGCCTATATCTGGATTCACCTAGGCGCAAACTTCGCAGCCACCGGTTCACAGATACGCCTGCAGTATTCCAGCCAGGACATTAACAATTTGACGCGGCGCCATTTAGGCCGAGCAAACCTAGTGCCGGGTGTCGAGACCCCGCTCGAGAATCGCCCATTGGGCGAGGCAAGGAATATTTACGACTCCGGAGGCAATTTCCTATCCTTACTCGGCAACAATCCCTTATTTCATCATCCAGACGATCGCTGGTCAGACGCCGTGGATGTTGCCACTACGGCACGATGGGCTGACGCCTTTTCAAACATAATTCAGGACTTGAGCCGCGCCTAAGAACGAAATACAAACGCTATTCGAACTCCACGCGCGCGATGGCAATGCCACTCTCACCGGAGACTGCATAGAGCAAATAGACTTCGCCATCTTCTTCGAATATTGTGGGGTCACGTAATTGATTAACTGGCACGGTGATGTCGCCGCGCACCGATGCCGCTAGGGGGAGACTTGCCCCCTCCCACTCGCGCTCCGGACGCAGCAGTTCGATCGCCTCGGACTGCGTCCATTGCTGCCAATCCCCTACCATGTTTATGCGCGACATTAATATCCGCTCGGGCACATGGCCTACCTGTGTCCAAAACACATAGAGCGTACTCCCTCGCACTAGAACCGCCGAATGACGCATATCATCATTGAAGAAACGCGGCCCTTCTTCGAACGGAGAAATGCCATCGCGCGAGCGATACAGAAAACCCGGCATCGCCAATCCATAGTGGAACTCACCAAACTGAAAGACACGAAAATAGGGCTTACCCATGACTTCAGGGTGCCCTTCGAAGTGCAAACCATCTGTTGATGTAGCGTAACGGGTGACCTGTGCTCCCGGATCGCGGCCATGCACATACATCACGATCTGCTGAAGATCTTCTCGGACATGGACATCCGGCGAAGCAATATGGGCGTAAGCAGGCGAAGTGCTACCTTCTGGCACTGAGCAGGGCGGGCAAGTCTCTGGGAAGAATGACTGTTCCAGTGTAAGCGTGCCGGGACTATAAATTTGCCAGGGACCGGTTAATGAATCGGCGTAAGCGAGTCGAATATAGTCGCCACGATGATCGGCGAAATAGAGGTAAAATTTTCCTAGCGGGCTCTCGACCCAATCGGGAACGCGGATCAAGGAAGGCCCTTGAATATTGCTGCCCATGCGCGCGTCCATATCGGGCCGAATGATGGGCTCATCTAGAAGTCGAATGACATTTGGAATGTTCTCTTGTGCTTGCGTAGTAATAGCAAAACTAGGGCACAAGACTACTAGCAGGATAATAATTCCACGCCAATGCTTCATCGCTGTCCCCCTCTATCGATTAGTAGCCTACAACGCCGCCATCTCCTGCGCGTGAATCTGCGGCACCCAAGAATAGATCGCTATCGCGATCATGATAGACGCCCATCACGGAGCCTTGCTCGCCACGTGCGCGAACCTCGTGCCCCATTGCTTCGTATAAGCGAATACTATCTTCGGAGAAGCCAAGGCCCTCGAAGCTAGTGACATCAGGCAGCCATTGGTGATGCATGCGAGGCGCTTCTGCCGCTTCCGCTACATTCATGTCGAAATCGATAATATTAAGGATAGCCTGAATCGTGGTGTTGATGATGGTGCGCCCACCAGGGCTGCCAACGGCAAACACTGGCTTACCGTCTTTTGCGACGATGGAAGGCGACATGCTAGAGAGCATACGCTTTTCTGGCTCGATCAAATTGGGGGTCGTGCCGATCTGACCATTGCGATTAGTTACTCCTGGAACGGCGTTGAAATCGCCCATCTCATTGTTAAGCAGATACCCGCCCCCTTCGGCAACAATACGAGAGCCGTAACCATTCTCGAGAGTGTAAGTCACAGAGACCATATTGCCGTCTTTATCGACTACTGAGTAGTGAGTAGTCTCCTCACTTTCGTAGAGGCCAGCGTACTCATTCTCATCGCTCACAGAGGCTTTATTCATATCGATACTAGCGCGTAGTTTCGCCGCGTAATCCTTATCCATCAGGCGGTCCAAAGGCATGCTCTCATTGAAATCGGGGTCACCCAAAAACTCCGCGCGATCTGCGTAGGCGCGACGCATCGACTCGGTGAGCAAGTGTAGATACTGCGCAGAATTATGCCCATAGGAAGCTAGGTCATAGCCTTCCAGAATATTCAGCATTTCTATAATCACCACGCCGCCAGAGCTAGGTGGGGGCATGCTGACAATCTCATATCCACGGTAGGTGCCACGCACTGGTGCGCGCTCGATTGCCTCGTACTTCTCTAAGTCTGCCTCGGTAATGATGCCACCATTTGCACTCATGAAATCGGCCAACATCTTAGCATTCTTGCCCTTATAGAAACCGTCACGCCCCTGCGTCTGAATCAACTCCAAGGTCGCCGCTAGGTCAGACTGTATCCATGTATCGCCGAGCGCATAGGAGCTGCCGTCGGGCTTCATGAACACATCTGCGGAAGAAGGGTATTGCTCCCAGAAAGACTGGTTACTGCGAAAACCAGAGTAGAGCTCCCAGGTGATCGGAATGCCATCGCGCGCTAATGTCACAGCGGGGGCCACTAAGTCAGCCCATGGCAGATTACCAAGCTCTTGATGGGCTTTATACATGCCTGCGACGGTGCCGGGAACTCCAACAGAGAGAAGCGAACGGTGATTGGAGTTGTCGACTACCAGCCCATCCAAACCTAGGTACATGCGCTCGGTTGAAGCCAGAGGCGCTTTCTCACGAAAATCGAAAGTCGTGGCATGGCCATCGTCGCCATGGTAAACCATGAAACCGCCACCACCGATATTGCCCGCCGACGGCCAGGTAACGGCTAAGGCGAAGGCTGTTGCGACTGCCGCATCGACGGCATTGCCGCCCTGCTTCAGAATGTCGACGCCGACTTGTGAGGCAATATGCGAGGCGCTAGTCACGATGCCGTTCTTCGCGCGCAAAGGAGTGCGACCGCCCTCTGCAGACAGCGTGATGGACAGCAGCACAGTCAGTACTACAACGAATGTCTTGGTAGTAGAACGTATCTTCATGAAAGCTTCTCCGGGTTTCCGGTTAAATGAACAATCTTGATTTAGTGTCTAACAATCGGCTTCCTGCCTGAGCATTTCAATATACAAGCGACGCATCAGCTGTGTAATCCTGCCAGGTTTGCCATCGGCCACGGGCTTGTCATCAATACTGACGACCGGCATCACTAAGGTTGTGGCGCTACTCAGGAAAGCCTCGTCGGCCGCTAACGCCTCAGCGAGACTGAAGGGGCGCTCTTCCAGGGCAATCTCGTGATCCCTCGCGAGCGCGATAATCACTTTACGTCTTATTGCTGGAAGTATGGCATTACTCAGGCCTCGCGTAATGATTTTATTGCCTTTCACGATATAGGCCGTCGATGAGGCACCCTCTGTCACGAAGCCATCTTCATGCATCCAGCCCTCGAAAGCGCCACGGCTCGCAGCCTCTTGTTTGGCGAGGCACTGCGCCAGCAGATTGATCGACTTGATATCACGCCTCTTCCAGCGCAGATCGGGTACCGACACTACGGCGACACCAGTAATTGCCTTGGGGTTGTCTATTAATTTTTTTGCAGACGCGAAGCCTACAAAGCTCGTCGGCGTATTCGCGGGAAAGGCAAAGTCTCTGTCGGCGACGCCTCGCGTTACCTGCATATAGACATAGCCTTCTTCGATTTTATTGCGAGCGCGTAGCGCCTCCAATATCGGCACATAGTCCTCTTGCGCGCAGGGCCATGCCATTGCGATCTCGCCCAGACTTCTGTCGAGACGCGCTAACGCGTGAGCGGACTCTACCAAACGTGAGTTCAAAACAGGAATTACTTCATAGACGCCATCACCAAACAGAAATCCTCGGTCAAAAATAGACACTTTGGCGTCTTGCTCTGGCACATAGGCGCCGTTGATATATACGATTTTACTCACCGACTACTCCTTCGTCGCTAGGTGCGGCAAGTGCCTCCAATGCAGAGCCTGTTAGACGTTGAACTGTCCAGCCCTCCATGGGCTGTGCGCCAATGGAGCGATAGAAGGCGATAGAGGGGGCATTCCAATCCAAGACGGACCATTCGAAACGGGAGCATTTGCGGTCGATGGCAAGCTTAGCCAAATAACTCATTAAAGCCTTGCCGATACCCTTACCACGCAAGGCGGGCTGTACATAGACATCCTCGAGATAAATACCTGGCCGACCAGTGAATGTAGAGAAACTATGAAAGAACAAGGCATAGCCGACAGCCTTACCTTCATACTCGGCTATTAGCACTTCGGCATAGGCTTTGGCCCCAAACAGCGTCTGGGCCAATATTTCCGGTGTGGCGATAAGTTCGTGCTCTAGCTTTTCGTAAATGGCCAGTTCCCTGATGAAGGAGAGGATTAATTCACAGTCTTGTACGTGAGCCGGACGAATGCGTAATGTGTGTGGTGACATGAGATAAGCCTAATAGGAACTGCAATTGCCGAGCATATCAATAAAGCCATGTGCAAATCTAATGCTGTGGATTCTTTCTGAATGGGGATAATGCGCTTCTACAATAAATCGAAATATTTTTAGATTGTGGAGGCAAAAAAAATCCCACCCCAAGCAGTGCTCGAGGCGGGATTTTTATACCGATTAAGGCTTACTCAGCGGCTTTAGCTGCTTCGTATTCTGCCTTGTCTTCTTCGCTGATCTCTTTGATGCTTAGCTTGATACGGCCGCGCGCATCTAGGTCAGACACCTTCACTAGCACTTCCTGCCCCTCTTTCAGATACTCGCCGATGTTCTCGACGCGCTCAGCAGAGATCTGGGAGATGTGCACTAGGCCATCTTTGCCAGGCAGAATAGTAACGAACGCGCCGAAATCTACGATGCGTGCTACTTTACCCATATACAGCTTGCCAACTTCAGCCTCTGCCGTAATGCTCATTACACGTGCGATCGCCGCATCGCGCGAGGTAGCATCTTCGCCGTAAATGCGGATGTTACCGTCGTCATCGATGTCGATTGAAGCGCCAGTCTCTTCAGTAATGCTGCGAATCACTGCGCCGCCTTTACCGATTACATCGCGAATCTTATCTGGATCGATCTTCATCATCGCCATTGAAGGCGCATTCTCAGAGACAGTTTCACGAGCCTTGCTCATCACCTTGTTCATCTCGCCAAGAATGTGCATGCGCGCTTCATTGGCCTGATTCAAAGCAATTTCCATGATCTCTTCAGTGATGCCCTGGATTTTAATGTCCATCTGCAACGCAGTAACGCCATTTGCCGTTCCTGCCACTTTGAAGTCCATGTCGCCGAGATGATCTTCGTCGCCGAGAATGTCAGTGATAACGGAGAAGCGATCGCCTTCTTTGATCAAGCCCATCGCGATACCCGCAACTGGATCTGTAATCGGTACGCCCGCATCCATCATAGCCAAGGAAGCACCGCACACAGACGCCATAGAGCTGGAGCCATTAGATTCGGTGATTTCGGACACTACGCGAATCGCGTAAGGGAAAGAGTCTTCGGAGGGCATTACTGCCTGAACGCCACGTCGAGCGAGCTTGCCGTGACCGATTTCGCGGCGCTTAGGGCCACTCATCATGCCAGTCTCGCCAACACAGAATGGTGGGAAGTTGTAGTGCAACATGAAGGGCTCTTTGCGTGAACCTTCCAAGCCTTCGATAAGCTGAGCATCGCGCACTGCGCCTAGCGTTGTCACCACCAGAGCCTGCGTTTCGCCGCGTGTGAACAGAGCTGAACCGTGAGCCTTAGGCAATACGCCAGTCTCGATAGAGATTGGACGAACTGTCCGAGTGTCGCGGCCATCGATACGCGGTGCGCCGTCGATGATGCGATTACGCACTACTTTCTTCTCTAGTGAGCCGAATACTTTGCTGACCTCATCGCTGCTAACACCATTTTCTTCGCTAGCGAACTGCTCTTTTGCCTGCTTAAGCAGACCTGAAAGCGTGTCATAGCGCTGCATTTTGTCAGAGATTTGGTAGGCGTTGCCTATGCTCTCAGCAAAAGTCTGCTGTAAGCCAGAAAGCAATGCTTCATTGACCTGCACTTCGGCCAATTCCCATGCTGGCTTGCCAGCCTCTGCCTTGAATTCCGCGATCGCGTTAACAACGACTTGCATGGCCTCATGGCCGAACAATACCGCGCCTAACATCTGGTCTTCGCTCAATTGCTTAGCTTCGGATTCCACCATCAATACAGCGGACTTCGTACCAGCAACCACCATGTCCAATGCTGATTCTTTCAGCTCGGAGATGCTTGGATTGAGGATATAGCCTTCGTTCAAGTCGTAACCAACGCGCGCTGCGCCTACTGGCTCGAGGAAGGGAATTCCAGAGATGGCCAATGCCGCAGAGGCGCCGATCAGCGCAGCGATATCAGGATCTTTGTCCTTGCCCGCAGAAATAACAGTGCACACGACCTGTATTTCGTTTAGGAAGCCTTTTGGAAAAAGCGGTCTGAGAGGACGGTCAATGAGACGTGACGTCAGTGTCTCTTTCTCTGTCGGACGGCCTTCACGCTTAAAGAAGCCACCGGGGATTTTTCCCGCTGCATAGGTCTTCTCTTGATAATTTACTGTCAGTGGGAAGAAATCTTGACCAGGCTTAACCTGCTTCTTGCCAACGGCTGTAGCGAGTACTTGGGTATCGCCTATCGTTACTATCACTGCGCCTGTTGCCTGTCTGGCAACCTTACCTGTTTCCAGTGTTACGGTATCTTTACCGAACTGGAAAGTCTTACGCACAATATTAAACATACTCTATTCCTATTTTTTATTTTGACCCCGGCACCATTGCAATGACATCCCTGTCAAACAAGGTCGAACTTTCATCTCTTCATCATTGAAATAATTTTACTACTAGCGACGCAGACCTAATTTCTTAATTAGTGCAACATAGCGTGATGAGTCTTTGCCCTTCAGATAGTCGAGCAATTTACGACGGCTGTTCACCATACGGATCAAACCGCGACGTGAGTGGTGATCATGGGTGTGCTCTTTGAAATGAGACTGCAATTGGTTGATGTTTTCAGTCAACAATGCGACTTGCACTTCGGGTGAGCCAGTATCGCCTTCACTCTGTGCATTGTCTTTTACGATCTCTGCTTTGCGTTCTGCTGATAAAGCCATTTTCTTCTCCAAAATATGCGTTAAAAAATAACCGCTCACGGGGATCGTGATGCGGCCTTCGTTGCCGACAGCCTTGTCGATCCAGATTAACCATGCATATTTATAGTTATCTGGTACCTTTCCTGCGAATAATTTACTGCTAATTTATGACACCTTGCGTGTAAGAACCTAAGGTGTCTGAGCCTGCGTCGTCTTAAGTCGCGAACAGCCTCTTCGGAGCGACACGACCATCTTCCAAGATAGTGCCGATCCCAATAAATACGTCTCCTTCATACAAGCGCACCAAGCCCGATAAGGGCAGATGACGCACCATTACCGCTTGCCCTAACTTTAGGAAGCTCGCGGTCTGCTCAGGCAAAACGACACTAGGCAAACCTTCTACCGCTATGTCCGCGGGGCATAATAAGGCGTCGATACTCGCCATGCCGCCCGCTTCCTTGAGTTCGCGAAGGCGCTCAATAGTAACACATTGGGCAAGCGTAAATGCCCCAGCCTGCAGGCGGCGCAGCTCAATGACGTTGGCGCCACAGCCTAAGGCTTCCCCTAAATCGTCGGCGATGGTGCGCACATAGGTGCCTTTACTGCAAAAAATCTCTAGCGCTACCGTGGCCGCCTTCGCATCGTAGGCGAGTAGCTTCAATTCAAAGATCGTGACAGGCCGTGCCTGACGCTCAACTTCCTTGCCGGCCCGTGCCAATTTATATAGCGGCTGACCTTGATGCTTAAGCGCGGAGTACATCGGCGGAGTCTGTTCGATATCGCCGCGGAAACGCTCTAGCTCACTCTCGATTTGGGTTTTGGTGATGCCTGCTGGATCTCGTTCGGCAATCACGCTGCCTTCGATGTCGGCAGTATCGGTTCTAACACCTAGCTGGAGTAGCGTTTGATAGCGCTTGTCCGAATCCAACAAAAACTGCGAAACCTTGGTGGCCTCCCCGAAACATAGGGGCAAAACCCCCGTCGCGAGCGGGTCTAGACTTCCAGTATGCCCGGCCTTCGCGGCCTCGAAGAGGTTTTTGGCCTCCTGCAGAGCGCCGTTAGAGCTCATGCCCGTGGACTTGTCCAGAACGATAATACCGCTAATACTGCGGCCACGCGGTCTACGATATTGCGCCAAACCCTTTCCCCCAGACAGTGTCTTTACTCAAGAGTCGTGTTCACTGTCTTCGGCCAGAGCCCGGTCAATCAACGAGGACAGATACTGCCCCCGCGCCACGCTTTCATCGTAATGGAATGTCAATTTCGGTGTAATTCTCAAGCTGAGGCGCTTGGACAGTAGTGTTCGTAGAAAACCAGCCGCGCTATTGAGCGCCTTTATGCTAGCCTCAATCTCGAGCTTATCCATCTCGCCAGCCTTCTCCAGTGGAACGCCTGGCGCTAGCCCGGTATCCCCATCGACGGAGCCCATTACGGTCACGTAAACATCGGCATAGGCTAGATCCCGGCTCACGCGCACACCGGTCACAGAGACCATGCCGACACGTGGATCGCTAACCTCTAGTTGAATGAGCGTCGCCAATTCGCGTTGTAATTGATCTGCGACTCTTTGAACTCTTGGGGATACCTTTGCCATTCGTTATTCCGACCTTACAGTGTTCTGGCAACGGCAGTGGTCTGATAGACCTCTATCTTGTCGCCAACTTTCACGTCATTGTAGTTCTTCACGCCGATACCACATTCCATGCCATTACGCACAGAGCTTGCCTCGTCCTTAAAGCGACGCAGTGATTCCAGCTCGCCCTCGTAGATCACAACATCGTCGCGCAGTACGCGAATGGGCTTGTTGCGGTAGACAGTTCCCTCGATCACCATGCTGCCCGCGATCTGACCAAACTTCGGCGAGTTAAACACATCACGCACTTCGGCCACGCCAAGAATTTCTTCGCGCATCTCAGGCGTGAGCATACCACCGAGCACTACTTTGGCATCGTCGATCACGTTATAGATGATGTTGTAGTAGCGCAGCTCTAAGCCTTCGCTTTCAATAATCTGCCGAGCACTCTTATCAGCGCGTACGTTGAAGCCGACAATCATCGCCTTCGAAGTAGCTGCCAAATGCGCATCGGTCTCAGAGATACCGCCAACACCCTGGGAAACAATATTGACTTGCACTTCTTCTGTACCAAGTTTGTGCAAGGACGAAACGATGGCCTCGAGCGAACCACGCACATCGGCCTTGAGCACGATGTTCATGATGCCCATCGCTGCGCGACCAATACCGGCAAACATCGTTTCTGCCTTATTGGTTTGCTGCATCGCCACCTTGTTATCTTTGTGACGTTCGCGGCGAAGAGTGGCCACTTCTTTGGCCTTCTTCTCATCCGCTACTACGACAAACTCGTCGCCTGCTTCCGGGACACCCGTCAATCCGAGTATCTCGACCGGGATAGAGGGGCCTGCGGATTTCACCGACTGACTCATCTCATCGACGAGAGCGCGGACGCGTCCATACTCTTGACCAACTAAGACTACATCGCCCACTTTCAAGGTGCCGTTCTGCACTAGCACTGACGCAACGGGGCCACGCCCCTTGTCTAGACGCGATTCGATTACTACCCCTTTTCCTGGGGCGTCGACAAACGCTTTCAATTCGAGTAGTTCGGCCTGCAACAGAATTGCGCCAAGCAATTCTTCGACGCCCTGACCGGTGTGGGCAGAGACTTCAACGAATTGAGTATCACCACCCCACGCATCGGAGATTACGTCCAACGCAGCCAATTCACTGCGGACGCGATCGAGGTCAATGTCCGGCTTATCTACTTTGTTGATGGCGACAACGATGGGCACGCCCGAAGCGCGTGCATGCGCAATTGCTTCTTCGGTCTGTGGCTTCACGCCATCATCGGCCGCAACTACTAGGACGATAACGTCGGTCGCTTTCGCACCGCGTGATCGCATCGCGCTGAACGCAGCGTGACCGGGTGTGTCCAGGAAGCAGATCATGCCACCTGGGGTTTCTACGTGGTAGGCGCCGATATGCTGTGTGATGCCACCAGCCTCGTGAGAGACGACGGTTGCCTTACGAATATAGTCCAGCAGCGAGGTCTTACCATGGTCTACGTGACCCATTACTGTGACAACAGGCGCTCGTGGCAATGACTCCTCACCACCGACATAGGCGATAGACTCATACAAGCTCTCTTCCAGATGATCCTCGGAAACGAACTTAGCTGTGTGCCCCATCTCTTCAATCAGCAATGTGGTGGTATCTCGATCCAACACTTGGTTGATGGTCGCCATAACGCCCATCTTAAACAGGACTTTAACAACCGCGGCAGACTTCACCGACATTTTCAGTGCGAGCTCCGTTACAGAGTTAGCGTCGCCGATGACAATCTCGCGTGAGATAAACTCAGTTGGCTTCTCGAAACCGTGTTGCTTACTGGCACGCGAGCGGCTCTTGCGCCCACCGCGGCGACCACGTGGGCCATCTGCGTATTCGCCATCTTCCAATACGAAATCGTCACCAGAGGAACGGCCCTTACTCTGCTTACGCGCAGGTGCTTTGTCTTTTTTGCGGAAAGCGGCTTTGTCGTCGTCTTTGCTCGCGGCATCTTTCTTGGCGCCTTTGCCAATCTCAGCACGCGGAGGCGCTGCATGTCGACGCGGCTCAGTTGGCGCTTCCGCAACTTTAGTCGGCTCGACAGGTGCTTCTGTTGCACGCTTGCTGGCATCCGCAGGGGCTTGTTCTTCCTTCGCCGCAACTTCAGCTGCCACCTCGGCAGGTGTCGCCTCCGGTGCCGGCTCGATTTGCGGTGTAAACTCTTGCTCGGCTGCCACTTGCTCGTCTGTCTTCTCGACCAGGTCTGGCGCTTCCTCTTTGTCTGTTGGCAATTCGCTGCGTTTTACATAAGTACGTTTTTTGCGCACTTCCACAGCGACAGTCTTGCCACGACCGTGATTGGATGCAGACTTGAGGGTTTCGACAGTTTTACGCTTCAGCGTTATTTTCTTGGGAGCAGCATCCGTCGACTCGCTGTCACCATGGCTGCGACGCAAGAAAAGCAAAAGCGCATTCTTGTCCTCATTTGAAATGGAGTCATCCGCCTTGGTATGAGGCAGACCCGCTTCTTTCACTTGAGAAAGAAGTTTCTCCACTGGAACTCCAACCACTTTGGCGAGTTCACTGACTGTTACATCTGCCATTTAATTGCTCCTAATTTCTCTTTCGGTCAAACCCGATGCTCACTCTTCACGAAAACCAGTTTTTACTTATTCGAACCAAGGTGCTCGTGCTGTCATTATGAGTTTGCCGGCACGCTCTTCATCCATGCCTTCGATATCCATCAATTCGTCAACAGCCTGCTCAGCAAGGTCTTCCATGCTCAACACGCCTTTCTTAGCTAGGGCCAATGCCAACGTCTCGTCCATGCCTTCCATAGTGAGAAGGTCTTGTTCAATATTTGCATTCGACAGGCCTTCTTCAGAGGCAATCGCTTGAGTTAGTAGCGCGTCTTTAGCACGGTTACGCAACTCGTTCGCAATATCTTCGTCAAAGCCATCAATCTCTAAAATCTCAGCCAATGGTACGTAGGCGATCTCCTCTAGAGAGCTAAATCCTTCTGCCACCAAAATCTCGGCGACATCTTCGTCGACATCGAGTCTTGCGATGAACATTTCTACGAAACCACTCGATTCTTGTTGCTGCTTCTCTGCGGCGTCCGCGACACTCATCACATTGATTGTCCAACCCGTGAGTTCGCTAGACAGGCGTACATTCTGCCCGTTTCGACCAATCGCCTGCGCCAAATTATCCTCTTCCACGGCTACGTCCATGGTGTGGCTGTCTTCGTCCACAATAATGGACGCTACTTCTGCCGGTGCCATAGAGTTGATCACTAACTGCGCGGGGTTATCATCCCAAAGAATGATATCAATTCGCTCGTTCGCCAGCTCATTGGAGACTACCTGAACGCGCGATCCGCGCATGCCCACACAGGCACCCACAGGATCAATTCGGCCATCGTTAGTGCTAACCACAATCTTGGCTCGTGAACCTGGATCACGCGCAGCCGCCTTGATCTCGATAATCTCTTCAGATATTTCTGGCACTTCGATTTTAAACAATTCGATCAACATGCCTGGCACTGTGCGGCTCAGGAATAGTTGTGGACCACGCGGCTCGGAACGCACGTCGAGCAGCAAGGCCCGAATACGATCTCCAGTACGGAAGTTCTCACGCGGAATCATGTGCTCGCGAGTCAGCAGGCCTTCAGCATTTCCACCGAGATCCACAAGAACGCTTTCGCGAGTAACCTTCTTAACAGTGCCGGAGATCAAGCCACCGATTTTGTCGATATATTCGGCGATAATAATATCGCGTTCGGCTTCGCGCACTTTCTGAACGATGACTTGTTTTGCAGTCTGCGCCGCGATGCGACCGAATTCAATGTTATCGATGTGCTCTTCCCAATCGTCGCCGATATTCAGCTCAGGATTCTTTTCCTTGCCCTGCTCAAGCGTCATCTGAAAGCCTTTACCAGCGAACTCTTCATCGTCGACGATATTCCAGACACGGAAAGATTCATATTCACCGGTCTTACGATCGACGCTGACTCGGCAGCTCAACTCTTCGCTTTCGTAGAATTTCTTAGTAGCTGCCGCTAACGCTGACTCAATAGCTTCGAAAATGACTTCGCGTGACACGCCCTTCTCGTTAGAGACCGCATCCACAACCAACAGAATTTCTTTACTCATCATAATCGTGTCACCTTACTCTAGAGGTCATCAGTCCATTATTCTGCAAAAATCCGGCGCCACGCTTTGGGCACAGCCGGACAAGCCTTTTAAAATACTAGGTTTGCCTTATCAATCGCTAATGCAGGGAGTGCAAACTCCTTACCGTCTACAAGCAGACTAACGACGTCCGCGTTTACCTTCTGAATTACACCTTTAAACTTACGGCGACCATCCAGTGGCGAGCGAAGTCGCACCATGGCCTCACTCCCGATATATTGTTCAAATTGTTCGATGTTGAACAAGGGGCGATCCATCCCAGGAGAAGAAACCTCGAGCGAGTACTCGCCAGCTATTGGATCTTCAACATCTAAGATACCGCTTATCTGACGCGATACCCGCTCGCAGTCCTCAATGGAGATGCCAACGTCCGCTTTATCTATGAAGACGCGCACAACACTATACTTGCCTTGTATCAAGTGCTCTACGCCCCACAGGTCCACATCGAGCGCCTCAACGGTTGGCCGGATCAAATCTGCTATTAAGGTCTCACTTGTACTCAAATTGCGCTCCGCGGGGGATTAGTTCGTCCACACGATTATCAAATCCCACAAATAAAAAATGGGCCTGCGGCCCACTCCTAAAAACTGACTTTTTGCACCGAATGCCAAACTGCGCAATCGATGTGGAGCATACCAGCCCGGTCTCTAAACGCGATTATCGCGCCTAATAAAAAGCCCCTAATGGGGCTTATATTGAATCAATGTGCAATTGTTCCTGCACTTCTACTTCGCAAACTAAGTGAGTATCTAGGTGAGACTAAGACCTACAGCGACTTCACTTCTTGTTGGTAGCGGGGCAGGATTTGACCCTATGACCTTCAGCGGCTGCGCCGGATTGATGGTCGAGCCCGCCAGTCGGGCTGCCTAAAAGTATCTACACAACGTGTTGGTAGCGGGGGCAGGATTTGAACCTACGACCTTCGGGTTATGAGCCCGACGAGCTGCCAGACTGCTCCACCCCGCAATAAATCTTTAATTCTGTGAGACTGAACTCCAGACCAATACTAATCCAATGCTAGCCCAATAAATAATAGTCCAATAAATAATAGTCCAATAAATACTAGCCCAATAATAGCCCAATAATGAAAAAGAAAAAGCGACTTTATCGCTACATCGACTACTGGCTCGCCGACGTCCTCTTCAAATCTCAGGGGCCGGAATTATACTGACCTACGCCCTCTGCGGTCAAGCAGAAGCTGCTAATTCAGTGATAAAGCGGCTTTTATATCCGTTTCGCCACACTCTTGTAAATTTTCCGCAAAACTCCGTCACAACTTCTGCAAAACACAAGCGCATAACTGAGATTGGTGCCGAAGGCGAGACTTGAACTCGCACGACCATAGGTCACTACCCCCTCAAGATAGCGTGTCTACCAATTCCACCACTTCGGCGTTTACTGCTTACTTCTTCCTAAACCGAGGACCTTCTTAAACCGAGGATCTATCTTCACTATCTTTAGTTTGCAGCAGGAACAACCGGCACATCATCTGCAACTACTGGGACGTCCGATGCCTCACTCACTGGCGCCTGACTTGCTTCAATTTGAGGAATATCAGTCACGGGCGCAGCAGGTTGTTCCAGTAGCGCTGGATTGACTATTGGCAAACCTTCTACGGCGCCGACCCCTGTATTCTGGCGAGCAAAAATCGCGAGAGTTAGGCTGGTGATAAAGAAGATAGTCGCCGCAATTGAGGTTGAGCGCGTCAGAAAATTGCCTGACCCGGCACTACCGAAAACGGTTTGCGAGGAGCCACTGCCGAATGCCGCCCCTGCGTCTGCGCCTTTGCCCTGCTGCAATAACACTAGCCCGACAATGGCAATAGCGACGATGACATGCACTATGACAATTATGCTTTCCATTATTTACTCACACTCTTACAAATCGTTATGAATTCTTCTGGTTTCAGCGATGCTCCGCCGACCAGCCCACCATCTATGTCTTTCTGAGCGAACAGCTGTGCGGCATTCCCCGCATTGACACTGCCGCCATACAAAATCCTCATCTCAGTAGCAATCGACTCGCTGCGCTGGGCTACCAAGCCGCGAATAAACGCGTGCATTTGCTGTGCTTGCGCAGGCGTTGCTGTCTCGCCAGTGCCTATCGCCCACACCGGTTCGTAAGCGATCACGGCTGCAGACAACGCATCTATTCCGCACTGATCCAAAACGGCCACTAGCTGTCTTTCGACAACACTCTCAGCCTGCCCTGCCTTGCGCTCCTGCAGAGTCTCCCCTATGCACACAATTGGGAGCATGCCCTGGGCAAGGACTGCGACACATTTACTCGCTACCTGCTCGTCGGTCTCACCGCCACTGCGCCGCTCCGAATGCCCCAAGATGACCATGGAGATACCGAAGTCGGTCAACATATGTGCAGCAACCTCGCCCGTAAACGCCCCGAACTCTGCTTCGTGGGCATTCTGCGCGCCAAGCTTAACTGCGCCACCTTTCAAAATTCCTGCACACAGCTCGTAATAAGGCGCTGGCGGGCACACGAGGATATCGGCCTGAGTAGCTGCCGCATCCAAGCGCTTTAACATCACGCCAAGCAGTTCCATTATAGACGCTTTGGAACCATTCATTTTCCAGTTGGCAGCAACTAAGCTTCTGCGCATTTAAATTACCTTATGCAGAGGATGGCGTCTGACATCGGGAAAACGGGGCGCCAATATAACCAAGTTGCCCTTTGCTTGCAACTCCCAGCACTCCCGTTCTTGCGTTAAGCGATTGCCTCTTCGACGCTTGCGGCGAGCTGTTTTGCCAGGCGCTCAACGAGCCCAGCGTCTTCGCCCTCAACCATAACTCTAACCACTGGCTCCGTCCCCGAAGGTCTCAGCAGCACGCGTCCCTTCTTACCTAATGTCGATTCGACAGCGCGCACTGCCTCCTGCACTATGGGATTAGTTGATGGATCGCACTTCTGCGCCATCCGCACATTGATCATGGTTTGCGGGAACTTGCTCATTTTAGTACGCAGGTCATACAAGCTAGTCTCGCAGCTGACCATAGCGAAAAGAATCTGTAGTGCCGCAACAATCCCGTCTCCCGTGCTTGCTACATCGAGACAAATAATATGACCGGATGACTCACCACCTAACTGCCATTTGCGTGACTGTAGTTCCGACATCACGTAGCGGTCGCCGACTTTCGCTCGAGAGAACGGGACATCGAGTGCCTCCAGCCCCAGTTGCAGCCCTAAATTGCTCATCAAAGTCCCTGCAACCCCCCCAAAACTGACATTCCGCCGACGTCGATCCCGCGCAATTACATAGATGATTTCGTCTCCATCAACAATATTGCCGAGATGGTCTACCATGATGACGCGATCACCATCGCCATCAAAGGCGATACCAATATCGGCGCCCTCTGCGAGCACTTCTTTAACTAATTGCCCAGGATTAGTAGAACCAAAGTCTGCGTTGATATTGAGCCCATTTGGCGAAGCACCTATGACCTTCACGGTAGCACCGAGTTCGCGAAGCACATTGCTGGCGATGTGGTAGGTAGAGCCATGCGCACAATCCACGACGATTTTCAGACCGCTGAGCTTAATGGCGGAAGGAATCGTACTCTTGCAGTATTCGATATAGCGTCCACTCGCGTCACTAATGCGCGAGGCCTTGCCGATCAGGTGCGAGTCTACCGTGGTGATGTCTTTGCCTAAATACTCCTCGATCTCAAACTCGATCTCGTCTGGTAGCTTGGTGCCATCGTGTGCGAAGAACTTGATGCCATTGTCTTCATAAGCATTATGCGAAGCGCTGATGACAATCCCAGCTTGGGCTCGAAAGGTACGGGTCAGATAGGCCACTGCTGGAGTGGGCATGGGGCCGAGTAGATTGATATCTACACCAGCAGAGGTCAAACCAGCCTCCAAAGCGGCCTCGAACATATAGCCGGAGATGCGCGTGTCTTTGCCGATAAGAATCTTGCTGCGACCCTTTTCGCTGCGTGCGAACACCTTGCCCGCCGCCCAGCCGAGCTTCAACATGAAATCGGGGGTTATAGGATAGGTCCCCACCCTGCCGCGAATACCGTCGGTGCCGAAGTACTGTTTTTCCTTTTTCTTATTCATTAGCACTTACTCCTATCTTATCGGTGTACCCGCGATCGCGCGGAGTATATTAATGGCATCGATAGACTGCGCGACATCGTGGGTCCGGACAATTACAGCACCATGCTGCAGCGCAACAGTCGTGGCGGCGATACCCGCGGCAAGCCTCTGTTCGACGGCTCGGCCAGTGGCAGCGCCTAGCATCGACTTGCGTGATACGCCAATGAGAATCGGCAGCCCTAGTGACTGAAACCTATTGAGCTCACGCAGTAATTGGTAATTATGCGCTGCCGTTTTACCAAAGCCAAAGCCCGGATCGAGAATCAGGCGATCGCGAGCGATCCCAACCTTTAGGCAGGCATCGATGCGCTCACGCAGGAAGGCCACAACCTCTTCTACAACATCGGAATATGCCACGTCTTTCTGCATTGTCTCTGGCTGACCGCGCATATGCATCAAACAGATTGCAGCATCTTGATGCGCAAGTGCATTGAGCGCACCAGCCCGACCAAGCGCCCGTACATCATTTATTAGTCCTGCACCCAAGGCAATGGCAGCAGTCATGACACTTGGAGTACTAGTATCGACAGAAACCGCCACGTCGAGCCGGTTCGTTATGGCCTCGACCACCGGCAACACTCGATCAGCCTCTTCCTGCGCGCTTATTGCTAGCGCCCCGGGTCGAGTCGACTCGCCACCAACATCGATGATGCTGGCACCAGAGCCGAGCATAGCCTCCGCATGAGCGAGCGTTTTACCCAACGCAACACGAAAAACGCCAGACTCATTGCCGGCGTGGAATTGACCACCATCCGAAAATGAGTCTGGCGTTACGTTGAGTATTCCCATAACTTTGGGAACGCTAAGGTCGATGATGCGATCACCGACCTTGATAGTAGAGTTACTCACAGTGATCCCCAAAAAACCGCCTGCGTATCGGCAGTATAGCGCTTAGAGCTCGCTGGCTGGACCACCAATCGTACTATCACTGGATTTACTTTCCGGAGCCTCAGCACGGCGCTTAACATTGCCCGAGCCCGAATCGTCATTGTGCCAATCTGCAGGAGCTCGCGGCTTCTTGCCCGACATAATATCGGCGATCTGGTCGGCATCGATCGTTTCATACTCGATTAGGGCATCCTTCATAAGCTCCAACTTGCCTCGATTCTCTTCGAGGAGCGCTTTCGCCCTAGTATAGCATTCGTCGATAATGCGCTTAATCTCTTCGTCAATAATTCTCGCAGTCTCGCCGGAATGTGCCTTCGAGTTCGAGGAGGTAGAGCGTCCTAAGAACACCTCTCCATCTTCCTCAGCATAAGTCAGAGGACCCAGCTTTTCAGAGAGCCCCCACTTGGTCACCATATTGCGCGCCATATCGGTAGCACGCTGAATATCGTTAGACGCGCCAGTAGTGACGCCCTCAGCACCAAGAGTCATCTCCTCAGCGATGCGTCCACCATAAAGACTGCAAATCATACTCAAAATGCCCTGCTTACTGAGACTATAGCGGTCCTCTTCTGGCAGGAACATGGTGACACCAAGTGCGCGGCCACGCGGAATGATACTGACCTTGTAGACGGGGTCGTGATCTGGCACTAGACGACCCACGATGGCGTGACCAGACTCATGATAGGCGGTATTGAGCTTCTCTTTGTCTGACATCACCATCGATTTGCGCTCTGCGCCCATCATGATCTTGTCTTTAGCCTTCTCGAACTCTTCCATGGTCACCAGCTTACGGCTGCCACGAGCGGCAAACAGGGCGGCCTCGTTGACCAAGTTGGCGAGGTCAGCACCAGAGAATCCGGGCGTTCCGCGCGCGATCACAGAGGCATTAACGCGCTCATCGATCGGCACCTTGCGCATGTGTACTTTTAGAATCTGTTCACGGCCGCGAATATCGGGCAGGCCAACTACTACCTGACGGTCGAAACGACCTGGGCGCAGCAAGGCAGGGTCGAGCACGTCTGGCCGGTTAGTTGCTGCAATTACGATGATGCCGTCGTTAGCCTCGAAGCCATCCATTTCCACCAGCAGCTGGTTCAGCGTCTGTTCGCGCTCGTCATGCCCACCACCCATGCCAGAGCCACGATGACGGCCAACAGCATCGATCTCGTCGATGAAGATGATGCAGGGCGCTTGCTTCTTAGCTTGTTCGAACATATCGCGAACACGTGACGCACCAACACCCACGAACATTTCGACGAAATCAGAACCCGAGATGGAGAAGAACGGCACTTTCGCCTCGCCCGCAATCGCCTTGGCTAATAGCGTCTTACCAGTACCTGGCTGGCCAACCATCAAGATCCCTCGAGGGATACGGCCGCCCAAGCGCTGGAATTTGTCTGGCTCACGCAGGAAGTCCACCAACTCTTTCACGTCCTCTTTCGCCTCGTCGACACCCGCGACGTCGGCAAAAGTAACTTTGATTTGGTCCTCTCCCAGCAATTTAGCCTTGCTCTTGCCGAAGGACATGGGGCCGCCTTTGCCACCCCCGCTACCGCCCTGCATCTGCCGCATGAAGAAGAAGAAAAGCCCAATAATGATCAGTATTGGAAAGCTCGCTACGAGCAATTGCGACCAGATACTTTGGCGCTCGGGCTCGGTGGCTATAACCTCTACACCGTTGTTAAACAGATCATCCAGCAGTTGGTCGTCGCCGATCATGGGGATTGTGGTGGTGAACTGCGTATTGTCCATACGACGCCCAGCAACGGAGATTCCCGAAATGGTGACCGTGCGCACCTGTCCTGCGCGCACTTCCTTGACGAAGTCCGAGTAGGTGGCAGAGACGCTGCTAGTCTCCTGATTGATGTTATTAAACACCGTAAGCAAGACTGCCGCGATTACCATCCAAAGAAGTAAATTTTTAGCCATATCGTTCAAGGGATCATCCCCCATCTATTGTAAACATTATGCGGTGGCGCCGAACGTTAGCCGTCGGGCACATTGATCCGGGCATCCTTTAGAGCCCCGGCATTAATTCTAGAACCTGATCCTTATCTTAAACTTGCCAGGTTAGTTTAATTACGCTTCACAGAAGCGTTTAGACTCCAACAGCTTGCTGACATCTAGGCGCAACCCCTATAGCCAAAAGACCTGTATTAGTTGGCTATACTTGCACTGCAACGTCTTGAGAGCGGTATTCACGCGGCCAATTTGCGCACACTGACATCTAAGCAAGGCGGCAAATTTTCTACTCATGCCTTAGATATTGGGAGTTGCCATCGATATTACAAGATCAGAGCGCAAAATGTCCAAGAATTGCGACTCGCTGCCTAGCTACATAACAGCCCGGTTGTGTATTTCTCAAGCTAGGCTACAATGTCGGCTCGTTTTTAAACGCCCATTGAACCGCTTTGTGATGCCGCTAATATGAAACTCGCCCCGCAAGAGAAGAAACATTTCCGTACTATCGCCCACTCCCTTTCACCGGTAGTGACTATCGCCCAAAAGGGCCTGACCGAGAGCGTCAGTGAGGAGATCGAGCGAGCGCTGAGACAGCATGAGCTTATTAAAATTAAAATCTTCGCGGCGGATCGCGATTCTCGCAAGGCTTTAACTATGGAGATTTGCAAGGCAGCCAATGCCCAATTGATCCAGAGCATAGGCAATGTCGCGGTGATTTTCAGGGCGGCAGAGAAGCCCGACCCGAAGCTTTCCAATCTGCTGCGCTTTAAGACGACCTAAGCTTTGTCAGCGAACTTTAAGCGTGGTCGCGGGAGGCACACTGTCTCTAAAGGTGCTTAACCTCTTCGATTTCATACTCGATATCGCCTGCAGGGGCCTTTACGACGATCACTTCGCCAATTTCCTTGCCCATAATTGCGCGGGAAATCGGTGAACCAACAGAGATGCGCCCAGCCTTCACGTCAGCCTCATCCTCTCCAACAATCTGGTAGACCACTTGCGCCTCAGTGCTCAGATTGAGCAGTGTGACAGTTGTGCCGAAAATCACTCGCCCTGTTGGCGTAATTGCGCACACGTCTATCACCTCAGCGTCGGCAAGCTTGCCTTCGATTTCGTTAATCCGCCCTTCGCAAAAACTCTGCTGCTCACGCGCAGCGTGATACTCGGCATTCTCTTTCAAATCGCCGTGCGCTCGCGCCTCTGCTATCGCCTGAATAATTTTAGGCCGACGTTCGGATTTAAGCTCAGTTAACTCTACTCGCAAGCGCTCAACGCCAGCAACAGTCATAGGGACTTTTCTCATAATTCTGCGTGTAACTCCTGAATCGTGTACACGGACAGCTTATCACCGAACTCGAGCGCTTCACAAACCGCCAACGCGCCAGCGATAGTGGTAGTACACGAAACGTCATGGCGAAGTGCTGTGCGACGAATTATGGAGGAGTCAGCAATTGCCTGTTTCCCCTCGGTTGTATTCACGATCAATTGCACTTCGTCGTTTTTGATCATGTCGACAATATGAGGGCGGCCTTCGTTTACTTTATTGACCGACGTGACCGGCAGGCCAGCCGCCGCGATCACTGCCGCGGTACCTTGCGTTGCCAATAACTTAAAGCCTAGAGCATGCAGCTTGCCAGCCATCTCTGTAAGCTGCCATTTATCGGCATCTCGCACACTGATAAAGACAGTTCCGCCGGTCTTCATCTCTTCTCCGGCGCCAAGCTGTGCCTTCGCGAAGGCTTCAGCAAAGGTACGCCCCACTCCCATCACTTCGCCCGTCGACTTCATTTCGGGGCCGAGAATTGGGTCCACTCCTGGGAATTTATTGAAAGGGAACACTGCCTCTTTCACTGCGAAATTCTTCGGCACAATCTCCTTCACAAAACCTTGGTCCGCCAAGCTAGTGCCTGCCATGCAACGCGCCGCTATCTTAGCAAGAGACACTCCGATGCATTTAGAGACAAATGGCACGGTTCGCGAGGCACGGGGATTCACTTCGATCACATAGATTTCATCATCTTGATATGCAAGCTGCGTGTTCATCAGCCCCACAACCTTAAGCTCCATAGCCAGCATACTTACCTGTTCGCGGATGCGGTTCTGCACTTCCACGGAGAGATTGTAAGGTGGCAAAGAACAGGCCGAGTCGCCCGAGTGCACGCCCGCTTGCTCGATATGCTGCATGATCGCGCCGACAACTACTTGCTTGCCGTCGCTGACGAGATCGATATCAATCTCGATTGCCGCGCTCAAGAAGTAATCTAACAACACGGGGCTTTCATTGCCGACCTTCACAGAGGTGCGCATATAGCGGCGCAGCTCTTCTTCGTTGTACACGATCTCCATCGAGCGACCGCCCAGTACATAGGAGGGACGCACGACGAGTGGGTAAGTAATTTTTTCCGCGGCCGTGATGCTTTCTTCGACACTGCGAACGATGCAGTTTGGCGGTTGTTTCAGGCCTAATTTTTGAATCATGCGCTGGAACCGCTCACGGTCTTCCGCTAAGTCGATTGCATCAGCCGAGGTGCCGATAATCGGCACACCAGCGGCCTCTAAGCGCTTAGCTAAGTTCAGCGGCGTTTGCCCACCGAACTGCACGATGACGCCATAGGGCTTCTCTAGATGCACAATCTCGATCACATCTTCGAAGGTTACCGGCTCGAAATAAAGGCGATCGGAAATATTGTAATCAGTCGAAACTGTCTCTGGGTTACAGTTCACCATGATGGTTTCAAAGCCATCTTCGCGCATGGCCAGAGCCGCATGCACACAGCAGTAGTCGAACTCAATCCCCTGACCAATGCGATTTGGTCCGCCACCCAACACCATAATCTTCTTACGATCGGTCGGCAGCGCCTCACACTCTTCTTCATAAGTCGAGTACATATAAGCAGTCGCAGAGGCAAACTCTGCAGCACAGGTATCGACGCGCTTATACACCGGGCGTACGCCAAGCTTGTGACGATGGTCCAGCATGCGCTGCTCAGGAATATTCATTATTGCGGCCATGCGTGAATCGGAGAACCCTTTCTGCTTGAGTCGAAAGAGCGCGTCCTTGTCGAGTTGTTCTAGGCTCATCTGCGCGATGCGCGCCTCCTCGAACATCAAGTCTTCTATCTGCGCCAAAAACCAAGGGTCGACGCCAGTCAGTTCACTAACCGTCTCGACAGTCCAGCCCTGCCTAAAAGCATCGGCGATATACCATACTCGTTCGCCGCCAGCGTCCTTGAGCTCACGTTTCAGGATATCCAAAGAGTCGCTCAAACCGGTCTCTAGTATCGGATCAAAACCCGACACACCTACCTCCAGCCCACGCAATGCTTTCTGAATAGATTCTTGGAAGGTACGGCCGATCGCCATCACCTCACCCACCGATTTCATTTGGGTGGTAATACGGTCGTTGGTCTCAGGGAATTTCTCGAAGGTAAAACGAGGAATCTTTGTAACAACGTAGTCGATCGTCGGCTCGAAAGAGGAAGGCGTGGCGCCACCGGTGATCTCATTGCGCAGCTCGTCCAGTGTATAACCAATCGCCAACTTCGCCGCGACGCGCGCAATTGGGAAGCCCGTTGCCTTCGATGCCAAGGCCGAGGAACGCGAAACACGCGGATTCATCTCAATGATGACCAAGCGACCAGTCTTCGGGCACATGCCGAACTGCACGTTCGAACCGCCAGTCTCGACGCCGATCTCGCGCAACACAGCGATCGCGGCATTACGAAGTATCTGATACTCCTTATCGGTCAAAGTCTGTGAAGGCGCTACGGTGATTGAGTCACCCGTGTGCACGCCCATCGCGTCGAAGTTCTCAATGGTACAAACGATAATGCAGTTATCTTTACGGTCACGCACGACTTCGAGTTCGTATTCTTTCCAGCCGATGAGCGACTCATCGATCAGTAATTCGTTGTTTGGCGAGAGCTCGAGACCACGCGTACAAATCTCAATAAACTCTTCTTTGTTATAGGCGATACCGCCGCCACTTCCACCCAAAGTGAACGAGGGACGAATGATGCAAGGGAAACCCACCTTGTCGAGTGCCGCATAGGCCTCTTCCATATTGTGGGCGATGCCGTGCGCGGGAGTCTCTAAACCTATCCTCTTCATGGCGCGGTCAAACAACTCGCGATTCTCAGCCTTGTCGATCGCCTCACAGCTCGCACCGATGAGTTCGACATTGTATTTTTCGAGCACGCCGTGACGGTTCAGATCTAATGCGCAGTTGAGGGCGGTCTGCCCTCCCATTGTCGGGAGGATCGCATCGGGACGTTCTTTCTCGATGATCTTCTCGACGATCTCCCACGTCACCGGCTCGATATAGGTAGCATCCGCCATCGCGGGGTCGGTCATAATTGTGGCTGGGTTCGAGTTCACGAGAATGACACGATAGCCTTCCTCGCGCAGCGCCTGGCAAGCCTGTGCACCGGAGTAATCGAATTCGCAGGCCTGACCTATCACAATAGGCCCCGCACCGAGGATAAGGATACTGTTTATGTCGGATCGTTTTGGCATATTCAAACCGTAGGTCTTGAGGCCGCCAGGGCATGTCGCTAAGGCGGCTTGTTTAATATTCGCAATCCGAAGGCAAAGGGCCCTCGGCGGTGGCTTTCACTAACGACTGACTCTCGCCTTCATCAGATCGATGAAATGGTCGAAGAGTGAGGTGATATCGTGCGGGCCGGGGCCTGCTTCCGGGTGGCCTTGGAAGGCAAACGCCGGCTTGTCCGTGCGCTCGATGCCCTGCAAGCTGCCGTCGAACAAGGAGCGGTGTGTCGCGCGTAAATTCGCTGGCAGGCTCGCCTCATCAACTGCAAAGCCATGATTCTGACTCGTGATAAACACAGTGCCATCGGCGATGCTCTGCACCGGGTGGTTGGCGCCGTGATGGCCTAGGCGCATCTTAACGGTGTTCGCGCCGCAGGCTAGCGCAAGAATCTGACAGCCAAGACAGATGCCGAAAATTGGCATGCCCAGTTCAAGGAAACGCTTGGTGGCTGCAATCGCGTAGTCGCAAGGCTCGGGGTCGCCGGGGCCATTGGAGAGAAATATGCCGTCGGGCTGCAATGCCAAGACATCCTCTGCGCTAGTTTGAGCTGGCACGACGGTCACCTTACAATTGCGCTCCGCGATCATGCGCAAAATATTGTATTTAACACCGAAATCGTAAGCGACCACATGGAAAGGCTTGGAAAGCACTTTGTCGGAATGCCCTTCACCCCAAGCCCAGAGGCCTTCAGTCCACTCATAAGCGGCTTTAGTGCTGACCTCTTTCGCCAGATCCATGCCCTTAAGCCCGGGGAATTGCCGAGCTTGCTCCAGCGCATAGCCTTCGCCTTTCTCAGCGAGGGCGTCACCAGAGAGTAGGCAGCCATTGAGCGGGCCTTTGTCTCGGAGTAGGCGAGTTAGACGTCGCGTATCAATCTCTGCGATTGCGACGACATTGCGTGCTTTGAGGAAGTCTTCGAGGGTGGCTTCATTGCGCCAGTTACTGGCCATCCGCGAAAGATCACGAATCACGAGGCCTGCGGCCCACACATTCGCTGATTCATTATCTTCGGAGTTGGTGCCGGTATTACCAATATGCGGATAGGTCAGTGTCACGATTTGGCGAGCGTAAGAGGGGTCGGTCAGTATTTCCTGATAGCCCGTCATCGAGGTATTGAAGACGACCTCACCGCTAGAAACACCATGGGCGCCTATCGCCCGGCCACGGAATATACTGCCATCTTCCAATGTCAGTACAGCTGGAATAATCAATTCAATCTCCCGATAAAACGCAAAATCCGGGTGAAAAAAAGCGGAATGAAACGACCGCTTCATTCCGCCTTTTTGTGAATCCCGTTGTGTGCTCAGATGTAATCATACTGAGGCGGTATTGTAAGGGATTCGTGTCTACTGTGTCTACGAAGCGTTTGCCTTGAGCGCGAGTTTAATGAGCGCGCTGGCTCTCCGACTAGCCAAACAATACATCATCTATCGAATAAAGCCCCGCAGGCTTGCCTTCCAACCACGCGGCGGCGCGCACCGCCCCTTTTGCGAAAGTCATGCGACTACTCGCCTTGTGGGTAATCTCCACTCGCTCGCCTAAACCGGCGAATATTACAGTGTGATCTCCCACGATATCGCCCGCTCTAATTGTCGCAAAGCCAATCGTTTTGTTATCTCGCTCCTCACTCATGCCCTCGCGGCCGTAGACTGCCACCTCATTTAAGTCACGCCCCAGCGCCGCTGCTACCACCTCACCCATGCGCAGTGCAGTGCCCGAAGGCGCATCTTTCTTGAAGCGGTGATGCGCCTCGACAATCTCGATATCCATCTCATCCCCAAGCACACGGGCAGCCATGTCGAGCAGCTTCAAACACAGATTCACGCCCACGCTCATGTTAGGGGCGAAAACAACAGGGATCTCCTTGGCAGCCTCAGCGATAAGGTCTTTCTCAGCATCGCTAAACCCGGTAGTGCCAATCACCATCGCCTTGCCATGCGCTCGACATAGGGCTAAATGAGCAAGCGTGGCTTGGCGCGAGGTGAAGTCGATGAGTACATCGAACTCATCACAATGGGAATCTAGGTCGGTCACTGCACCGATACCAAGAGCGGAGAGGCCCGCCAACAACCCAAGATCAACCCCTGCAGCGGGATCGTCCGCTAAGACAGTGCCAATGCCCACTTCCAGATTCGCATCGCTTAAGGTCACTGCCTCGATCAGGGTCTTGCCCATTCGGCCGGCTGCACCGGCAATTGCCACTCTTATCATTGTCTTACTCGATTCGTGTTTGGAATGCGGATTATAGCCCCTAGGCGCGCCACGGCCAAAACTATCCGTTAGGTTTTTGCGGGGTCTATGCGCCTTTTCTAAGTGCTAGGCGATCCGGGTTGGTATTCGCAAATAACTTGCTGCACATGGCGATATTGGGCAAACTCCGCACACGAATGGTCAAGCGACGCGACGAATAATACTTGTGTTTGATTTGCCAATGAAAAATTCAGCAGCAATGCAATCTGGTACGACGAAAAGAAATGAGTGAAACTCCGGTCTTGGACGATAGACGAAAGAGAGAGCGCTACGCAACGCTGGTCGATACGTTATACCAAGACGTATATCGCTACGCCTATTGGCTCTGCAAAAACGGCGCGCTCGCCGAAGATCTAGTGCAGGAAACATTTTTACGTGCTTGGCGGTCTTTGGACAGCCTACAGAATGATAAAGCTGCCAAAGCATGGCTATTTACCATTCTAAGGCGCGAGAATGCCCGGCTCTATGAGCGCTATAGGCCCGAGCTGGTCGATATAGACGATCAGTCAATCGCAGACTCTTTTGAGAGCGAGCCCGATCAGCGTATGGACCGGCGCTTGCTACACGAAGCGATTGCTTCCTTGGATAAGGATTATAGAGAACCCCTCCTTTTACAGGTAGTGGGGGGATTTAGTGGAAAGGAAATCGCCGCAATTCTCGATCTGAACAACAACACTGTCATGACGCGTCTGTTTCGGGCGCGGGGAAAACTGAAGCATGTCTTCTTCCCTGACGGCAATCCAGATGAGAATCTCGACGAACCACAAGATGAATAGGATTGGCCTAGAGCCGGTCCATTTAACATCCACACCATAATTAGAGTGCTAAACCCTCTTAAAGAGTCCAAGCCAAATGGATGACTTAAAATTTAGAAGACTCGTTTTCGCGAACCCACAGAATCAAGACCCTGATTTTCTGGCCGCGGCGCAAACTAGCCCTGAACGTGCGCAACTACTCCTGCAATTGCAGGCCTTGGATGCACGCGTAAGTGCTGCCGTGCACTCTGTTCCGGTACCCAGTGGGCTCAAAGCTAGGCTGATGGCTCGCGAGGAGCCCGCCGCCAATGACACGATAGTAGCGAAAAAGCCGAAAACTAAACGCTATATCGCAGTAGCCGCGAGCCTAGTAGTAGCGATTGGCCTGATTATTTCACCGGGCCTGATTACTGCGCGTCCGAGCGCATCAGACCTGAAATTTCATGACGAGGTCATCGGCCACGTCTACCGCGAAGTCGCCCGCTACGATACGAAGCGTGAAGATGCCAGCATCGTGCAGATCAATTCGGTACTGGAAGAGGCGGGAGGTCATCTGCGGGATGTCGAGCGCATCAAGCAAATGCATATTAAATTTGCGAATGGCTGCAATATCGCTGCGAACAGCAAGGGTGCACACATCGTATTAGACGGCGAGAAAGGCTCAGTGTCGGTAATGGTAGTGCACAACTCTCCCGTTACAACCACTTTCAACGTCAACGATTCACGCTTTGCCGGCAAGATTATCCCGTTCGGCGAGGGCAACCTGATCATCGTTGGCGAGAAGGACGAGCCCCTAGCGAAGTACGAATCGATGATCGCCGACGCCTTCGAGTGGTCAATCTAGGTATACCGACGCAGATCAGAATTGATCTGCGTCCATTGCCATCAACACCGCACAACCGCCCTTAATCTCCCCCACTAACGCCTGAGCACTAGGCATCATCCGCGCTCGAAAGAATGCGCTGGTCTTTAGTTTGGCATTATAGAAGCTCTCATTCGCGGCATTGTCGACTAGCCCCTCTAGGGCGGCACGCTCCATTCGTACCCACATGAATGCGTATAGCAGCAAAGTCATCAGCCGCAAATAGGGCACTGATGCCGCACCAATTTCGTCTGCGTCTCGCAGCGCAGCCGCCTTCAGCCAAGCGCTAGCATCGACCACGCAGCCCAGCGCTGCCTTCAGCGCCCCAATACTCTGCGCGAGCTTGGCCTCCGCGCCGTGCTCGGCGATGAACGCTTCAATCTCTTCGACTAGCACCTCGAGTAGGCCTTCGCGGTCACGCACCAGTTTGCGTCCGGCTAAGTCCAGTGCCTGAATGCCATTAGTGCCCTCATAGATCTGGGCGATACGGGCGTCGCGAACATTCTGCTCTAAGCCCCATTCCCGCACATAGCCATGCCCGCCCAGCACCTGTTGCGCCAATACGCAGCCCTCGAAGCCTCGATCAGAAAAAGCGGCCTTTGCGACCGGGGTAAGCAATGCGACAAGTTTTGCTGCCCTAGCGCGGCGCTGCTCATTTGCATGAAAATGGGTCACATCTAATTGGCTTGCGACATAGACTGCGAGCGCCCTACCCGCCTCGGTGTCCGCACGCACAGTCAATAGCATGCGCCTCACATCCGCATGCACGAGAATTGGGTCTGCGAGGCTCTGCGCATCCTGCACACCCTGCGCGCTGCGCCCCTGAACGCGTTCACGAGCATACTGTGCCGCACTCTGATAAGAGCTATCGGCTAGCCCAAGCCCCTGCAAACCGATCGAGAGGCGCTCGTAATTCATCATGGTGAACATATAGTTTAGGCCCTTATTGGGCTCACCCACTAGAAACCCCTGCGCATCATCGAAATTCAACACGCAAGTAGCAGATCCCTTGATGCCCATCTTGTGCTCTATGGCGCCACAAGACACATTATTTGGCTGCGCGGGATTACCCGCCTCATCAAGTAGATTGCGCGGCACGACAAACAAAGAAATGCCTTTCGGGCCCTCCAGCGCATCAGACAGCTTAGCCAGGACCAAATGGACGATGTTGGCGCCAAGGTCGTGGTCCCCCCCGGTAATGAATATTTTCGTCCCTCTCAGCTGATAGCTGCCATCGTCATTGGGGGTGGCTCGGGTCTTGATGATCCCAAGATCGGTGCCAGCGTGAGACTCGGTGAGACACATAGTGCCTGACCATTCGCCGCTATAGAGCTTGGGAAGATAAGTTTGTTTGAGAGCTTCGCTGCCATGGTGCGCCAAGGCGAGACTGGCACCGGCGCTAAGAATCGGGTAGAGCGCGAATGACGAGTTGGCCGCCATAATCATCTCCTCGAACAGGACCGCAAGCACCTTCGGCATGCCCTGCCCACCGTATTGCGGATCACCTGAAAGCCCAATCCACCCGCCTTCGGCGAAGGCTCGATAAGCCTCTTTGAAGCCCTTGGGAGTAATGACCTTGCCTTGCTCAAGACGGCAACCTTCCTCATCTCCTGCACGATTGATCGGCGCCAACACCTCCTGCGCGATCTTAGCGGCACTTTCAAGCACCGCGTCCATAAGATCCCGAGTGACTTCCGCAGTGCCCTCCATAGAGGCGAATAGTGCGTCTGCCCCCTGCACCTCGTGCAGTACAAATTGCATATCTTGAATTGGTGCGCGGTAGCCTGTCATGTAGTCCCCCAATGGTTGTTGCAGCTCTCTTCCCAAGAGCCAGCTTAAATTACTGAGCGCGACAGCGCAGGTCAAACGCGCTGTACCACCTATACTGAATTTGTCTTACCGGTTCGAGTGAAGACCAAGGAGAGGTCGATGCCCTTACAATACAACTCAAGCACTTGCTTACTCTGCGGCATGAGCTCTCCGGGAAAGCTGGCCCTTTGCCCGCCCTGTCAGGAAGAACTACCTAGCATACAATCGGGCTGTCTTCGTTGCGCGTTAGCACTTGGGCCTCAGCCACCAAGCCACGGCCTGTGCGGGCAGTGTAACGTCGATCCGCCCCCTTTCGATCATTGCTATCCACTGGGAGGCTATGAGTTTCCGCTACGCGAAATGATTGCGCGCCTCAAGTTTCATGCCCGCTTTAGTGTCGGGCGCGCGCTTGGACAATTATTAGCCCAACGCCTTGCCCCTGTCTTCAGTGCCGCGCCACCGGACATCTTACTTCCCGTCCCATTACACACTGGCCGGCTACGACAACGCGGATTCAACCAGAGTATAGAGATCGCACAGCAACTCTCACGTTATTTCGACACTCCCATCGCAACTCAGTACTGCCAGCGCATGCGCCCCAGCAAGCCGCAGCGCGGGCTTTGCGCTGCTGAGCGAAGGAAGAATGTGCAGGGAATTTTTCGGTTAGCACCGGAAACAATGAAGAGCACACCCCACCATGTTGTCATAGTTGACGATGTAGTAACTACGATGGCTACAGTGAAAGCGATTGCCTATTTGCTTAAAAAAGAGGGAGTAGCGCGAGTGGATGTGGCTTGTCTTGCGAGAGTGAGTTGAACCTAGTCTTGCGAACCTAGAATTGATACTTGATTGAGCCGAAGGCCACACGACCCTGCTGCTCGATAGTGCTGCTCGGCGTAGTAAGCAATTGGTCTGGGCGCGCATCGAAGAGATTGCGTACGCCAACAGAGAATACAGCCTGCCCTTGCCTGCCAGTCTTTAAGTTATAGCCGTACTTCAGGTCGAGAGTCGTTAAGTCACCAACTAGCTCGTTGAGCTGTTCCAGATTTAACTTGCCGATATCCTCGAAGGAATCGAAATAATGAGTCACGGCACTCGCAGTATGTTGCCCAACTTGCCAAGTCAGCATCAGGCTGCTCTGCAAATCTGTGCCTTTCGGCAGCAAAGTAGTGTCGCTAATCGGTGGCAAACTGCTATCCAGAAGATTATTGGTCTTCGCGGTATCATACAAATAGGTGGCTTTAGTACTGACGATGAACTGTCCGAAGCGAGGCGATTCCCAAACGTAAGAGGCACTCAAGTCGACGCCCTTGGCTAACTCACCTGGGCTCACGGTGCTCTTTACGGAGGGCGCTTCCAGTAGGCCAGCATAAAGATTGGAGTCGTCAATATACAAACCAGAGCTTGGGGCCGACGCCGGAGCAGTTAACGTCACATCAGGCATTGCTTGCGCGTTAGCAAACGGCTTATCGAGCTCAACACGCCACGCATCGGCGCGCAAATCGAAGCCTTTTGCCGGAGAAAAGACCATGCCGAGGTTTACGTTATTGCTAGATTCGCCAGAGAAGGGGGATTGATAAGCGTTCTGAGGACTATTGAAATTGCTGTAAAATCGGCCGAACAGTGACAAACTCTTGTCATCTACGCTCGAAAGATCTTGGGCTGATACAGGAATGGCATGCGTGCAACAGCAAAGTAGCGCTGCCAGCAATCCTTTCTTGAATCGAATATTCTGCACTTTAAAGCCCCTTGAAGCCGTTTTCTTGCCAACTTTTGGCCTACGTATTCCCTAAAAAACTCACGGAAACGCCACAACCTCGCTCTTTTGGCGCATTGCAAGATCGTTTAGTATACACACGCAAAAAGAAACTTACAGAGACTTAGCGAAATTTATTGGAGTGAGTGTGCCCTGCCCCACGATTTCCCGCAAAAGCTCGCTAGCTGGGCGTTCCATGCCCGGCACGCGGTAGTGTGGCGCTATCTCCAACAGGGGTTTTAAGACAAATGCGCGCTCATGCATGCGCGGATGAGGCAGTGTCAGCTCCCCCTCTTGCATTAGCACTTCTCCATAACTCAGCATATCCAGATCGAGGGTACGTGGCGCGTTACGAACGGCGCCGCGCCTGCGTCCGAAGTCGTCCTCTATCTGCTGCAGACTGGCAAGCAACTCTCGTGGATTACCCTGGCGGGGCCGCAATGCCGCCACTGCGTTTACGAATCGCGGCGATTCTGGCGGGCAATCAATAGGCATACTTTCCCAGAGCGACGACACCAAAAGAGGATAGTCACTCAGCTGCGCTAGTGCGGCAAAGGCTCGCTGCAACAACTCCACAGGCTCGCCTTGGCGTGTCGCTAAATTGGAACCAATACTGATATAGGCCAATTGAGCACCGGCCAGAGCCGGCACTTCGTCAAGCTTAGCCTTGATGATATTGCTGTGAGAACTCATGAACAGACTCGACGAAAACGGCGACGTTGGCAGGGTCCACGTCCGGCGTAATACCGTGCCCAAGGTTGAAGACATGACCTTCGCCTGGACCGAAGTCTTTTAGGATACGCTCAACCTCAGCCCGTATGCTCGTGGGCGAGGAGTATAGGATCGTGGGGTCCATATTGCCCTGCAGAGACACTTTGGAGCCAATAAGGGCTCGTGCACGCCCTATCTCCATGGTCCAATCCAAGCCAACGCAATCACAGCCAGAGGCAGCAATTTCCTCTAGCCACAGACCGCCATTCTTGGTGAACAGAATCACTGGCACCTTGCGACCCTCTGACTCCTTAGTCAGCCCAGCGACGATTTTCTGCATATAGGCAAGTGAGAACTCTCGGTATGCGTGGGTCGAGAGGACTCCGCCCCACGTGTCGAATATTTGCACCACTTGCGCGCCGGCTGCAATCTGCGCATTGAGATAATTCGTGACCGCGCGAGCGAGTTTGTCCAACAATTGATGCATGGCCTGCGGTTCATTGAACATGAAGGCCTTGGCATTACGGAAGTCTTTGCTGCCGCTTCCCTCGATCATATAGGTAGCCAGTGTCCAGGGGCTGCCAGAGAAACCGATTAACGGTACGGAGCCGTTTAGCTCGCGCCGAATGACAGAGACAGCATCGGTGACGTACGAGAGGTCTTTGGCTGTATCGAGTTCGGGCAATTGTGCTACGTCTTGCGCACTACGCACTACCTTGCGAAAGCGTGGCCCCTCGCCTTCAGTGAAATACAGGCCCTGCCCCATCGCATCTGGGATAGTAAGAATATCGGAAAATAGGATTGCGGCATCCATCGCATAACGGCGCAGAGGCTGCATCGTGACTTCGCAGGCTAATTCTGCATTGCGGCATAGACTCATGAAATCTCCAGCCAATTTGCGCGTCGCGCGATACTCGGGCAGGTAACGTCCCGCCTGACGCATCATCCACACTGGAGTCATGTCGACGGGTTCGCCTGCTAGGGCGCGCAAAAATCTGTCATTCTTCAAAGCTGTCAATGCAAACTCCTCATGCTGTACTGCAGATTAGGGTCGGTTCTAAATTCTGGTCGGTCCGGATGCTCGCCGCACCGCTAGGGCATACGAATTGAATGGCGATTGCGGATCAAATGGCGGGACATTCTACACAGCGCACAAGAGCAGAACAAACTCCGCCCTCATTAATTACCAGGCTGGATGTCACTCTGTACTGCACCGATGCGGCGCACCCAAGGTTGCAAGCGCCCGAGCTCTCCGCTCAAGCCAGAGGCTGCGATCGAAGCGGCTGCATTGCTCGTATAATTACCATGTATTACAACATACCAAGGACGTCCCTGATTCTGAGTCTCGAACCAGTATAAAGGGCTTGCGCTATTGCGTTCCACGAAGGCTTCAACATTGTCTCGTGATGAAGCACCAAGTAGCTGCACAGTAAATTGATTCGCTGGAAAACTCATGATGCGTTCGCGCTGCGCACTAAGAGAGCTCGCTGCTGGCGCGGTTGCCGATGCCGCCGCTGCAGGGCGCGCCGTTGTTGTGGCGACTGCTTGGGTAGCGGGAGCCGATGCGGGTGTTGCCGTAACCGAACTTGGCTGGCTCGTCACTACTGGGCCCGAGGGCGTCGCAACTGCTGAGGCGGGAGTCGAACTACTACTAGGCTTTGTCGATCCTGATTGAGCAGCACTGCTTGCTGGTGCCGGGACGTTGTTTGCGACCACCACCGGGACCGATGTAGATGCTGGCTCAGTCTCTGCAAAGGGCGAAGAGACGATCTCCTCAACTTCTTGGAGCGGCGCTTGATCGGCTGGAAGCGCGCCACTTTCTCGAGCCTGGGGTACCGGCAAGCTTATTTGACGCTGCACGGTCTCCACGGGTTCATCGCCGCCTCCCACTAAGAACGCGACTAGCAGGATAAACACCAAGCCTCCGGCGGCATAGGCATAGTTGCGCGGCAACTTTATCAGCAGTATAGGTGCCAACCAGGCAAGCTCTTGACCGCCCGAGAACAACATATCTCCTGCTACCTGATTAATCACAGCAGGAACTCCAGCAGATAGCTTATGTATCTTCTCTATTTGGCGGTTACTAAATGGCAAAGTGCGGCCCGGATCGGCGTCATTGAAACCCACGGCATTGAGCCGATAGCGGATGTAATTACGCGTTTCATCTAAATTAAAGTCAGACAGGCGAATGGAGGTAAATTGATTTTGCCCCTCTTTTTGGGGGCAAGTATAGTCGAGCATATCAAGTAACGAGGCCTGTCCTGCTAGGATCAGGTGAAAGGTGTTGCCGATGTTATCCGCCAAAGCTAATTTGGTGAGCAGATTGAATGCGTCGTCCCCAAGCTCATGAGCATCGTCAACGATCAACACCACTGTGCGCGATTGATTACGTGCCGCTTCAAAATACAGCATCAACACTTGTTTGAGCTGCGCAATGCTAGCCTGTGGCGGGAAGTCGAGCACGAAGGCTTTGAACATCTCCTGCAGGAGTTGTGAGGGACTGGTTAACAGACTCGCACGAGCCCGAGCCACGACCTGGTCACGCTCCGCACGGCGAGCATAAAAGTCAGCTAGCGTCGTCTTGCCAGATCCATCGGGACCAATGAGAGCAACAATATCATTGCTCTCGCGAGCCAGTAGCTGTAACTGATCGAGACTGGCGCGACGCATTGCGCCCGGGAAAAGACTCTCCAATGGCGTATCCGCTGCAAAGGGATTCGCCGAAAGGCCAAGGTCCGCTAATTTCTCACTCAGTTTTGGCACAGCTGTTCTTTCGCCTCCAATGTTTGCTCTAGCAAACTTGCATCAATATTGCTTTCAATCACACTTCTACCAAGACCCTGCATTAGGATAAAGCGAATCTTGCCAGCTTGAACTTTTTTATCAAAGGACATTAATTTGAGGAAGTCTTGGGCATTCACCTGCTCTGGCGGGACCACCGGTAGTCCAGCCCGCTCTATTAAGGCCTTCGCTCTCGCTGCCTCCTGCCAAGTCATGTAGCCCAGTCGCGCGGACAAATCCGCTGCCATCACCATGCCTGTCGCAACGGCTTCGCCGTGTAGCCAAACACCATAGCCCATACCATTCTCGATAGCATGTCCAAAGGTATGACCTAGATTGAGCAAGGCACGCACGCCACCTTCCTTCTCATCTGCTGCGACGATTCGTGCTTTATCAGCGCAGCTTACTCTGACCGCCTCGGCGAGCAAATCTTTATCGCCAGCCAGCAAAGCTTCAATATTATTTTCTAGCCATTCGAAGAAGGAAAGATTATCGATCAAGCCATACTTGATGACCTCTGCTAGGCCGGCGCGTAGTTCCCGAAGCGGCAAACTTGCCAAAACATCTGTGTCCGCCAAGACGCACTGCGGCTGGTAAAACGCCCCAATCATATTCTTGCCCAGCGCGTGGTTGACGCCAGTCTTGCCGCCCACCGAGGAATCGACTTGTGACAATAACGTGGTGGGAATTTGGATGAAATTAACGCCACGCTGATAGGTCGCTGCGGCAAAACCCGTAATATCACCAACTACTCCGCCACCTAAGGCAAGCAGGGTACTACCGCGCTCGTGACGGCTTTCAAGAAGCTTGTCGTAAATCAGGGACAGAGTCTGCAGCGTCTTCGTGTGCTCCCCATCGGGCAGCACGATCACGTCGCAGCGGACGTCACCCAATGCGGCCTGCACTTTGTGCAGATAAAGTGGTGCGACCACCTCGTTGCTTACTATCAACACCCGTTCGCCCTTGATATAGGGGCGTAACAAGCCCGCTTGCCCAAGAAGGCCTGAGCCGATGAAGATAGGGTAGGAGCGCTCGCCTAGTTCTAATGCCAATGTGATCATATTGCTAGTCCATCTAAAACACGTGCACTCGATGCACATAAGAGTGTCGCGTTCTTGCTAATTAAGGTTTGGTAGGCGTCGACGAGATCACCTCATCGGCGAACGCTTGTTTCTGTTCCGCCCACAGAGTTTCCAGCTGGCGCGTTATTTCCGTGCTCACGGAGCGAGGGCTCTTGCGGCTGGTATCGATAATTAAGTGCGCGGTCTCACGATAAAGTGGCTCGCGTATTTTGATGAGCTCTTTAATCTTAGCTAGAGGATTTTCAGTCTGCAGTAAGGGCCGGTTCTTGTCTTTCCCAGTGCGCTCTAATTGCTGTGCCACGGAGGCGCGTAGGTACACCACAGTACCACGCGCGTGAAGGAAGTTGCGGCTATTGGCATCGAGAATCGCCCCACCTCCCGTGGCTAGAATGCAGCCTTTGCGCTGCGTCAGCGTGTCGATCATGCGCGCCTCGCGGATGCGAAAACCCTTCTCGCCTTCCACATCGAAGATCCACGGAATATCAGCGCCAGTGACGAACTCGATCTCTCGGTCGGAGTCGAAGAAGGGCAAATCCAATTGGCTTGCCAATAGACGACCAATGGTGCTCTTACCAACACCCATTGGCCCTATAAGGTAAACATTGACTGGCTCGATCATTAAGCTTTGATTCTCCGCAACACTCGGTGCGGCGCGCGCCGGCTAACCTGTCGCTTGTAAAAAGATCGACATTGTACCCTTGCGCGGCGTGCAAAATCACTGCCGTTTATCGCGTATTAATTTCCGCGATGATCCTTGGCGTGATGAAAATCAGCAGTTCCGTCCTGCGATTGGCGTTGTTGGTGCGCTTAAATAGCCGGCCAAGATAGGGAATGTCCCCCAGCAGCGGGGTCTTCGTCTCAGTAGTTGTTGTCTCCTCGCGGAACACGCCACCAAGGACGATAGTGTCGCCGTTCTCAACCAAAACGCTGGTATTGATGGCATTGGTATTGATTGCAGGCACGTTGCCGGTGCCTGGGGCAACTGAGTCCTGGTGTATATCGAGCTGCATGATAATGCGGCCATCCGGCGTGATTTGAGGCGTCACCTCGAGGGACAGCACCGCATCGACAAATTCCGTTGTTGAACCACCAGCGGTGCCGCCGGCCTGGGCCTGATAGGGAATGCGCACGCCGGATTGAATAGTCGCCGTCACCTTGTCTTGCGTCGTGACCTTTGGACGCGCGATCACCTCACCATTGCCGCTACTCTCGAGCGCTGATAGCTCCAGCTCGATCAGCCCGCTATTACTGGTAAATCCAACTGCGAACGAGGAGGCATTCTCGCTCTGGACACCGAGGTCCACGGCGAGCGCATCAGGGAATGAGACCGAGCCAACCGGAATCGCGACCGCGCTGATCGCCTGCGCCACCAGGGCGCCGATTAGGCTTGGGTCGGTGCCATCCTGGAGGGCCTGCACGCGCGCAGACTCTCCCGCCGCTATTGCTTCTCGCATCGCGGCGTTTTCAGCGACACGATTATTCTGTTGCTGACCGGTCGAGGCTAGGCTGCCGCCGTAACGGAAGCCATCGCTGGAGTCGGTTCTACCGGCACCTCCCCAACGAATACCGAGGTCACGGCCAAAGTCGGTGGAGACATTCACTATGCGTGCCTCGATGAGCACCTGGCGCACGGGCACGTCGAGCTTGCTTAGCAACTCGCGCACTTCTTCTAACTTTTCAGCGACATCACGAATGATGATGATATTAGTGCGCGAGTCCACCGTGGCGGTACCGCGGCTTGAGAGTACGCCGCTTCTGCCATTCTCGGGCGTTGCGCCAGTGGCAACGGCAACAGGAGAATCGGGCGCTGCGCCAGGTGTCGCATTGCCGGTCGAAGAGCCCGTCAACAGCAATAGGATATTGGCAGCGTCGGCATAATTCACTTGCACATATTCGGTGTGCAAAGGCGCCAGCGCCTGGGCCTGCCTGCTCGCATCCAGAACCTGCTGTTCCTGCGCAGCGATCTCGTCGGCCGGTGCCACGTACAACACGGTTCCAACTAATCGCTTAGCAAGATTGCGCGACTGCAATACAAGGTTCAAGGCCTGATCCCATGGGACGTCTTGCAGCTGCAACGTAATATTGCCGGAGATGGCATCGCTAGCGACGAGATTGAAATTATTCTCATCTGCCAGCAGCTGCAACACTGAACGCACATCAATATTCTGGAAACTCAGGGAGACCAAGTTTCCGGAATATGCGGACGCGGGGTCTGCATTGGCAGACGCCGCGCCTGGAGGAGTAACGCTGACGGTGTACTGACGACCCTGTTGATAGGCGACGTATTCGTACTCGCCATTGAGGTCGATTGCCACAGTGGCGTTGCCACGCTGGGGATAGACATCGACTGTGTTGACGGGTGTCGAAAAATCGGTCACATCGAAACGCCGATTCAAGCGCTCCGGAACATCTGCCCCGGTGAATTCCAAATACACGCGGCTGCCGATCTGTTCGACATTGCCGAGCACACGATCGTCGCTAAGGCTTATCACGATCTGCCCTTCATTCGGCGCACTACCGCGACGGAAAGTCACATCGACGAGAGCGGAACCTTGACCACTAGAGGGCTGAGTAACAGCAGCAGAGGAGACTGGCGCCGCGCTTGCGACTCGCATGTCGTTGCCCAAGTGAACAATTAGGGTATTGCCCTCGATGCGGGTCTGATATTCCGCAGGACTGTTGAGATTGAATACGAGGCGGGTACGGTCGTTAGTCTCCAACACCATCACGCTCTGAGCATTATTCGAGTCGATGTCGAAACGACGCTCCGCGAGACTACTCTGCACATTGCTAAGATCTATAGAAATTCGCGCGGGATCTTCTTGGGCGAATCCGGTTGGTTCTGGCGGGCGGCTATCGAACTCTAGACGAACCTCTATACTGTCACCCGGCAAGTTCGCGAACCCAATGCTGTTGAGATTAACAGCTTCTTGTGCGGATATAGTCTGCGTCGCTATCAACACAAACAGAAATGGTAAACACCAATCCCAGAGTGCGCGCCTAGAAGTTATCAAAGCTTTAGACATCATTGTTTCACCTGTATTAGCAGCGCTGTGTCTGCTGCTGAAACCCTATTCATAGAATGTGTCGATTCGTTGTCGACCCACACTATTTATTTTTGTAAAGTCAGCGTTCGAGGACGCTCTACCCAAGAACCGTCACCCGAGGGCACAATTTCAGTGAGCTCTATCTCGGCTGGCGCAACCTGCATGATTCGCCCATGGTTACGCCCTAAATAACTGCCTCGACCAACTCGATGGATCATGCCATTTTCATCTTGAATCAACGCGATCGTGGTGTTGCCGCGCGTGATCATGCCCACCATGTTTAGATTACTGAGCGCGAACTCTTCGAGCGCTTCCGGCGTACGATTGAAGTCTGGCATTACCTCGGTAGTAGGCTCTTGAGCCACGGAGGTTCCAGCCATAATTGGCACATCAAATGGACTGCGTAGCGACGCGGAGCTGTAGGTAAATGCCTCATAGGCCTGGAACTGTGGCAGAGGCTCAACAGGCACACCGGGGCGCAGTGTTACCTCGACGATATAGTGTTGCAAGTCGTCCATACCGTCATTTCCCCCGCAGGCCGAGAGTAGCAGGCACATCAGCATTAGCGTCGATGTGTTCGCACTGCGATGCATTGGTTTACGGAGTAACGGCATTGAGCTCACCCTCCGTGCGATAGCGATAGGTTTTAGCAGTAATCGTCATTTGCAACGCGTTACGATTGTTCACCGGAATAATCGAGAAGTCGTGCAGCGTCACGATGCGAGGCAGGCTTGCGACGCCACTTACGAAGGTCCCGAAGTCGTGATAGTTCCCGAGCACTTCCACCTGAATCGGCTGCTCTATATAGAATTCCTGCGCCACTTCCGAGTCGAGTTCGATGCGCGAGAAAGCCAAGCTACTACCTAGGCCAGTCTCGGTTATATCGTCAACAAGGTCAGGGACCTCTGTCTGACTTGGCAGCTGGCGGAGTAACTCGGAGAACGCCTCCTCCATCGCCACTGTCTGTTCCTTATACTCTTCGAGGTTAGCGGCCATCACAGCTTTCTGCTCGAACTCTATTCGCAAAGTCGACTCCTCACTTTGCCAACGCGACAGCTCCGCTTGAAGACTGCGAATATCGAACCAGAAACCTGCGCCGAGACATACCACGAAGAGCGTCACGGCAATGATAATCTTCACGACACCGGGCCATATACCAATCGACTCTATGTCACTAAGATTATTCCAATCGAAACTCTGCAGCTCCTTCTTCAGGTCGGTAAGCGCCATGTCACTCATCCTCCCCGCGCGTTGGTTCTTCCAAGAACAATGTTAAGGAAAACGCGTTTGCAGCCCGTTGATCTGAATTTGCGTCCGCGCTTGCTGCGGATATCTGTTGCAGGCTAGGGTTCACAAACCATTCCGAATCGTCTATACGACGCATTAACTCAGAGACTTTATTATTTGACTCCGCGATGCCTTCGATTTTCAAACGCTCGCCTGTGCGCTCAACATTATTGAAATACACGCCAGCAGGTAGGGTCTTCACAAGCTCATCAAATATGCGCACGATAACGGGGCGCGAGCCTTGCAGATCCTGAATAACTTCCATTCGAGAGCTGATCTGCTCTTTCTGTTCTTTTAGCTGATTAATTTCTGCAATGCGGGCATCAAGTACGAGGACTTCACGGCGCACGAAATCGTTGCGCGCTTGTTGGTAACGAATGTCGCCCCGGAAATTGCGATCCACTAGAAAGACAATGCCCGCGGCGATGATGACAACGCCCATCAAGAGGACGAAGAATTCGCGTTTGCGTTCTTCGCGAAGTTGCTCGCGCCAGGGCAGAAGGTTAATCCGTGCCATTAGTATTTGCTCCTCATCGCGAGGCCGCAGGCAATCATTAATGCCGGAGCATCATTGGTTAGCAGAGTCTTGTTCACTTTGCTACCAGTTGCCAAATTCAAGAATGGATTCGCCACCAACGCTGGGGTGGCTAAGTGTTCACGAACCAGCTCGCTTAACCCCTCGATCGCGGCTACTCCACCGGCTAGTATGATCTGATCAACATCGTTGTATTGACTGGAGGAGAAGAAAAACTGTAAAGACCGACTTACCTGCTGAACCACTGCGTCTTTGAATGGTGAGAGTATCTCTTGTTCAAACTCTTCAGGGAGTGTGCCTCGCCGAATCGCCGTCTCTACTTCAACCGCAGAGAGGCCGAAGCGGCGCTGCGCGTCCTCTACCAGTTGGCGCCCGCCGAATAATTGCTCACGCGTATAAATGGTCTTGCCGTGCAACAGGACATGCAGCGTGGTGACGGTAGCACCAATGTCGATAATGGCTACGGTTTGTGGACCGGAGCCTTGCAATTGATCCTCTAAAAGGCCGAAGGCTCGCTCCATCGCGTGGGCCTCGATATCCACAACCAGTGCGTTAAGTCCGCCGGATTGCATCGCGCCCACACGAGACTCTACGTTTTCTTTTCGGCAAGCGGCAAGTAATACGTCGACGAAGTCTGAGTTCGGGTCTGTGGGTTCCTGGCGCTCGAAATCGATCGCGACTTCACTTAAAGGATAGGGAATATATTGATCTGCCTCGACGATGATCTGATTCTCCATCTCGTCATCAGACATGGCAGCGCTCATCTCGATAATTTTGGTAATAACCGCAGAACCAGCCACCGCGACCGCGGCCTCTTTGGTACCCGGTTTAAGCATCGAGACCGCTTGACTGATGCAATCGCCAACGGCATCGATGTCATTAATATTCTTCTCAACCACCGCGTTAGCCGGCAGTTGGCGAATCACGTAGTTCTCAATGCGATACTTACCATTGGTCAAACTGAGTTCGAGCAACTTCACGGCAGTGGAGCTTATGTCCACGCCGAGCAAGGTCTTCGACTTTCGACTCAGAAATTCCAACACTATTTTGTCGCCCGTATTCTGTCACTCATTGTTATATCGGCACCGCACTAGGAAGCACCACTCGACGCTTAAACCCCGCTACGCAATAACTGTTTTTGCGCAGACCCAGAATCACCACTTAGTCAGTGGTTTCGAGTATAGAATCGAAATGTGAACAAAGCCTAATTAGGCCTATTTTGCAACTTCACTACATCAAAACAAGTTTATATATAATTTTCAATAGATTATATAGCTTTTTCAATAAATAACTTTATGTTGCATACTCCATCAAGAACTCGGGGTAGTTATTGATGTAGCTCACATTTTTGGAATTTTAACAAACTCAGCCACACTCACTGGGCCGCCTAGGCTAATGACGGGATTAGACGCTCTAAGCGTTTGTTATCGATAGATATTAGCAATTCGAGACAAAATTGCGGGTAACCAAATTCACGCGGCGAAACCTTGCTCACCGAGGCCGCTAAACCCGACGATTTCACTCAAGATTAATCGACTACTTGCGTATATAATGCTCACTCGAGCGGCGGGCGGAGGCCTTTTTTTCGAAACAGAAACTCATCGCCGACGGTCTTAATGCGAGCAATTCGGCTCGGGTTTATCAACAAAGCGTGGCAGATTTTTTGTGAACAAAGGCATTAAAAAACTATTCAGGTTCGTGTTCTGGCTCGGAATTTTTTGTGCCAGCGGTGTTGTCATGGTGGCCGCAGCCGCATTTCTCTATCTATCTCCACAACTGCCTTCGGCCGAATCCTATCGCTATGTGCAACTCGAGACCCCGCTGCGCATCCTGACCGCAGACAATCGCCTGATCGATGAGATCGGCATCCGTCGCGACCCAATTCCTTACGAAGCAATCCCGTCTTTGATGCTCAACGCGGTTATCGCCAGTGAGGATCCGCGCTTCTATTCGCACTCCGGGGTCGATATACGGGGCCTAATGCGCGGCTTTTATGGCTTCGTACGTGGCATAAACCTAGGCGGCGGCAGCACCATCACAATGCAGCTGGCCAACAATATCTCCTTCGATGAAGACAGCGTCTATGCGCGCAAACTCAAAGAGATCCCTTTCGCGCTGCGCATTCAGCGCGAGTTGAGCAAGGAGGAGATCATTACGCTCTATCTCAACCTGATCTATTTCGGCTCCGGCGCTGACGGCATCAATGCCGCTGCCTATGTCTACTATGGCAAGCCAATCAATGAGCTAGAACTCCATCACTTCGCCATGCTGGTTTCTGTGCTGCCCTGCCCGTCGCCCTGCAACCCCATTGCGGACCCGCAACGCGCCGAGACTAGGCGCAATGTCGTGCTTACGAAAATGTTCGAACAAGACATGATAACGCGTGAGCAGTATCAGACTGCGATCAACACTCCAGATGACGCGCGCCGCCATAACCGCCGCATCGAGGTAAGCGCTCCTTATGTCGCAGAGATGGTGCGCCTAGAACTCTACCGAGATTATGGCGAGGACATTTACCGCAAAGGCTTCGAAGTCACCACGACAATACTAAGTGAAAACCAGCTCGCGGCCACCAATGCTCTGACCAATGGCCTAGAAGAATTCTACGATAAGCGCCACGGCTATCGAGGCACAGAAGGGCATATTGACGCGCCAAGCGATGAAGACCCGCTAGTTTATTGGCGTGAGGAGTTGGAAGCCTACCCTACTCACGGTAACCAAGTGCCCGCCGTTGTTACAGAAGTGGGCGAGCGCGAAATTAAGGCACTGCAGCGTGATGGCTCGATTGTCTCCATCGGTTGGGACGGCCTGAGCTGGGCAGCCCCTTTCGTGGATCGAGGCAATGCCTGGCCTAGACCACAACGCGCCAGCGAGATCGTCGCCATTGGCGATATTATTCGCATCAAGAAGGAGGAGGCCGAACTTTGGTCACTGGGACAAATACCCGAGCTGCAGGGCGCCATCGTGTCGGTCTCACCCGATAACGGCGATATCCTCGCTCTCACTGGCGGTTACGATTTCGATTTGAGTCAAGTAAACCGTGCGACCTCGCCACGGCCACCGGGCTCGGGTTTCAAACCCTTCCTCTACGGCACAGCGCTGGAGAATGGCTATACGCCGGCGACCACTATCAACGACGCGCCCTTTGCACGAGGCGAGTACCGTCCGCGTAATTTCGAGAACAACTTCATTGGCCCAGTCACCCTCCGCAATGCATTGGCGACCTCACGCAACATTCCTGCGGTGCGCCTCTATGACCAGCTAGGCTCCGAGAAGGTTTTGCCCTTTGCCAAACGCTTCGGCTTTAAAACCGAGAACTTTCCCCGCAATGACCTGACCATCGCACTCGGTAGCCAAGACGTGCAGCCAATAGAGATGGCCATCGCTTTCGCCACGATCGCCAATGGTGGGCAGAAAGTAGACGCTACGCTGATCAAACAGATTAAAACGGTGGACGGATTAGTGCCACTCCCCGTTCAAGCTGTAGCCTGCGGCGATGATTGCGAAAACCTCGCCTTCGATGAGATGCCTGCGCCACAAATCGTCGACGCACGTGTCACCTATATTTTGGCGAGCATGATGCGCTCTGTGATTGAAGAAGGTAGTGGACGCCGCGTAAACCGCGAGATGAGCCGCAAGGATCTGATGGGCAAGACAGGCACCACCAATGGTCCTGCGGAGCTCTGGTTCTCCGGCTTCAACCGTGACGTCTCGACGAGTGTGTTTATAGGCTTCGATCAGCCCGAACCGATGGGTGAGAGTGAGCAAGGGGCCACCGTGCCAGTGCCGATCTGGATCGATTATATGCAGGCGGTGCTGAAAGATAAGCCGGAGAGCATGCTCGAGCGACCAGATGGCATAGTCGATCGCCTGATCGATAAGCAGACCGGCAAGCTAGCACGCCCAGGGCAAGCCAATACGATGTTCGAGCTGTTTATGCAGGAGAATGCGCCAACTGAGGCGGAAACGCGCAGCCCTACGCCAACGCAAAACACTGACGAAATGCCTTCGATCGAGATTACGTTCTAGGACCAAATTTCAGGCATGACAAAAAGGCGTTAAAGAGGACTCTAACGCCTTTTGGGAGAATCTTTCGAGTCGTTTACTTAACGGAACGATTCGCGAAACGCTTTTTGAAACGATCTACTCGACCGCCCGCGTCAAGAATCTTCTGCTTGCCAGTATAGAACGGGTGGCAATCTGAACAAACGTCCAGAAGAATGTCTTTGCCCAGCGTAGAGCGTGTTTTGAGCACGTTGCCGCAACTACAAGTTGCCGTCATTTCTACGTAATTTGGGTGGATATCGGGTTTCATGACTCTGCCTCATCAATAAGTTTTCACTGGGTTCGCTACACCGGGTCTACATCGGGTCTAATCGGGTCTAATCTAAATAGAAAAGAGCCCAGCACCGCCAGCGAAACGGGCTGGCATTCTACCAAACAAGGCTAGATTCGCAAGAGTGGCTTGCAGTTATTTAGCATACACGCATTATTTGCGGCCAAGACAGGGAGTTTCAAGTCCCTATTTCAGCGCGCGGCACCGCAATCTAGGCGCCAACTTGGCTCGCTTTGATGGCTTTGTGATTTTTCACCACTTCGCGCATTACGCGCTCAAGAATCTCGGCCACAAGGTCTGGGTTTACGCCATGAGCCTCACATACCGCCCGAATATCCGCGATTTTGCGACTTTCACGCTCGGGGTCCAATGCCTCCAGCCCATGCTCGGCCTTCAACTCCCCTACCCGATGAGTCAGCGCAAAGCGATTGGCTAGCAAAAGCACTAGACCGTGGTCGATGCGATCAATTTGCGCACGAACCCTCAAGAGTTCCTCGGGAACGGGTTGGTTGGCCATCGTATTTACTCCATCATCTTGCTGCGTGCTTATGTGGCGGCGAGTATAAACCATTCCTAGGCACTGACACAGAATACAAAGCCATTGCGCCCGCTTGGATTTGTTGCGAGGACAAGGGGATGCCATTACCATGAATTCCCACTAAGCTTGAGCGGGTGTATCCACACCCAGTAATTCCACCTTTATGCCAACGCCAAAAGACGCCAGCCCTCTTCCTACCCCTATAGTGATACTAAGGCTTGCCGTTCCTTCTCCACTGCGACGTCTGTTCGATTACTTAGCGCCAGTTGACTTGGATGCGGAGCAGGTCGCGGCACTAGTGCCTGGAATGCGCGTGCGAGTGCCGTTCGGCTCGCGGGCATTGGTGGCGGTGTTAGTCTCGCTGGAGTCCCATACCGAGGTACCGATTGCCCGTCTTCGACCAGCACTTGAGATACTGGACACTGAAGCCCTACTGCCCGCAAGCCTAACCAGCCTCTATTTATGGGCCGCTCAGTACTATCAGCACCCTCCCGGCGATGTATTCCATAGCATGTTGCCCGCTCTGCTGCGTCAAGGCCACCCAGCCCAGCGCCCCGGCAAGAAGGTATGGCAGCTCAGCGAAGAGGGACAAGCCCTAAGTGAGCAAGATCTGCGGCGCGCGCCGCGCCAACGCGAGATCGTCGAGTTCTTGAGGGAACACGAGGCCTTGGACAAGTCCGCCGTTAACGAGATGGGTATTTCAGCAAGCGCACTCATCGCGCTCCAGGCCAACGGTTTCATCGTCATGGAGGAGCGCGCCGCGTCAAGCCCTCGCGCCTTCGACGCGCAACACTCCACTGCGCAGGCTTTAGCGCTGAACACAGAACAAACCCAGGCAGTGGAGCAGATCGGCAAGGGCCTTGGCAGCTTCCAATGCCATCTCCTCGATGGCGTAACCGGCAGCGGCAAGACCGAGGTGTATCTGCAGATTATCGCCAGAGTGCTGGAACAATCACGCCAGGCCTTGGTGCTAGTGCCCGAGATCAGCCTCACACCGCAAACCATTGCGCGCTTTCGACAGCGCTTCGCCTGTCAGATCGCCGTTCTCCATTCCGGGCTTACCGATTCGGAGCGCTTGAATGCCTGGCTGGAGGCCCGTGACGGCGTCGCCAAGATCATTATCGGGACGCGCTCTGCCCTCTTCACCCCGATGGCACAACCCGGGGTCATAATCATCGACGAGGAGCACGATAGCTCTTTCAAGCAGCAGGAAGGTTTTCGCTACTCTGCACGCGACCTGGCCATCGTGCGGGCACGACAAGAGCAAGTAAGCATCGTTTTGGGCTCGGCGACGCCTAGCTTAGAATCCCTTCACAATGCCCTGAGCGGCCGCTATAGCCACCTCACCCTCAAGGAGCGTGCTGGCGACGCAGCCTCGCCGGCACTAAAACTACTCGACAGCACACATGAGCAATTGCAGGCGGGTTTCTCCGCACCCCTGCTCGAGCAGATGCACAGCCACTTGCAACGCGGCAATCAGGTCTTGGTTTTCATCAATCGCCGCGGCTTCGCGCCGACGCTGCAATGCGCCGACTGCGGCTGGGTAGCCGAGTGCACACGCTGCGATGCACGTATGACACTGCACAAGAAACAGCCGCACCTTCGTTGTCACCACTGCGATGCCAGGCGGCCCGTCGATTATTTCTGCCCCAACTGTAGGTCGAAGAACCTGCAGGCCCTAGGCTTAGGCACCGAGCGTAGCGAGGTGTTTCTCCAGACTCAGTTCCCAGAAACACGAGTCCTGCGCGTAGATCGCGATACCACGCGGCGCAAGAATGAGCTGGACGCGCTTCTCAACGAAGTACATCTGGGCAAGCCCTGTATCCTCATCGGCACACAGATGCTGGCCAAGGGTCATCACTTCCCCTGCGTCACACTCGTCGCAGTATTAGATGCGGATGCGGGCCTGTTCAGTGCCGATTTCCGCGGCCAAGAACATACGGCGCAACTACTGATGCAAGTAGCGGGACGCTCTGGGCGCGCAGGACTCGCCGGAGAAGTCCTGATTCAAACACGACACGCGACCCACGACACCTTGCGCACTCTAGTTAGCGAGGATTACGGGCAATTCGCCCGCACACTATTAGTTGAGCGCAAAAATGCTCACATGCCCCCTTTCAGCTACTTGGCTCTGTTTCGCGCCGAGGCCATCGATATGCGCGCGCCGGAGGAATTCCTGCGCTTAGTGCGCGATCGCGCATCGCGCATTCTTGCCTCACAAGGCACACATGACCTCGCACTTCTCGGCCCTCTCCCCGCGCCGATGGAGCGACGCAATGGCAAGTTTCGTGCGCAGCTCCTTCTACAATGCGAGCAGCGCCCAGCGTTGCAGAACCTCCTCTCCACCCTGTGCCCGGAGTTAGAGTCTATGAAGGAGTCGCGCAGCGTGCGCTGGTCGCTCGATGTGGATCCTCAGGACATGATCTAAACGGCCACGAGAACGCAGCGCGATAACAGTGGTTGACGCGCCTTTTTTTAAGGATAATGGACCCCGACTTAGGCACTGGCAACGCAGCGGCACCAGCCTGTCCTCGCAGGGATGCCCCAAGCAATCGAATACGCACATAACAAAAGAGCTAGCATGGCCCACGATTTCGCGAAAATTAGAAACCGGAAGAGCGCGGAGCACACACCGCCGCCACCACCACAGCCCAGCAAGGGCATGCTAATGACCGGCATGGTTACGGGTTTAGTATTGGGTGTCTTCGCCTCATTTCTCATTTACCTCTCAGGCGTACTACCCCCGGTTGGCAATATGACCGCTGAGGCGGCTGAAGATAATGCCGTGCAGATTGCGGCGGCACAGGTGCGCCGAACAGAGGAATTAGAACAGGCCGCAGCTAGACTGCAATTAGAGTTCTACAAAGAGCTGCCTAATTACGAGGTCATCGTCGACAATATGCCCTCGCCGCGGCAAGCCGCCAGCATCAGCACCGCTGCGCCCTTAGTCGCTACCACAGCTACTACGACCCAACCCTCTAGCCAAGAAATTGCAAGAGTTGGCGAGCCCAGCTTCATGATTCAGGCTGGAGCGTTTCAACAAGAGACATCGGCCCAAGCGCAAAGCGAACGGCTTATTGCTCTAGGGTTGACAGCACGGGTCAGGAAGGAAGCCCTGCTCGGTAAGACCTTATTCCTCGTGCAGGCCGGCCCTTATACGAGCCGCGATCAGATCAATCAGGCGGAACGCGTCCTGCGCAGTAATGGCATTGACAGCATTCGCATCGGTTTAAGCCAGTAATTCCCGCTTCTGCCCTCTCTAGCCTTGAATTAGCTAGCGACTTTCCCCATATCCAATTGCTCATCGTTTAGATAAGCACCGTCCATAGCATTATTAATGAAAGGCACAGGCAATCACTGTGTCGCAGGAGTACTAGTTTGGAACAATATCGCGGCACGACCATAGTCTCAGTTAGGCGTGGCAACAAGGTAGTCGTTGGCGGAGACGGTCAAGTCTCGCAGGGCAACACTGTTATGAAGGGCAACGCCCGCAAGGTTCGACGCCTGTACAAGGATCAAGTCATCGCTGGTTTTGCAGGCGGCACCGCGGATGCGTTCACGCTTTTCGAACGCTTCGAGGAGCAACTAGAGAAACACCACGGCAAGCTGGTCCGCTCTGCCGTCGAGTTAGCCAAGCTCTGGCGCACGGATCGCATGCTGCGTCGTCTCGAAGCACTGCTCATCGTTGCCGACAAAGAGGCGTCACTCATCATTACCGGCAATGGTGATGTCATTGAACCCGAAGACTCGCTAATGGCGATCGGCTCCGGTGGCTCCTTTGCTCTTTCCGCAGCGCGCGCACTTTACCGACACACAGAACTGGATGCCCGCACCATCGTACAACATTCACTCGGCATCGCCGCAGACATCTGCGTCTACACCAACCAGAATCACACCATCGAAGAGTTGGAATTTTAGAACGCTTTATATTGAAACCACTGCACCCCAACTCTTCCGTGCGGCCACTCCGAATATAGAGAGTCGCCGCCCACAAGGTAAGCAAACATGAGCAGCATGACACCACGAGAAATCGCCTCCGAACTAGACCGCTTCATTGTCGGTCAGAGCGCCGCGAAACGCGCCGTCGCAATTGCCCTGCGCAACCGCTGGCGCCGCATGCAATTACCCGAAGAAATTCGCCAGGAAATCACGCCGAAGAATATTCTTATGATCGGCCCAACCGGTGTCGGCAAGACCGAAATTGCAAGGCGCCTTGCCAAGCTCGCCAATGCTCCATTCATCAAGGTTGAGGCCACCAAGTTTACAGAAGTGGGCTATGTCGGTCGCGATGTAGACTCCATCATTCGCGACCTAGTGGATGTGGCGGTAAAGATGCTGCGCGACGAACAAATTCGCAAGGTCGAACATGTTGCCGAGAATTCCGCGGAGGACCGTATCCTAGACGCGTTGTTGCCACCCGCTCGCGGTATGGAGGGCGAGGAGCTGAAGGAGAAGACGGACAAAAGCACCCGGCAAATTTTCCGCAAGAAATTGCGCGAGGGCGACCTAGACGACAAAGAGATCGAAGTCAGCCTCTCCGAGAGCTCGGCCAGCATCGAGTTCATGGCCCCACCAGGCCTGGAGGAGATGACCAGCCAACTGAAGGGCATGTTCTCGAACATGAATGCTGGAAAGAAGAAGACCCGACGCCTTAAAGTGAAGGAAGCGTTTAAGCTACTACGCGAAGAAGAGGCTGCGAAGCTGGTAAATGAAGACGAGATTCGCACCCGCGCCATCGCGGTAACAGAGCAAACAGGCATTGTCTTTCTCGACGAGATCGACAAGGTTACTGTGCGCAACGACACCGGCAGCAGCGGCGTGTCTCGCGAAGGCGTGCAGCGCGATCTGTTGCCACTGATAGAAGGCTCCACGATCACCACTAAATACGGCAGCGTTAAGACAGACCATATTCTCTTTATCGCCTCTGGAGCCTTTCATCTGTCCAAGCCTTCGGATTTAATTCCTGAATTGCAGGGTCGCCTGCCGATTCGTGTCGAGCTCGACGCGTTGAGTGCGGAAGATTTCGAACGCATCCTGTCCGAGCCTAGTTGCTCGCTGACGGAGCAGTATCAAGCACTGCTCGGCACCGAGAATTTCCATGTGACCTTCACGCAAGATGGCATCGCCAAGATTGCGGAAATTGCGTTCCAAGTAAACGAGCGCACCGAGAACATTGGGGCACGCCGCCTCCACACGGTAATGGAACGCCTGTTGGAGGAGGTGTCCTATTCGGCCTCGGACTACGGCGTTGGCGAGGGTAAAGATCTGCAGATCGACGCCGCCTATGTTGAGAGCCAACTTAGAGACTTGGCACTGGACGAAGACCTGAGCCGATTCATCCTTTAAAAGGCCATGAGCAAATGACGACTAATACGCCCACTGCTGTTGCACTGCACCGCAAGTCCAAGTGCTTGGAGCTGCGCTATGCCGACGGAACTCAATGGCAGTTGCCGGCGGAGTTTTTGCGCGTGCTCTCCCCCTCTGCTGAGGTGCGAGGACACGGCAAGGGCCAGGCGGTGCTCCAAACCGGCAAGCGTTTAGTCGGCATTGAGTCTGTGGAAGCCGTCGGTCACTACGCTATCAAGATTAACTTCGATGACGGCCACAACTCGGGCCTGTATAGCTGGGATTATCTCGCTCAGCTGGGCAGTGAGCAGGAGGCCAAGTGGGCTCAATACCTTCAGGATATGGCCAGCGCAGGCGCTAGTCGTGATGCACCATTCCGAACGGCTTCATTGTCAGACCCCGTACAAGTGATTAACATAGCCCCTCTGTCGACGCCTAAGTCCTAACAGCGCCTTGCAAGTGTTTTCGACACCTGCGGCAACTCAACAGCCCTGGCACGCCAGGCCAGCAGGAACCGTCTATGTCCGGGGATAACAAGCCCAATTCCAAGAGCGACGAGCAAACTACGCACTTCGGCTACGAAACCGTGCCGGTGGCTGAGAAAGCGCAGCGCGTCGGCCAAGTGTTTCATTCCGTAGCCAGCAAATACGATGTGATGAACGACTTGATGTCCCTTGGCACTCATCGTCTCGTCAAACGCTTCACTGTCGAACTCAGTGGCGTGCGCGCCGGTCAACGGGTACTCGATCTTGCTGGCGGCACCGGTGACTTCACGATCCGCTTCTCATCTCTCGTAGGCCCTACGGGTGAGGTAGTCCTCGCCGATATCAATGCCTCGATGTTACGCGTAGGGCGAGATCGTCTGATCGACAAAGGCATCTCGCACAATGTCATGTATACCCAACTCAATGCCGAGCAACTGCCCTTCACGCCTGACAGCTTCGACTGCATATGCATCGCCTATGGGCTGCGTAATGTCACGGATAAAGACGCTGCACTGCGCTCTATGTTCTCAGTCCTCAAACCCGGTGGCCGCGCGCTCGTATTGGAATTTTCAAAGCCCCGCAATGATTTAGTGAGCAAGGTCTATGATGGCTACTCCGCCCTATGGCCAATCGTCGGCAAACTCGTCACAGGGGATGCGGACAGTTATCGCTACCTCGTCGAGTCTATTCGCATGCATCCGGATCAAGAGACTTTGAAGTCGATGATGGAAGGCGCGGGTTTCACCGACTGTCGTTTCCACGATGTGATGGGGGGGGTCTGTGCCATTCACGTCGGCTTCAAGCCCCTCGCGGCAGACTGAAAAGGGCTAGGCCATGAGTGAGATGCTAGCCTCTGCCCTGTGTGCACCCGTCGAGACCCTTATCAATGCGGTTCTGAAGCAGGACCCCGCAGGCACGCTGCAACTGCAGGCCTATCGAGGCAAGGCGCTGCGCGTAGAATGCACCTCCCCCCTCAAGCTAGTAGTCACTTTAGTAGTAGAAGTTCATGGCGTTTCGCTGCGCAGCGTCTACGAAACAGAGCCCGACGCGGCGATAAGCGCGAGCGCTGGCTCCTTTGCCTCACTGCTTACGAGCGATTCCCAGACTGGTGCGCTGTTCTCGCCCGCCGTAGCCTTGAGTGGTGACACCCAATTGGTTCAAGCTCTGCACCGCATCATCGGGGGACTGGAGATCGATTGGGAGGGTCATTTTGCCTGCGTATTTGGTGACATCGCCACCCATCAGTTTACAGAGTTTATCGGCCGCGCCAAGCGCTGGGGCAAGCAAAGCTGCGAGTCGTTGCTCGATGACGTCGATGAATATCTCCACGAGGAAGCCCGCCTGCTGCCAAACAAGAGCGAAGTCGCGCACTTCGGTGCCCGCGTTGATGAACTCAAACTACGCTTGGATCGTATACGTGCAAGAACCGAGCGTTTGGGTGTGAAGGTCCAGGTCACGTCCCAGGACCTGTAGGAGCGCTTGTGACATAGTGTCGCAGACGCTTGTATTGCTGCCCCATAGTAGGATAATCCAAGCTCTACGCTGTGCAAGCTACGGGCTTGGCAGAACCTGTATTAGGAGAACCTTTGATGAAAACAACTGATGGCTTGAAACTCGCCTCTTCCGCCGCTGCACTAATGTTTGCCACTGCAGCGCTGAGCTCCAGCACGCAGGCCGATGGCGCCGCCGAGACGGTGAAAATCAGTCAGTGTCAGGGTGTCAGTGCAGAGGACAGCCTCGTGTCGTTCTCCAGTGGTCACGCCATGGTCTCCAAGAGCTTCTGCGATAAGCTTGGCGGCACTCAAGTCGCCGCGATTTCAGCCGTCCCGCAGGCGCCAGTTGTCGCGGGCGTGCAAGTGGCTTATTGCAATGACTTGTTCAGCTGCAACACCTTCAGCGCCTGCAAGGGCAACGGCAATGATTCCTGTGCCGGACAGAACAGCTGCCACGGCATTGGCTTTGTGGCCATCGCAACAAACGATATGAGTGTGTCCGAGCAGTTGTGCGGCAAACTTGGCGGCAAACTTATCTCCGCGCTTTAAGCGCATCCTCGATGCGACCGAGGAGTTACCGATGCTAGGCTATGGTATAGGTCTGCGCAGTGTTCACTACGACTATGTACTGGGCAATCGCCCGTCCAGCGTCGATTGGTTTGAACTCATCACCGAGAATTATCTCGCCCCCGGCGGCCGACCCCGCAGCATCCTGCGGGAAGTGCGCGCTGACTATCCCGTTGTTCTGCACGGCCTGTCCTTTAATATCGGTACTGCCGAGGCGCCAGACTGGGAATATCTTGCGCAGTTAAAAGCCCTTATTGCAGAGACTCAACCCGAATGGATCTCCGACCACCTGTGCTGGACCGGCATCGATGGCTATACCTCCCACGATCTGCTGCCCATCTCCTATAACGAGCAGAGCCTGCAGCGCGTCGCCGACAAGGTCGACCAAATTCAAGACTTTCTCGGCTGCAAAATCGTGCTAGAGAATCCTTCGCTATATATCGGTTTTCGATCTGCCACCATGAGCGAACCGGAATTTATCAATGCGCTAGTGACGCGAACCGGCTGCGAGATCCTCCTCGACGTCAATAATGTTTATGTGTCCGCCTTCAACATGGGGCATGACCCCTACGCCTATGTCGATGCGCTGCGCCCACAGGCTATTCGTCAGTTCCATCTGGCTGGCCACACCAATAACACGACCCACATCATCGACACCCATGACCACCCCGTCTGTGCCGAGGTCTGGAAGCTTTATGAGCACGCCTGCACGCGCTTCGGGCCTGTCGCCACATTATTGGAACGCGACGATCACATTCCCGAATTCCCTGAATTACTAAAGGAATTGCAGCTGGCCCGCACGCTACAGGAAGCGGCACTAGCCAACGCGCAGTTAACTCCCGGCCAACGGGGCGCCTCGTGAACTGGGAGCAAGAACAAGCGCAGTTCTGGGCCTGGATTAGTCGGCCACAAGACCTCTCTGAAAGTGCCGACGAGATCGCAGCCTTGCTTGCACCCCATAGCCAACTCAGCCAGGCCGAGGCCCTAGGAATCTATAACAACGCCTACCATCAGCGCTTAGTGGAGGTATCCAGCGCCCTCTTCCCGGTCCTCTTTCATACACTTGGCAGGGAGCTCTATACACGCCTATGGATTGGCTATATTGGCGCCTATCCTCCCCGCAACGGCCCTATCCACAGAGTTGGCGAACGCTTACATACTTATATTAGCGAGCACCCCAGTTTCGCAGGACTACCGGCGGTTGCCGACATCGTGCAGCTTGAGAGTCACCTCACCGCGCTATTCGATAAGGTCGATGAGACCCCTTATAGCCTCGCGCAACTCCAGGCCCTGCCTCAGGATGACTGGCCTGCCATGCGCTGGCAGGCCAAGCAAGACTGGGGCATGTTCTATAGCCGTTTCGACCTTGAGCAGTACTGGCGCTTGATGCAGGCATTCATTAGCGAGGGGAGCGAGCCGGGCAAAACCGACTTCGCCATCACCGCAATATCCCCAGCCCCTTCCCCTGCATTATCAAACTACCTAGTCTTGCGCCAGAACCAGCGCATGCATTTCCAAATCATTCGCGCAGAGATGACCGTATTTTTGGAAGGTGTGCTGGCACAACTGGATTTTGCCGGGCTTTGCGTTGCACTAGCAGAGGCATTCCCCGAGCAAGATATCCCGTCACTTAGCCTGCGGCTATTATTGCGCGCCATAGAGCTCGAGTTGCTTTGCCTGCCTAGGGCTTAGAAGGCCTCGCGAGCCTTGTCCACACTGCCGCTTAGTGCTATCTTTGCCAGCCCTTGCAACTTCAAATGTAAACTCCTGATTTTATTACTCAATTGCCAAACGTTCACTTAGCCACTCTTAGCTCTTTGGCGTATTGAAGGCCGAACCTGTGTCCCACATCCCGCGTCTCCTAAAACTCCTTAACACTGCCGCGCGCTACAGGCTCGATCAGGTCTCTCCTCATGTTCGGGCAAAAGGCCTTACTGGTCTCATGTTTAGCGTTTGGAGCCTCCCCTGGAGCCTGCACCCAGCGCGCAAAATGCCCCCCGAATTGCGGCTGCGTCTTGCGCTCGAGGAATTAGGACCCATCTATATCAAGTTTGGGCAACTGCTATCCACGCGCCGCGATTTCTTGACCCTGGAGCTAGCCGACGAACTGCAGAGCTTGCAGGACAAGGTACCCGGCTTCGCCAACCCCACTATTCAGAGCCTCGTGGAAGCCGCCCTAGGCATGCCTTGGCAGAATGTCTTCGCGCGTCTCGATACGCAGCCCCTCGCTTCCGCGTCGGTTGCACAGGTGCATAGCGCGCAGCTACTCAACGGCGACGAAGTGGTAGTAAAGGTGATACGGCCCGGTATCGAGAAGACCATAGTAGAGGACATTCAAGTCTTGAAATGGATCGCGGGGCTAGTAGAGCGCTTCCTCCCCGATGGGAAACGACTACGTCCGCGGGAAGTGGTAGACGATTACGAAAAAATCATACTCGACGAACTGAACCTACTGGCCGAAGGCGCGAACGCCACACAATTGCGTCGCAATTTTGAGAATTCGCCGCAACTGTACGTGCCTAAGGTCTATTGGGAGTGCAGCCGCACCAATATGCTAGTGATGGAGCGCATCTATGGCACGCCAGTTGCCGATATTCCGGCACTGACTGCACGCAATGTGAACCTGAAGAAGCTCGCCGAAACCGGTGTGGAGATATTCTTCACGCAAGTGTTCAACCACAGTTTCTTCCATGCGGACATGCACCCCGGCAATATATTCGTCGCCCTGCATAGCCCGAAAAATCCCCAATACATCGCTATCGACTGCGCCATTATCGGTTCCTTGAGCCGCGACGATCAGCAATACCTTGCGCGCAACCTATTGGCCATCTTCAAGCGCGACTACCGCAAAGTGGCGGAGTTACATGTCGAGTGCGGCTGGGTACCGAAGGACACCAAGGTGCATGAATTCGAATCCGCGATGCGGGCTGTCTGCGAGCCCGTGTTCGAGAAGCCACTCAAAGACATCTCTTTCGGCTACCTGCTCGTGCAACTGTTCCGCACTGCGGGACGCTTCAACATGGAAGTGCAGCCATCCCTAGTGCTGCTGCAGAAAACGCTCCTCAATGTGGAAGGCCTAGGGCGCCAGTTGTATCCAGAGCTCGACCTGTGGACCACGGCCCTCCCATTTCTGGAAGATTGGAACCGCCGGCGCATGGAGCCCAAGGCACTGTTCAGAGCTCTCCGCGAGAACGTTCCGGATTGGATTGAGCAGCTGCCCTACCTTCCGCAACTCATGATTGACACCCTGACCCAGGCGCAGCAGCTGAGCACGATTAATGAGACCCTACGCATTCGCATCGCTCTTGAGCAACAGCGCGAGTCAGCGCGCCTAAGGAACCATCGACTGGCGGGGCTGGGCCTGCTAGCACTAAGCGTACTGGGGCTTTTCACGCCTTTACACGAAGCCTTTAGCGCACTGCCTTTATGGAGCGTCTTGGGCTTTAGTGGCGCTGTTTATCTTTTGTGTTTTAGACGCTGACATAGCATACTAGCGCGCATGAAAGTGGCGACAGAAACAGGCTCCCAGAGCCCTTGGTTAGATCAGCTAAAGTGGAGCGACGAGGGCTTAGTTCCTGTCATTACACAAGACTTCCGCAGCGGCCGGGTATTAACCCATGCATGGTTAAATCGCGAGGCATTGGCCTTGGCAGTGAGGGAAGGCCGCGCGATCTATTGGTCGCGATCGCGCAGTAAGCTGTGGCGAAAAGGCGAAGAATCCGGTCATATACAAAAGCTGCATGGCGTTTATCTGGATTGCGATGGCGACACCGTGTGTTATCAAGTTGAGCAGCTTGGCGGCATCGCTTGCCATACTGGGCGTGAAAGTTGCTTCTATCGCAAGCTAGAGGGCAACGATTGGCGTACGATCGACCCAGTGCTGAAAGACCCCGACGAGATCTACGCCGATAAGTCACAGTAAGAGCGGCCGATCCATGTGCGACAGCCAGCGAGTCATAAATGAGTGATATATTGATCGAACTTGGGCGCATACTAGAGCAGCGCAAGAAGGCCGATGCAGCGGAGTCCTATGTTGCCAGCCTGCACCAAAAGGGGCTTAACAAGATTCTCGAGAAAGTTGGCGAAGAGGCCACCGAAACGATAATTGCGGCCAAGGATTATAGCCGTGCGAACCCGGACGAGTCTGTCGTGAAAGAAACGGCCGATCTATGGTTCCACACCCTAGTGATGTTGAGTCATCTGGACCTTGGCCCAGAAGACGTATTAGAGGAATTGCGTAAGCGCTTCGATATTTCAGGTCTTGACGAAAAGGCAGCGCGAACACAAACAAAGTAAGAGTACAGACCCTACGAGGCATCTTTTAACTTCGTAGCACGGAAATTTGGAGGCAATAATGGGTTTAGGTGGAATTGGTATTTGGCAATTAGTCATCATCTTAGTGATCGTCGTGATGTTGTTCGGCACGAAAAAACTACGCAATCTTGGCACGGATTTGGGCGGCGCCCTGAAAGGCTTCAAGAGTGCCATGAAGGACGATAACGCCAAAGACTCAGACGACGAGGAAGACGATAGCGTCAAGAAGACTACTGACGCCACGACAATGAATTCCGAGAAGTCCGACACGAAGGAATGATTCGGTCAATTCGTCTGAGTCATTGGATTTATCCAGTCTTTTTTAATCACCTCACGCCGGATGTAACGGATGTTTGATATTGGTTTCATGGAGCTGTTGTTGATCAGCATTGTGGCGCTGATTGTCATCGGGCCTGAGCGACTTCCCGGCGCAATCAGAACAGCGACGCTGTGGATTGGCCGCGCCAAACGCAGTTTCAATCAAGTAAAGAGTGAGATTGAGAAAGAGATCAACGCCGACGAGATCAAGCGTCAGCTGCATAACGAGTCTATTCTCTCCGACCTCAAGAAAGCCAAAACTCAGGCCGATAATCTTGTGCAAAATACGCGTAAGAACATCGACAATATCAACAGCGAAGTGAACGAGACCCTCAAGCAAGAGGAAGCCGAGCTCAAAGACGCTGTTGCCGACAAGACTATCGCAACTACCGAAACCGAGCCCAAGAAGATCAAAGCACGCGAGCCCGCCGCCGCGCCAGTGGATGATCCCGCCAGCATCGATGAGCCAGAACAAAGCGACTCAGAGACAAGTCTTGATGCCGAAGAAGAGGACTCTTCCGCAACGGAACCTGAGAAAGACGAAGGCCCAGTTACTGATTTTTATAACAATCCTTCCTCGGAAACCGTGAAGGTAACTGGCGGCAGCTTGCGCCCTACCTCTTCACTCGACGATGAGACTGACTCCGGACGCCGCTCATGAGTGATAAGGCCAAGAAAACTGGTGGCGAGCTGACTATCGTCGACCACCTGATCGAACTGCGCGACCGCATCATGAAGTCGCTTGCGGCGATCCTAATACTCTTCTTATCCCTATTTTATTTCTCTAATGACATCTACACCTTCGTGGCCACTCCATTGATGTCGGTGCTGCCGGAGAATATGGGCATGATTGCGATCGACCCGACGTCGCCCTTCTTCGCCCCATTCAAGCTCACCTTCTACGTCTCGCTGTTCTTGGCGGCCCCCTATATTCTCTACCAGCTATGGTCTTTCATCGCGCCTGGCCTTTATCAGAATGAGAAAGCACTGGCGATACCGTTGTTCATCTCCAGCGTGATGCTGTTCTATGCGGGAATAGCCTTCGCCTACTACGTACTGTTTGGTTTCGTATTCGCCTTCTTCGTCTCGGTTGCCCCCGAGGGCATCATGGTGATGCCAGACATCAATAGCTTCCTCAGTTTTGCTTTGGCTATCTTCTTCGCCTTCGGCCTCGCATTCGAGATTCCTATCGCCGTGTTCCTACTCATATGGGTAGGAATCGTCGAGCCAAATGACCTGACCTCGAAACGCCCTTATGTAGTGGTGGGCTGTTTCGTCATCGGCATGCTTCTCACGCCACCTGACCCCTTCACCCAGTCGATGCTCGCCCTGCCCATGTGGATGCTATTCGAGGTTGGTATATTGGCTGGACGTTTCGTAAAGCGTAAGAAGGAAGAGAAAGAAGCTGCTGAAGACGACGCCGACGCCGAATAGAAAAAGCGCTAGACTCGCAGAGAGAAGGTTACGGGACCATCGTTCTCTAGCGCGACTTTCATGTCGGCGCCAAACTCCCCAGCCCCTAAATGAAAGGCATTCTTTCCCGCCTGTGCGACGAGATAGTTATAAAGCGGCTGCGCTAACTCTGGCAGCATGGCGCTAGAGAAACCTGGGCGCAGACCCTTATCGGTCGTAGCGGCGAGAGTGAACTGCGACACCAGCAGCAAGTCAGCCTCTATATCCAGCAGCGAAAGATTCATACGCCCTTCCCCATCTGCAAACACTCGGTAGTTAAGCAACTTGTGCAGCAACCTGTCGGCCTTCTCCTCATTGTCATCCTTCTCTAGACCCACCAATACCAGCAAGCCCTTGTCGATCTGTGCGCGCACCTCGCCCTCAATCATGACACGCGCCCAGTTCACTCGTTGCAACAGTGCGATCACGCCGCCCCCTCATCCTCACACAGTTTCGCCATCGCCATCGTCGCGAGTATTAGGGCGTCTGTATTACCAGGTTCGAACGCTGAATGACCCGCTTCGCGAATGATATATAACGCCGATTCTGGCCAGAGTTCATGCAGCGCCGTCGCATTGTCGAGCGGGCACACAACATCGTAACGACCGTGCACGATGAAGCCGGGGATGCCTTTCAAGCGCGACGCGTTATTTAGAATCTGATTCTCTTCCAAGAACGCGTTGCTCATAAAATAGTGCGCCTCGATGCGGGCCATAGCGAGCGCAACATGCGGATCCTCAAAATGATCCGCTAGTGCCTGATTTGGCCGAAGAGTTGAACACAGCCCTTCCCAAACCGACCACACCTTCGCCGCCGACATGCGCGCGATCTCATCATCACCGATCAGCCGTTTGTGGTAAGCCGCGATCATATTGCTGCGCTCTTCCTCCGAAATATGTTCCAGATAGGTCTTCCAGTAATCAGGGAATATGCGCCCAGCCCCCTCCTGATAGAACCACTGCAGGTCTTGAGGACGGCATAGAAATATCCCCCGCAGCACCAAGCCCAGTACTCTCTGCGGATGGGTCTGCGCATAGACGAGACTCAGGGTCGAACCCCACGACCCACCGAACAACACCCAGCGCTGTAACTGCAGAAACTCGCGGATCTTCTCCATGTCAGCCACGAGGGCGCCGGTGTAATTGTCCTCGAGCTCAGCATGGGGCGTGCTGAGCCCTGCACCGCGTTGATCGAAGACAATGATACGGTAGTGTTCCGGGTCGAAGAAACGCCGACTACTGCCACTAGTGCCCCCGCCAGGCCCGCCATGAACGAACACGACTGGGATACCATCAGGGCTGCCGGATTCTTCTAAGTGCAGCTCATGAATATCGCTCACGCGCAGTCGGTGTGTGGCGTAGGGTTTTATCTCGGGGTATAGGACATGCATGGGTGGTCCTCACTAATCGCTTAGCAAACAGGCTGTATTTCCAGAATAAATCGGCATAGACTCCCGTCATTCACCAGACAAGATAATTGGGATCAGAGTAAAAATACAGGGCAGTAGTTTGCTTGAGTAATATAAATAATAGGCTTTCTCAGAAAATGTTCACAGCACGTAGTTTGCGCTACTGAATAATCGGATAGTACTGTATTTTCACTCTAATCCTATTTATCGCAAAATGACAAATCGTAGCGGGGAAATGAATTATGCCAGTATTTGCACTCAATCTTTTTGATGTTTCTGATCGCGATGAATACCTACAGTACGCTCGTCGCTCAGTAGAGGAAGTCCGTTCACACGGCGGGCGCTTAGTATCGCTCGGGAAATTTCGCGAGGCTGTTCAGGGTGAAATAGCACCAAGATCCGTACTTATTCTCGTTGAATGGGAATCAAAAGAAGCATTTGAAAATTACCGTAGCGACCCAAATCTGGCCGATCTTCATCCGCACAGAGAGAATGGAACCAAAAACTACATTTGGCATCTTTTTGATAAATTAGAAGACTTACGGCCAATATTGAAGGGTTAAATTGAATGAGGTCGGAGTAAATAGTAATGCATGAAATCATCTGCCCGCATTGCGGGAAAGCGTTCAAGATAGACGAAGCGGGCTACGCAAACATCCTAAAGCAAGTTCGTGATAGCGACTTCGATAAGCAACTACACGAGCGGCTCGAGCTTGCCGAGAAAGACAAACAGAATGCCGTCGAGCTCGCCAAGAGCAAGGTTACCAACGAGCTGCAAATGTCCGCCGTCACAAAGGACGCAGAAATCCAGAACCTCAAGGCCAAACTTGACGCGATAGTAGTCGCACAGAAGCTCTCGATCAACGAGGCAGTCAGTGCGGTCGCGAAGGAGCGCGATGAATTCAAAAATGGTCTCGAGCGAGCAACGCTTGAGAAACAACTCGCGGAGAAATCGCTCACAGACAAGTACGAGACTCAACTCAAGGATCGCGATGAAGCGATCGAACGCCTCCGCGATATGAAGGCTCGCTTGTCTACCAAGATGGTTGGCGAGACCCTTGAGCAGCACTGCGAAACAGAGTTCAACCGTATACGGGCCACCGCATTTCCGAAAGCATACTTCGAGAAGGACAACAACGCGCGCACCGGCAGCAAGGGAGACTACATTTTCCGCGACTTGGATGAGCGTGGCATCGAGATCATCTCAATTATGTTCGAGATGAAGAACGAGAACGACGAGACAGCGACCAAAAAGAAAAATGAAGACTTCTTGAAAGAGTTGGACAAAGACCGCACCGAGAAAGGCTGCGAGTACGCCGTGCTAGTATCGCTTCTCGAGCCAGACAGCGAGCTCTATAATACGGGTATCATCGACGTATCCCATCGCTTCCCAAAGATGTACATCATCCGCCCGCAGTTCTTTATTCAAATCATCACGCTGCTACGCAATGCTGCAATGAACTCGCTAAAGTACAAAACCGAGCTCGCCCTTATGAGAGAGCAGAACATCGACATCACCAATTTCGAAAATGACCTCGATTCGTTTAAGACAGCATTCGCAAAAAATTACGAACTCGCGTCTAGGCGCTTCCAAACGGCGGTAGATGAAATCGACAAGTCGATTGATCACTTACAGAAGACTAAAGAAGCGTTGCTCAGTACCGACCGAAACCTTCGTCTTGCAAATGACAAAGCGCAGGACGTTACGATCAAGAAATTGACGCGGGGAAACTCGACCATGGCGACCAAGTTCGCTGAGCTCGACGGTCCGAGCCATGACGATGAGAATTGAGGCAAACAACAATCAAGAACAATCAAGGGGTCAGAATCAATCGAACAATCAAGGGGTCAGAATCAATCGAACAATCAAGGGGTCAGAATCAATCGAACAATCAAGGGGTCAGAATCAATCGAACAATCAAGGGGTCAGAATCAATCGAACAATCAAGGGGTCAGAATCAATCGAACAATCAAGGGGTCAGAATCAATCGAACAATCAAGGGGTCAGAATCAATCGAACAATCAAGGGGTCAGAATCAATCGAACAATCAAGGGGTCAGAATCAATCGAACAATCAAGGGGTCAGAATCA